>Ga0255058_10001353_pt1 | contig 13779 bp, 10 predicted proteins | sample Cases_109_9_MG_FD_188637 | JGI IMG/M metagenome (GOLD analysis project Ga0255058, IMG submission 188637) | Seawater microbial communities from Amundsen Gulf, Northwest Territories, Canada - Cases_109_9 | ecosystem: Environmental > Aquatic > Marine > Gulf | place: Canada: Northwest Territories... | reverse complement strand
CAGTAAAAGCCATTAGTTTGTCCCATTAAAGTTGCTTTAAACTAAAATATTATGATGATGAAACATCATTTTTTCTTTAATTGTTTTTTAACTAAGTTATGATGAAAAATGGTTTTAGAAAAAATGTCGACCGTCAAATTCTATCAAAAAAATATCGAAACCCCTTCCTTTTTACTTCCGAAAGACGTATCAATTCGCTGTCAAAACAATTTTACAGCGGCCAAAACGTCTAGACTCAAGTTTCGCACCTGATATTTTGAGGAAAGTCGCATCAGGCATCGGGTAAAAAGAAATTTTTCAGGAAAAAAGGCGAACGGATAATGAACAAAATTACAATTGCAATTGCTGGTTTGGGGAATTGTGCCAGCTCTCTGATTCAGGGAATCCATTATTATCGAGACAAAACCCCATTGAATGCTGTCGGTCTTATGCACTGGGAAATCGGGGGTTACAAACCCAACGATATCGAGGTTGTGGCAGCGTTTGATGTAGATTGTCGAAAGGTAGGAAAAGACGTAAATAAGGCCATTTTTTGCGGGTCCAACTGTACGACGGTCTTCTGCCCTGACCTCCCCGAATCCGGCGTTATCGTTCAGATGGGGAAAGTTTTAGATGGCATTTCCGATCACATGCAAGAATATGATGAAAAAAATACATTTGTAAAATCCGATCAACCCGAACCGAGCAGAGAAGATGTCGTTCAAATATTGAATAGAACCGGGGCGGAAATCCTTTTAAACTACCTGCCGGTCGGTTCAGAAGAGGCATCGATGTTTTATGCCGAATGCGCACTTGAAGCCGGAGTCGCATTTATCAATAACATACCGGTTTTTATCGCAAGCGATCCAGTTTGGGAAAAACGATTTAAGGAAAAAAATATTCCCCTTATCGGTGATGATATCAAATCCCAGCTCGGTGCCACCATCACCCACCGTGTCCTGACCAATATGTTTAAAAACCGTGGTGTCAAGCTTGAACGAACCTATCAATTAAACACCGGTGGAAACACCGATTTTCTCAATATGCTCAATCGTGACCGTTTGCTTTCAAAGAAAAAATCAAAGACAGAGGCGGTTCAATCGGTGGCAGCGCATCGATTGCCGGATGACAATATTCACATCGGGCCAAGCGATTACGTCCCCTGGCAAAAAGACAACAAAATTTGTTACATCCGAATGGAAGGGAGACTTTTCGGCGACGTTCCTATGAATCTAGAGCTTCGCCTTTCGGTGGAGGACTCCCCAAACTCAGCCGGTGTCGGCATTGATGCCATCCGGTGCGCTAAACTGGCCCTTGAAAACGGAGAAGGAGGCGCACTGAAGGCGCCTTCCGCTTATTTTTGCAAACATCCGCCCCGCCAGGTTAACGACGATAAAGCGTTTGAAATGATAGAAGATTTTATTACAAAACACCGCCATAATGTCCGGAAAATATCGGATTATCGTCGGCAGAAAGAACGGTAGGCGCTTAAAAAACAATTACTAATGAGTGCGGTATTATTTAGACATCCGTTGCCATTTACCTATGGATTCATCTGCAAAGCCGGGCAGGGTTTTTAATCGGCCGGCGCTCGGGTCTAAATATATATGGCCTCATTAGTAACAAGAAGCAAATTAGCCCGGCCAAAAAAATTTGACCCTTGCCCTCCAATCGAACCTTCGCTATATAAACTCATTTTGGCAATCCTTTTGAAATACTTACGACAGCCAGTGAAAACTGCCCTTTTGGCCCATGCATAAAGAACCGATCGCAGTCATTGGGATGGCCGGGGTTTTTCCCGGAGCTTCCGATATAAATAAATTCTGGCAGAATATTATCGACAAAGTCGATTCATCCCGCGAAGTACCGGAAAAAAGATGGATTGCTCCGATCGACGACATTTATCACCCTGAACCGGCAGCGGACAAGGCATACTCAAAACGCGTCTACCTGATCGAGGACTTTGAATTCGATCCAAAAGGGATAGACATTGACGTTGACTTGATCAACGCCCTTGATCCGATGTACCACATTGCACTGCAAGCGGGGAGGAAAGCACTCTCTGATTGTGTGACGTTTCCGTCAGACAGAGAACATATCGGTACGATTCTATCCGCCATCGCCCTTCCGACAGATGCAGCCTCTTCAATCACAAGGGACATATTGGGCTCCTCTTTTGAGGAAAAGCTTTTTGGAAAGCCATCCCCTACCCCGCTCTTAACCAAAGAACAATTTTTGGCCGCCAAAGTCACCGGTCTTCCGGCAGCAATCCTTTCCAAAGGATTAAATCTAGGAGGTGGGAGTTACACCCTTGATGCTGCCTGCGCTTCATCAATCTATGCGGTGAAACTGGCCTGTGACGAACTTTTGTTTCGCCGTGCGGACGTTATGCTGGCTGGAGGAATTTCAAGGCCCGAAGCACTTTATACCCAGATCGGTTTTAGTCAACTCAGGGCCTTATCCCCATCGGGTCGCTGTTCTCCCTTTGATGTAAGCGCTGACGGTCTGGTAGTTGGCGAAGGGGCCGGTTTTCTTGTTTTAAAACGCCTCGATGATGCATTGCGTGATGGGGACCGTATTTACGGTCTTATAAAAGGAATCGGATTTTCCAACGACATAAGAGGAAATCTCATTTCTCCAGACAGCGAAGGTCAGGTTCGTGCTTTACGCATGGCCTATGAAACGGCTGGTTGGTTTCCACAGGACATTGACCTGATTGAATGCCACGGCGCCGGAACGCCCCTCGGCGATGAAACCGAACTTCAAAGTTTGAGAAAATTATGGGGTCACGCCGGGTGGGTGCGCAACCAATGCGCCATCGGATCTGTTAAATCAATGATTGGACACCTGCTGACCGCTGCAGCTATCGCTGGAATGATAAAAACACTTCTTGCCATGCAACACAAAATCATTCCACCCTCTCTTAATTATTTTAAAGCACCCGAAAAAAGCCCGTTGAACAACAGCCCGTTTCGGGTTCAAACCGAACCGGAAAAATGGCGGATTAATGATCAAAACCGCCCCAGACGAGCGGCAGTGAGCGCGTTTGGATTTGGCGGAATAAATGGACATTTGCTTTTTGAAGAATACAATCCCGTTAGAATCTCCCACTCAAAAACGATCGTCACCCAACAAAAATCAAAGCCAAGGAAACCCGACCGATCAACGATCGACCCTCCGGTAGCGATTATCGGTATGGAATCCATTTTCGGTTCCTTATCATCGTTAAAGGCATTCGCGGAAGCAGTTTTTAGTGGGGATACCACTATAGGGAAAAGACCGGATCATCGATGGAAAGGATGCGAAAATAGAGTTAAACCGTACCTTGATACTGATAATCTTTTGGGTGGATTTATGGAAAAGCTTTCGATTGATATTGAAGAGTTTCACATCCCTCCAAATGAAATTAAAGATATCCTTCCACAGCATTTGCTGATGATGAAAGTATCTGCCGGGGCAATGGAAGATGCCGGCTTGCAGCTTCGGGAAGTTCGACCGCGCATGGGTGCGGTTATTGGTATGGATTTTGATTATGAGGCAACCAATTTCCATCTGCGATGGAATCTGTTCAACAAATTTTCATTTTTTAAAAAGAGTCTCAATATTGATGTTGACGATACAAAAATGCTCGGGTGGCAAAGCGCACTTCAGGATGCCTTAAGCCCACAACTAACCCATGAACGGACGCTGGGCGCCCTGGGCGGGATCATTGCTAGTCGGGTTGCCAGAGAGTTTCGTTTGGGTGGCCCGTGTTTTACCGTCTCTGGTGAGGAAACTTCAGGAATGAAAGCACTCGAAATTGGAGTCAGATCTTTGCAGCAAAATGAGACCGACCTCTTTCTTGTTGGAGCCGTTGATCTGGCCGGCGACGTTCGCAAAGTACTAACGACCAGCAAAAACAGACCGCTAACACATTATAGTGGGGTCAGGCCCTTTGATCGACTTTCGGATGGCACGTTGCCGGGCGAAGGTGCTGCCGCCCTTGTGATCAAGCGGTTGGATAAAGCACTGAAGGATGGAGACCGGATTTACGCTGTTATAAAAGGAATAGGAGGCGCTAGCGGGGGGGGAATCGATGCCGATTCTATCTCAAAGAACGCCTATGTTCGTTCCATAAAATCTGCTTTTGACGAAGCCAAAATTTCATCCGCAGAAGTTGATTTCATTGAAACACACGGGAGTGGGGACCCCGTAGAGGATGCCTTGGAATCAGAAGCTCTCCACGCGTTTTTCATCAATGGAACAAAAACAAAAAAGAGGGGCTGCGCAATCGGTTCTCTAAAACCAACTGTGGGACACACGGGGGCTTCTGCCGGTCTAGCCTCACTTGTCAAAGCCGGCCTTTGCCTCTATCATCAGACGATCCCCCCCCTTAGAAACTTTGTCCCTTCCCAAAACGATCTTTGGGAAAAAGGCCTGTTCCGAGTCTCCGCTTCGTCTCAATCCTGGCCGAATGATAATAAGGGCGTCACCCGAAAGGCTTGTGTCTGTGCCATGACCGCGGATGGAAACGTCTCCCATGTCATCCTTGAAGGTTTTGATTATGATACCAAAGGACGACTGCCGAAGATCGTCCAAGATAAAAGACAAAAACCTTTGGATCAATCAGCACACAGAATAACAATCCCGATAGGCGGAAACCCGCCCTCTTTTACTTTGCTGAAATATTTCAGCCCACAATCCCCACATCGGAGTCTTCAAACAGAAAATGGACTGCCGATTACGGCAATGATTGCACGAGCAAGTCAGAACGCAAAATCGATATCAGACATCCACCGGAGTTTCCTTGCTTTTTCCAGTGAGCTGACGAAAGCTTACGGCCATACCCTTTCGCTTCAAGAAAACCTCCTTGAAAATTTACATGGAAAAAGACGATCTTTTTCTATTTCAAACCAACAACCACAAACCCGCACAGAATCTTCTGCACCCCGGGTTTTTCCTGCCTTTTCTCGAAAGATGTGCATGGAATTTGCTATCGGCTCGGCCGCTAAAGTGCTCGGCCCGGAGTTTGACATCGTCGACACTTACCGTTGCAGGGTGCGCCTTCCGGATGAACCACTGATGCTTGTCGATCGGATTGTTTCAGTGAAAGGCGAAAAATGTTCCATGGGAACAGGGCAAGTCGTAACAGAGCACGATGTCGCCCTTGATGCATGGTATCTAGATGGCGATTCTGCACCCGCCAGCATATCGATGGAAGCGGGACAGGCGGATCTTTTTCTCTGCGCTTACCTTGGGATTGACCATGCGGTTAAAGGTACAAGGAACTACAGACTCCTTGATGCTGCTATCACATTCCACCGTCATCTTCCACAACCGGGCGAAACAATCCGTTATGAAATTGAGAGTGAACGGTTTGTCCGCCAGGGCGATACCTACCTCTTCTTTTTTAAATATAGCGCTTTTATCGAAAAAACACCCTTTATCACCATGAGGAATGGGTGCGCGGGTTTTTTTACAAAAGAAGAGTTACAAAATTCAGGTGGCATCGTTTTATCAGAAAGAGATAGAAGTACGGCCCAGGGAAAAAGAGACCCTAACTGGAAAGAGTTTGTGCCTCTACAGGCTGAAAGCTATGATGATTCGGCCATAGAGGCCCTGCGACAAGGAGATGTTTCGGCCTGTTTCGGCGCCCATTTCAATGGAATCGAGACATCCGATGCCCTTAAACTGCCGGGAGGTCGGATGAAATTAATTAACCGCGTTCTGAAACTCGATCCAACAGGTGGTCGTTTTAAATTGGGCCTCATCCAGGCGGAGGCGGATATCCATCCCGATGATTGGTTTCTGACCTGTCACTTTGTGGATGATAAGGTCATGCCGGGAACCCTGATGTATGAATGCTGTTTACATGCTCTCAGGATATTTCTTCTTCGAATCGGATGGATAACCGATCGACCTGACGTTGGCTATGGGCCGGTCATCGGCGTGAAAAGCTTTCTAAAATGCCGTGGACCGGTTACACCGGATACAAAGCACGCCCGATATGATGTCGAAATCAAAGAAATCGGATATATGCCCGAGCCTTATGTGATTGCCGATGCACATATGTTCGCAGATGGCCACAGAATCGTGTTCTTTCAAGACATGTCCATGAAAATGAATGGATTAACCCGCTATGATATAGAATCGGTCTGGAAAAAAAGGCGAGCATTACAAACATAAAATAAAACGATTGGTTTTATTTTGGAAATTATATGCAATATTCAAAAGTATATATCGACTCGTTAGGCTATGAACTTCCACCCCAGGTGGTCACATCCGAGGATCTTGAAAAAAAATTAAAGCCCCTTTACAAAGCGCTTCATTTTCAAAAAGGACAATTAGAGGTTCTGACCGGAATACATGAACGGCGCTACTGGAAACCAAATTACAAAATGTCTGAGGGAGCAATTCGTGCTGCTCAAAAAGCAATTGAAGATTCAAACATCTCTGTTGAAGATATCGGCATTCTGATTTACGGCGGCGTCTGCAGGGACAATGTCGAACCCGCAACCGCCTGTGCAGTATCACATGGTCTTTTTCTCGGTACTGAAACCCAGGTTTACGATATTTCAAATGCCTGTCTGGGTGTTTTAAATGGGATGGTTCATGTGGCAAACGCAATTGAATTGGGTCAGGTCAGGGCCGGGTTGATTGTCGCATGTGAAAGCTCGAGAGAGATCATCGAAATTACCATTGACCGTCTGGTTGAAACCAAAGATATCAATTTTTTGAAAAATAACATTGCAACTCTTACTGGAGGATCGGGTGCAGTGGCCGTGTTGCTGACAGATCAGTCCCTTTCCAGCAGAGGTCATCGTCTCCTGGGCGGGGTGGCCAGAAGTGCGAACGAACACCACAAACTTTGCATGTGGGGATCTGAAACCGAAGTTTCTTCCCAGGGCATCCATTTTATCGAGACCGACTCCATCGAAATACTCAAACACGGTGTAACTCTGGGGGAAAAAACTTTCAAAACATTTCAGAAAACTCTGAACTGGCATGACAATGCGCCGGACAAGATCATCTGTCATCAGGTCGGAGCGACCCATCAAAGAAATATTTTAAGCGCAATCAAAATCTCAAAGGAAAAAGATTTTACAACCTTCAAATATCTTGGCAACATCGGTTCAGTTTCCCTTCCCATAACCGCTGCAATCGCTGCTGAACGTGAATTCCTTGTAAAAAATGATCGAGTGGGATTCCTTGGCATCGGCAGTGGCTTGAATTGCCTGATGCTGGGGATCGAGTGGTAAGGGTGGGATCAGTTAAAACCGGATTGAGGTTTGCGGTATGCCAAATGAGAAACAAATAAGCTTTTCCGGTTTTCAACACCTCTATCCATTTAAATCGAACTACTTGGACATCAATGGTTTCAGGTATCACTATCTGGACGAGGGAAAAGGGAATCCGATTGTTATGCTTCACGGAAATCCCACCTGGTCTTTCTATTACCGACAAATGGTAAAAGTGCTCTCTTTGAAATATCGCACCATCGTTCCTGATCACATCGGTTGCGGCTTGTCGGACAAACCAGCCCCTAAACATTACAACTACCGCTTGCAAAACCGGGTTAAAGATCTCGAAACCCTTCTCGATTATTTAGAAGTCAAAAAAAAGATTACCCTTGTGCTCCATGACTGGGGCGGGATAATCGGCGTGGCCTATGGCCTGAAGTATCCTGAAAGATTACACCGGTTGATTATCATGAATACAACAGCCTTTTTCCATCCAGGAGGAAAGGAGTTGCCCATACGATTGCGCATCTTTCGAGACATTAAACTGTTTGCAACACCGGCAGTTCTGATCTTTAATCTTTTCGTTTACGGGGCTCTCTTTTCGGCATCATACCGGGGACTTAAAAAAGAGGTGAAAAGAGGTCTTATAGCCCCATATAACTCCTGGAGGAACAGAATAGCCATTTTAAAATTTATTCAGGATATCCCAACAAATGAAAATGACCCGAGCTATCAACTGGTCAAATGGATCGATAAAAACCTGCATAGGCTTAAAGAAATTCCGATGCTCATCTGCTGGGGAAAACACGATTTTGTTTTTACGGTCGACTATCTGGCCGAATGGCAGCGCCGCTTTCCCCATGCAGAATCCCATATTTTCTCAGATGCAGGCCATTATGTTCTTGAAGATGTACCGGAAAAGGTTATTTCACTGGTAAAAGAAGTTCTTGAAAGAGATTTCTCTCAATAATTCAGCGGAAAAAATGAAAGAGACCAATAGAACCGTCAACGTTTCCTCCCATCTGATTCGGATGGCAGACATCAGGCCCTATAGGCGGGCAGTCGTCTGTCATGCCGGTCGAGATAAACATGGACGAGCGATCTATTCTCATCTGACATTTCAGCAACTCAACCGCGAATCAGACATCTTCGCCCACGGGTTGGAAAAAGCCAGAATAGAGCGGGGGACAAAAACCATTTTAATCGTAAAACCGAGCTTGGAATTTTTTGTGCTCATTTTTGCGATGTTTAAAATCGGTGCCATACCGGTTGTGGTCGATCCGGGAATGGGAATCCGAAGGATGGTCAATTGTTTTAAATCAACTCATCCGGAAGCATTCATCGGCATCTCACTCGCCCATGTGATCCGGACCCTATACCCCAAATTTTTCAAAACCGTAAAAACCTGGATCACTGTGGGCCGGCGCTGGTTCTGGGGCGGCCTCACTTTAAACCATCTCAGACAATCCCCCTGGAAACCGTATCCTGTTGCTGACACAGGCTGGGATGAAACAGCGGCTATTCTTTTTACAACCGGCAGCACCGGTCCTGCAAAGGGCGCCGTGTATACCCACGGCAACTTTGAAGCCCAGCTTGAGCAGATTAAAACCCATTTAAATATGTCTCCTGACGAAATCGATCTGTCAACCTTTCCGCTTTTTGCCATGTTTTATCCGGAGTTAGGGATCACGGCAGTCATCCCGGACATGGATCCCACCAAACCTGCCCGAGTCAACCCCGATCGGATTATCGAAGCGGTTAACAATCTGGGGGTAACCAACATGTTTGCCTCCCCGGCCCTCTTGAATCGCGTGGGTCGATACGGAAAACAAAAAGGGATAAAACTTCCGTCATTAAAACGGGTTATTTCAGCCGGGGCACCGGTGCACGCTGATAATATCGAGCAGTTTCGTGCTTTGCTAGGCCCTGATGCTGAAATCCATACACCGTACGGCGCGACCGAGGCTGTCCCAATTGTATCAATCACAAGCAACGAAATCCTCTCGGAAACCCGCCAACTCAGTGAAAAAGGATACGGAATCTGTATCGGACGACCCATAAATAACATTGATGTCTGTATCATAAAAATCAGCGATGATCCGATTGAAACCTGGTCGGATGGCCTGGAGGTATCCCAGAATGAAATCGGAGAAATTGCAGTAAAGGGAGCGCTGGTCAGCCGACAATATTTCGAAAACCCAGATGCGGATGCGCAGATGAAAATCAAACAAGGAGATGAAATATGGCACCGGATGGGAGATCTTGGATGGATGGATCAAAAGGGTCGCATCTGGTTTTGCGGTCGGAAGAGCCATCGTGTGATAACAGACAATCGAACTCTTTTTACGATCCCTTGTGAAGCGATATTTAACAATCATCCCAAGGTATTTCGAAGTGCGTTGGTGGGGGTCGGATCCCCGATGAGACAAAAACCCGTTATCTGCATAGAATTAAAAAAAGAATCCATCAAAGCAACTAAAAAAGCGCTCTCGTTCGACCTTGCCGCACTGGCAGCTCAGAATGAACTGACAAAAACAATCGAGACCATACTTTTTCACAGGGCCTTTCCCGTCGATATTCGCCATAATTCAAAAATTTTCAGGGAAAAGTTGGCAGCCTGGGCAGAACAAAAACTGAAATGAGTGAAAGGGGTCTATTGGTGCGCAAAATTTCCTTTGGGGTTTTGTATGACAACACGCTAAAGAAAGGCGGGTCTATTTGAAGATTCTGGTAACCGGTGGTGGCGGTTTTCTCGGCAGTGCAATTGTTCAGCGGCTGGTTCATCTAAATAACAACGTTCGAAGCTTATCCCGCCGATTTTATACTCGACTTGACATCCTGGGTGTCGATCAGATCCAGGGGGATATCGGTGATGCCCAAGTAGTTGACAAGGCCTGCAAAGGCAGAGACATCATTTTTCACACGGCAGCCAAACCACCACCTTGGGGAAAATACAGCGATTACTACAAAACCAACGTCACAGGCACTCAAAACATTATCAACGGATGCCTCCGCCATAACGTATCAAGGCTTGTCTATACCAGTACCCCGAGTGTTATTTTTGATGGAACAGACATGGAAGGAGTAGACGAATCAGTCCCCTACCCCGTTAAGTATAATGCATTCTACCCCAAAACAAAAGCGATGGCCGAAAAGCTGGTCGTAAAAACCGCCGGTAAGCATCTCCGAACTGTGGTGTTAAGACCCCATCAAATATGGGGGCCGGGCGATCCGCATTTTGCCCCCCGATTAATTGCCCGGGCAAAAAAATTAAAGCAAATCGGAAACGGAAAAAATCTCGTAGACACGACCTATATCGGGAACGCTGTGGACGCCCACATACTGGCGGCAGATAAACTCGAAGAAACTCCCACACTCTCAGGGAATATCTATTTCATCAGTCAAGGAGCTCCGATTCCGGCTTGGGAAATGATCAACGCCATCCTCAAGGCTGCTGGATTCGGACCGGTTAAAGGGAAAATGCATCATAAAACAGCCTGGCTGATTGGAGGTGCCTTGGAATTTATCTACAAAACCTTTCACTTGCCCGGGGAACCCCAAATGACCCGATTTATTGCCGATGCTGTTGCCGGTGCCCATTGGTTTGATATTTCCGCCGCCAGAAAGGATTTAGGTTATGTGCCCAGGATTTCTACAGAAGAGGGGCTTTTGTCTCTGAAAAAATGGCTGGAGAAAAATACGATCGGGAAAAGAAAAAACTAGCAAAAGTATCTATTTCACTGTCACAACCGGACAACCGGCTGTTAAGATAACAAATTGAGCGGTGGAGCCGAACACCAGCTTTCCCACCTTTGATTTTTTTCTAATCCCAATGACAATTTCTTCCACTTCATTCTCTTCGGCAAAGTCAACCAGGTCTTCTCCAGGGGATAAACCACGAATCAATAGATGAGTCTGGCAGGGGATACCCTCTGCTTCCAATCGTTTCCTTTCTTTCTCCAGATCTTTTTCCGCTGTTTCAATCTCTTCTCGTTGCGCATCTGTCCCCTTTTCCATTGATGTTACCAATTCAATTCTGCCTTTAAAGGCTTTCGCATGCTGTTCCGCCACCCTTAGCGCATCCGAAGATGAAATAGAACCATCAAATCCCACTAAAATTTTCATTTTGTTCTCCTTTCATGCGGATATCTCAAAATGGTTAAAATGATTTTACTCGATTTAGCCTAATCCACAGAGAAAAGCCAGTCGTTAAAACGTTTTTCTTGACCACTGACAATTTTGTTCATCAGATCATTTATCTTCCGGGTTATCGGGCCGGGTGCATTTACAAATTTTTGATTTTCAATCTGCCGGACGGGTATTACTTTATACGGCGTGTTCGAAAGAAAAATTTCGTCTGCCTGAAAAAGAAAATCAGGGGACAACCGTTCCTCGCTTGTTTCAATACCGCTTAATTTAGCTGCCTGGAGTATCGATTTACGTGTAATGCTTTCAAGAATCGTCCCCAGGAAAGGGGTGCAAAGCCGGTCATTTCTGACCAGAAAAACCGATTCTGTTCCGCCTTCGGCGACAAACCCCTGTGTGTCGAGCATGACGGCATTTTCAAACCGGCGCTTTTTTGCTTCAATGCGCGCCACCATCCCATTGAGATAATTGGCCGCAACTTTAGCCTCTATCGGAACAGTTTTGGGATCTAGTTTGCGCCATTTGGAAATGCCGACCGTTGTGCCCTGTTCAAATTGAAAATCAATGCCGTCCAAGTCCTGTTTGGGATCGAGAACGAAAATAGAAACATCCAATTGATTTTGAGGCGGTAGGATGTCAAAAGCGATCTGGGGATAAAAACAGACAATTTTGATAAAACCTTCGAGAAGGCCGTTGCGTCTTATCGTGGTTTTGACCGCCTCTTGAAGATCTTCGGCGGTTATTCGAATTTCCATATCGAGTAGTTCCACGGTTTTAAAGAGGCGCACCAGGTGCTCGTCAAGGCGAAAGACAGCCGGACCAAAACCGGTTTTGTGAAAACTGAGCACTTCAAAAACTGCTGAACCGCGGGCAAAACTGTGGCTCATCAAGTGGACGGTTGCCCGGTTCCAGTCGATAAGCTCACCATTGATATAGACAATTCTTTCAGTCAGCATCGACATCTCCTTTCTTTAAATCATTACTTCAGGGCCTGAATAATCGCCCGCATGAAGGCGGGGAGATCATCCGGTTTTCGGCTGGTAATCAGGTTTCCATCCACGACCACTTCCTGATCAACCCAGTTTGCGCCAGCATGGACCAAATCGTCCTTAATGGCAAAAAACGAGGTAATGGTCCGATCTTTGATTATTTTTGCAGAGGCAAGCATCCAGCCCGCATGGCAGATGGCGCCGACAACTTTTTGTGCTTTAAAAAGATCTTTAACCAATTGGACCATGGAAGGGTAACGCCGCATCAAATCCGGTGCGTACCCTCCCGGTATAATGATGCCATCAAATTCCGCGACCGATATCTGATCTGCACTGACATCTGCCTTTACTTTGGTTCCGGGTTTTCCGGTATATTCATCAGCGCTGCCAGAACCAACCACCACCACTTCGGCACCGGCTTCTTTCAACCGGTAATATGGATACCAGAACTCGAACACATTAAACATCTCTTCCACCAGCAAAATGATTTTCTTTCCTTCGAGTTCCATAATTCTCTCCATATTTTTTTGATTTGCCGTTGTCGGATATCTATCGTATCATACGCGATATTCGTTTTTCACCTCTTATTGACAAGTATACTAAATTTATCATACTTTTTCCAATAAATATTTTTTCTTCTAGAAAAACAAGGATCAAAACAACAATCGCATTCTATTCAACATACTGCCGAGAAATTCGATACCCTTGCGATGTCCAATCACAGAATCATCAATGGAAATATTAATATCATTCACGTTGAAACAGCGGAGGATATCGAAGAGGCCCGTGGAAAGGACTGAATCATGAAAAAAATTGGCCATACGGTTCTTCCATTTGTCCTTTGTTTGTTCCTATTGAGCCCCTGGGTGCGGGCTGAAATGGGAAAGAAAAATGAGATCACCATTGTTATTCCTGAAAAAGTCATTGAAAAGCTTATCAGCGACACCCTGCCGGTTGAAATAACTGCGGTGAAAAAACTGTCCGGAACGATCTGGGTTCAATCGATCGATAAGGTGAGTCTCGGAAAAAATAAGATATTTTTCTCAGCACACCTTTTTGGAAAGGATATAAAATATACGGATAAGATCGGTAATATTTCAGCGAGCATCGCTATTGGCAACATCGACTTATTTTTCGATTTTGATACAACGATCAGGTACGATAAAGAAAAACAAATTCTTTATCTAAAACCCAAAATCACCAGCAGAGCAGATAAAGATGTGGTGCTCACCCGCCTTATGGAAACCCTCACCGGTGATAGTGAATATCCGGTCGAAATTCAAAGGTTGAAATCATTCGTCACAAGGATCGGTAAAACACAGATAATGATAAATATGGATATTTCAGATGTTTATATATTAAAACATCAACTGATCATTGAAATAAAACCAAAAGCCACGAAAACCGATAAACAATAGTGATCGCTAATCCAGAAAAAGTGATTT
>Ga0255058_10001352_pt1 | contig 13781 bp, 11 predicted proteins | sample Cases_109_9_MG_FD_188637 | JGI IMG/M metagenome (GOLD analysis project Ga0255058, IMG submission 188637) | Seawater microbial communities from Amundsen Gulf, Northwest Territories, Canada - Cases_109_9 | ecosystem: Environmental > Aquatic > Marine > Gulf | place: Canada: Northwest Territories... | reverse complement strand
CCGGTGGAATACGTAGCGGGGCCGACGCTGCCAAGGCATTTGCACTGGGTGCCGATGCCGTGTCGATCGGCAGTGCTGCAATGGTTGCCCTCGGCTGCAATCGCGATCTGTTCGCCGACGATTACAAAGCACTGGGAACCGCACCCGGCTACTGTCATCACTGTCACACGGGACGCTGCCCAGTCGGCATAACAACGCAGGAACCCGGGCTGGAGGAGCGACTCAAGCCGGAACAAGGTGCTCGCTGGCTGCGCAATTACCTGACCACGATGGTGCTCGAGATCCAGACGCTGGCTCGCGCATGTGGCAAGAGTCATGTTTTGAACCTGGAGCCGGAAGACCTGACCGCCCTGACTATTGAAGCCGCTGCGATGGCGAAGGTACCGTTGGCAGGAACAGACTGGATTCCGGGCAACAACAAATAACGAGTATCGATAATAAGTCGATAAGGAGAAGTCCCATGGCGAAAGATCTGGCGGCCGTCGCGAAGGCCAAGAACATCGACTATTTTCTTATCAGCTTCGTCGACCTGCTCGGGCAACTGCGCGCCAAACTTGTGCCGGCGCGAGCGATTCGCGGCATGCAGAAAAACGGGGCCGGCTTTGCCGGATTCGCGGCGTGGCTGGATATGACGCCGGCGCATCCGGACATGTTTGCTATCCCGGATCCGGATAGCCTGATACAGCTTCCCTGGAAACCTGAAGTTGGCTGGCTTGCCGCCGATCTGTGGATGGACGGTAAGCCCGTCGAGGCGTCGCCAAGGGTGGCAATGAAGCGCCAGATCAAGGCTGCCGTCAGCAAGGGTTATCGGGTAAAGACGGGCGTTGAGTGCGAGTTCTTCCTCACCAATGCGTCTGGCGACGGGCTATCGGATGATATGGACAGAGAAGAAAAGCCCTGTTACGACCAGTCCGCATTGATGCGCCGTTACGACGTAATCAGTGAGATCTGCGATGCCATGCTGGATCTTGGCTGGAACCCGTATCAGAATGACCATGAGGACGCCAATGGCCAGTTTGAAATGAACTGGGACTATGCGGATTGCCTGACCACGGCGGATCGTCATACATTTTTCAAATTCATGGCCAAGTCGATAGCAGAGAAGCACGGCTACCGCGCGACATTCATGCCGAAACCATTCGAGCATCTGACCGGTAGCGGATGCCACGCACACGTATCCGTGTGGGACAAAACCGGAAAGAAGAACCTGTTTATGCACAAAAGCGATGAGATGGGCCTGTCAAAGCTGGCGTATAGCTTCCTGGGCGGAGTTTTGCACAGCGCTGACTCGATGGCTGCAATATTCATCCCGACCGTAAACAGCTATAAGCGGATCGATGCTGCAGTAACCGCATCCGGTGCAACATGGTCGCCGAATGCGATTACATACTCAGGCAATAATCGCACGCACATGGTACGCATACCGGATCCCGGCCGTTTCGAGATCCGCCTGATGGACGGCGCAACCAATCCCTACCTGTTGCAGGCGGCGGTCATAGCGACGGGTCTGGATGGTGTCGCGAACAAACGTGATCCGGGCAAGCGCGTCGATCTCAACATGTACACGGAGCAACATAAGCTCAAGAAGGTACGCAAACTTCCGTCGAACCTGCTGGATGCGATTCGTTTGCTGGACTCGAGCAAGGTGGCGAGAGCTGCGTTCGGAGACGAATTTCTTGACAGCTACGTCAAGCTGAAGAACGAGGAGTGGCAGCGCTTCACGCGGGCAATCAGTCCATGGGAGCGTGAGCATACACTTGATTGCTGATCGTGCATGGCGCCAACTCTAGCGAGTGAAAAATGCCGCTCGGACTGCTGAAGTACACATTGCAGCGAAAGTACCAGGGTGACAGATACTTTCCTGCATACAGGCCGCTGCGCGGCACATACGATGTGGCCATCATCGGCGGTGGCGGGCACGGCCTGGCCTGTGCCTATTACCTGGCCAGAGACTGGGGCATCAGCAATGTCGCGGTGCTCGAAAAAAACTGGCTTGCGTCCGGAAATACGGCCCGCAACACGGCAATCATTCGGTCCAATTACCTGACGCCTGAAGGGGCGCGGTTCTACGAGGAGTCCATGCGGCTCTATCGTTCGCTGGCAGGTGAACTGGGCATCAACCTGATGTATTCGGAGCGCGGTCACCTGACCCTGGCACATACCGACGCCGCCATCCGGATATCGAGGTGGCGTGCAGAAGTAAACCAGTATCTCGGCATCGATTCAGAACTTGTCGGCAGACGCGAGTTGGCAAGGCTCTGTCCCGAGCTCAATTTGTCAGAGGACGTTCATCACCCAGTGCTGGGTGCTCTGTATCATCCGCCCGGTGCAATTGCACGGCATGACGCCGTCGCCTGGGGCTATGCTCGCAGGGCGATGGAGAGTGGTATAGAAATCCATCAGCAGACGGAAGTAAACGGCATCCGGAGCCACGACGACGGCTCCGTAGAACTGCAGACCAACCGGGGACCGATCACAGCGGGTAAGGTCGTCCAGGCGGTAGCCGGGGCGAGTTCGGAAGTTGCCCGTATGGCCGGTATCAAGCTACCGATTCGCTCCGTGCCGTTGCAGGCCTGCGTTTCCGAACCGCTGAAGCCATTCCTCGATCCGATCGTCGTATCGGGTTCGCTCCACATGTACGTTTCACAATCCACCAGAGGCGAGCTTGTGATGGGCGGCGCCACCGATCCATATCCCCTGTATTCCACGAGATCGACGCTGGATTTCACCGAAGGGTTGATGGCGAACATGCTCGAGTTGTTTCCGTTTCTCGAAAACGCCAGGGTGATGCGTCAGTGGGCCGGGATCGCCGACATGACGCCGGACTTCAGTCCCGTTATGGGCATGACCCCTGTAAGCAATTACTACATTGACTCGGGTTGGGGAACTTGGGGCTTCAAGGCTACACCGGTATGCGGAAGATGCATGGCCGAGCTGGCAGCAACCGGTAAAGTACCGGCATTGATGCGGCCTTTCGAGCTCGAACGGTTCAACCGCATGGAGCAGATCGGCGAACGCGGCGCCGCGTCTGTTGGTCATTAAGTCCGTGAACTGCAAACCCTCATGAAGATAATCAACTGTCCTTTGAACGGCCCGAGGAATGCGCAGGAATTCATTTGTGCCGGCGAAGTAAAGAAGGAACCGCCACAAGAAGCCGCAATCAACGACTGGGCCGATTTCGTTTTCCTCGAAAATAACCTGAAAGGTGTGGTGCACGAATGGTGGTGCCATGTGGCAACGAGCTACTGGTTCATCGTGACACGTGACACGGCGACGGAGGAAATCATGGCGACGTATCCGCCAGCCGAATTTCTTGCCGGGCAACGACGGACAGGTGGCGCCGATAGTGAATAAAGGGCCGAACAGCAGATTACCGGAGCCATGGGGATCGCTCATCAATCGTGCCTGTCCGATTTCATTGCGGTTTGAAGAGAAGGACTACCAGGGATACGAAGGCGATACGCTGGCCAGTGCACTGGCAGCAAACGGAGTCTTACTGCTTTCGCGATCATTCAAATACCACCGCCCACGGGGTTCATTCACCTTCGCCGGGCTGGATGCCAATAGTTATGTTCAGGTCGGTGACGAGCCCAATGTGCTCGCCGACATGCTGCCGGTTTCCGATGGTCTCAGTGCCATGGGTCAAAATTACCTGGGGTCGCTGTATCGTGATCGTGCGATGCATGCCGGCCGCTTGTCACGTCTTCTGCCTGTCGGTTTCTATTACCGGGCTTTCTTTAGGCCGCAAGGTATCTGGGCCTTGTGGGAGCGTTTGTTTCGCCGTGCCGCAGGCCTCGGGAAAATAAACTGCGACGCTGACAGACGCTACTTCGACAAGAAATACCTGTTTACCGATATCGCTGTTATTGGCGGTGGCCCGGCCGGCTTGAGCGCGGCTGTGGCGGCGTCCCGTGAAAATGCGTCAGTCCTGCTCATCGAAGAGGCCTCGACGCTCGGTGGCTCGTTGAATTACGCCCGCTTTCAACGGGATCGTCGTGAGGTTGATCTGTTGCGAGATGATCTCGTGCGGCAGGTCGAGCAAGCTGAAAATATCCGGATTCTTGTTGGGGCAACTTGTAATGGCTGGTTTCCGGATAACTGGCTCGCAATTAGTCGATTGCATCGACTGTACAAACTTCGTGCCAAACAGGTCGTACTCTGCACGGGCAGTGTCGAGCAACCCATGGTATTTCGCAATAACGATCTGCCAGGTGTGTTGTCGGCATCCGGCGTACAACGATTATTGCGGCTCTACGGTGTGCGCCCGGGTAATCAGGTTGTCGTCGCGACCGCCAACGCGGAGGGATACGACGTTGCCCAGGATTTGCTGGAGGCAGGTGTATCGGTTCAGGCAGTTATTGATATCAATCGGTCCGCCGCTAATTCGGAACTTGCCGAGCAACTGTCGGCGATGGGCGTTGCCGTACATCAGGGCTGCACGGTGAGCGAAGCTGTCCCCGGGGCCGGTCTGCGTTCCATCACTGGCGTTGTCATTAACAAGCTGGCGGAATCGGGCGAGGCCACGGCCGACAGCTGGCAATTGAATTGTGATCTTCTGGTAACGAGTGTTGGATATGCGCCGCTCGGCCAGCTTGCCTGCCACTCCGGAGGCAGCTTGATATATGACGATGCCGTCAATTCCTTCACGCTGACAGACTGCCCGCCTGATTCCGGAGTGGCTGGATCGGTGAATCACAGGTATGCGCTTGATGCGGTGTTGGCAGACGGCCGTTCGGCCGGGCTGGATGCTGTGCGCGCAGTCGGTCTCAACCCTGAGGCTAGTTCGGAGACAATTCCGGATCCGGGATTCGCCGGCATCAATCATCCGTATCCAGTATTTGCGCATCGTAAGGGTAAGGACTTCGTCGATTTCGATGAAGATCAGACCGTTGCCGATTTGCAGCATGCGGTGGCGGACGGTTTTGCACATCCGGAACTTGCTAAGCGCTACAGCACGGTGGGAATGGGTCCCAGTCAGGGTAGGCTGTCATCGCTCAACGCACTGCGCATCGTGCAGAGATGCAACGGTCACAAACTGGTCGGCGCGCAAGTGACCACACAACGCCCGCCATTCAAGCCGCTGTCGTTCGGGGTGCTGGCTGGCAGGTCGTTCGAGCCGGAACGGCTTACGCCGATGCACACCTGGCACGCAGACAACGGCGCCGTGTTCATGCCCGCAGGTCGGTGGAAGCGGCCTGCCTACTATGACGACAACAAGAATCGTGCCGCGACCATTGCCGAAGAAGTCGCTGCAATCCGGAGAAATGTCGGAGTGATCGATGTATCGACCCTGGGTGGCATCGAGATTCGTGGACCGGATGCCGCCGAATTCCTGAATCGCATGTATACATTCGCCTACAAAAAGCAGGCAGTAGGCCGCATCCGTTACGTTTTGATGACGGACGACACCGGTGGAATAGTTGACGATGGTGTTGCGTGTCGTCTCGCAGACGAATGCTTCTATGTAACGACGACAACGACAGGTTCAGACGGTGTTTACCGCAGTATGCTGCGCCGCAATGTGGAGTGGGGCCTGGACATCGATGTCGTCAACGTTACCTCGACTTATGCGGGAATGAATATCGCGGGGCCACGGTCGCGGCAGGTAATGGAGAGTATCAGGTCAGACATAGACTTCTCGAAGGACGCATTTCCTTATCTGGCAGTGCGCCAGGGTGACCTTGACGGTATTCAGGTCACGGCATTGCGTGTTGGATTTGTCGGCGAGGTGGGATTCGAACTTCACGTGCCCTGGTCAAACGCGCTCGCGCTCTGGGAAAAACTGCATTCTCTCGGTGCTGCATTGGATATTCGTGCCGTGGGAGTCGAAGCTCAGCGAATTCTTCGGCTTGAGAAAGGACATATTATTATCGGACAGGATACCGACGGCCTTACCATGCCGGCAGAGGCGACACTCGATTGGGCGGTCACGGCAAGCAAACCGTACTTCGTCGGAAAACCGGCGATTGGCTTCGCGGCCGCACGCCCGAAAAATCGGCAGCTCGTCGGTTTTCGTCTCCTGAATTCAAACGGACCGGTGCCCGAGGAATCGCAACTCGTAGTTTACGACGAGGCTATTGTCGGTCGGGTGACATCGGTTGCGCGCTCGGAACAGCTTGATGAGGTAATCGGACTGGCCTACGTCGCGCCGGAGCAGGGCGAGCCGGGCACTAATTTCCAGATCAAGGTCGGTAAAGGCCGGGAAGTGACCGCGCAGACAGTACAAGTACCTTTTTATGACCCTGAGAATCTGAGACAAGCTCTGTAATATGCCGGTAATGTATAAATCTCTGCTGACAACCGAACAGAATCGACGACAGGCTCGCTGGCGGGAAGTCGCTGGTAGCTTTGTGATTACAGATTATGGCGAATCGGATACGGATCGTGAGCAGGCATTCTCAAACCTTTCATTCATTGACTTGTCGCCACTGCCACGCGTTGGCATCAGAGGGAAAGATCTGTCGCAGTGGACCAATTCGAAGAATTACGTGGTTGGAACACAGTCCAATTACGCCTATGCGCAGCACGATGGAGTACTGATTGCGCGTTTGTCCCCCGGTGAACTGATGTTGTTGGCCGATCCGGCTGATCCTTCGGTCGTCATAAGCGCGAATTCCATTGCAGCGACTCACAAGTGCTACCCGGTGCGGCGGCAGGACAGCCACTACTGGTTCGCACTCACCGGTGAGTGCAGCCCGGTAATGTTCGCGAAACTCTGTGGCGTAGATCTGTCACCTGACGTTTTTGTCAATCACTCAACTGCTCAAACTTCTGTTGCGAGAACCAGCGCTGTCATTGTACGTCACGACATCAATGAGGTGCTGTGTTACTACCTGTTGGGCGACAGCTCCACGATCCTGTATATGTGGACTTGCATTCTTGACGCAGTGAGTGAATTCAACGGCCAGGTGTTGGGCTTGCGAGCAATGCACAGCCTCACAGGACCAACGGGCGAATAGAGAACCAGGTATTAGCAGATTATGAGTTCGAGAACCATTAACGCGATAAAGTCCGGTCAGGTGGTCATGGTATCTGCCGGCGCAGCCGGTATAGGCAGGACAATCGCAGAGACTTTCCTTGCACATGACTGTCACGTACATATCTTTGATATTGATACGGTTGCCATATCTGATTTTCTGGAAAATCATCCGCGTGCGTCTGCGACAAGAGCCGACATATCGAACGTGGCCCAGGTTGAGGAAGTCTTCGAACAGCTGACCCAACGTTACGGCCGGCTGGATGTGCTGGTCAATAATGCAGGTATCGCGGGACCGACCGCGCACGCGGAGGATATCGAGCCCGCAGAATGGGAGCAGACGGTTGCCGTCGATCTGAATGGCCATTTTTATTGCACGCGTAAAGCAATCCCGTTGCTCAGGGCTTCGTGCGGCTGCATCATCAACATAGCATCGAATGCCGCACTATCGGGTTGCCCGGGACGGGCACCCTATACCGCCAGCAAGTGGGCGATCGTGGGGCTCACCAAGACACTGGCAATGGAACTGGGGCCGGATGGTGTTCGCGTCAATGCCATCTGTCCCTGCAGCGTCGACGGGGAGCGGATCCGCGCGGTCATAGAGCGGGATGCAAAGAAGCGCGGCCAGTCTGCCGAAAAGATTCGCGAAGTCTATTTACGCCAGAGCTCGCTGCGAACTTTTGTGAGTCCGCAAGACGTCGCAAACCTGGCGCTGTTTCTCGCATCCGATCTTGGTTGCAAGATATCCGGGCAGGCGATCGGTCTGGACGGGCACACGGAGACTCTGGCGAACTGGGTCGATTAAGGGCGGGCGTGTAGCGAATGAGGGCGGCTTGGTTTGAGAAATTTGGTGCGGCGGCAGACGAGCTTATCGTCGGCGAACAGCTGCAACCGCAAGCTCGACAGGGTGAAGTGCTCGTGCGCCTGGTGACCAGCGGCGTAAATCCCTCCGACGTAAAAAAGCGGGCCGGCGCGTTTCCCAACCTGCTCGATGATGGCCTCATCATTCCCCACAGCGACGGGGCAGGCGTGATCGAGGCCGTCGGCGCCGGCGTAGAGGGTCGCAAGGTCGGGGAGCGGGTCTGGGTCTATCAGGCGCAATATGGCCGCCGATTCGGTACAGCGGCCGAGTATGTTGCCGTGGATAGTTGCCGTGCACCGATGCTTCCCGACAACGTGAGCTTTGAAATCGGCGCCTGTCTGGGGATACCCGCGATGACTGCACACCGCTGCGTATTTGCGGACGGTACGGTGGATGGTCAGACCATCCTCGTTACCGGCGGCGCCGGCCGCGTGGGCCATTACGCCATTCAGTGGGCGAGCCAGGCGGGCGCGTCAGTGATCGCTACGGCGAGTTCTCCGGACGACGAACGCGCCTGCAGTGAGGCTGGTGCGAGGGCGGTCGTCAATCACCGCCGGCCCGGGTGGTGCGATGAAGTGCTTGAATTGAACGGGCAACAGAAAGCGGATCGGGTGATCGACGTCGAATTCGGTGCCAACCTGCCTGAGGTGCTCAATCTGATCCGTATCGGCGGAACAATAGCAACCTATTCTTCCACCCAGGTACCTGAACCGAAGTTACCGTTCCTGAAGATGATGTTCATGGATCTGACGGTGCGGTTCGTCATTGTTTACGCGATGCCGGAAGAGGCCAAGCAGCAGGCAATTTCAGATATCGAAAAACGATTGCGCGACGACCAACTGGAGCACAGAGTGGCGTATGCATTACCATTGGCTGACATCGCTCGTGCGCACGAGATCATCGAACAGGGTAATTGTCGTGGTTGTGTGATCGTGAACCTTGATGCGACTTGATGTCAGGGCTACGCACGGTTGCTGATGTGCTTGCGCATAAGGGCATTCTCGGTATTCCAAAGCGACCATACCAGGCCAAGCATCATTAGCAGCAATACAATCGAAAATGGTATGGCGATAGTCGTCGAGGCTGCCTGCAGTGTGCCAAGTCCACCAACCAGCAATAGCACGCTCGCCACGAGGCCGACCGCCATCCCCCAGAAAACACGGAATTTCTGCGGCGGTCTCGTATTACCGAAGGACAAAATCGTGCAGATGACAAGGGTGCCGGAATCGGACGATGTAACAAACCAGGTGATAATCAGGACTGTTGACAACAGCACAACAGACCAGGTTGCCCATTCAACATTCAGGAGTTCCAATGCTGTGAACAATGCAGCGGTTATGTCTGCATTTACGGCTTCCACCAGACCTCCGCTGCCGGTTAGCTCAATGTTGAGTGCTGTGGCACCAAAAACGCACAGCCAGAAGAAACCTGCGATGGTTGGTGCGAGCAGTGTTGCAATAAGATACTCCCGAATGGTTCGGCCGCGCGAGATAGTGGCCATGAACATGCCGACAAACGGTGCCCAGGAAATCCACCACCCCCAATAAAAAATGGTCCATGCACTCTGCCACCTGCCCGAGGGATCCGGGTCAACCCATACGCCCATGGGCAGAAATTCCATCAGGTAATCGCCGGTGCTCGAAAAAAAAGTCCACAAAATGACACTTGTCGGACCGGAAAGCAGCACGAATCCGACAAATACAAGACTGAGCAGGATATTGAATTCGCTCAAGCGGCGAATGCCGCGCCTGATTCCGGAAATGGCTGACAATGTGGCGACCGCCGATACGAAGATAATCAGAATGACCTGGTTTGCTGGTGACACAGCGACGCCGAAAAGGTACTTCAGGGCGCCATTCATTTGCGCGGCGCCCAGTCCCAATGATGTGGCTACGCCAAAGACCGTGCTGAATATGGCCAGGAGATCGATGGCATGGCCAATCGGCCCGTAAATTCTGTCACCCAGGATCGGGTACAAGGCGGATCTGACTGTAAATGGCAATCCTTTACGAAAAGCAAAATAACCGAGACACAATCCAACTACGGCATAGATGGCCCAGCCGTGCAGCCCCCAGTGAAACAAAGTAATGCGCAGCGCCACAGTCGCTGCTGCCTCGCTCCGGCCTTCGATGCCGGCATGCTCGATGAACGGATTGGCCTGAAAATGAATGATAGGCTCGGCGACACCCCAAAATAGCAGCCCCGTGCCGACACCGGCGCTGAAAAGCATCGCAAACCAGGAAAATCGTCCGAACGCAGGTTTGTCATCATCAGCGCCGAGTTTCACCCGACCAAACGGACTGATTGCCAGTAAGAGCGCAAATGCAACCAGGAGCGTCACCGTCCAGACCAGGTAGCCGGCAAAATGCGTCGCAATGAATTGCTGCAATCCAACGTAAACACTGTCGGCGAACTCGAGGTTTACGCCGGTAAAGACCAGGAAGAGCAGTACAAGCGCCGCCGACAAAACGGCCATGACCGGATTGGCTCCGGCGAGGATGCCTTTGTCTGCTACCAGAGTGGGTGGGTGCAGCGATCGGGACGAGCCCACGTCAGTGGTTTCTCGGGTCATAATGCATTAACCGTATAGGAGGTATCCGGCAATAGCCAGAACTGTACACACGACGGGTATCACAACGCCAAACAGTAATTCCGTGGTGCGACAGTGCTCGCAATTGCCTTAGAATAATGCAGATGAACAAAGCACTGGGACATGCGCGGGAACTACTTACGCTGTCATTGACTGCAGTCGGTAGCACAGCGAAATCAGCTGAGGTTCGACCGTATCGCTGACCAAAACACGATAATCCGGCGCGCAAAGAAACTATACGAGTCTGGTCGGAAACGACAGGCTGTGGATATGCTGCGCAAGACTGTTGCGAATGACCCCGCCGTCGCTGAGGCACACGCCGCGTTGGGGTTGTTGCTCGCAGATCGTGGTGATATTGACGCGGCAACCGAAGCGCTCGGTCGTGCTCTGGAACTGGACCCGGACAACGCTTCGTTACATACCCACATGGGGCGTTTTTCCGTGAACTGTGGGGAAGCTGGCAGGGCAGCCGATCACTACAGGCAAGCGATTACGCTCGAACCGCATTGTGGCGATGCTTATTATGGTCTTGCATTGTTGCGGGGGCAGATCGAAACGGAAGATATCGCGCGCATGGAGATAGCATTCAAATCTACGGAGATATCCGACCATGAACGAATGCTCGTTGGCTTTTCCCTGGGGAAAAGTTTTGACGATTTGCGGCAATTTGACAAGGCCTTCGGGTTTGCACGAGAAGCCAACGAGCTACAAAGAAAGTCCTCCAGTTACTCAATTGATGAACAAAGAGAGATATTCAATCGGCATAAGGAAGGTCTGAATCGACATTTTCTTGAACAATGCCGGAATCATGCTGTATCCGACAATGCACCCATCCTGATAGTGGGCATGCCGCGGTCTGGCACCACGCTCGTCGAACAGATCCTTGCCAGCCATCCGTTGGTTCATGGCGCGGGCGAGGTTGAGCATGTGCGGTTGCTGGTGGAACGTGTCAGGAGACTGACCGGAAAACCCTTTCCGCAGAATATCAGCGACATTGCACCGGAAATTTTGCGGGACCTTTGTCAAGTGTATGTCGGAAAACTAAGAACTCATGCTGGCGAAGCACGGCACGTAACCGATAAGTTACCCCACAATTTCTTGCGCATAGGACTGTTCGCAGCCTTACTGCCGAACGCAAAAATAATCGAGTGTCACCGAAACCCGCTGGACAATTGCCTGTCCATTTTTCAGCATTACTTTGCCGCCGAGCACGGCTATGCCTCGGACCTGCATGACCTCGGCAGGTACTACGGCCTCTATGAGGATATGATGGCTTATTGGCAGCAGCTCGTACCCGGACATATTCATCGCGTCAACTATGAACAGTTGGTCGGTGATTTCGAGGCCCAGGTCAGGAAATTGCTTGAATACTGTGAGCTTCCGTTCCACGTTGATTGTTTGTCGTTCCATAGAAGCAGGCGCGTCGTCAGCACGCCCAGTGCATCGCAGGTCAGAGAACCCATCTACAGGAATGCAATAGGCCGCTCGAAAAATTATGAGAATCATCTGCAGCGCCTGTCCGCCGCACTCGCCCGGAACTGAGTGCCGCACAAACAGCGGGCGAACGAGCTCAAGGTCACAATGATTATCCGGACGGGAGGCCGTCGTCCGGCTCGCGTGGACCTGTCTTGAGTTTATTTGCAAAGTGCGCGACAGTGAGCTGTCAATCAATGGTTCCGAGGAATGACTATGTCGTGGGCCCTGGTGCCGGTCAAAAACCTCTCTCGGTCGAAGCAACGACTCGGAGATGTGCTATGTCCGGAAGAACGCGAAGGACTCATGCTCGCCATGCTGCAGGATGTTCTGACAGCAATCAGCGGCGCTGCCGGCGTGCAGGGTATTTTGCTCGTATCGCGTTCGGCGCAAGTGCTCGCAATCGCGGGTCAAATCGGGGCGGAATTGTTTGTGGAAACTGCAGGCGGGTCGTGACTGTCAGTTCGAAATTGCTTGTTGATATCGCTGGTCGATTACGCGATGCCGCGAGGCACATTGCCTGCAAGAAACATTGCTAAATAGGAAGGCCATTGAACAAGAATGTCATTATCACCTGTGCGGTGACGGGGGCCGCCGATACCGTGGGCAAGCACCCGGGCGTGCCGGTGACGCCGGAGAGTGTTGCGAAGGCCGCGATTTCAGCGGCGCAAGCGGGTGCAGCAGTTGTTCATATTCATGTTCGTGATCCTGAAACGGGTCAGGGATCACGTGACGTAGAGCTTTTTCGGCGGGCGGTAGAACTGCTGCGGCAGAGCGATACCGATGTGATCATCAATCTGACTGCCGGAATGGGGGGCGCGTGGTTTCCCAGTGCTGACGATCCAAGTATGCCTGGCCCGGGCACGGACACAATTGGACCAGGGGAGCGACTCGCCCATGTAGAAGCGTTGCAGCCGGAAATTTGCAGCCTTGATTGCGGCACGATGAATTTCGGCGATAACGAGATCTACATCAGCACGCCGGCATGCCTTAGAGTGATGGCTGAGATGATCAAGGGATGGGGCGTCAAACCGGAATTGGAGGTTTTCGACCTGGGCCAGATCCGCTTTGCCCGGCAAATGATCGATGAGGGTGTGATATCCGGCCCACCGCTGTTTCAAATCTGTCTCGGCATACCCTGGGGGGCCTCGGCCGACACTGAAAGCATGTTGGCGATGCGTAATGCGCTTCCTGCCGATGCAAACTGGGCTGGTTTTGGTATTGCCCGTATGGAAATGCCGATGGTTGCGCAAGCTGTGCTGCTCGGTGGCAATGTGCGCGTGGGTCTGGAAGACAATCTTTACCTGGATAAGGGAGTTCTGGCGAGTAATGCGCAACTGGTCGAGCGAGCGGTGGAAATAATTACGCGCCTGGGTTCCCGCGTCGCGGGACCTGCTGAAGCGCGCGAGCAACTCGGTTTGCGCGGTCGCTAGCATGAATTTCGCGCGAAAACTGTCGGGAGAGTGGCTGTGCAAGGGCTTAAGATAGATCGCGTGCTGTTTTTCACGGCGGCGGCCGCTGTTCTCGCGGTCTGTATCCCGTTGGGCCTGGTGCCGGAGCAAGCCGGTCCGGTTGTCGAAGATAGTTACAACTGGATAGCGACCAATCTGGGTGTGTTCTATCAATTATTCGGAATCGGCACAATTCTGTTCCTCGGATGGCTGGCCTTCGGGCGATACGGAGGCGTGCGCCTCGGCGGCCATGGCGAGCAGCCCGATTTTTCGATTTTCTCGTGGGCCGGCATGCTTTTCTGTGCGGGCACCGGCGCGTCGCTTCTTGTATGGTCCGGAGTTGAGTGGGCCTTTTACATCGACACGCCGCCATACGGTGCCGAGCCTCGATCACCTGAAGCTATCGCGTGGGCAATGTCGTACGGCCCG
>Ga0255058_10001351_pt1 | contig 13787 bp, 11 predicted proteins | sample Cases_109_9_MG_FD_188637 | JGI IMG/M metagenome (GOLD analysis project Ga0255058, IMG submission 188637) | Seawater microbial communities from Amundsen Gulf, Northwest Territories, Canada - Cases_109_9 | ecosystem: Environmental > Aquatic > Marine > Gulf | place: Canada: Northwest Territories... | reverse complement strand
GGTGACTTTCCCTTCGCTGAAGACTATTACGCTCGCGCCATCAGCATTCCACTGTTTCCGGCCCTGTCCCGTGAACAGCAGGACAAAGTCATCGCCGAGTTGCGGTCCGTCCTGACATGAACATCGGCATCATCCCCGCCAGGGGCGGCAGCAAGCGCATACCCGGCAAGAACATCAAGCCGTTTGCGGGCAAGCCGATCATCGGCTGGGTGATTGAAGCTGCTGCTGCGTCCGGACTCTTCGAGCGCATAATCGTATCGACCGACAATGACGAGATCGCCGCGGTAGCCGTCGACCATGGCGCGGAAGTGCCGTTTCTGCGCCCGCCCGAACTGGCGGACGACCACACCGGCATCGTCGAAGTCGTACAGCATGCGATTGCGTGGATGCGGGAAGAGAATATCCCGGCGGAGCACGTCTGCTGCATGCTCGCGACCGCCCCGTTTCTTCAGCGCGACGTCCTGTTGCAGGCCCTGGAGCGGCTCATCGAATCGCAGGCTCAATATGCGTTCTCCGTGACCGGATATGGGTTTCCTGTCCAGCGGGCCATACGTATCAATTCGGACGGACGTGTCGAGGCGCTTTGGCCGGAGAATAACGCCACGCGTTCGCAGGACCTCGAAGACGTGTATCACGACGCCGGGCAGTTCTACTGGGGCACGACGCAGGCATGGGAACAGGGCCAGGCCATTTTTTCCAGCGGCTCGGTGCCGATCAGGTTGCCTCGGTATCGGGTACAGGATATCGATACGGACGAGGACTGGACACGCGCAGAGTTGATGTTCAACGCACTAATAGAAAGCGGAGAGCTGGGCACTTGAAGGTGTTGGTGCGAGCAGACGCATCCAATCAAATCGGATCCGGGCACATCATGCGTTGCCTGGCGCTGGCGGAAGGCCTGCGGCCTCAGGCAACGGATGTGCATTTCGTTTGCAGGCAGCTACCCGGCGAGATGCACGCGCTAATCGAAGCCAAAGGCTTTCGTTGTTCGCTGTTACCCGCTGATGACCCGGATTCCGAAGCGAGCCTGGACCAGGATCGCGATGCCGAACTATGCGCATCGTTGAGTGGCGCCGTTGACTGGACGATCGTCGATCACTATGCGATCGACCGACGCTGGGAGCGCGCAATGCGACCACATTGCCGACGGCTGATGGTCATCGACGACCTCGTGGACCGTGCGCATGATTGCGATGTTCTCCTCGATCAGAGTTTCGGGCGCAAGCCCGATGACTACGCGCAGCTCGTCGGCGCGGACTGCAGCGTACTCGCAGGCACCGACTATGCCCTGCTGAGACCCGAGTTCGCGGCGAACCGACCTGCCACGCTTGCGCGCCGGGAGCAAGGCGGGGAAATTCGTCATGTGCTCGTATCGATGGGCGGTTTCGATCCCGATAATAAAGCGCGTGAGGTTCTCGAGGCCCTGGCGGGCACCACGCGTGCCTCGGAATTGACCGTGACCGTGGTCACGGGTGCGCGCAGCCCCGACGCGTCACTGAAGGGTTTTGCCGGCAGATTCGGCACGCTGGATATCAGCTCCGGCGTATCCAACATGGCGGAGCTGATGTCGGCTGCCGACATTGCCGCCGGCGCGGCTGGCACAAGCTCGTGGGAGCGTTGCTGCCTGGGGCTGCCGGCCCTGATTTACATCTATGCCGACAATCAGCGGGACATAGCGAGTAGCCTGGAAGTTGCCGGCGCGATCAGGATATGGGCGTCCGGCACCGAACTGGCGGACTATCTGGACGAGTTCATGACTGACGCCTCGCTCCTGAGGTCCGCAGTTGCTGCGGCTGCGCCTATCTGCGACGGTCAGGGTGTTGAGCGGGTCGTTGCGGTGATGTGGTCATGTTGAAAGTCCGGCAAGCCGGGAAATTCGATACGGAGCAATTCCTCGCCTGGCGCAATGACCCGCTGGTCGTCGCAAGCTCCTTCACAGAGGGTAGAATCGAGATGGCGGATCACCAGCGCTGGTACCTGCAGAAGCTGGCGAATGCTAACTGCGGCCTGTACGTCGTCGAAAGTGAAGCAGAGCCCGTCGGGCAGTTCCGCTTCGATATCGACGGCCCGGAGGCGACGATTAACTACTCCCTGGCTGCGGCGTTCAGGGGGCGAGGACTGGCGACGGAAAGCATGATGCGAGCCATTGCAGCGTTTCACAACGATCATGCGGAAGTGAATCATCTCGTCGGGTTCGTCAAGCCGGACAATGTCGCCTCGTGCCGCGTATTCGAGAAGCTCTACTTCGAACTCGATGGTTTCGACAAGGACCTGCAGGCGAATCGATACCGCATCGACCTGGCCGATCCAAAGCCGGATTGGCTGACAGGAGACTAGTTCTTGAACGCTGAGTCGAAGAAGCCGTGCATCGAGATTGCCGGTCGAAAAATCGGGCCTGACTACCCGCCCTATGTCATCGCCGAGATGTCGGCTAACCACAATGGCAGTCTGGACGTCGCGATGCAGCTGATCGAGGCGGCGGCTGAGGCGGGCGCAGACGCAGTCAAGATTCAAACCTACCGCGCCGATACGATCACGATCCAGAGCGACAAACCCGAGTTCCGGATCAAGGGAGGCCTCTGGGACGGCCAGACGCTGTATGAACTCTACGACAAGGCGCACACCCCCTGGGAATGGCACGAGGATCTGTTTGCGAAGGCCAAAGACACGGGCATCACTCTTTTCAGCTCGCCGTTCGACGATACGGCCGTGGATCTGCTGCAAAGCCTCGATGCGCCCGCATACAAGATCGCGTCGTTCGAGGCAGTGGACCTGCCGCTGATCCGGCGCGTTGCCGGTACAGGCAAGCCGGTCATCATCTCCACGGGCATGGCCGACGAAGAGGAAATCGAGGCCGCCATCGATACGTGCCGGCAGGCCGGCTGCGAGAGTCTCGTTGTCTTGCATTGCGTGAGTGGATACCCCGCGCCGGCATCGGATTACAATTTGCGAACGCTTGCGGATATCGGCGTGCGGCACGAGGTGCTGACAGGCTTGTCCGATCACACACTCAGCAATGCGACAGCAGTCGCAGCGATCGCACTGGGCGCCAACGTGATCGAAAAGCATTTCACGCTGGACAGGAGCGGCGGAGGCCCGGACGACAGTTTCTCCCTGGAGCCGCCGGAGCTTGGTGAGCTTTGCCGCGATTGCCACACGGCCTGGGAGGCGCTCGGTAGCGTCGACTATTCACGCAAGAGCAGCGAAGCAGGCAACGCCCAGTTCAGGCGATCGTTATACATCGTCGCTGACGTGAGGGCGGGCGATGCCGTCACCCCGGACAACGTCAGAAGCATTCGCCCCGGCTACGGCCTGGCACCCAGGCACTACGACGACGTCCTGGGCCGCAGGTTCGCCAAAGACGTTGCGAGAGCAACGCCGGTAACCTGGGACCTTCTGGCAGAGACTGATGAAGATGATTCGTGAGTACTAACTACTTCTTCGTCTCCTCTCCGCTACACCTGCTGTTCTCCTGCAACCTGGTGCTGGGTCGCAAGGACGATGAGAACATCGTCGTACTGATGCCGAGAGAGACCAGGCATTTCAGCGCATTCGAAGAGTTCCTGGCGCAGCCGCCACACCTGTTCGACCGCGTTATCAGCTTCGAAACGGGAATCCTCAAGAGCAAATTCGCGGAGCGCAAGCGTCGCATGAAAATCATCGAGAAGACACTCGCAAGCTACCCGGCTGACAGGGTCTTCACGGGCACGGATCGCCGGGCGGAATTCCAGTACGCCATGCACGTGGCATCCACGTTTAACCCGGCCGTGACCGGCGCATACGTCGACGAAGGCATGGCGACATACCTCGGCCACAAGTCGATGCACAACATCGCCCACAGGTACATCGATCCGCTGGCGAAGAAGCTGGTCTACGGACGTTGGTGGGACAACCCGGTGACAATCGGTTCATCCAAATGGGTCAGCGAAGTCCACGCGATCTACCCGGAGCTGGTCCACGAATCCCTCACATCGAAGAACGTCGTGCCGATCGACAAACACTATTTCGCGGACCCCGAGTTCGTCGCGTTTTGCGAGCGGCTGCTGCGATTCTATGGTGTCGACAATCAGAGCATCGGCGATGTCGACGCTATCATCGTGATGACCCACGAGTCGTTTTACCCGGACCCTGATGCGCACCTGCGCAATCTCGTACAGGCGATATCGAGCAATAGTCCGTCGTCCCGGATTGCCATCAAACCACATCCGAGGAGCAGCGAGGCCGACCGGTACAGGAGCGCGTTTTCCGAGTGTCTCATCCTGGACCGACGGGCCAGCATGGAATTATTCATGCCGCTGGTAAAGAAGCAGTGTGTGATAATCGGCGATATTTCATCCGCGCTGTTTACGGCGAAGTGGTTTGGCGCCAGTGAGCATATCGTTGCAGTCAATTTGCCCCACCGGATACCGGGACACATCGAAGACAATCTGCGGCATTTGTTCTCGAAACTTGGAATCGTGCAGGTCGACGTTGAGCAACTGCCGGAATATCTGGCCGGGCTCGAACAGGATAAACATTCATGAGTAATCAAGCTGACAACCAACGGCTGTCAAACCTGCTCGAGGCATACCGCGCCGCGCCACAGGAATTCCAGGCGACCAGTTACTGGGAATCTTACGAGAAAGGCATCCTCGCAGCGATCGGCGCGATGGACCTGGACCAACTGCGATCCGGGCGCTACAAGATCTTCTCGACGTTCGGGTTCAGCGACACGGTTTACACCTGGCAGGCGAAATCATCGCTCGCGGGACGAGCCTTGCTCAGGCTGTTTACGGCGATGTTTTCCAATATCAGGGACCTGGCGCCATACAAGGTCAGGATCAGCGACATCAGGGAACTGGCCTACCACCACTGCGAGCTGATGGGCGAGTTGGCGAACGCGCGGCCGATCAGCTCGATGGAAGTCTCGGCATTCGGCAACCCGAGCGATCTGTTCGAGGTGTCGGGCCGGCACTACTCCATGCCGTTTCTCAATTATTACCTGCGCTACTGTTTCGCCCAGAAGACCATCTCTATGACGGGCGAGGAGTGCGTCGTCGAGTTGGGGCCGGGGTCGGGGTACCAGTTGGAGGTACTCAAGAAACTGTATCCCGACATGACGATTCTCTGTTTCGATCTGCCGGCGCAGATTTACCTGTGCGAAACCTACCTGGCAGAGGCGCTGGGCAGCGAGTGTGTCGTCAGCAGCGAAGAGACGCTCGAGTGGCGAGACTTGTCCGGAGTGAAAAAGGGGCGGGTGCATTTCTTCGGCAACTGGCAGTTTCCACTGTTGCAGGACTTGCCCATCGATGTTTTCTGGAATGCCGCCAGTTTCGGCGAAATGGAACCCGATGTTGTGGAGAACTACCTGCGATACGTCAGGGCCAACACGCAGTGGATCTATCTTCTGCAGGCGCGACGCGGCAAGGAAACAAAGGGGAAATCGCACGTCCAGAAGCAGACCGGCCTGGACGATTATGATCGCATGCTGGACGGCTACACACTCTGTGAGGAACGCGATGCCTGGCATGCGCACAAGCGGCTGAAGGCTTCAGGTGGCTATTTCGAAGGCGTCTGGCAACGTGATGACGGATAAAGAGGTATCAATCAACGGACTGCCCGAAGCGCACTGGAGCGACGGAATTGTCGGCGGCTACCTGAGGCTCGCGGCGAGCGGTTACATTCCGGCGCGCTGGTATCTGCCGGACCTTCTGCCGCGCAGTGAACGGGCCGCGACCACAGGCCATTTATCGTTGGAGATCGTCAGTCACTGCTGGAATTACGCGCACCTTCTCGATTTCCAGCTGAGTTCGCTCGTGCTGTTTCCGCCAAACAAAATGTCGGTGACGATGACGGTCTACTACTGCCGGGAAGATCAGGCGACGGTCGACATGCTCGCATTCTTCGGTCAGCAGGAGCTGGTGCACGTAAAGTGGAACTGGCGAGCGCTGCCACGCCAGCAACTGTTCAGGCGCAGCATCGGGCGCAACCACGCGGCACGCAATACCGCGGCGGACTGGATCTGGTTCACCGATTGCGACCTGCTGTTCAGAGACAAGACCATCGACACATTGGGCGACTTGCTGCAGGGCAGGCAGGACAAGCTCGTGTATCCGAGCTACGAGAAGGTCACGCCGTTGTTGCTGGATGATCACCCCATGCTCAACGCGGATGCGCACGAGCCCGCGATCGTCGACATCGACAGCAGCGTGTTCTATCCGACGGACCGCACGCGTGCGACGGGCCCGCTGCAGATCGTCCATGGCGATGTTGCGCGTACGAACGGCTATTGCGAAAGCCTGCCCTTGTACCAGACCCCGTCAGAAACATGGTGCAAGGCGCACGAGGACCGTGCGTTTCGCTGGCTGCTACGCACGAAGGGCACGGCGCTCGAGTTGCCCAGCGTCTACCGCATACGGCATACGACCAAGGGGCGATATACCGGTACCGCCGTCAACACGGGATTGCGCAGCTCGATACGGCGCTTCACGTCGTGGCTGAGCGAACGCCGACAATGACTCTGTTCAGTGAACTAAGCCGTCTCCGCCAGATTATTTTTAATCTGTGACCGTCTCTCTTCGCATGGGTTGGCGCTGCTTGTACGTCAATGAGCGCCACAACCATTCCAGCGGACCAAAACGAAAGTACTGCAACCAGATCGGGCTGATCATCAATTGTGCCAACCAGATTGCGCCGACAACGTAATACAACTGGTGGCGTTCGAGTTCGCCGTACATCGAAAATCCAATGCCCGTGAACACGAATGCGCACACGACCGAGTGTGCAATATAATTGGTTAGCGCCATGCGTCCCACGGCAGCGAGACGACTCGTCAACCAGTTCAACCATCGCATTCGACAGATCAATGTCAATAGACCGATATGGCCAAAGGTCACGGGCAAGCGTCCGAGATCGTAAGTAAGACTCGCTTTAGCAAATGCGATTACATCGAAATTATTGTCGATGAGCAGCCGGGTTTCATAGGCATTAACCGAGATTCCGATCGCATAGCCCACAATCATCATGGTCAGGTAAAAGCGGCCGCTGCGCGCGCCGCTAAGAACGCCCAGTTTTAGTAACCCCATGCCGATCAGCATCATGCCGACGGTGTCCCAGAAGAAATACAAATAGAGACCGGTCGACTGCATCCAGATTATGAAGCTTGCATGCGATGCAATAATTTCAAAGTAATTCCCGTGTACGCCATCGATACTTTTCTGGAGCTTTTTCGCAGGTGGATTGTGGTCCTCCAGAATCTCCTGCCAACCGTCGATGGCCTCCTGTTGCTCGTCGTCAAGCTCCCCACCGTCATCCAGGACGAGCTGCGCTGCCTGTGCGTCGGCCATGGCGATTTGCACCTGTGAGTATTCATAGGCGTATTTGGGTATGACCGATGCAAGCACCAGAACACCGAGAACAATTAGCGTACGCGGATTCACTTTACGAAACGTGAACAAGAACAGGCCAGCGACGCCGTAAAAATACAAGATGTCGCCGAGCCAGAGGAATAACCAGGCATGGATGACGCCGAACGCGAACAGCCAGAGCGTGCGACGATAAAAAATGTCCGCAACCTCTATGCCGCCGCCGCGCGCTTCAGCGCGACTCGTCATCAAGACAATTCCCGCGCCAAAAAGCATGGAAAACAGGCCACGCATTGTGCCCTCAAATAGCAGGTTGTTGATCGCCCACGCGGCGAGATTGAGGCCCTCGGCGCCGCCGTAATTCATTGGGTTCGAATAGCCACTGGGCAACCCGAACGCGACAATATTCATTAACAGGATGCCGAATAGCGCTGCTCCGCGAATGGTGTCGATTGATGAGATGCGCTCCAGCCCGGTTACCGGCCCAAGGTCGGCCTGTAGTTCTGCGGTCTGATGGGTCATAGGACCCCCACTTTGTTATTTTTTTTATTCCATCGCAGCAATCATCGCATAAATCGTTGTCGACAAAACATCATGGTACAAGCGGTGCCAGGCCCCTTTTTGCCGGGAAACGTGAATGAAGCCGCGATTAGGGCTGTTCTTGGCGTGTATACTGTGTGTTGGTCAGAGAGAATCTTCCGAGAGAGATTAGTCTGAAAAAGAAGTCCACAATTCGGCCAGCACGGACACCATGGGCGCGACGCGTCCTTGGCACGTTCGTCGTGGTGTGCCTGAACATGGCCTTGCAGCCCTGCGCGATGGCGTTCGGTGGGGCATCCGAACACGATTGTGTGCATTGCCCGCCGGCACTGACCGAAGAGGGTGCGGCGCACAGCATGCACCATGCGGATGATTCGGACTCGACTTTCGCACCCTGTAGCACGGGCATGTCCCAATGCACGGTCGGCGATGACATCAATATCGACAGTCGGACGTCCACGATCAAAGTCAAGGACGCACCCGCTGATACGCCACTGGCAATTGCACCGCTCATGGCGGTCCCTGAACTTACAGAATATTCAGCTTCGCTGCCGCACAGCTGTATTCGATCCTATCTACCGGGCGACCCGCCCCCCCTCAACGTACTCTATTGCGTCTACCTGGATTAACCGTCTCCACGTTTTGAAGCCCTAGTTTTTCGGTTTCCTACGAAGGAGATTGTTCCATGTTGATTTACCGCGGGCGGATGCCCACCCCTAGATTCGTTGTGCGTGGTCACGCGTGTTTTCAGATCACGACATGCATGCTGGTTGTGCTTGTTTCCGGTTTGCTGCCCTTAAGCTCCGTCCTCGCACAGGACGTAATGCCGCTGACGCTGCAGGAGGCGGAAGCGCTGGCCCTGCACGATGAGCCCGGCCGGAATTCCTATCTGTCGCATGCAGAAGCATTTCGGGAAGAGTCAGTTGCCGGTGGTCAGCTACCCGACCCGACGATGCGCGTTGGCATGGCGAACTTCCCGATCCAGTCCGGCGGCTTCACGACCGAAGGAATGACGCAGGCGCAATTGGGGGTTCGCCAGGTGTTCCCTGCTGGTGAAACCCGAAAGCTCACGACCGCGAAATTTCAGTCGCTCGCAACCGAAATGTCCTACAAGGCAGACGGGCGTGGCCGCGACGTGTTGACAGCAGTTCGAATCGCGTGGCTGGAAACGTTCTACTGGCGCGATGCGCACCAGATAGCGACTGAATCGCGGCCGTTTTTTGATGATCTCGTCACGATCACAAGGTCACTTTATGCTGTCGGGCGCAAGAGCCAGCAGGACGTGCTGCGCGCAGAATTGGAGCTTAGTCGACTGGACGATCGAATAATCGACATGCGAAAACAGCATTCGCGTTCGCAGGCGTCGTTGTCGGAGTGGGTAGGTGTGGAATCTGCCCGCCCGGTTGCCTCCGGGTTGCCAGAGTGGATCGTGGTACCGCCTTTAGAGCTGCTGAAAAAGGATATCGAGACACATCCAGCGATACTTGCAGCAGATGCCAACGTCAGTGCCAGAGTTATCGGAGTGGATCTGGCCGAGCAAAAATACAAGCCGGATTGGGCGTTGGATCTTGCATATGGTTATCGTGACGGGTTTTTGCCAAACGGCGCGCCGCGCTCCGATTTTGTCAGTTTATCGGTAACTATTGATTTGCCATTCTTTCGCCGCAACCGGCAGGACAGGTCGCTTGCTGTGGCATTGAAGCAAAAACGGGCGGCCGGCGAGTCGCGGGAGGAACTGCTGCGGCGCCTGAGCAGCCGGTTGGAGTCAGAATATGTGCGCTGGCAGGAACTTGGCAGGCGCCTGGATCTTTACGAGAAATCGATACTCGGAGTGTCGGCAGACAACGCAATAGCAGCCCTGGCGGCATATCAAAGTGACACCGGTGATTTCGCTGATGCGATGCGCGGTTATGTCGATGACCTCAACACACGAATTGACCACATTCATTTACAAGTGGAGCGCGCACAGAGCTTTGCAGTGCTCGCGAATCTCGGAGGTATTTCCCGGTGAACAACAAACTTATTTTCCTGATAGTTCTGATCGCTGGTGTCGGAATTGGTCTGGCCATCGGTCGTTGGTCATCGGATCCGCAAGATACTGAAATATCCGAAACCGCGGAACCGGTGCGCGAAATTCTCTATTGGAAGGCACCGATGGATCCGAACTTCCGCAGCGACAAGCCCGGAAAGTCCCCGATGGGAATGGACCTGGTTGCGGTATATGCAGAAGAAGGTAGCGACGATGAAAGTGTTGTCACAATCAGCCCGCAGGTCGTTAACAATCTTGGCGTACGTACAGAGCTGGCGCAGTACGGCGTGTTGTCACGGCGTATAGATACGGTCGGGTATGTGGGGTATGACGAGGATACACTGCAACACATTCGCACTCGGGTTGACGGCTGGATCGAGAAGCTGAATGTAACTGCGACGGGTGATCCGGTTAGCCAGGGTCAAACGCTGTTCGAACTGTACTCACCGACCATTGTAAATGCGCAAGCGGAGTACCTGACTGCATTAAGGAGCGGCAATACTTCACTTTTGACGGCGTCTCAAGAACGCCTGGTGGCACTGGGCGTTCCGACGGGCGAAATCAATCGGTTGAAACAAAGTCGCATCGTCAGACAGAGATTGGCCGTCGCGGCACCCAAGGATGGAATCGTGGCAGATCTCGCGGTGCGGGAAGGCGCATTTGTTACGCCGGCAACAGAGGTCATGTCGATCGCAAATCTTGATCGCGTATGGGTGCTGGCTGAAGTTTTTGAGCGCCAGGCGGACTGGATAAAACCGGGGCAGCGTGCGGAGGTCGAGCTGGATTACCTGCCAGGAAAACGCTTGCAGGGGACCGTGGATTACATTTACCCCGAATTGGACTTAAAAACGCGCACGCTCAAGGTTCGCATGCGTTTCGACAACGAATCCGGTGTGTTTCGGCCCAACATGTTTGCACGGGTGACGATTCATGGCACCGAAACATCGGCGGTCGTGCACGTCCCGCGAGAAGCATTGATTCGTGGCGGTGTCGCTGATCGCGTTGTACTGGCGATGGGCGACGGGAAGTTTCGCGCGCAACCCGTGCAAATTGGAATCGAGTCCGGCGACAGAGTTGAGATTCTCTCGGGTGTGGGCAACACGGATTTGGTCGTTACGTCCGGGCAATTCCTGATTGATTCCGAATCGAATCTCGAGTCTGCGCTCGCGCGCATGGACGAGCGAGTTGCGGAGGAGCCGGCGTCATCGGTGCAGGTTGCGGCGATCGTGCGTGGTATCGACCTGGTCAAACAGAAAATAACCTTGTACCACGAGCCGATCGCCGAGTGGTCCTGGCCAGCCATGACAATGGGGTTCGCCGTGGAGAACGAGCATCTGCTCATGGGGCTTGCCGAAGGCCAGGCCATCGATGTCACGATCGAAGAACAGCTCGGCGGCATTTACGTTATCACCCGCGTTACGCTGGCAGCGACAGGTGAGAGCGAGCCGGAGTCAGGGCAATGATTGCCGGGCTAATCCGCTGGTCAATTCAAAATCGATTCCTCGTCTTGTTGGCGACCGGTTTCCTGGTGGCCTGGGGAATGTATTCGATCAGCCAGACGCCGGTCGATGCCCTGCCTGACCTTTCGGACGTTCAGGTCATAATTAAAACGCCATTTCCGGGACAGGCTCCGCAGGTAGTCGAAGACCAGGTGACCTATCCGTTGACGACGGCAATGCTGGCCGTACCAAAAGCGGTAACGGTGCGCGGCTACTCGTTTTTCGGTGATTCCTTCGTCTACATCATTTTTGAGGACGGCACGGATTTGTACTGGGCACGCTCGCGTGTACTCGAATACCTGAGTCAGGTGGCCGGGCAATTGCCCGAAGGTGCAACACCGGCACTGGGTCCCGACGCCACGGGCGTTGGCTGGGTGTATGAGTACGCACTCGTCGATCGTACCGGGCAGCATGATATTTCTGAATTACGCAGTATTCAGGACTGGTTTCTGAAATTCGAATTGCAGACAGTTCCCGGAGTGGCTGAGGTCGCGACGATTGGCGGCATGGTCAAGCAATATCAGGTCGTTCTCGATCCCGACAAACTTCGCGCATTTGATTTGACACTTGGCGAGGTAAAGCGCGCGATTCGGGCCGGCAACCAGGAGACCGGTGGCTCGGTAATCGAAATGGGTGAGGCGGAGTACATGGTGCGCGCGTCCGGCTATTTGCAAGGTCTCGATGATCTGGCGGCGATCCCCCTCGGGGTGAACGCCGATGGCACGCCGATATTGCTGACGGATGTCGCCGAGCTGCGCCTGGGTCCACAGATGCGCCGGGGAATAGCCGAACTCGACGGAGAAGGCGAAGTGGTCGCCGGCGTGATTATCATGCGATGGGGAGAGAACGCACTCACTACGATTGAGGGCGTCAAAGACCGGCTGGCGGAACTACAACGAAGTTTGCCGGATGGCGTCGAAATCGTTACCACCTATGATCGTTCCGACTTGATCAACCGCGCCGTGGAAACGCTAAAAGGCAAACTATTGGAGGAATTCCTGGTGGTCGCGCTGGTCTGCGCGGTATTCCTGTTTCATTTGCGTTCCTCTGCGGTCGTGATAATCAGTTTGCCCGTCGGCATCCTGGTGGCATTCATCGTCATGCATCAACAGGGTATCAACGCCAACATCATGTCGCTTGGCGGCATCGCGATCGCCATAGGTGCGATGGTTGATGCCGCTATAGTCATGATCGAGAACGTGCACAAACATATCGAAAAGGAACCACTGACCGATGAGAATCGCTGGCACGTCATGGCGGACGCAGCCAGCGAGGTCGGGCCCCCACTGTTCTTTTCGCTGGTAATTATCACGCTCAGTTTTCTGCCCGTGTTCACGCTGGAGGCGCAGGAAGGGCGCCTTTTCTCACCACTCGCGTTTACCAAGACGTATGCGATGGCCGCTGCTGCCGGTTTGTCCATTACCCTGGTGCCTGTTCTGATGGGCTACTTCATTCGCGGCAAGGTGACGCCGGAGGAAAAAAACCCGATAAACAGAATGTTGATCGCTGTGTACGAGCCGGTTATTCACTGGGTGATTCAATTTCCCAAGGCGACGCTGGCGGGCGCCGCTGCGGTCGTGGTTGTCGGACTGTGGCCGGTTACGCAGCTTGGCTCGGAATTCATGCCGCCGTTGGATGAAGGCGATCTCTTGTATATGCCGTCGTCTTACCCGGGCATCTCCGTCGACAAAGCGCGGGAGATACTCCAGCAAACCGACAAGCTGATCAAGACCGTGCCGGAAGTCCAAAGCGTGTTCGGAAAAATTGGTCGTGCCGAGTCCGCAACTGACCCGGCTCCGCTCACAATGATCGAGACGGTAATTCAGTTCAAGCCACGCGATGAATGGCGTGAGGGCATGACGGCAGAGGGTCTGCGCGCAGAGCTGGATAGCATCGTCAGGCTGCCAGGCCTGACCAATGCCTGGGTGATGCCGATCAAAAACCGTATTGACATGCTGGCAACGGGAATAAAGACGCCGGTTGGTATCAAGGTTGCCGGCCCTGATTTGAACGTGTTGCAACGCATTGGCAAGGACCTCGAGCGCGTACTGGAACCTGTCGCTGGCACGGCCTCGGTATACTCGGAGCGCGTTGCGGGCGGTCGGTACGTCGATATCGACATCGATCGCGTCAAAGCATCGCGATTTGGGCTGAATATTGACGACGTGCAGGACATCGTACGAACCGCGGTCGGTGGCATCAATGTTACTCAGACCGTCGAGGGGCTGGAGCGCTATCCGGTGAACCTGAGATATCCGCAGCGAGTACGCGATTCCGTTGAACAGCTCCGACTTTTGCCGATCGTGACGCCACAGGGGGCGCGCATCGCGCTCGCTGACGTTGCCAATGTATCGGTTACAGACGGGCCGCCGTTGA
>Ga0255058_10001350_pt1 | contig 13788 bp, 9 predicted proteins | sample Cases_109_9_MG_FD_188637 | JGI IMG/M metagenome (GOLD analysis project Ga0255058, IMG submission 188637) | Seawater microbial communities from Amundsen Gulf, Northwest Territories, Canada - Cases_109_9 | ecosystem: Environmental > Aquatic > Marine > Gulf | place: Canada: Northwest Territories... | reverse complement strand
GATCCGCTCGATCAGGTTGTTCCTGTCGCCGATGAGGGCGCCGATGATTTGGATCCGCTCGACCGGGTTGTGCGCGTCGCCGATGAGGACGCCGACGATCGCAGTCCGCTCGATCAGGTAGTACCTGTCGCTGATGAGGGTCTCGATAACGCGAAACTGGCCACAACCACCAGCGTTGAGGCCGAGGAACTGCTCGCCCGCGAATTCGCTCGGTACAGAGAACTGGCGTCAAACGGCGTGCTCGATGAGGCACAGAACGTCGCCAAACGAATTGTCGAACTGCAAATTCGCATCAGCGGTCCGCTATCGACCGATACCGCAAACGCACTCACAAATCTCGCCATTATTCAGCACCGCAGCGGCCAATACGTAGCCGCGCAACAGAATTTTCAGACCGCGGTCGATATCATCGAAGACAACGAGGATCGTCTGAATGCCGCACTCGTAAATCCCTTGACAGGCCTGGGAGCTTCCCAGCTCGAAGGTGGTCGTCCGGATCTTGCCGCGCGAACGTACGTCCGGGCAGTGCACATCACCCATGTCAATGAAGGCCCACACAACATGGACCAGGTCCGGCTGCTCGAGGCGCTTGCCGAATCCAATTTGAGGCTCGGCTCGTCGGACGAAGCCAAAAATATTCATGACACCATTCATGCGCTGAATCTGCGGCATTTTGAGTCGGACCAGATGGGGATTATTCCAGCGATGATGCGCCGTGCCGCATGGCAACACAGGGCCGGATATATCATCGATGAACGGGCGACGTACCGGCGAGCCATTCGCATTATCGAATCCACGACCAGCAAGAAAGATCTGGCACTGATCGACCCGTTGACGCAGCTCGGCAAGTCTTTTTTCTACGTCGACCTGACAGGTGCTCAGGGACAGAATACGTCATTGGCAACTAGCGGCGAGATATATTATAAGCGCGCGTTGCGTATTGCCGAGACCAATCCCGAATCAACCTGGGAAATCGAGTCTGGTGCGAAGCTGGCGCTCGGCGATTACTACATGCATCGAGCACATCACTCGCGTGCTCGCAAAATTTACCGAGAGGCCTGGGATACGCTCTCGGAAGATGAGGCACGGTTGGAAAAACGCAGGGAGTCGCTGGAACAAATCGTGCTGCTGAAGCGAAGCGAGCTCCCTCTGTATGCGGGCACGGCGACCCGCGACGACGGGCCGGAATCCGACGAATCCGTGCAACAAGGAACCATCATCGTCAGCTTTTCAGTGACAAATCGTGGTCGCGTAAGCGACCTCAAGATTATCGAGGCAAATCCGGCCGAATTCACGGACATGCAACGTTTTGTGAGGCGTGAACTTCGAACACGCCTGTATCGTCCGAGATTGGAAGACGGCGATACCGTCGCAACCACAGATCTCGCATTCACGCACACATACTTTTACTGGCAGTCCGATCTTGACGCATTGCGCACCTCAGCTACTGACGATGAGTAACACGGTGCGCATTAACAGGTATCTTCATTAAGGGTCGGGTCAACGTCGGGCAACTGACCGCTGCCGTTTCGATCACCACGGCACTTTTGGCGATCAGTGGATCAGTGCTCGCAAACTGCAAAGATGGCTGGATTTGCGTAAATGCGGTCGATCGGGGCGACGATGTCGAATTGCACGCAAGAAATCTACGTGAGTTTCCAATTACCTACACATTGAGAGTTCGGACGCGATACTTCGACGTCGCCGGGCCCAGGACGGTTACACGAACACTGGCGCCAAGGCAGTCGGAACGAATCATGGTGCTGAGTCAGCACGAAGGGGGCCGCAGGGGCCGCTATCGATATTTCTACGAGTGGACCGTCGGCGACAAGGACGCGGCGCACGATGAAGATCACCTTTATGCTCTGCCCTACGCAAGCGGCAGGTCCCACAGTGTGCTGCAAGGCTATCGATCACGATTCAGCCATTCGGGTCTCGAGGCCTACACCGTTGATTTCAATATGCCCGTGGGTACGCCGGTGCACGCCGCAAGAGCCGGCGTCGTGGCGCGCGTCGAGGAGTCGAACTCGTTGGGATGCTGGTACGATGGCTGCGGTCGATACGCCAATTTCATCGTGATCCTGCACAATGACGGCACTACAGGCGAGTATTTTCACTTGCAGCAGGACGGTGCATTCGTCAAAGTCGGAGACAGCATCGCGCAAGGGCAGCAGATCGGCCTCTCAGGGAACACCGGACATACAACCATGCCACACTTGCACTTTGGTGTTTACCGGGCCACCGAGTGGGGTAATACACAATCGATTCGGGTGCGTTTTGAGAGCGCTGGCGGTACCGTATCAAGGCCGCGTCGCGGCGCACGTTATCAGGCGACATAGATATGCCCAGTCACAAAAAGAAGCTTGCACTACCGACGCGAGACGAAGCGCTGGCGGGCCGCGCAGAGCGAATGTCTGTGTCTGATCGGCACTTTGTTAATGGCAATCGCATTACCGCGCCATTTGGTGACCACCTGAGAGAGGCAGTATTCGCGCTCGGTTGTTTCTGGGGTGCCGAACGGTGCTTCTGGCAGATACCGGGCGTGTACAGCACGGCGGTGGGTTACGCGGGCGGCGTCACGCCCAACCCGACCTATCGTGAAGTCTGTACCGGCCTCACGGGTCACACCGAGGTCGTGCTCGTCGTCTTCGATCCGAGCGTCGTCAGTTTCGAACAACTGCTGCAGGTATTCTGGGAAGGCCACGACCCGACGCAGGGTATGCGCCAGGGCAATGATGTCGGCACCCAATATCGATCCGCAATTTTCACGCACGACGACGCACAGCACGCGACAGCGCGGCAATCATCGATCGCCTACCAGGCCGAGCTATCGAAGGCTGGCCACGCCGATATTACAACCGAGATTCTGCCGCTTGACATCTTTCACTACGCGGAGGACGACCACCAGCAATATCTTGCGAAAAATCCCGACGGTTACTGCGGGATCGGTGGTACCGGCGTCAGTTGTCCCGTGGGTCTCGTATTGGATCAGCAATCGGCGTAATTCCTGTCGGTGCCCAAGCTGCCGGACACCGACGTCTGCGTTCTCTGAAGCCGGTATACCGTCCACAACATTACCGGTAGTATCCGCTTGTTTCGAACTGTCAGGAATTAACGTGGCCGCAAAAAAAGACGGCAGGCCGAGCCGCGATCAGGCTGAGAAAGCTGTTCGCACGCTTTTGCTCTGGGCTGGCGAGGACCCCGAGCGCGAAGGCCTCGCAGAAACGCCGAAGCGCGTCGCACGCGCCTACGAAGACTGGTTCAGCGGCTACCAGGAAGATCCGGTTCGATTTCTCAAGCGCACGTTCGAAGAGGTTGACGGCTACGACGAAATGATCGTCTTGCGTGATATCGAATTCGAATCGCATTGCGAGCACCACATGGCACCTATCATCGGCCGCGCGCACGTCGGCTACCTGCCAACCAACAAAGTTGTCGGCATCAGCAAGCTGGCTCGTGTCGTTGACGCTTTTGCGCGACGCTTTCAGGTGCAGGAGAAAATGACGGCGCAGATTGCCAACTGCATCCGGGATGTTCTCAACCCGAAGGGCGTCGGCGTCGTTATCGAGGCTGAACATCAGTGCATGACGACTCGCGGCATACACAAGTCCGGTGTGACCATGGTAACGAGTCAGATGCTCGGGTTGTTTCGCAAAGACGCACGTACACGCGCAGAATTCCTGCGCATGATCGACGCCAGGCGTTAATCGGGTGCTCTTGCGAAACGGCCGATGGCCGTCTTGCAAGAGCGCCGATCAGTGTGGCAGCAACGCTGTGTCGCCGTCATAGTTCGTGCCCAGTAGTTCTTTGCGAACAAGAGGAATCGGCGGTCTGCCATAGCTCAGGAACCGGTCGTGAAATTCGCCCCACGCTTCGCGGCCGCCGCGACCTGCCGTCCAGTCGTCACGCAGCTTGTTGATCATAAGCTTCCCGAGCGTGTAGTTGAGATAGCCGGGATCATAGGTTCCGCGATATGCCTGCTGCATAGCATTGCCATAGTCCTGGAACCCCTTCTCTTCAAATAGTTTCTGGCTTTCCTCAATCGTCATGCCTTCCGCGTGCAAACCGATGGCAGAAATGTATCGAACGTTGCGCAAAAGTGCGTTGAGCAATTGTCCGATACGAACTTCGGGATCACCATCGCCGAGGCCGGCATCGACCATCATCTGTTCCGTGTAATGTGCCCACCCTTCGCCAAACGTATATGTGCTGAAATGGCGGCCTATATTGTTTTTTGTCCGACTCTGGTGCAGAGAATTCAGGAAATGGCCTGGCCAGACCTCGTGCACCGATATCGCCAATAGATCAGCCTCACCGGGTACATAAGCAAGGCGATCTTCCTCGGACCACTCGGGGTCAGGCGGCGCAATGTAATAGACCGAGGGCTGCCCGATCTCGTATGGACCGGGGATATTGATGTAGGCAGCATTGAAGCGCCGATGCGGCGGTGATTCGTCAACGAGCGCATTTTCGGTGCCCGGTATCGAGACAATCTGATTATCGATCAGAAATTTTTTAAGCCCTGCTAATTGCCGGGCCGCACCTGCGACGGCACCCTCTGGCGGCTTGCGGCCCTGGACCTTGAGTACACAGTCGCGCGTGCTCTCGCCCGGCGCAAATTCGGCACACGCCTCGTTCAGCAGGTCGAGGTTGCTCTGCAGGTTCAACTCGCCGGCGGATTTCAGGTCGGCCAGTGAAATGTCGACTCCTTGTGTCTCACGAAGCATTTGCAGGAAGCCTTCCTCGCCAAGCGCAAAATCGTTTGTCGCAGTCGCCTTCAGGCTCTGAACCCATTCTGCGGCTTGCTGCACGGCCTCCGCCGCGGCATCGTTCGCGGCCTTGAATTGACGCTGCAATTGCTCGTCATCAACAGGCGCAAAGATTTCCGGTACCGTCGTCTGCAGATATTCGACAAGGCCCAAAAGAATACGGCCGCCGATTTCAACGAACGGCGCCGGAAGCGGCGGCTCCAGATTTGCTTTCATGCTTTGCAGCATGCCCGGGATGTGCGTCGCGTACTTCGTGTAGGCCTGAATGCGCACATCAAGCGGCGCATACTCGCGATCCACATAGACACTGAGATCGATCTTTCCGGTGTAGAAGATCGGATTCTTCGTGAGCCTGTCGGTTTCATCTAGCCAGAACAGCCTGCTCTGCAATGCGGCCAGAAGATAGTCGCGCTCGAACGCCTCAATGCCCCGAAGTCCGGTATAGGCCGAAACATCCGTGACGGCTTTCTCCAGCCAGCCGGCATAAGTCCGAAATGCGGCCAGACTCAAATCCGATGCCTGACCGTCGTATTGATGCAGGCCCGCATCGACGGCGATTTCCGGATTTCGTCGGTAATACTCGTCCACGAAGGTTGCCGCAAAATCCGCCCAGGGCTGCTTGCCTTCCGTCGCTGTCGGTGCTGTCCCGGCCTGCTCGCCGCCGCAGCCTGCGAGCGCCAGACTGGCGACCAGGAAAACTAGCGCAAGACCTCTCATCATTTTCTTCTCAATACTTTCCTGGCGCCGTATCAGTCGAGCCCGAGCTCGCTTACGCCTTGCCGGAACGTGATGTCGACGGGAATGTTCGCGGCCGTCAGTCGATCAAGATCGGCTTGCAGCTGCGTGCCGATGACGCCCTTGCTCGACATTAGCTGCAATGCGCCGTCGTAATCGCCGTCACCTTGCAAGGTCAGAAGCAGCCGTGACAGGTCAGTCATCGCCTGTTGCATGCGCTCGAAATCAACACTGTACTTTCCGGTTTCGACGTCGCGCACGAATGCGCCCTTCTCAGCGAAGAAATTGAAACGAACCATGTTTGCCTTGCCGTGTGCGCTGCTCGCGCCGAAACGTATCGATCGAAATACGCTGCCCATGAATGTTACGTAGTAATCCATGATGTCCGAGTCGCCAAGCTCGTCCGCCTTGTGCAGCTCCGTGATCATGTACAGTCCAAGTATGTCCGCCTTGCCCTCCTCCATGCTCGACGCAGTGTCGAGCAGCGCTTGTCGGACCGTTCCTTTTCCGTTAATCGTATTCTTGACGCCCAGCCCGTGTGCAACCTCATGAAACATTGTATTTGCAAAGAACGCATCGAAGGTCACATGTTGCCGCTGCGAATCGTCTATGAGCACACCGGCTATCGGATCGAGAATCTTTTCGAACTTCGCTTGCATCGCGTTCTTAAGCTGCAGCCTGCGCGTGCCCTTCTCAAGTTGCACCTGTTCATCGTTTGGTAAATTGATCGCGATCGTTTTCGAGCCGGCATTACTGGCGCCCGCATAATAGATAACATCGTAGGCGTTTAGATCTGAATCCGTGCCGGGTGTCTGCTGCTTGTATTCATCGGCAACGGGCAGCCCCTCCTGAAGTTCCGGCAGGAACTCGGCGAAACGGCTCAGACGCTCACTCCATGTGAGATCCTTGATCAATACATAGGATTCATAGGCCGCGCGGTAACCAAACAGACGATCCTCATACGTTTCGATCGGGCCAATGACGACATCGATTTCATTATCCTTGACATCCATCCAGTACATATCGCTCATCTGGAATTCGTCACTGATCAACGCGAAAGCCCGCAATTTCAGGTAGGTGGCAAATTCAGCGCTTTCGGCCAGATCGGCTGCGTTGCGCAGTAGCTCCGCGGCCTGCCCAAGCTCGCGCACGTAGGCAGTGTGATACGGGACCAGGGTCAATTGGCCCTGCGCGTCGCGACGAACGAGAGAATACAGACCCGTCTTGCCCGGCAGGTAAGCCGCCTCAAACTCATCTTTCGTCATGTCCGACGGATACAGGTTGGCGCCAAGGGGTTTCGCGTCCGTGCCCGCGATGAACGGCTTGTCATCATCGAGCCTGTCCCAGGGTCCGTAGTTGAGCTCTGCAAATCGACGCGCGTCGTCAACGCCGATCGATTCCAGCCAGCTTTGGTAGTCGTCTCCATAGGCCTGGCGCCAGAACAGATCGTCCATGATTTGCGATGCATCGATTAACAGCTTGATCATCTTTCGCTGATTATCGGTCAGCGCGCCGAGATCGGCTGTCAGCTTGAAGTCGGCGTAAATGTCGGGACGAGGCTCGACAATTACCGGCGGCTGCGGAACTTCGACATCGGGCGGCGCTTCCACATCGCATGATGCGATGACAAATGCCATAAAAAATACGCCTGACCGGCGTAGCAAAATCGATGAAGTCAAAGGGCTCCCCTGGCGATCGGTCGAATCAGCAATTATCGCACACGAAGGGTCCGGGACAGGACATTAGAGATCGACTATCTCGATGTCGGACGTCGCCAGGGACTCGCCCAGAAATCGACCGCCGACCCGCGAGAATCGCGTTGCGCCGTCGGTTGCCAGCAGTCGCAGCGCGCCGGCGGCGGCGCTCGCATTCGCAAGTCCAGCGTCAGCAAGCACTTGCATTGCGCACTCGGCCGTGGTGCTCGCCGAATCGACGATAGCCGTGCCACCGCCGACGACGCCGGCGATTACCTCTCGAAGTAGCGGAAAATGCGTGCATCCGAGAATGACGCAGTCGGGCTGGTAGGAGGCCTCCACAAGCGGTTGCAGGTACCTGGTGACGATGCCGGTGGCAATCGTACCGTCCGTCCAGCCTTCTTCGGCGAGCGACACGAGTAACTCGCAGGCGAGCTCACGGACATCGGCACTGGCATCTTGCGCCTTGATCGCTTCACGGTAGGCGCCGAGGCGAACTGTCGCCTCAGTGGCCAGTACGAGGTGCGCGCCGCCAACGCCGGTCGCGACAGCCGCCATCGCACCGGGCTCGACGACGCCAATAACGGGCAGCGGATGCATTTGCTGGCGCAATGCCTCGAGCGCAACGGCCGATGCTGTATTGCACGCGACCACAAGGAGCTTGATGCCCTGCTCTTGCAAATGCGCTGTTGCCTGGCAGGCATAGCGGCTAATCGAGACCGGGCTTTTCGTACCGTACGGCAGGCGGGCCGTGTCGCCGAGATACACCAGGTCTTCGTGGGGCAGTGCCTCGCGCAGCGCCTTCAAGACGGTCAACCCGCCCACGCCGGAATCAAACACGCCGATCGGTCGTTTGTTCGTTTCGTGATTGTTCATATGCGCATTGTGCCGAAGCACGCTGTAGACCGCATCCTCTGTGGCGGCAATCGAATCCGAAAAACGTCAATCTGTGAAATAATCGCAGCACAGGCTGGCACTTCGACAAAGGACACCGTGCAAAAACTACTCTATGGGATCGTCGCGGCAACCGTGCTGCTGCTTGTCATCGGTTTCGCGTTGCCACGACACAGTCGTATCGACGTCAGTACAAGCATTGACGCGAATCCCGCGACGGTATTTGCGCTCGTCAACGATTTCGAGCGAACCAGCCTGTGGTCATCGCGGACGACATCGGATCCCAACGCCCGAATCGTGTATTCGGGCCCACAACGCGGGGTTGGCGCGACCATAAGTTGGGACGGCACTGTACTCGGCAGCGGCACACAGACAATTACTGAGAGCCGCCCGTTCGACTACGTCGCGACCGTCATCAATCCGGGAGAAGCCGGGGAAGCGAGAACCTGGTTTAATCTGCGCGGCGGCAACGGATCGACAATCATTACCTGGAGTTTCGAGCACGACTACGGGCTTAATCTCGTTGGCCGTTACTTCGCCCTGCTGGTAAGGGGTGTTCTCCGACGGGATTATCAAGCCGGCCTCGCCAACCTCAAGGAACTTGCCGAGACTCTGCCGGGCAGCGACTTCAGCGACATCGAGATCGAGCACCTCATCGTCGAGGCTGCCGAAATTGCTTACCTGCCAACGACCTCTTTGCCGGAATCGGCGGCAATCTCGGAAGCGATGGGCGACGCATACTTCGATATTCTGAGTTTCATCGATCAACAAGGCCTGTCGGAGGCTGGCGCGCCAATTTCCATCGTCCACAGTTTCATCGGCGCAGAGCTACTATTCGATGCTGCGATACCCGTGCGTGGGGTAACAGAGGCCACCGTTCGCGACGGCACAAGCGTCAAATTAGGTTACACCTATGCGGGGCCCGTCATTCGCATCAAGCACATCGGTTCCTACCGCAAGCTCGGCGAATCGCACCGCAAGATCGCTGCCTACCTCGCCGCACTCGGCATCGAGCGTAATGGTGATGCCTGGGAGTCCTATGTCAGCGACCCGACCAGGGTGGCCGAAGATGAATTGCTGACCTATATTTTTTACCCGACCAAATGACCGCAGAGCTCAGGAAACGGACTTGATCAGGAACGGCGGGACGCTTTCACCATCCTCGCGCGTGAGCGGCAACAGCTCTTGCCCGTTTTCGTCATGGCGTATGATTTCGGCGTAAAGGGACACAACCGAAACGGCGCATTGGCTGGCCTCGTCGACGGACATCTTCCTGACCGAGGCGCAAATCGATCCCTCACCGCCGGCTGGCGTGACGCAGTGCATCATTTTTTTCAATTGCGCGAACGGCTTCTTGGTCGCATCGGGCAAATTATCTTCGTTGATATGGTCCAGGTTGTCTTGGTAGGCCTTGATAAGTCTATGTTTTACATGTCCATGTCCGGCGAGCGCCGACACGGCGGCAAAAAAACGGTTGACCTGGTCTGTCATGTCCACTCCAGCGTTTCGTTATTTTTCGGCCGCTTTTCTATGCTCTCAGCGGCTTCGTACGCTTTCTGAGTCGACTACATCCTGTAGTCTGCGGCCTGCAAAGGCCGCCCGGGCTTAAGTCCTTCCTGATCTATCAGATACCTGCGCTACATTCTTATAACAAAATTTGCGAACCGCGCGCAAGTAGGGTGGTTTTGGTCGCGACAGGGTGCAGACTCATTCGGGCCTAAAGGCCCTCCTACGAACATCCCTGTGCTCCGCGACATAAGGTCGTCCTGACCGGAAAGGCCACCTACAGCTTGCTGAACTCGATCGTCCAGTGTTCCTCGCCGAGTTCGCGCCGGCCTGAGTACAGCGAATCTGCCTGGCCCACGGCCCAGCGCGTAGCCAACGTCTCGGCCATGACGTAGTCACGGTGTTCTTTCAGGGCGCGCTCCACACCTTCAGACCCCGAAACTCCGAGCGCGATCCGGTCCGATACCTCAAGACCGGCCTGCTTGCGGGCATCCTGCACCGAGCGCACGATCTCCCGAGCCACACCTTCGTTCATCAGTTCATCGTTCAGCGCGGTATCGAATTCGGTCAGGTAGCCGCCGTCCTCGGCACAGGCAAATCCTTCGTCGGAGCTCGTCTCGACAATCACTTCACCCGGCTCAAGCGTCAACGTTGCGGAACCTACAGATATCACTGTGGACTCTCCGCGTGCAGCGTTTCCTGCGATTTCTGCGCCGTCCGCTTCTTCCAGGGCCTTCCGAATCTCGGGAATCTGCTTGCCGTACTTTTTGCCAAGTACCGGCAGATTCGGCTTGATCCTGTAACTGACATGAGCGGCATCTCGGTCGATAAACTCGATATTCTTGACATTAAGTTCTTCAAGAATCTGTTCCTGATGGTCTTTGAGCGCCTTGGCTGCCACGTCGTCTGGAGCCCGAACACGAAGCAATGACAAGGGCTGGCGCGTTCGCACTCCGGATTGTCCGCGCGCAGCGCGCGCGAGGCTGACCACCTTTTGCACAATGCCAATCTCGAGCAGCAGGTCGTCATTCTTCCAGTCCGGATCCACTTCAGGCCACGCCGCCATGTGCACGCTCTTCGGCGCGTCGTCATCGATGCCGCGCACGAGGTTTTGGTAGACGTGCTCGGACAGGAACGGCACGAAGGGCGCCATCAGTCTGTGTACCGCATGCAGGCATTCGTACAACGTCACGTACGCAGCGAGCTTGTCCTCGGGATCGGTTGACTTCCAGAATCGTCGCCGGTTGCGGCGCACATACCAGTTGCTGAGCTGATCGATGAACGACTCGATTGCGTCGCCCGCTGTCTTGGCGTCGAAGTCGTCCATGGACTGCGTCACGGTCGTGATTGTCCGGTGCAGCAGTGCAAGCGCCCAGCGATCGATCTCGGGACGATCCTCCACCGCTATGTCGCGGCTCACGTCGAGATCGTCGAGGCGCGCGTACAAGACAAAGAACACGTACGTATTCCAGAACGTATTGATAAACGAGCTCGCAACATCTGCAACGATCTCGACCGAAATGCGTTTGGGCGCGTCCGGGGATAAGCGCGCCAGGAAATACCAGCGCAGTGCGTCAGCGCCGACTGTGTCGAAGACATCATAGGGATCGACGATATTACCGAGCGACTTAGACATCTTTTTGCCGTCTTTGTCGACGATTAGATTCAGGCAAATGACGTTTTTGTAAGCAACGCTGTCCGAGACGAGTGTTGCGATCGCATGCAGTGTGTAGAACCAGCCGCGCGTCTGATCGATCGCCTCGCAGATGTAGTCGGCCGGGAAGTTCTGCTCGAATGTGTCCTTGTTTTCGAACGGGTAATGCCATTGCGCATACGACATTGCGCCCGAGTCGAACCAGCAATCAATGACCTCGGGCACGCGTCGCCAGATCTTGCCGTCTTTGTCGAACGTAACTTCATCCACGGCCGGGCGGTGCAAATCGAGCTCACTCAGCGACCGTCCGGTCAGTTTCTCGAGTTCGGCAACCGAGCCAACACAGTGATAATTATCGTCGCCATCGGTCCATACGGGCAACGGCGTTCCCCAGAAACGCTCACGCGACAGCGCCCAGTCGATATTGTTTTCGAGCCATTTGCCAAAACGGCCGTCGCGAATGTGCTCGGGAACCCACTTGATCGTTTTGTTCAGCTCGGTCATGCGTTCGCGGAATTGCGACGTGCGAATGTACCAGGCGTTTTTGGCGTAATAGATGATTGGGTCGCCCGTGCGCCAGCCGAACGGATAATTGTGCTTCAGCCGTTCCGAGCGAAACAGGAGCCCACGCTTTTTCAATTCCAGAATCAGTGGCTTGTCGGCATCCTTGAAGAACATTCCCGCGACGGGCTTTACCGCGTCGACGAAATGTCCATCGAGGCCAACGCTGTGCAAGACAGGCAGATTGTGCTTCTGTCCCAACGCGAGATCATCGACGCCATAAGCGGGCGCTGTGTGCACGATGCCCGTGCCATCCTCGGTGCTGACGAAATCCGCCGGCAGCACGCGGAACGCGTCGGCCTCCACTTCCAGGTAGTCGAACAGCCGCTCGTATCGCAAACCCACAAGATCGCTGCCCTTGACCGTCTTCGTCACCTTGTGATCGAGATCACGCAGCACGGTCTCGCGCAGCACCTCGGCAACGATCAGTGTTTCATCGCCGGCGTCGCAGTAGCTGTAGTCGATGTCCGAACCGACCGCTAGCGCCAGATTCGAAGGCAATGTCCACGGTGTGGTTGTCCAGACGAGAAAACTCGTGTTGTCCTCTTGCTCGACTTTGAAACGCACCGTGATCGATGGATCTTCGACTTCCTTATAGCCGAGCGCGAGTTCATGCGATGATAATGTCGCGCCGATGCGCGGATCGTATGGGACGACCTTGTAACCACGATAGATGAGCTTCTTGTTCCAGATCGTGTTCAGGAGGTGCCAGACCGATTCGATGTAGCTTTTGTCGAGCGTGTAATAAGCTTCGTCGAGATTGACCCAGAAACCCATGCGCTCGGTCATCTTCTCCCAGTCGCCGATGTAGCGCATGACCGACTCGCGGCAGCGGCGATTGAATTCCGCGATACCGACTTTCTCCACGATCTCTTTCTTGTCAAAAATGCCGAGCTCTTTCTCGATTTCGTGCTCGACCGGCAGTCCGTGGGTGTCCCAGCCGGCCTTGCGCGGCACATGGTAGCCACGCATCGTCTTGTAGCGCGGGAAGGCGTCTTTGAAGCTGCGTGCGAGTACATGATGGATGCCCGGCTTGCCGTTCGCCGTCGGTGGCCCCTCGTTAAAGATGAACCGGGCCCGTCCCTGCGACTGCCTGAGCGTCTCAGCAAACACATCGTTGTCACGCCAGAACTCGAGCACCTCCTGCTCGAGCGCTGGCCCGTCGTAACGGCCTGATACTTCCTTAAATGCCAAGTCTCTTACTCCAACAAAATCGCCCCGGACGCAGCCACTGCGCCCGGGGCGACTCCTGAAAATCGCGGTACCACCCGGATTCGCGGCAATCTCGCGACTGCCACCTCGGTGAGTCTCAACGACCCGCTGCCCTGTAACGGGGGCCAGCCGGCTGCGCCTACACGACTTGCGCCATTCGGACAGCGACTCCGGGGTGATTTTCGGCAGATTTCGGCCCAGGGCTCACACCACCCCCCGGTCGCTACGGCCCGATCGGCCCGCCTACTCTTCCCCTTCAACGTCTTGCCGGAGAAATTATCCTTGCATCGTTGAAAAAACAAGCAAAATATTCGACCACACACGCGCCTCGCCGTGCGCGAGACCACCAGCAACCAGGAGTCATTATGGTGTTCCCGGAACCACGATTCGTCGATACGAATGGCATACGCATGGCCATCTATGAACAGGGCCGGGGACCGGCCGTGGTTTTGCTGCACGGATTTCCCGAGCTTGCCTACTCATGGCGACATCAACTGCCTGCGCTAGCCGACGCCGGATACCGAGCGATCGCCCCGGATCAGCGCGGCTATGGCAAGACCGATTGCCCGCCAGCAGTCAGCGATTACAGCATCGAGGAGTTGATCGCCGACATTAAAGGGTTTCTCGATACGCTGGGCCTTGCGAGCGCCACTTTTGTCGGCCATGACTGGGGGGCGCTGCTGCTGTGGCAAATGGCGTTGATGACTCCCGAGCAGATTGACGGACTCGTCATCCTGAATATTCCGTTCTTGGCACGACCGCC
>Ga0255058_10001349_pt1 | contig 13793 bp, 11 predicted proteins | sample Cases_109_9_MG_FD_188637 | JGI IMG/M metagenome (GOLD analysis project Ga0255058, IMG submission 188637) | Seawater microbial communities from Amundsen Gulf, Northwest Territories, Canada - Cases_109_9 | ecosystem: Environmental > Aquatic > Marine > Gulf | place: Canada: Northwest Territories... | reverse complement strand
GCCGTCCATCGCGGCCAAATACGTCGTCAGGGAAGCGAGCTTCACGCCGCCACTGGCCGACAATGACCCGATTGAAAGCACGCTCGTGCTGGTCGACGATAACGACGACACGCTGGACGGAGGTGGCGCAGGCACGACGTCCGACGCCTGCGAGCCACTCGTCAACGGTGACGAGATTTCCGGCAAGATCGCATTTATTCAGCGCGGCGGCTGCGATTTCGACGTCAAGATATCGAATGCCGAAGATGCCGGTGCCATTGCCGCGCTCGTGTACAGCATCGCCGGCGATCCAATTGTCATGAACGGCGATGCCACACTCGCCGGTATTCCGGCGCTCATGATCGGCCAGGCCGACGGCAATCTGTTCATCGCCGAAATTGATGCCGGCAATATTATCGAAGTCGTACTCGATAAAGGCCTGCTGCTAAGCGAAACAGAAACCGGCAATATCATGGCCTCTTTCTCGGGCCGCGGCCCCGGGCCCGTACCCGATATCCTGAAACCTGACGTCACGGCCCCCGGCGTCAACATTTTGGCAGGGTTTACGCCAGATGCCGTCAACGCGACACCGAATGAGACCTTTGCGTATTTGAGTGGCACATCGATGTCGACCCCGCATGTCGCCGGCATCGCCGCGCTGCTGATGGAGGCACATCCTGACTGGAGCCCGGCAGCCATCAAATCCGCACTGATGACAACATCACGGCAATCGCTGACGCAATCGGACGGCGAGGGCCAGGCAAATCCATTCGAGTTCGGGGCCGGGCACATCGTTCCCAACAGTGCGGTCGATCCCGGGCTGGTCTATGAGCTGGCGGCCGATGACTATGATGCGTTTGCCTGCGGGCTCGACCTGGAGTCCGTGACGACGGCACGCTGCGATTCTTTGGCCATTGCCGGCTTTTCGTTCGATCCCGCGGACATGAATCAACCCTCGATCGCCGTGGCACGGCTGGCCAGCGAACGAACCGTGACGCGCACCGTCACCAACGTTAGCGACGAAAACGCGACGTATACGGCTTCCATCGCAGCACCCATTGACATGCAGGTCAGCGTGAACCCCCCGAACCTGTCGCTTGCTCCCGGACAATCGGCCAGTTTCGATGTCACGATGACCTACCTCGCTGGCCCCCTTGATCTCTGGCGCTTCGGCTCGCTCACATGGAACAGCGCGAATCATTCGGTCCGCAGCACCATTGCCGTTCAGCCCGTGTCCCTGACCGCACCGCGTGAAATTACGAGCTTCGGTGGCACCGGCTCCGTCGACTTCGATGTAGAGTTCGGATACTCGGGCACGTATACGCCGCAGGTACACGGCTTGCGGCTGCCGCGTATTGACCGCGATCTCATGGTCGATAACGATCCAAGCAAGACATTCACGTTCCGCAACGGCAACGGCGTCACGCAAGTGGCGATCTCGGTCCCGGCCAACCAGTTATTCCTGCGTTTTGCGCTGTTCGACGCACTGACCGATGGCGACGATGACCTCGATATGTATGTCTTTTATTGTGGCACCGACAACAGCAACTGCTCGCAAATTGGCGTCAGCGGCGGGCCGACCTCAGAGGAACGCTTCGACCTGTTTCGGCCGCCCGCCGGCATCTATGGCGTGCTGATTCACGGCTTCGAAACGGATGAGGTTGCGGGCGGGCCAGGATCGATCTTCACAATGTTGTCATGGGCGTTCGGCCAACAGGACGATCAGGGCAACATGAGCGTCAGTGGACCTTCCGTCGTTACCTCAGGCACGACCGAAACCGTCAGCGTCGACTGGTTCAATCTGAATTCCGACACGATTTATCTTGGCGGCATCTCGCACAATACGCCGCAGGGCCTTGCGGGCATCACCCTGATAACCATCGGCAACTAGGCGACATTAAAAAGGTGTTAAAAAAAGGTGTCAGATTTATTTTTGGCAAATCCGATAAATAAACCTGACACCTGTTTCGAAAAATAAATCTGACACCTTTTTTTAACACCTTTTTGATCAGCGCAACAAACGCCGCTTTTTCGCGCCGCGTGTATACAGAATCAACGCGACCGCAATGACGAGAACCGTTCCGTGGATGTATACGGGCAGCATGCCAAACGCGTCTACGACATCGACCAGCACGAACGCGTACAGGTCCTGAACCAGCAAGGCAAGCAGCGATACAACGAACAGCGGCAAAGCCAGCGATTTCCGAAACAGCAGGAGCAGGCTCGCGAGTACGCCGGCCGTTACGGCAATCGCGTTTGCTGAAGTCGCCCACACAGGTATGGCATCCAAGAACGCGATCTCGGCCGCGTTGTACTGCTGTGCCATCTGCTCGGGTGTTGCCCGCACCTGCATGAGGTAGACCATGAAACCAAACAGGTTCCAGATCAGCGCTGCCCCACTCACGAGCCAATGTGTCATTGGCGTACTACCATTCAACTCATCAGACATCAGGCTCCCCCCATCTTGGAATTGTTTGCGGGATGCACGGAATCATACTATTTTTGGAGCGGTACGTTACCCGACGGGCCGGCGAAGAGGAGTATCATCCGATTGAGATCGCAGCCCGGAAGCGGCCATAAAAAGATTGAAAACTGGGACTGCCGTCGTAGAATCGTGCCGGGCGTTGGTTCTAAGGTCTCTGCTGGAAAGGAATTTGCTCAACGACCATGCTTCTGAATCAGTTGCTACAACAGCCAAAGACGTCCTCGTCGCTGCTCGTTCTTGACCCATTCCGGGCGCCGGATCAGGAAGAGTTGGTCAGAGAGGTAATCGGCCTGGCCAACGCCGACGTCGAGGGTCCCAGGTACATCCTGTTTGGGATCAATGCGGGAGCCATGGAAGGTAAAGGCGTCGTTGGTATCGACGAAAGCGCCATGGCCGATCTCAAGAAAGCCCATCGGATGGTATCGGCCCTGATCGAACCGATTGTCCACCTGGCGTTCATCTACGACAGGATCAACGGCAAGCTTGTCGGCGCTCTTGAAATTGACGGCTGCGACGAGCGGCCGTATGTCGTCGGGAAGGATTTCTCCGAAAGGCTTTCGCGCGGTCAGTGCTGGGTCCGAGAGGGCCGGGACCTTCGCGACGTCGCTCACACCGATATTGCCAAGAGCAATAGACCCGATGTGGCGAAACAACCGGCCAAGCCAGCCAAACCAATCTCGATAACGGTCGGTTTCAATGACCAGCCAGACTGCAAGTTGCTGGAGATGGCCGTGCCTGACACCTCTGATCCGCCGTTTGCCCGGGACAAGAAAAAAATCAAGCAGCCGCTGAATATTAAAAAGGCGATCAAAGACACTATCGAAACAGTAAGCACACAGATTTTGCGGCTGCGGCCCGAAAACAGAGACGATATTGCTGCCGATATGGATGATCTCCGGGAAACCAACGTACTGTTTGCCGACGCCGATAATCACTACTTTTTTGAAGAAAAAGCACTGCAACTGAATCTGGTGCTTTGCAACACAGGTGAAGAGAACGTCGAGAATGTGAGTATGGAGCTAGGCTTTCCACGACTTGAAGATTTCGATGTGGCTGATCGCCTTTATACCAGTCCGTTCGACAAACGGACGCCGTTTGAGCTCAGTAATCTGGGTTACCCCGAGGTGGGGCGTCGCGACGGCGCTGTCCTGGTGCACAGCGAGATCGACGAACTTATCCCTGGCGTCCCGAAGGCGGCGTTCGGGTGTGCATTGCGAATGGCAGTGGGGCCCGGCATGCAAGGCCGCAAAGTAGCGATCAATTACACACTCCGCGGCCAGGACAAGAAAAAAATCGATACGGGTCGCCTAAAAATCGTATTCGGCAAGATAGCGGCCTGACCGGAACGCTATTTCTTCCCCAGTGCCGCGCAGGGCTTGTAACGAAAACACCCGGTGACATGGTCATTGACCATGCCCGTCGCCTGCATGTGCGCATAGATGATGGTGCTGCCAACAAAGCGGAAGCCACGCTTTTTCAAGTCTTTGCTGAGCGCATCGGACTCGGGCGACGTCGCGGGTATGTCTCCATCCTTTTTGAATTTGTTCTGAATGGGCTTGCCACCGACAAAACCCCAGATGTAGTCGCTGAAACGGCCGAACTCCTTCTGCACCTCGAGAAACGCCTTCGCATTGCTTACGGTTGACTCAACCTTGAGGCGGTTACGCACAATGGAGGGGTCGGTCAGCAATTTTTCGACGCGCTTCTTCGTGAAGCGGGCCACTTTTTCCGGATCGAAGTCGGCGAAGGCCTTCCGATAACCGTCGCGCTTGTTGAGAATCGTTGACCAGCTCAAGCCGGCCTGCGCGCCCTCGAGAATCAGAAACTCGAATTGCACACGGTCATCAAATACGGGAACACCCCACTCCCTGTCGTGGTATTCGATGTATTCAAGGCTGACGCCCTCGGCCCAGGTACAGCGTGATACTGCTTTGGTCATTTCTGACTCCTGTAACGATTTCCCAAGCAACATATCAAGCCGGGCCGTTTCTTGAAACAGGCGTATTTGACTGTCAGCAGGAGATTTGTCTCCGGGTCGCGCTTGTAGGAGCTACTCTAGCGCTGCGGCCGTTCGCGCTTGTAGGAGCTGCGCTTGCGCTGCGACCGTTCGCGCTGCAAGCAGCGCTCCTACAAACCATGCTGCGCTCCTACAAACCATGCTGCGCTCCTACAAACCATGCAGCGCTGCAACGAAAAAGGCCCGCGCGGATGGCGCGGGCCTCTTACTTTCGGACCTTGAAAGTCAGCGATTGCTCAGTCAATCAGACCACGCCACCGCAAGAACCTTCACCGCAAGAGCCCTCGGCGTCCTTCTTGTCCTCGCCGCAAGAGCCTTCGCCGCCCTTGTCCTCGCCGCAAGAGCCTTCACCATCTTTGCTCTCGCCGCAAGAACCTTCACCATCTTTACTCTCGCCGCAAGAACCTTCACCATCTTTGCTCTCGCCGCAAGAACCTTCACCGTCCTTATCGTGGCTTCCGTCTTCCTTGTCACCGCCACAAGAACCTTCACCACAAGAGCCTTCTCCGCCCTTGTCTTCCTTGTCGCCACCGCAAGAACCTTCGCCTTCGCCCAGCATGTAGCCAGCGGTCAGCGTCGACATTTCAAACGGATTATCAATCGACTCTGCGTTGGCAACACCACCGAATGCAAATGCGCTTGCAAGCGCAGCACCAACAGCCAATGCGACAGGCTTTACTACTTTTCTTTCTGACATCGTTTCTCTCCTACAGGATTTTCGCCCTAGCATGGGCATTCACATCAGCTAGCGGTCTATATCAAGTACCCCACGTCACTGAATTTCTAACTCTTTCTTGAATTTCGTCCAGGCGTTCGCCGTCACGGCCAACGATGGCGATACTGCCGTCGCCCACCGGCAGAATGACACCAGTCACGTTGTCTCCGCCGAACAATTGTGCGCGCGAAACCTTCTCCTCGGGCATTAACAGGATGGTCACAGGACCGCGCTCGCCCTGAATAACCAGGTGTGGCACGTCGCGGCCATTGATGAGGCAAGTCTGCGCATAGGTGATCAGACCGGCGCCGTGATCCATAGTTGCAACCGTGGCGGGCACGACCCGCGCCAGCCGCTGATCGGATACCGCCTCGTCGCTTACCCGGAATGAATACGGTTCATGTTCGATGTGTGCAACTATCTGTTCCGCCAGCGTGCCGCTGGACAGATCGTCGCCCAGCATCCGGAAACCGATGAACGCAGCGAGCGTGACCGTCGCCGCAACCGCGAGCCACGCGGGTGTCGTGAAACGAAGCTGTGGCAATACGGCTATCTTGCTCGCGTCAATTTCGGGCAATTCGGGCAGGTCGAGTTCGGGTACGTTAATCGCCAGCGCGCGCCCGATTTTCAGGTCGAGGGCCTGCATCTCCGAGCGAAACGCCTGACAGGGGGCACATTGCGACAGGTGTGCAGAACCGCCGTCAAACGACGGGTCCGTTGCAATCGCTTCCCTGTATTCTTCACATGTATTCATAGCTTCACTAACTCCCTGAGCTTGAGGCGTGCCCGGTGCAGTCGCGTCAATACAGCGCCCTGCTTCAGTCCCATCTGCTCTGCGATCTCGTTCGTGCTGTAGCCCATCAGGACCTGCAGTACGAGCGGCTCGCGGTAGTCGTCTTCCAGTCCGTAAATCGCCTCTCGCAATTCATCAAGTTGTTCGTCCGGGGCCTCGGCAAGCAATGCTTCCTGCGATGGCGTCAGGTTATCGACGTCAACGGTGTCGAGACGGCGGCGTTCAAAATATCGCGCGTTTTCCCGTCGTACGATCGTCAGCAGCCATTGTTTGGCCGCAGCAGCATCGCGCAACGCGTCGAGCGATTTCCACGCTCGGAGCAACGCCTCCTGGACCACATCCTCGGCAATCGCCTTGTCCCGGCTCAGCCAGGCCGCGTAGCGATACATATCCTGGTGATATACGCCCACGAGTTCGTCAAATCTCCGCCGCCGGCCAAGCCCGGTATTAGTACTGTTCATTCGAGATGACCCGCCCCATGAAGTTTTTATTACTTGAACCGTGGAAATCGGCCCTTTAGGCATGGAAACCCTACCTAAATACAGGGAAAATCGATACTTATTCCCCTTATGCTGGATAGATATGAGTGCCACAGGCCCCGGACAGTTCCCCGAAATCAGGCTTCGACGCGGCCGTCGAACCGCCAACCTGCGCCGCTTGGTCGCCGAAACAGGGCTTTCCAGCGCGGATTTGATCTATCCCGTCTTCATTCTCGACGGTGAGGGACGCGAGGAGCCGGTACTGTCCATGCCCGGAATCAGCCGCAAAAGTGTCGACAAGCTGCTACCAGAGCTTGCCACCGCGGTCGAGCTGGGCATACCGGCGATTGCGCTGTTTCCGGTCATCGACGCCACTCTCAAGAGCCTCGACGGCGGCGAGGCTGCGAATGCCGACGGGCTCGTACAGCGGGCTGTGCGCACGATCAAGGATGCCTATCCCGAGCTCGCCCTGATCACCGACGTTGCGCTCGATCCGTACACGACGCACGGCCAGGACGGCATTATCGATGATGCCGGCTATGTCCTGAACGACGAGACAGTCGCGATGCTGGTTCGCCAGGCCATATCGCATGCGGCGGCCGGCGTGGATATCGTCGCCCCGTCCGACATGATGGATGGGCGCATCGGCGCCATTCGTAAGGCTCTTGAAGAGAACGAATATAACAACACGCTGATCCTGGCATACGCTGCGAAGTACGCTTCCAGCTTTTACGGGCCGTTTCGGGACGCGGTCGGCTCCACCGGCACCCTGGGCGATGCCGACAAATCGACATACCAGATCCACCCCGGCATGAGCGATGAGGCCCTGCGCGAAGTTCAACTCGATATTGATGAAGGCGCCGATTTCGTCATGGTGAAACCGGCGATGCCCTATCTCGATATCGTCCGCCGCGTAAAGGACCGTTTCGCTGTGCCGACATTTGCGTACCAGGTGAGCGGCGAGTACGCCATGATCAAGGCTGCTGCCGAAAAAGGCTGGCTCGATGAACGCGAAATCGTGCTTGAGTCACTGCTGTGCATCAAGCGCGCCGGCGCCAACGCGATACTGACGTATTTTTCCCTTGACGCCGCGCGCTGGCTGGCGGACTAGGTATACTCGTCGCGAAGCAAAAACAGTGATTGCTCGGAGTTTGCGCATTTGACTGATGAAATGACGACTATTGATCGCTATGGCGTTGTCGGATACCCGGTCTCCCATAGTCGTTCGCCTGTCATCCATCGGCTGTTTGCGCTCCAAACCAAGCAGAACATTCAGTACGAGCTCCTGCAGGTCGCCCCTGAGAAACTCGAACAAGCGGTACGCCAGTTCCAGCGAACCGGCGGCAAGGGCCTGAACATCACGGTACCGCACAAGCAACCCGTCAGCCGCATATGTGACCAGCTTAGCGAACGCGCCAGTGCGGTTGGCGCCGTGAACACGCTGGCGTTTCAGGACAACGAGATATTCGGCGACAACACCGACGGCATCGGTCTGTTGCGCGACCTGGCCGTGAACCTCGGCATCAACCTCGAAGGAGCAAACGTCCTGATTCTCGGGGCGGGCGGCGCTACCCGCGGCATCACGGGGTCCTTGCTCGAAATGCTGCCAGGCTCGCTCGTCATCGCGAACCGTTCGCTCGACAAGGCGGAGGCGCTCGTCGATCACTTCCAGGATCAAGGGCCCGTCACGGCCTGTGGCTTTGATGACGTACCGGTAGCGGAGCCTTATGACCTGGTCATCAACGCGACCTCAGCCGGCATTCAGGGTAAAACTCCGCCGTACCCGGAAGCTGCCGTTTCCAGGGATACCGTTTGCTATGATCTTTCCTACGGACTGCACGCGACGCCGTTCAGCGTTTGGGGACGAGAACAGGGCGCCGCGCAATCGGTAATGGGCTGGGGCATGCTGATCGAACAGGCCGCCGAGTCGTTTCATATCTGGCGCGGCGTCCGGCCGGATACAGAACCCGTACTCAGGCAGATGTCGATTACCGCATAGTAACCAGTTCTTCCGCACTCGTTGGATGAATCGCAACCGTATCGTCGAAATCCGCCTTCGTGGCGCCCATGCGCATCGCGACCGCGAATCCCTGCATCATCTCGTCCGCGCCCTCGCCGATGACGTGACAGCCGACGACACGCTCGTCATCACCGGCAGTGATCAGTTTCATCGATGAACGTTGCGCCTGATCGCCGAGGGCGTAAAACATCCCCGCGAACGCCGACGTGTAGACCTTGACGGTGTCGCCAAACTCGGCGCGAGCCTGGTCTTCGGTCATACCTACCGTACCCATCGGCGGATGGCTGAAAATCACGGTCGGAATCAGCTGATAATCCAGGTACCGCCCTTTCATGCCACCGTATATTCGATCCGCCAGCCGGCGTCCCGCGGCGATCGCAACCGGAGTCAATGCTGCACGGCCTGTTACGTCACCCAACGCCGAGATGTGCTCCACATTGGTTTGTTGAAATTTGTCGGTTGGCACAAAACCTCGCGGAGTCGTCGCAACGCCGGCAGCCTCAAGATTGAGGTCCCTGGTATTCGGTGCTCGGCCAACGGCCCAGAGGACACAGTCGACGGGTCCAAACGTGCGTTTGTCTTCGCTTTCGAGGATCAGGCCGTTGTCAGTGTTCGTCACGCCCGCGGGCACCACACCTGTTTCAACCGGCGTGCCATTCGCCCGCATCGCCTCGATGAGTTCCGCGCCGAGCATGCTGTCAAAATCGCGCACGATGGCGTCTTTACGCACGACCAGCCGCGTTTCAGTGCCGAGCGCATGAAATATGCCGGCCAGCTCGACGGCGACATAACCGCTGCCGGCAATCAATACACGCTCGGGCCGCTGTTCGAGTTCGAAAAATCCATCCGACGTTATTCCGTACTCCGCACCGGGTACATCCGGAACTATCGGGTGTCCGCCGGTTGCAATAACGATGTGCTGCGCACGAATTTCGCGATCGCCGACGATAATCGTGTGTGGATCTTTAAAACGTGCGACACCGGCGATGTAATCAACCTTGTTTTTCTCCAGGTTGCTCGCGTAGATGTCGTTGAGACGCTTTATGTAGGCATCACGTCGCGACTTCAGGGCCGACCAGTCATGGCCATTGATGTCGATATCAAAACCGTAGTCCCCGGCATGCTTAAAATGATGCGCGTGGTCAGCCGTGTACCACATCACTTTTTTCGGCACGCAGCCCACATTGACGCAAGTACCGCCAAGTGGCCCGGACTCGACGACGCCCGCAGCCGCGCCATACTCGGCAGCTCGCTGTGCATGCGCGATGCCGCCGCTGCCGCCGCCCAACACGAGCAGATCATATTTATCGTCCAAATTTATCTCCCTGAATTTCCGCTCTCGTACTCAGGCTGTCCGTTCCGCCACGTGTGATAATATTCTGCGCCTGAGAAGGATATCAGTACCGTCGATGACAAACCCGTTACTCGATACTTCATCATTGCCTCGTTTTGGTGACATCGCTCCAAAGCATGTCATCCCCGCGTTGACTCAGCTGATTGCCGATCACCGGCAACGGCTCGATGAGCTGTTGTCCAATACGCCTGACCCCGATTTCGACACGCTCGTGGCGCCTCTTGAAGACATGGAACATGAGCTGTCGCGCGTGTGGTCGCCCGTCAGCCACCTGCAGGGCGTTCTGGACTCGCGCGAGTGGCGCGATGCCTACAACGAAGCCCTGCCACTACTGACCGAGCACGGCACTGAATTATCACAGAACGCCCGTCTGCAGCGCGCTTACGCGCGCGTCGATGAAAGCCTGCCCGCCGATGCCGGCCCGGCGCAACGCAGCACCGTCGAACATGCGCTTCGGGACTTTCGCCTGGCCGGCGTCGACCTCGGCAAGTCTGACAAGGAACGCTTCCGCACGATCATGCGTGAGCTCGCCGCAACGCAGGCAAATTTCGAACACAATATTCAGGACGCGGCTGACGCCTGGCTGCTGCACCTCGATCATGAGGCCGATCTCGAAGGCCTTCCCCGGCGCACGATGTCTCGTGCGGCGTCCGAAGCAGAGAAGCGTAGCCGCGACGGCTGGTTACTGACGCTGGATCATCCGACCTACGACGCTGTTATGACGCACGCAGAGAATCGCGGTCTGCGCGAAAATTTCTACCACGCCTGGTCGACCCGGGCCTCTGACGAGGGAGCGGATCTCCGTTGGGACAATACCGACAATCTCCACAAGATCCTGGCGCTTCGGCACGAAGCGGCTCTATTGGTCGGTTTCGCGAATTACGCTGAGTATTCGCTCGCAACGAAGATGGCCTCGTCGCCTGATGAGGTAATCGCTTTCATCAGGCAACTCGCGGAACGATCTCAAGTCGCGGCTAAACGCGAAATGGCGGAGATTCGTGAATTCGCGGGAATGGCAGTCGAGCCATGGGACCTGACATTTTGGCTTGAAAAGCTCAAACAGAAAAAATATTCGCTTTCCAACGAAGAGTTGCGCCAGTATTTTCCTGTGAACAAGGTAATCGACGGACTGTTTGATCTTGCCGGCAAACTCTACGGTGTTTCGCTCCAGAAAAACGAAGACGTAGTCACCTGGCATGAGGACGCACGTTACTTCGATATTTGCGATCACGATGGCAAATGCATTGGCGGCTTCTATGCCGACATGTTCGCACGCGGCGGCAAGCGCAACGGCGCCTGGGTTGACGACTGCATCAATCGCAAGAATCTAGGTGGCAAAGCGACACTGCCCGTCGGTTATCTCGTGTGCAATTTCTCGCCGCCGGAAGCCGACACGGATTCGTTGTTGACACACGACGACGTCGTGACATTGTTTCACGAGTTCGGGCACATGCTGCATCACCTGCTGACGCGCATCGACTACCCGAGCATCGCCGGTATCAATGGTGTTCCGTGGGATGCGGTCGAGTTGCCGAGCCAATTCATGGAAAACTTTGCATGGAGCTTTGAAGTCCTGCAACGCTGTTCCTCGCACGCGGAGACGGGCAAACCACTGACAAAAGCTCTTTTCCAGCGCCTTGACGATAGTCGCCACACCGGCGCCGCTATCGCGATGATGCGACAGCTTGAGTTTGGCCTGTTCGATTTTCGCCTGCACACCGAATACGACTCGGCCGATGGCGTCGACGTACTTGGCACGCTCACAAAGGTTCGCGAGGAAGTAGCCTTGATCGAACATCCCGCTTACAACCGCGTCCCGCACTCATTCGGGCACATCTTCGCCGGCGGTTATGCCGCCGGTTATTACAGCTACAAGTGGGCGGAAGTACTTGCGGCCGACGCGTTCAGCGCTTTTGAGGAAAATGGAATCTTTGATCGAGACACGGCAAAGCGTTTCCGCACCGAGATTCTTGAGATCGGCGGCAGCCGGGACTTCATGAGCGCTTACGTCGCCTTCCGCGGCCGTAAACCAAAGATCGACGCGCTACTTCGGCACAATGGCATTGTCGACTCGTGAAAATCGCGACCTGGAATGTCAATTCTCTTAATGTGCGGCTGCCACATGTACTCGAATGGCTCGCGGCACATGGACCCGACGTTCTCGTATTGCAGGAATTAAAACAAATCACCGAAAATTTTCCGGCTGACGCGCTGGCTGATGCCGGCTACCGGTCTGTTGCAAGTGGCCAGAAAACTTATAACGGCGTTGCCGTAATCGCAAAGCACGAGCCCGAGGAACCGGTCACGGATTTCCCCGGATTCGATGACCCGCAGCGGCGCATACTGGCGTCAACGATCAACGGCGTTCGGATTGTGGACCTTTATGTTCCAAACGGGTCCGAAGTCGGGTCTGAAAAATACGCGTACAAGTTGTCCTGGCTAGCAGCGCTCAAAGGCTTCCTGGAAGCTGAGCTGGCCCGCCACGACATGCTTGTTGTTCTGGGAGATTTCAACATCGCGCCCGCCGACGAGGACGTCTATGACGCGGAAAAATGGGGAGAAGCAATATTATGCAGCCCGAAGGAGCGCGCAGCGCTAAAAAAATTGCTCGGCCTCGGTTTGCACGACGTATTCCGACAGTTCGAGCAGCCCGAAAAAGCCTATAGCTGGTGGGATTACAGGGCTGCAGGGTTTCGCCGCAACGCCGGGTTACGTATCGACCTGATACTGGCATCCGCAGCACTGTCGAAAAACTGTACAGCGAGTTACGTAGACAAGGAGCCACGTAGCTGGGAGCGGCCATCAGACCATGCTCCAGTCATCGCCGAATTCGAAATCTGATAAGAATTTCGACACTCGAATTTGTCGACAAATAGTCTTTAACAATATCAAAAAATTCCGCGATTCAAGGGCTTGGCTTAGGTACACTTAGGCGCCATGCACGCACGCGTGAAAATGATTTCTCAGGATCGTCGAAACGACTTCGACGTAATGAACTCGGTACAGGTCAGCAATCCTGTTGCGGTTCGCAATGCTGTTCACGAACTCTTTCGTGAAACCTTCCCGGGCGCATCCTTCGACAAACTATGGCTTGCGTTTTACGACTTCGAACGGCTGTTCACTGGCCGCTATCCCGGCTACCTCGGCTGCGACACGACTTATCACGACGTGCAGCACACGCTCGATATGACGCTCACACTTGCACGACTCATTGTTGGTTACGAGCGTAGTGTGGAACCCGGCGATCGTCTTGGGGCCCGCCGCGCGTTGATGGCGATAGTGACTGCCCTTTATCACGACTCCGGTTACATCCGGCATGAGGAACGGGATCAGAACTTCAGCAACGGCGCCGAGTTCACGATGTATCACGTATCACGCAGTGCCGACTATCTGCGCCGCTACATGCCTGAGCTCGGCATGGCAAGAGACGTCGGCGTCGCCAGCATGATCGTGCATTTCACCGGCTATGAACTCGACCTCGACAAGATCGAACTGGAGGATCCGCGCGACATCATTTGCGGTCATTTGCTCGGCACCGCCGACCTGATCGCACAGATGGCTGACCGATGCTATCTCGAAAAGTGCCGCGACCGGCTTTACAAAGAGTTTGTTGTCGGTGGCGTCGCCGTCGAGCACGCGAAACCCGGCGAATACATGGTTCGCTACCGATCGGGTCAGGATCTCTTGCAAAAAACCCCCGCTTTCTACCAGCAGGTTACGCGCGACAGGCTCGACAAGAAATTCAATCATGCGTATCGCTACGCTGAAGTTCTGTATGACGGCCACAATCCGTACATCGAGGCAATCCGAAATAATGTTGAACACCTGTCACGAATTATTTCGACGGGCGACTGGGGACTATTGCGCCGCGAACCGCCTATTTTCCTGGGGATAGTCGACGCCGCCAAAGACATGGAGTCCCTGGTTAAACGGTATCTCGCGAGCATCTCC
>Ga0255058_10001348_pt1 | contig 13795 bp, 11 predicted proteins | sample Cases_109_9_MG_FD_188637 | JGI IMG/M metagenome (GOLD analysis project Ga0255058, IMG submission 188637) | Seawater microbial communities from Amundsen Gulf, Northwest Territories, Canada - Cases_109_9 | ecosystem: Environmental > Aquatic > Marine > Gulf | place: Canada: Northwest Territories... | reverse complement strand
TGTAGCGATGCGACCACGGGTCCGACTCAGCCGTCGGCCGACTTCGCGGCGGAGGCGCGGCGGCTCGTTGGCGGAGCGGTCTTCAGCGCCGAGGACCTTCCCGGCTTTGAGCCGCTGGCTGGGGACGACCTGCAATCGCAGGCCGGCCTGAGCGATGAGTGCGACATCTTCGACGCCGGCGTCGTCTTCCCGGAGGCCGTCTCGACGGCTGACTCAGGGGCCTACGAGGGCGCCCTCGACGATCAGCTTGTCAACCTCGCTGGCATCTATCGCTCGGCTGACGACGCAAGTCAGGCTCTGGCGCGAACGCGAGACCTCAGGGACCGCTGCGAAGCTGAGTTCGAGGAAGCGGTGGAACAGGTGGCTCGCGACTTTCTCGATGATCTCGGCATCGAGCTCGGCCTCTTTTCCACGATCAACGTTGCGATCACCGACTACGACCCGTCACCGGTCGGGGATGAGATCGCCGGATACCGGCTGCATGTCAACGTGAACCTCATCCTCGCGAGCCAGCAGTACAACCTGCACGCTATCGTCGCCCGGGAGGGAAGAGTCGCGGGCGCGCTCCTCTACGGGCGCTTCGGGCAGCTTGACGATATCGTCGAGACGGAGCTTCTAAAGCTGATGGCAGGTAAGCTGTCAGCAGTGAACGCGTCGCTACCGGAGTAACCACTGGAGTACGAGACTACCGCAGGAGCGTCGACAGCCGGCTGGCTTCGGCGGTCGATTCCGTATGTCCGCTACCTCGCCCAGCTGGCGGTTGCGGCGGCGTTGCTGGGTCTTCTCCTCTGGCGCGCCGATCTCGGCGCAGTGCGAGACGAACTTTCGGGCGCGACGCTATGGTGGCTGCCGCTAGCGGTAGTCGCCAACCTGCTGTCGGACTTCTTCCGGGCGATCCGCTGGCGAGTGTTCTTCCTGCCGATGAAGGCGGTCGGCGTTCGCTTCCTCTGGGGCGTTTCGGTCCTTGGCGTCGCCTGCAACCTGGCGTTGCCGCTCCGCGCGGGGGAGTTCGTGCGCGTTCAGGTCTTGCGCCAGCGCACCGGTCTCGAGCTGGCGCAGGTCGTCGCCACGGTCGTCTCAGAGAAGCTGATGGACACCGTGGCGTTCAGCGCGTTCCTTGTGATCGGCCTGCTGGCGTTTCCGGAGGCGCGCTACCTCTGGCCGCTGGCGGCCGCGTACGTTTCGCTCCTGGTGGTGGGCGTCGCTGGCGCGCGCTGGCTGTCGTCGAATACGAACGAGGGCCCGCTGGCGACGCAGCCAGAGGGGCGCTGGCGTCTGCGAATCGCTGAGCAGGTGCGCTCCTTCAGCAGCGGCCTGAAGGCGTTCCGCAGCAGGCGATCGTTGCTCATCGTCTCCGCCTGCTCGCTGGCAGCGTGGGTCTCCGAGGCGACGATGTACTGGGCGGCGGGCGAATCGCTCGGGCTCGACCTGAGCCCGGCATTCTACCTGCTGCTGGTCGTGGCCGCGACGGTTGCGGTTTCGGTGCCGATCACGCAGGCGGGGCTCGGCGTCTACGAAGTCGCGGTGACGAGCCTGCTCGTGGCGTTTGACGTCGACAGGTCGCAGGCGGTCGCGTTCGCCATCTATGCTCACGCAATCCTCGCGCTGCCGTACCTTATGGTCGGCCCGCTGGCGGCGTTCGGGATGCGTATCAGCCCCCGCGACGTGCTCTTCCTGCGGGGCGGCCGCGGTTCCGCCGATCAGGAGCAGACGACGCCTGCTGCCAGCTAGCGGCCCGGTTCACGCGTAGACGCAGAGCACGCGGTCGCGGCCGGCGAGGTCAGGCCGGACCTTGACTTCCGCCGCGGGGAACGCCTCCTTGGCGAGGGATCGGGTGGTTGCGCCCTGACGGTCGCCGATCTCCGCGAAGAGCGCGCCATTCCGGGCGAGCTTCTCGGGCGCCTGGCGGAGGAACCTCCGGATGTAGCGCAGGCCGTCACCGCCGCCGTCCAGGGCGCGCCGCGGCTCCCGTTCGCGGATATCCGGTGGCGTTGCGAGCCAGTCCTCTGTCGTCACGTAAGGCAGGTTGGCGGCGATGATCTCGACTCGCCCCTCAATCGGGAGGAGAACGTCGCCCTCAACGAACTCGATGCGGGCCGCCACGCCGTGCCGCTTGGCGTTGCGGCGGGCCAGCGCCAGGGCGCGCTTCGAGACGTCCGTTGCGATGACGCGCGCATTCGGCAGCTCGTACGCGAGTGCGATGGCGATCACGCCTGAGCCCGCTCCCACGTCCGCGATCGTGAAGCGGTTGTTCGCGTAGCGGTCGCGCGCGAAGTCGACGGCCAGCTCGACGAGCGTCTCGGTCTCCGGCCGCGGGATCAGGGCGGAGCGGGAGACCTCGAACTCCAGCCCGAAGAACTCCTTGTGGCCGATGATGTAGGGCGTCGGTTCGTGCGCCAGTCGCCGGTTGAGGAGGCGCCGGTAGTAGTTGCCGGCGCGAACGGGCAGTTCGTCCTGCAGGCGCTGGTAAAGGTGCACGCGGTCTGCCTTGAGGGCGTGCATGAGCAGCAGTTCTGCCTCCAGGCGTGCTTCGTCGCTGCCGGAACTCTGGATGAGGCGCGTTCCCTGACGCAGCGCCTCCGAGATGATCACGCTTTGCCTATAGCGGACGCCTCCAGCAACTGTTCCTGCTCGCGCTGCTGGAGTGTTTCGATGACATCGTCCAACTCGCCGTCGAGAAGTCCCGGCAGGTTGTGCCGGGTGAAGCCGACGCGGTGGTCTGTCATCCGGTCCTGCGGGAAGTTGTACGTGCGAATCTTCTCCGCTCGGTCGCCGGTGCCGACCTGAGTGCGTCGCTCCGACTCGATCTCGGCGCGCTGCTCTCGCTGCTTAATGTCGAGCAGCCGGGCGCGCAGCACGGACATCGCCTTCGTCCGGTTCTTGAGTTGGGACCGCTCGTCCTGGCAGGTGGCGACCATGCCGGTGGGCAGATGCGTGATGCGCACGGCGTTGTCGTTCTTCTGGACGTTCTGGCCGCCTGCGCCGCCGGCGTTGAACGTGTCGAGGCGTAAGTCCTTGGGGTCGATCTGGATGTCGACCTCGTCCGCTTCGGGGAGGACGGCGACCGTGGCCGTCGAAGTGTGGATGCGGCCCTGCGCCTCTGTTTCAGGGACGCGTTGGACGCGGTGGACACCGCTCTCGTACTTTAGCCGGCTGTAGGCACCGTCGCCGTGCACCGCGAAGACGATCTCCTTGAAGCCGCCGATGTCGCTGCCGTGGGCATCGAGCACTTCGGTCTTCCAACCCTGGCGCTCCGCGTAGCGGCTGTACATGCGGAAGAGGTCGCCGGTGAAGAGCTTCGCTTCCTCGCCTCCGGCCGCGCCGCGCACCTCGACGATGACGCTCTTCTCGTCGAACGGATCCTTCGGGATCAGTGCGACGCGGAGCTCGTGCTCGAGCTCCGCCACTCGCTTCTCGTTCGATTCGATTTCCTCTCGCGCCAGCGCGATGAAGTCATCATCGCCCCCTTCGGCGACGATGTCGCGCGCCTGCGCGAGGCTCGTCTCGACCTCACGGTACTCATCGGCGATCCGGACGATCTTGCCCAGCGCCGTGTGCTCGCGGGCGAGCACCTCCACCCGCTCGTAGTCGTTTACGACTTCCGGGCGGGCCATCTCGGCGGCGAGTTCCTCGTGCCGAGCGCGAATCGAACCGAGTTTGTCCCACATCGTGCTACCTCAGACATACACAGGGCCCCGTTCGGGGCCCATCAGTCAGATTGTATCATCGGCGGGCGGCTACGCCTGGACGCGGGATGCGACATCATCCATTGGCAGGGTCTCCTGGGAGCCGTCGGCCAGTCGCTTGAGCGTGACGCTATCGGATTCGAGCTCGCGGTCGCCGATGATCGCGGCGAAGGCGGCATCGAGGGAGCTTGCGTGGCGCATCTGTGCCTTCATCGACCGGCCGCTGTCTCCGACGACCGTCGAAATGCCGGCACGGCGCAGGCCGGAGGCTACCTTGAACGCGGAAACGCGCGCCGCCGCCGAAGCGCAGACGACGAACACGTCCAGCCGCGAGGCGTCGGGCAGCGGCACGTCCTGGCGCTTCATGTTGAGGATGATCCGCTCGATTCCCGTCGCGAAGCCGACGCCCGGCGTCGGCTTACCACCGATTTGCTCGATCAGGCCGTCGTAGCGTCCGCCGCCGCCGACCGTGCTCTGGCCGCCTTCCTCCACCGGTTGCACCTCGTAGACGGTGCGCGTGTAGTAGTCGAGGCCTCGCACGAGGCGCGGGTTGACGACGTGCGGGATGCCGAGCGACTCGACATAACCCCTCACCTGCGAAAAGTGATCGCGGCAGGCATCGCAGAGGTAGTCCGTGAAGGCGGGCGCTTCGGCGATGATGTCCTGGCACTCGGCGTTCTTGCAGTCGAGGAGGCGCAGCGGATTGCGCTCGACGCGCGCCTGGCAGTCGCGGCAGACACGGTCGAGCTTGTCCGCGTAGTAGGCGCGCAGAGCCTCGAGATAGCGCGGGCGGCATTCGGCGTCGCCGATCGAGTTCAGGTTGAGCGTGAGGACGGTCAGGCCGAGCTCCTCGTACAACCGCCAGAGCATCTCGATCGTCTCAGCGTCGGCGGAGGCCGATGCGTCACCGATCGCTTCGATGCCGAATTGGTGGTGCTGGCGATAGCGTCCGGCCTGGGGGCGGTCGTAGCGGAAGATCGGTGTGATGTAGAAAAGGCGCACCGGCTGCGGCTGGTTGTGCATACCATGCTCGATGTAGGCGCGGCAGACGGGTGCGGTCCCTTCGGGGCGCAGGGCGAGCTCCTGGTTGCCCCGGTCCTCGAACACGTACATCTCCTTCTGGACGATGTCCGTGGTGTCGCCGACTGTGCGCTTGAACAGCGCCACGTCCTCGAACATCGGCGTGTCGATCTGAGCGTAGCGGAACTCCTCGCATAGACGTTCGGCCGTGTCGCGCACGTAGTCCCACCACGGTTGCTCGTCGGGAAGGATGTCCTGCGTGCCGCGCGGCGCCTGGATGTCTGGCGTCATGGGACGAGGATAGCAGCGCGAGGCCGCTAGCGGCAGCCGAAGACGCTACCGCAGCGAGCAGCCGGTGCTAAACTTGGAGAACATATGACGATTGCTGACGAGGAGAAGCTGGGGCAGCCGCTCATTGACCGCGTGGCCGAGTATCTGCCGCACAAGGGGCAGGAGCTGGTGCGCAGCGCGCTGCAATTCGCGACTGAATCGCACGCCGGACAGGTGCGCAGGAGCGGCGATCCGGTCATCACTCATCCTCTCGCGGCGGCCGAGGCGATCGCCGCGCTTCAGTTGGACGCGGCGACGATCGCTGGGGCGCTGCTGCACGACGTACAGGAGGACTGCGACGTCGAAAACTCTGAGATCGAGAAGCGCTTCGGTTCCGAAGTGGCGCTGATGGTCGAAGGCGTTACGAAGCTGGGCCAGATATCCGGGCAGGCGGCAGACACCGACGTGGCCGACCGGCGCATGCAGGCGGAGAACCTGCGAAAGATGTTCCTGGCGATGGCCCAGGACCTGCGCGTGGTCATCATCAAGCTGGCCGACCGCCTGCACAACATGCGCACCCTCTGGGCGCTGGAGCGCGACGACCAGGTGCGCATCGCCCGAGAGACGATGGAGATCTACGCCCCGCTGGCGGCGCGGCTGGGCATTTGGGAGATCAAGTGGCAGCTGGAAGACCTGGCGTTCCGTCACCTTCAGCCCGAAGCGTACAAGCGCGTCGCCCAGATGCTCGATGCCAAGCGCGGCGCGCGCGAGCAGTACGTGACGGAAGTGACGAAGATCCTGGAGACGGAACTCTCGAAGCAGGGCGTCGAGGCTGAGGTGCAGGGGCGCGCGAAGCACATCCACAGCATCCACGAAAAGATGGAGAAGTACGCGTCAGAAGGCCGCAGCGTCGACGAAATCTACGACCTGCTCGCCGTCCGCGTGCTGGTGACATCGGAGGCCGACTGTTACAAGGCTCTCGGCGTCGTGCACGGTCTCTGGCGGCCGCTTCCGGGGACGTTCGACGACTACATCGCGATGCCAAAGGAGAGCCTGTACCAGTCGCTGCACACGACGGTGATGGCGCTTCAGACTCAGCCGCTTGAGGTGCAGATCCGAACGCGTGAAATGCATCACTCGGCCGAGTACGGCATCGCGGCCCACTGGCGCTACAAGGAAGGCTCGAAGCGTGACAGACGCTACGAGGAGCGACTGGCCTGGATCCGCCAGTTGATGGACTGGCAGCGGGAGATCTCGCAGGCTGAGGAGTGGGTCGAGGCGATCAAGACGGACATCTTCCAGGACCAGGTGTTCGTCTTCACGCCCCGCGGTGAGATCAAGGACATGCCTTCCGGTTCGACACCGCTTGACTTTGCGTACCGGATCCATACCGACCTCGGGCACCTCTGCGTTGGCGCCAAGGTCAACGGCAAGCTGGTATCGCTGAACTCCCCGCTCAAGAACGGTGACGTGATCGAAATCCTCACCAGCAAGTCGTCCAAGGGTCCGTCGCGCGACTGGATGAACCAAAACCTGGGCTATCTCCGCACATCGCACGGCCGCGAGAAGGTGCGGCAGTGGTTCAAGCGCCAGGAACGTGCGGAGAACATAGCGCGCGGAAAGGAAATGCTGGAGCGCGAGATGTCGCGGCTGGGCACGAGCCTGCCGGAGATGCAGGCAGAGCTCCTGCGCATCTTCAAGTTCGAGGACAACGAGGACTTCTACCTCCGTGTGGGCTACGGCGAGATCAGCACTCAGCACGTCGGCAACAAGATCGCCTCGCTGATCCGGGAGACGGAGGAAGTGCATGAGGTAGAAGCGCCAGCCCAGCCGACCTTCACTCCCAACATCCAGGTCCTGGGCACTGGCGACCTGCTGACGCGCCTCTCGCGCTGCTGCAACCCGGTTCCCGGCGATGAGATCATCGGCTACGTTACCCGCGGTGAAGGTGTCTCCGTTCACCGGCGCGACTGCCCGAACGTGCTGCACGAGGACGAGAAGGAGAGGCTGATCGACGTCGAGTGGGGCCGCCGTGGGCAGATGTACCCGGTGGCGGTGCACATCGAGGCCTGGGACCGCGTTGGGCTTCTTCGCGACGTGGCGACGCTTGTCGCGGAGGAGACCGTGAACATGGTCGGAGTCCACACGCAGGAGGGGGAAGACGGCCACATCACGATCTTCATGACGCTGGAGACGACCGGTGTCGAGCAGCTCTCGCGGATGCTCAACAAGCTCGAGGTGATCCGCGGAGTGCTGTCTGTCAGCCGGCGCATCGGCGGCGGCAGCGCGCGCCGAAAGAACTAGCCTCCTCGCCGCTCACCGCGCGGGAGCACCGAGGCGGCATACGCTAGAATCCCTGTATCGGTAATTCGTGGGACACGGGGGTAACGCGTGAACGAACCGCAGGCCGTATCTGACATCGACAGAGACTATCTGTCGTACATCGCCCGCATGGCCCTGGGAGACGACTCCGTCGAGGTTAGCGAGTTCGGCGTCGTCGAGGACCCGTTCGAGTACCCGCGCTTCGGCGAGAAGGAGTTCTATGAGCTCCCGTTCTCGTACCAAAGCGAGGCCGGCGAGGGCCGCGCCAGCGTAATCCTGCGCGTGATCCCGAAAATGGATGCCGTCCTAATGCTGACGGGCGACACGGAGCATCGTGAGCTGAAGGCGTTCGAAATGGGCCTCTTCGAGATGGTGCCCGAGACGTTCTCCGTTCCCTACGTCCACATCATTCACCGTCCGGAGCGCGAGCAATACTGGGCGTTCCTGCGCGACGTGCGTCCGCAGATGGACGCTCTGGGGATGCACACGAAGGTTCCGGACGAGACCGTGTGCACGATCCTCTCGCACCTGGCAGCGTTCCACGCGCGGTTCTGGGAAAATCACGACATCATCGACAAACCCTGGCTGATGAGCCTCAAACGCCCGGTGGACTACTTCTACCGCTGCATCGTCGACATCATGGATGGGATGAAGGACCCGGCCGAGCCGAGCGTCTACATCACGGAATGCTGGCCGTGGCTGGCGGAAGGCGTCGTCAACCTCTTGCAGTCGCTCGAGCCGGACACGCGGCGTGCGATCGAGAAGCTATACCGTGAGCCGGAGGACCTGCTGGAGCGCGTTGAGCCGATGCCGAAGACGCTCTGCCACTACGATTTCGACAACCGCAACCTCGGGATCGAGGAAGGGCCTGATGGCCCGCGCACCGTCGTCATCGACTGGGAGCTCCTCGGCAAAGGTATCTCCGCTTCGGACGTCGTGCGCTTCACGGTCTACCAGCAGCCGGACGATCTCGACGCGGTGCTCGACTTCTACGTGGACCAACTGGAAGCGCAGCTCGGCGATAAGATCGACCGCAAGGAGTGGCGGTTGGGCTTCGAGCTAGGGTCGATCGCGGAGTGGCAGATCCGCGGTGTACTGTTTGGCGTGATGGTCAATGCGCCCTCAGCGCCCGTGCCGGACGAACAGCGGCCAGCCATGCGCGAGCGTGTATTCTCTGACGTTTCCTACGTCGAGTCGCTCGTCCGGAAGCACGGGCTGGTTTAGGACGACTCAGCCCGGCGGAAGACGGGGGGAACGGGCGTCAACGCGTCATCCCCGTCGCGGGGTGGACTGACCTTGTGCTCGTTCTTCTGCACGTACATGGCGGTGTCGGCCTGCTGGATCACTTCATCCGCTGTCTCGCCCGCGTCCGGGTAGGTGGCGTATCCCACGGAGGCCCGGACGGTCAGCGTTAGTTCGTTTCTGTCGACGATGTTGAGTGAGGCTAGGCGCTGCTCCAGGCGGATCATCAGCGCGCTCGCCTGTGGTGCCGGAGTGTCAGGCAGGATGACTGCGAACTCGTCGCCGCCGACCCGGGCCGGCACGTCGCTGGCGCGTGTCTGGCCGAGCAGGAAGCGCCCGACGTTCTCCAGGACCTCATCTCCGGCGCGGTGCCCCTGCGTGTCGTTGATCCCCTTCAGGCCGTCCAGGTCCATTACGATGACCGAGAGCGGACGCTGAAACGCCTTCGCGGTCTCCAGTTCGCGCTCCAGGCGCTCGAAGAAGTAGCGGCGGTTGAAGAGCTGCGTCAGGTCGTCCTGCATCGCCATCTTCTCGAGCTCCATGTTGTGCACGAGGAGGCCGAGGCGCAGGCGCTTCTCCGTGTTCACGGCCAGGCGGACAGTGCGAGCGGCGGCCGCGAAGCCGAACACGCCGAGGCCCGCCAGAACGATCGTCTCGATCAGGAACGTTGGCGAACCGAAGCCGTGGTTCGCCGCCATGATGACCCAGCCGGCCAATAGCAGGCCCACGCCAGCGAGGCGGAACAGCCAGGCCTCGCGGTCGGCGTGCTTCTTCTCGTTGGCTGCCGGGTCGCCCTGTACTTCCAGGACCCGCTCTGGTGTGAAGTCGCTCGGTTTAGTCACAAAGATGTCCCTACTCTGGATCCCAGCGAGACTCCCGCCGGGCGCGCTCTTAACTGTGAGTTAGGACGGGGACGCCAAAGCTGCGTTACATCGCGCGGGCACCAATGGGCGGTGCTTCGGTTGAAGGCGCTTGAGGCCGGGCCTTACAATTCTTGAGGCGGGCCCGTAGCTCAAGGGTAGAGCGCCCGGCTCATAACCGGTTGGTTGCAGGTTCGACTCCTGCCGGGCCCACCACTCATGTCCAGCGCGCTCCTGTTGCCCCTCTGAGGAGGCTTGGCCCCACCACGCTACCGGGCCACCGCACCGGCAGCCTCCTCTGCGACGCGACCGATGGCCTGCAGGCGCTGCCGGGACGTAACGGAATCGCGGTGCCCTCGTCAAAGAAAGCGACGGGGTAATCGGAGAGGCTGGAGACGGTGAGATCACTATCTCCGGCCTCTCTTCTGAAAACGAGGGTCGGGACCGAAGGTGACGCGTCACGCGCTACTCAGCTAAGATGACAGTGCTCATGCGATCTGAAGAACTAATCGAGAAGCTCGAAGCGGGACTCGCGGACTATAACCCGCGCCGCATCGACAACCCGGCGGCCTCGCCCGCTGCCGTGCTTCTTCTGCTCAGGTCTGTTGAGCGCGAACCCTACGTCGTCTTTACAGAGCGCACCAGCAACGTCGAACACCACAAGGGCCAGATCTGTTTCCCCGGCGGCGGCATGATGGAGTCCGACCCGACGCCGGAGGCGACTGCGCTGCGCGAGACGTTCGAGGAGATCGGTGTCAAGAGCGAGCATGTGCGAGTCATTGGCCAGCTCGACGATATGCTCACCGTCAGCGCCTTCCGGGTGTCGCCGTTCGTCGGCCTGTTTGAGCACGACCCTGATTATCAGTACACGACCTGCGACGTCGAGGTCGCACAGGTCATTGAGGTACCGTTCAGTTTCCTGATGGAAGAAGGAAGCATGGAGCTGGAAGTCCGCGAGCATCGCGGCCGGGAAGTGCTAGTCCCAGCTTTTTCTTATGACGGGCACCGCATCTGGGGCGCCACCGCCCGCATGCTCCACCAGCTGATCGAGCTGGTGCGCTAGCCTGCGTGCCCGACTCGCCGCCGGCCCTGGTCCCGCCCCGGAAGCGGCCTCCCTGTAAGCGTTGTCAGGTTAGCGACTGGCGAATCGACGTGCGCCAGAAGTCGCGGCTGCGCTGGGTGATCGAGACGGTCTTCGCCGTACCGGACGTGCTCATCTTTCAGAGCGAATCGGCCGGCTGGCCGGGCAAGGAATATGAGCGCTGGACGTGCGCGAGCTGCGGTCGCTCGGTCCGCGTGGCGCGCTCCTGACCAGTCGCGGCTGAACCGCGCCGAATGGGCCGTTTGCCCGGCGCAGTGATTGAGGATACCGTTTCACTTGGAATAGGCTCACGCGTGCCAGGGGTAGGGATATGGACGGACCGTCACAGGCTGAACGGAACGCGATGGCGCAGCGCCTCATCAGCCGTAACAGGCTGGCCGAGGCGCTCGATCTCTTGAACGAAACGATACGGCAGGACCCGCGCTTCGCCGCGACGTTTGAAAACCGGGCCGTAGTGTTCGAGGCGCTGGGCATGCACCCACAAGCCGAGGCTGACAGGCGCAAGGCGGCCTCTCTGCGCGCCACCCAGCCCGCCGCATCAGTACCTCCACCGGGCTCTACGCCTGCTGAGCCGCCGGACTCTGGGTCAGGGGAGGGGGCCGCGCCGGCGGTTGCGCTGCGCGGCGACGAAACGTCAGAGGGAGACGAAGCCGCGCCGCCCGAATCCACTGCGGAGGCAGAGGACGCGAACGACGGGCCGGAGGACGTTGAAGCCGCGCCTGACGCGAGTGGTGACCCGCCGGACGAGCCGCCGCCGCTCGTCTTGCCGTCGTACCCGCCCTCGCCGCGTCGCTCGATCGGCAGCGCGCTGCTCCGGGCGGCCGGCGTCGTTGCGTTCGCGCTCGGCGTCTTCAGCATCGCCGGCGTCGGAATCTATTTCGCGCTCAACGAGATCGGGGACAATGCCGACGACAACGCGACGCCCGTCCCGACCGAATCACCGGGACCGACCGCCGAGGCCGGCGGTGATGGCGTCGGCAGTGTTGCCGGCGATGCCACTGACGTCCCGCCGACGGTGGAGGAAGCACTGTCAGGTAGCCCATACTCGTTCTCGCACCTGGAGGATGCGTGGCATGCCCGGGCGCTGGCGGTCTCGATCGGGGAGATCAGCGAGTCCGTAACGGGCTTCGGAGAACCTGCGGTCGACATAACGCTGACCGGCAACGGGGCAACGATGGAGCTGAGCGTTCTCATCTACTCTTCAGCCGACGCGAAGGACACGGAGTGGACGCTCGGTGTGGCTCCAGAGCCGAAGGTTGACGGCGAACTGCCGGCCGGGTCGTCGGTCTGGTACAACGCCAACGCGGTCGTCGTTGTGCGAGTGTCGGCTCCGGCGCTCAGGCAGGACGCGCTTGATGGGTTTCTGGCGGTGGGCTAGGCCGCTGAAGAATCACCGGACGAAGAGTTGTCGGTTCAGCGTCACTAGAGGATCTGTGAGAGGAAGAGCTTGGTGCGGTCTTCTTTCGGGGCCTCGAAGAACTCCGCCGGCGTTCCCGATTCGACGATGAGGCCCTCGTCCATGAACATGATGCGGTCGGCGACGCCCTTGGCAAACCCCATCTCGTGCGTGACGACGACCATCGTCATGCCGCTCTCGGCCAGCTCGTGCATCACATCCAGCACCTCCTTGATCATCTCCGGATCGAGGGCGGACGTCGGCTCATCGAAGAGCATGATCTTCGGCTGCATCGCGAGCGCGCGGGCGATCGCGACGCGCTGTTGCTGACCGCCGGATAGCTGCGCCGGGTACTTGTCGATCTGCTCCGGGATTCCGACGCGCTCGAGGAGTGAGACGACCAGCTCCTTGGCGTCGGACTTCTTGAAGTGGCGGACGTGCGTCAGCGCGAGGCTGATGTTGCGCTCGATGGTGAGGTGCGGAAAGAGGTTGAACTGCTGGAAGACGATTCCCACCTCGGAGCGGATCTTCTCAACGTTGCGGAGGTCGTTGTTGAGCTCGACGCCGTCGATGATGATTGTGCCCTCGTCGTGAGGCTCGAGGCGATTAAGGGTGCGCAGGAACGTGGACTTGCCGGAGCCGGACGGCCCGATGATGACGACCACCTCCCTCTCACGGACGGTCGTCGATATGCCGCACAGGGCCTGAAAGTCGCCGAACCACTTCTTGACGTCGCGGCAGAGGATGATCTCGTTGCCGAGAGCGTGTTTCTTGGTGGATGGGGCTTCGATGACGGTGTCGTCGGTCATGGCATTAGCGCTCTCCAACGCCGAGGTTGCGCTCCAGCTGCTGGCTGGCGCGTGACATGGAGAAGGCAACTACCCAGTATACCAACCCGACGAAGAGCAGTGCCTCTGCGTGCAGGCCGATGAAGCCCGGCTGCGCCGGCGCGATGCGCGAAACGGCGAGCAGGTCCGTCAGCGCCAGGATGAAGACGAGCGACGTGTCTTTGAAGAGGCTGATGAACTGGCTGACGAGCGCCGGAATGACGGCCCGCAGCGCCTGCGGCAGGACGATGAGGGCGAGGATTTGCACTCCACCGAGGCCGACCGCCTGTCCGGCCTCCACCTGCCCGCGCGGCACGGCCTGAAGGCCGCCGCGGACGATCTCCGCGATATAGGCCGCCGAGAAGAGGATGAGGGCCAGCATCGCCATGAAGACGACTGACATCTCGTAGCCCGTGATCGGGATTCCGAGGACGCTGGTCTCGTGCCTGATGGCCAGCCGGAGGATGAAGAACGACATGAACAGGATTGTGATCAGGGGGACGGCGCGGATCAGCTCGATGTAGGCGACGCAAAAGATGCGGATCACGGGGAAGGTGCTGGCACGACCGACCGCCAGGAGAATGCCGAGCGGGAACGATACGGAGATGCCGACGATCGCGAGGACCATCGTCAGGAAGAGCCCTCCCCATAGGCGGTCCGGTACGTAGGAGAAGAGCCCGCCCTGGCCCGGCAGGAACGACGGGTAGAGCGCGGTCGGCAACATCGCTGCCGCAAAGCCGAGGATCCAGAGCCAGGCCGTCACATTGCGAGCGCGGTCGCGGAAGCGTGAGAAGCGGACGGGCCAGGCCGCGAAGTAGGCCGCGGCGAACGCCGCGATGGAGGTGCTGGTCCAGAGCAAGGCCCAACCCTCGAGCATGAAGATGTAGAGAGGCACGCAGGCGGCCGCGAAAACCAGCGGCAGGCGCAAGCTGAGGCTACCCCAGAGTCTCCAAGAAAGGCCGGACAACACTGCGATGCCGTGGAGCGTCACCCAGATGCGCCAGAACTCGTCGCGCGGGAAGCGGCCCGTAAAGAATAGCCCGCGGTTGACCTCGATGACCTCCCACTCT
>Ga0255058_10001346_pt1 | contig 13810 bp, 12 predicted proteins | sample Cases_109_9_MG_FD_188637 | JGI IMG/M metagenome (GOLD analysis project Ga0255058, IMG submission 188637) | Seawater microbial communities from Amundsen Gulf, Northwest Territories, Canada - Cases_109_9 | ecosystem: Environmental > Aquatic > Marine > Gulf | place: Canada: Northwest Territories... | reverse complement strand
TCTACAACGGCTTTAGAGCCATTGCCTAAGTCTGTTGTACCAACAACAGGAACGTCATCATCTCCGGTATAACCTTCCAGGGCCTCATTATCACCTGCGGCATCTGCAAGCTCATCGGAAAAAGAACCTGTATCCGTACTCTCTTCATTAAGAAATTTCAGTTCCTGCCTTGCGTGTTCTACCCCGGCCCTGGCGATATAAGATGCCTGTACACTGGTACTGTAGTTACTGCTTATCTTAATCTCAGTGCTGGTCGTGACAGCCGCCACGACTCCCACTAACGCCAAGACAGCCATTAACGCAATAGCCACAATAAGGACCACGCCCTTTTCACCCCTGCCCGACGTTATTCTGGCGGGAGTATCTACGTCTAATGTCTTTGATTGCCGTTTTGTATTCATAGCTTTTTTCCTTATATTCTCATTTAAAGATAATTTTAGCCTTTTTATGGTCACCTCTTCAAGCTGCCGTTTTGCAACCGTTTTTATTCTTTGAATAAAAGTTAATGATATTTCTCCTGGTCACAATACCCTCAATAATACCCTCAGATGAGAGAACCGGAAGGCAAGATACGTTGTTATTCAACAATAACTTGTCCGCTTTTTCTATGCTGGTTTCTTTATCTACGGTGACAGGTACTTTGTCCATAACCTCATAGGCTTTTTTATTCAGGGCGTTAGTGTCACGCCACTCTTCAGCAAAAAGATCACTATCAGATATTACGCCAACGAGCCTTTGGTCTTCCACAACCGGGATAGAATGAAACGCAATATTCTCAAAGAAAACACGAACTGTCTCGAGCGGATCATCCATCTCTACCGTAACCACGTTGCATGTCATAATTGAGGTAACTTTCATTTGTGTTCTCCCTAAAAAATTCAAAACATTTTATAGTTACTTTATTCTTTTTCAAGTCTTTTCAAGCTACCGCTTTTAGTAACAGTTTCCATCCTTTGAGTAAAACTTAATGATATCTTTCCTGGTCACAATACCCTCAACAATACCCTCAGATGAGAGAACCGGAAGGTAAGATATGTTGTTCAACGCCAATAAATTAATAGCTTCTTCTATGCTGATTTTGGTATCTACAGTAACAGGCACTTTATCCATAATCTCATGGGCTTCTTTCTTCAGGGCGTTAGTGTCACGCCACTCTTCAGCAAAAAGATCATAATCATATATTATGCCAACGAGCTTTAGATCTGCCACAACCGGGATAGAATGAAACGCAATATTCTTAAAGAAAACACGAACTGTCTCGAGCGGATCATCCATTTCTACTGCAACCACGTCGCGTGTCATAATTGATGTAATATTCATTTGTGTCCTCCCTAATGGTTTAAAATATTTTATAGTTAATCCTTATCTCATACCCATTCACTTCCTTTAGAACTGTGTGTTGAATTGCTCATTATATTAGATGTTCCTTTAATGTATGATGCAACTTCTCCAATAGCCTTCTTATCATCTTCAAATGCATCCTGTGTAATGGTCTGCTCCGATGCAGATGCTATTTGATCTGACATTTGTGTTAATTTTTCGGTAGTTCCCTTCAGGAGTTTTATTAACTGGCGTGAAAAGAATAGCCAGCCAATACCCATTACCAGCAAGACTATGACTACGGGAGGCACTATCCTGGGTCTAAGATACCTCTTCCAATCTCCTCTCAGGGGGCTATCGATGTATACATTAGATACCTCGACCATGGCCTTCACTGTAGCATCTGCACTGTTGTAAACGTTATTACAAGCTGCCTTATATTCCGCATATTTCATATATTTTATAGGACTTGATTCAGCTTCAGTAAGCTTTTTCAAGGCATCCTCTGTCCTGTTCCACAGTTGTTTGACCTCTTCCAACTTGCCTACAATCCTGGAATCTTGAGCAGGAGGAATAGTTGTAAATCTCGTCATTGCGAAATCCAGAGGTACCTTACCACCGTTAATGAGTGCATCAAGTGTCGTTTCAAATACCTTTTTAGTCTCAAGAAAGCTGTCCTTGCCAAAATCTTTATCTCGTAACTTGTCAGACAATGTTTCTGTTTGCTTGCCTATAGTACCGGCAGTAACATGGGCTAATTCACTGATATATTCCCTGCAATATTTCTGTGTCAACATACACTGCCGTATTGCCAGGTTGGCAATATGCTTTTTAGCTTGTCTCTCTCCTATTGTCTTAGAGACAAGGGATGCACCGGCTACTACGGTTGCAAGAAGTATCACAAACATTAAGGTAAACTTTTTTTCTGTTGTCATTTTGGTGCCTCATTTCTTTAAATTTGTCCTTGTGCCAAATGGTCTTCCGGTCGTATATAACTCAAACCGGATGCCAAGGCCATCAGGGCATACAAAACAACAACCTCATATCATGGTAACACCTTGTATTTATTGGGATTGCATCAATTGGAAAAATCCTTATGGAGGCATAATCCATCGAATCAAAGGTGCGTGGGGTGGGGGTTAAATACCCCAGGTAATTCGGGTAAAATCAACGATAATTTATGGAACGCACTGAAGCTTCAAATGTTATGGAAGGTGGGGTTAAATCCCCTTCCATGGGGGGATTAACCCCACCTGAAAAGGTGTGGAAGAGGGCGCTAAACGAAGGATGTTACAGCTGTATATGCTCAATAATATAAATTTACTTATATCTATAATATATAGCTAAAGAAGTTCTCATACGTGCCGATATTATAGGACTTAGCTACTTTAGCTGGCTAGTGCTTGTTTCCTGTGATATACACAAAAACAAACAATGAAAACCATTATTAAAGGAAGGGATAAAATAAGAAATGAGTAAGACCATAATGATAGTTGAAGATGAAAGATTTTTTCACAGCCTTTACAAGATTATGCTGAAAAACACAGGCTATGGAATCATTCATACCTATGATGGCGGTGAGGCAATGGAGAAATTGCAGGAAAAGAAACCGGATTTAATAATCCTGGACATGCTTATGAGTGTGGTTACCGGAGATAAGTTTTTCTTAGATATAAAGAACATACCGGAATATGTAGATATTCCCGTAATAATAATCACGGCCTATTCTGAAAAACAATACACAAACCTTAAAGAGGCAGACCCGAATCTTATATTCATTGAGAAGCCGCATTTAACCATGGAAAGACTACTCGATGAAGTAGAGAAAAAAATAGACTATTCGAGATTCTTAAATAAACAGTCCCTGCGCAGGAACAGGTGCAATTCAGACACCTTTCATCAAGGATAGTAGTTATCCAACACCCCCCTAATCCACTAAAACCCCAAAAACATCCTCAATGGCTAACGAAGCAGCAAGGGATTGAAACTTTAAGAACCTATTGAACATTTGTGGAAAAGGAGATATTATTGAAAATATAAAAGGAAACATTCATAAAAAGCGCTGGAACAAACATAATCTTCAGTAAGTATAAGCATAAGAGAATTAATGACAAATTTCGTATTTTATTTACTGGTTATATTTTTAATCATCTACATCATAAGCCCCTGGGACATACATCCGCATTTCTTTGACGATCTTGGTGCATTTGGTATATTATATTATCTATGGCGCAAGTACAAAAAATATAAAAGAGCCGGCAGCTATTATTATTCTAAAACCCAATCACAAGGAAGTGAAAAAAGAGGATCTAATGCCGGTTTAGATTTGAAAGAGGCATACGGGTTATTGGGTGTCAATCCTGATGCCTCATGGGAAGAAGTACAAAAGGCGTATAAGGAAAAGATTGCCAAATCTCATCCTGATAAAGTAGCCCACTTAGGTGAGGAACTACAGAATAAGGCCAAGGAACTTACACTTGAACTCAACCAAGCCATTGATATTATCAGGCGTTACAAAAAAGCTTGATGACATTATCAGAACCAGAAAATCTGTATTGGTTTTCTAAATAAATTTAATCATTTGCTTTGCTTAACATTTTCCACCATAAGTTTTGCAATAGCCTTTGCAAATGCAGCCGAGTCTCTTGGTTTTGAACCTTCCAGCAGGAGGGCCTGATCATAAAGAAGCTCTGTATATTCTTCTAAAATCTTATTCCCTCTGTCCTCTTCAAATATCTTGTTCATGGATTCAAAGATCGGATGTGATGGATTGATCTCCAGAATCCTCTTTCTCTTTGGAACGTCCTGCCCCATAGATCTCAATAGTTTCTCCATCTGGGGATCCATTTCACCTTCATCTGCCACAAGACAACACGCAGAGGTCTTTAGCCTGCCTGAAAGCCTGACTTCTTTCACATCATTGTCCAGAAGATCCCCGATAAGGTCCAGGAGCTTTGCATATTTTTTTCTTGCCTTGTCCTTTTCATCTTTTCCTGATTTATCCAGAGTAACATCACCCTTAATAACAGACTTGAACTTTTTCCCCTTGTATTCGAACTGGCTCATAATAATATCATCGATATCATCCAGCATAATGAGGACTTCATAGTCTTTGTCCTTAAATGCTTCGAGGTAGGGTGATTTCAACGCTTCATCCAGTGATGTCCCGGTAATATAATATATCTCTTCCTGCCCGTCTTTCATGTTGTCAACGTAATCTTGAATCGTCCTGAATTTATCCTTGTCAGTCTTCGTTGAAGGAAAAAGGAGGAGTTCACCAATAGCCTCTCTTTTGGAAAAATCAAAATGAATGCCTTCTTTCAAAACCCTGCCGAATTCACCATAGAATTTCAGATATTTGTCGTATTCTTTCTTTTTCATATCACTGAGCGTATCTAGCACCTTCTTTGTGATACTATTCTTTATAGTCTCAACCTGTCGATTATTTTGCAGAATCTCCCTGGAAACATTTAAGGGCAGGTCTGAAGAATCCACCATTCCCTTTACAAACCTCAGGTATGGCGGTATCAACTCCTCGCAATGATCCATGATTTTGACCCTTTTAACATAAAGGGTCAACCCAATCTTGTATTCCTTATAGAAGATGTCCATAGGCCTGATCGATGGAATGTAGAGGAGAGACGTAAACTCTGAAACCCCTTCAACCTTATAGTGGACTACCTTTGCAGGGTCTGAAAAATCATGAGAGATGTGTTTGTAGAATTCATTGTACTCTGTCTCGGTTATGTCTGATTTATTCTTAAGCCAGATGGCCTTTCTGGAATTTAAGGTCTCTTCTTCCTTTAATTTCACCTTTTTGGTTTTATCTAATTTACTTTCCCTTTCCCGTTCAATGTCCATCACAACGGGATGTTCGATAAAGTCAGAATATTTTTTGACGATATTCCGTATTTCCCATTCCTCGAGATACTTCTTTTCTTCATCCTTGAGATGCAGGATAACATCAGTACCCTTGCCTTCTTTTTCTACATCTTCCACAGTAAAGGAACCGTCATCGCTGGATTCCCACTTAATGCCTTTTTTACCATCAACACCGGCCTTTTTAGTAATTACGGTAACCCTGTCCGCAACCATGAATGATGAATAAAACCCGACACCAAATTGACCGATCAGTTCAGGGTTATTCTGTACCTCCTTTTTTTGTAGCGCCGCAAGAAATTCCTTTGTTCCTGAATGAGCAATAGTCCCGAGTTCCTTAACCGCTTCATCTTTAGTCATACCGATGCCATTGTCACTAATTGTCAGTGTTCCGGCATCTTTATCTACAGCAATCTTAATCTTCCAGCCTTGCTCGTCTTTAAGCTCATCTTTAAGGATTTCCTTGTTTGTCAGGGACTCGTGATGCGCCTTGTCAATGGCATCAGAGGCATTGGAAATGAGCTCTCTAAGGAATATCTCTTTATGAGAATAAAGAGAATGTACCATTAAATCGAGAATCTGTTTTGTTTCCGTCTTAAATTCCATCTTTTCTATAGTCATTATAATTCTCCGTCCTGTACTTAATATTTAATATGAATTAATTCCATATTAGATATTAAAACGTAAGAAAAGTCAATTAATACTAGCAAATACCTTTGGGAAAAGGGATGTCCGCCCATCCGGCAGGCGGATAATACACATCCTGAATATCTAATCTGATAAAACAAAGATTGAAATTTGTCCCATTTTCAAATATATTTAGTTAAAATCAGATATGTTTCCTTCCTCAGCAAATACTCAAGATCGCTTCGAACATAATCCAGGGAGAAATCAATGATTCTTGCCGGTGATGCAGGCGGTACAAAAACACGACTGGCGCTTTATCAGTTGGAAGGTGGAAAACTGATTCGACAACAAACAGATACGTTTGTCAGCCGTGACTATCAATGTTTAGAAGACGTTGTGCAAACCTTCCTTAATAAACACAAGATTTCAGTAACGAAAGCGTGTGTTGGAGTACCGGGACCAATTGTCAATGGCGAAGCTCACGCAACTAACCTGCCCTGGAAGCTCAAAGAGGAACAAATTGGTCAAGCGCTGAGTATTCCAACATTTAAGCTGGTAAATGATCTTATTGCTACGGCTGCTGCTGTGCCGCATCTAACGCCCGATGGTTTACTTACCTTACATGAAGGCGAAACTCCAAATTCGACTAAAAAAGACTCGAAAATGGAAGAATCAATATATGCTGTGTTAGCGCCAGGTACAGGACTTGGACAGGCCTTTTCACATTTTAAATCTGGCCAACATTATTTAATGGCCTCGGAAGGCGGACATGCCGATTTTGCACCTACAACCGAAATCGAATTTGCGCTTTTTCAATACTTAAAATCACAATATGGCCATGTCAGTTATGAACGCATCCTTTCGGGGCCCGGACTGGTAAATATTTACACATTCCTGAAAGATAAAGGCTTTGCCCAGGAACCCCCTGAGCTAAACAAGCGACTGCGCGAAGAGGATCCCGGAATGGTAATTTCCAGCACAGGGAAGACCGGTGAATATGAACTCTGTGTCAAGACCCTTGAAATATTTGCCTCTGTATTAGGCGCACAGGCTGGCAACCTGGTACTAACTTTGATGGCCACCGGAGGTATTTATCTTGGAGGTGGTATTCCAGCAGGCATCCATAAAATATTGGCAGAAGGAACAACCGTTGCTTCATATTTAAATAAAGGAAGATTATCGGATTTGGTAAGAAAAACACCTTTGTATGTTATCCTGGACGATCATACAGCTTTGTCAGGGGCCGCTTACCTGGCATCCACAGTTTGATTAGTTTGGCCAAACGGATCAAAGGTGTATGAACGTCAAAGTTTATAATTTAAAATAGAGAGTATAATAGTGGGTAAAACTTTGAACAAAAAACAAACCATCGACCAGCTATGCATAAACACCATACGCACATTATCTATGGATGCGGTGCAAAAAGCTAATTCAGGACACCCCGGCGCCCCGATGGGTCTTGCACCCGTAGCGTTTGTACTCTGGGATAGATTTATGCGTCACACCCCTCAAAATCCAGATTGGCCTAATCGTGATCGTTTTGTGCTTTCTGCAGGCCATGCGTCTATGATGTTATACAGTTCACTGCACATCCTTGGATATGATATCAGCCTGGAAGACATTAAGAGTTTCCGGCAATTGCACAGCAAGTGTGCCGGACATCCTGAATACAAACTGGCGCCGGGTGTGGAAGCAACCACAGGCCCCCTTGGACAGGGTGTTGCAAATAGCGTTGGTATGGCGATAGCAGAAAGGTGGCTGCAGAAATATTTCAATCGCGCCAGACATGAGATAATCAATTATAATATCTTTGCCATTGCCGGTGACGGCTGCATGATGGAAGGTATTTCCGGAGAAGCGGCATCTCTGGCAGGCCACCTCGGATTGAGTAATCTGGTATGGATTTACGACAATAATCGTATTACCATAGAAGGTAATACATCCTTAGCCTTTAGTGAAGATGTAGCAGCCCGCTTCAAGGCTTACAATTGGAACGTCCTGCATGTTGCTGATGCCAACGATTTAAAAACGTTAGAAAAAAGGATTCAAGCTGCTATAAAAGAAACCGGACGTCCGTCTTTAGTCGTTGTAGACAGTCATATTGCCTATGGCAGTCCAAATAAACAGGATACTGCCGGAGCCCATGGAGCACCTCTTGGTGAAGATGAAATTAGAGCAACAAAGATAAATTATGGATGGGATCCTGACAAAACATTCTACGTTCCGGATGAAGTCAAGGAATATAAGGATCAGACAATCACAAAGGGTATGAAATTAGAAGAAGACTGGAACGAAAAGTTTAAAGCCTACAGAGATGCATATCCTGATTTGGCAAAGCAATTTAATATGATGCAGAACCGTGAATTACCTGAAAACTGGAATAGCTGCCTTCCGAGTTTTCCGGTTGACGCCAAAGGCCTTGCCAGCCGGGAATCAAACAATAAAATATTAAACCCTATAGCCTCTCAAATTCCGTGGTTTATGGGAGGATCCGCTGACCTGGCCCCATCCACAAAGACCTACATAAAAGACACCACCAGTTTTGAAAGGAATGATTACGGAGGAAGGAATTTTCATTTCGGTATTCGTGAACATGCTATGGGAGCTATTATTAATGGTATGTCCTTGAGCAAGATTCGGCCTTACGGAGCAACGTTCTTTGTTTTTTCAGACTACGTACGACCAGCAATTCGTCTGTCTTCTTTGATGAAACTACCGGTAATTTATATTTTCACCCATGACAGTATTGGTGTTGGAGAGGATGGGCCGACCCATCAACCGGTTGAACATCTTGCTTCACTGCGCACAATGCCCGGTTTAGACGTCATCAGACCATCAGATGCCAATGAATTATCCGTAATGTGGAAATATATCATGGAGCTGAAAGACCGTCCTGTAGCGCTTGTTTTAACTCGTCAGGCCCTGCCAACTCTTGATCGCTCAAAATATGCACCTGCCGATGACGCTCTAAGAGGTGCCTATATCCTGGCTGAAAGTGACGGCTTACCTGACGTTATCTTGATAGGAACCGGCTCTGAAATCCAACTATGTCTCGCTGCACATGCTCAACTGCTACAGGAAGGGATCAAGACAAGGGTAGTAAGTATGCCATGTTGGAGTCTTTTCCAATGTCAAGACCCAGCTTACCAGGAGAAAGTTTTGCCAAAATCAGTACAGGCGCGAGTTACTGTTGAAACCGGATCTACCTATGGTTGGCAAAGATATACCGGAAGATGCGATGATGGCGGCATACTCGGACTTGATAGTTTCGGAGCATCTGCACCGGATAAAGATTTATTTGAAGAATACGGTTTTACCTCCGATAACGTAGTACGGATGGCTAAAGAAGCCATTAAAAACAAAGGGTAAATAGCTTGAATGAAAAAAGGAAGATTCACATTTATCCAGGCAAAAAAGAATTGATAATTGCAACTACAGAAAAGATAATAGACACCATTGAACAATCAATACAAAAACACGGCTTATGTAATATCGCATTATCAGGCGGCAACACCCCCTATGATGTCTATTCCTTGTTAGCCGAAAACTCTTACAGAGACAGTGTAGACTGGAGCTGTGTACATCTTTTCTGGGGTGATGAACGTATGGTTTCTCCTGACCACCCGGACAGCAATTATGGAATGACCCGACAAACGCTTCTTGCACATATTGCAATATCGGAAGGCAATGTTCACAGAATCAGGGGAGAGATTGCGCCGGAGCAAGCCTCTATAGAATATGCAGAATTGTTACGTGATCACTTCACAGAGGATTTACCGCACTTTGATTTAATATTGCTTGGAATAGGAGAGGATGGGCATACCGCATCACTTTTTCCCGGTACAGATGCGCTTGTTGAATACAATCACCCCGTAACCGCTGTCTTTGTCCCAAAATTTAATACATGGCGCGTGACTATGACATTGCCGGTACTCAATGCAGCCAGAGAGATTGTCTTTCTGGCCTCTGGAAGTTCCAAATCGAATATCGCACAACGGATATTGAGTGTAGAGCAACCCACTAAAGACCTTCCGGCAACTCTGGTTAATCCGGAAAACGGCATGGTCCATTGGATGCTGGATTCTGATGCTGCGGCTTTAATTAACAAGAAAGAAATATAAAATTATGAAAAAGCAGATTTTTGGTTTAATTGGTCTGGGAGTTATGGGTCAGAACTTTATACTGAATGTAGAACGTAACGGCTTTGGAGTCGCCGTTTACAATCGAACCGCTGAAACAACAAAGAAATATGTAGAAGGCGTAGCTGCCGGTAAAAACATCAAGCCTGCATATACATTAGAAGAATTTGTTGGCGCCTTAGAAAGACCGCGCAGAATCATGTTACTGGTCAAAGCCGGCGCGCCTGTTGATGCGACCATTCAACAGCTCCTTCCTTTATTAGATAAGAAAGACTTGATAATTGATGGAGGAAATTCTTATTTTCTTGATACGGAACGGCGCACCGGAGAACTTGAAGCCAAGGGTTTTAATTTTCTGGGCATGGGAGTTTCAGGTGGAGAGGAAGGAGCTTTGTGGGGGCCAAGCCTGATGCCCGGTGGTTCCGTTGATGCCTATAAAGAAATTGAACCAATAATGAATGCGGTAGCCGCAAAGGCAGAGGAAGACGGGACACCTTGTGTAACATACATTGGCCCCGGGGGTTCCGGACATTATGTAAAAATGGTACATAATGGTATTGAATATGGTGATATGCAACTTATTGCAGAGGCTTACGACATACTCAAACGTACCCTTAACCTTTCAGCTCAAGAATTCCATGATATTTTTACTGAATGGAATAAAGCTGAGCTCTCCTCATTCCTGATCGAAATAACAGCAAAGGTTTTTAAAAAAATAGATGAAGAAACCGGGAAGCCATTAGTAGACGTTATATTAGATAAGGCGGGGCAAAAGGGAACTGGTAGATGGATGAGTACAAACGCCCTGGATTTAGGAACAGCTATACCAACAATTACGGCTGCTGTTGACGGAAGAATTCTATCGGCACAAAAGGATGAACGCATGAGTGCAGCAAATGTTTTATCAGGTCCAGCCAATAAATTTAAAAGTGAATCACCACAAAAACTAATAGATGCAGTACGGGATGCGCTTTATGCATCTAAGATTTGTTCCTATGCCCAGGGAATGAGTTTACTTAAAAAGGCTTCTGATGAATATAAATATAATCTGGACTTAGGAGCAATTGCAAAGATCTGGCGGGCAGGGTGCATCATTAGAGCCAGGCTTCTCAGTGATATAACAAATGCGTATGACCGAAATAAAAACCTGCCCAATCTACTGGTTGACGAAGAGTTTCAAAAAGCAGTAAATAGCCGCCAGGAAGCATGGCGTTTTGTTATCCAACTCGCTACAGGATCAGGCATTCCCATGCCGTCCATGAGTGTTTCACTGGCTTATTATGATGCCTATCGCAGTGAACGTTTACCTGCTAATCTAATTCAAGCACAAAGAGATCTCTTTGGCGCTCATACTTTTGAGCGTATCGATAAACCCGGTATTTTCCATGCTGACTGGGAGAAAGAGTAAATTAAGAACATGATAACAATAGAACATAAACCTTCATTTACCGAAGAAGGAGTGAAAAATGAAAAAATCTGATCCAATCACCATTGTTTTCTTTGGTGCATCGGGTGATTTAGCCAGACGCAAATTAATACCGGCATTATTTCAACTGGAACAAGAAGCCTTACTGCCGAAACAGATTCGGATTGTTGGATTTGCCAGACGGGAAAAATCACACGAACAATTTCGCACTGAAATGGAAAAAGCCATAAAGGAGTTTGCTCGATCAAAATCCAAGGTTGGATCCAAGGAATTGAACGCCTTTACTTCTCTTTTATATTATCACACAGGAAAATACAATAATAGTAAAAGCTTTAATGATTTAAAAATATTACTGGATAAACTCGATGAGGAGCGTGGAATACCTCCAGGTAAAGGTAACCGTTTATTTTACCTATCCACCCCTCCCAGCGTCTTTTCTGAAGTCATCGCCATGCTCGGCCAGACCGATCATGTAGCAGACCATAAAGACAAAACCCGTTGGACTCGTGTCATTATCGAAAAACCTTTTGGAAGAGATCTGAAAACCGCCCGCATTTTAAATAGAAACATCCTATCCGTATTTGATGAAAGTCAGGTATATCGCATTGACCATTATCTGGGCAAGGAGACCGTACAGAATATTATGGCATTCCGTTTTGGCAACAGCATATTTGAACCGCTCTGGGACCGCCGTTATATAAGCCATGTTCATATCACCGTAGCTGAGGCCGTAAGCGTGGAAGGCCGTAGCAGCTATTTTGATAATACCGGCGCTCTTCGCGATATGGTTCAAAATCACATACTACAACTAGTAGCGCTGGTCGCTATGGAACCACCCTCTTCTTTTGCACCCAACGCTGTCCGGGACGAAAAAGTAAAGGTGTTAAACGCTATTCCTACCATTGGGGCAAATGAAGTGAATGAGTACGCCGTACGTGGACAGTATGCAGCCGGAACTATAAATGAACGACCGATTCCTGATTATTTGAGAGAACCCGGGGTGGAATCCGGTTCAGTGACCGAGACTTTCGTCGCACTGAAGTTTCATGTGGATAACTGGCGCTGGGCAGGTGTGCCATTTTATATCCGTACTGGAAAGGCCCTGGCTGAACGTCTTACTGAAATAAATATTGAATTTCGGCAACCACCACTGGCCCTTTTTAGTCATGCCCAAAATGAGGAACATAAGGAAAGGGAACGCATGAAACCCAACATGCTCTCTTTACGCGTTCAACCTAATGAGGGTATTCGATTGACAATTGGCATGAAAGTTCCCGGCCCAAAAATGATTTTACAACCCACAGACATGGAATTTTACTACCGCAATGTCTTTGATGTAGAACCACCGGAAGCATACGAGCGCTTGATTTTGGATGCTATGTCAGGTGATAGTACCCTTTTTATCCGACAGGACGAGGTTGAAACAGCCTGGACTGTGATCGATAGTGTACTTGACGGATGGGCTAATGAAAAATCACCCCACATACATCTTTATCGAGCTGGCACCTGGGGCCCTTATGCTGCTGATGAGTTTATTACTAAGGATATAATGAAATTAGAAAAGTTCTAGTTGAAATAAATCTCAGATGTACATTTCATCAGACAACATAAAGTGTATTATTTAATTCTCTTATATGTAGTAGCTGCTCCATCCGGTTCGTCTGTTAACGTAATCTCATTTTCAGAAATGGAAATTTTAAAGGACATGAGTGGTATTGACTTAGTATAAAGACCCCCTATAATATCTACCATTAAACGACCTTCATCTACAAACTTATAATTACCCTTTAATTTTGGATTAAGGCCCCTTTTGTCAACGATTACTATAGTTCCATCCTCAAGGAATTCAAGAGATTCTGTTTCCTTAAGATTCAACCACTTACCAACTACATTTTTCTCTAACTCTGCAAAAGGCCCTTTTTCTGCCTCGGCTGATTTTCCAGTTGTTGTCGTTTCTTCCGCTGCTGAACTACTTTGAGATACCCCTCCATGTCCCATCATATTAGACCACTTGGCGAGCAAAATTTTCTGCATCTCTACTGAAGATATTTTTTCTATCTCTTCAGGTTTCCCAGTTACCTTATTGGTTGGCTTTTCCGTTGTCGTTGTTTCCTTCTCCGCCAGACTAGTTTGAGATACCCTATGTTTCGTAGCAACTTGTGAAGATTCAGGCATAATAGTATTATTTGCAGTTTGACAGCCAAAAGTCGCAATTAATAAGACCGGCATAAGGAAAAACTGATATTGCGTAATTCTTTGAATAATATTCATTTTAATGATTCTCTCCTTGCAGTATATTAATGTGTTTAATCTAGGTTATTCAAAACCAATCCGGTTGCTAATCCAACAACAATATTCACAATTGTTATTACGTTCAGGCATAGGCCCTTTAAGTAATTCCACTGCAGAACAAAATGTA
>Ga0255058_10001345_pt1 | contig 13810 bp, 9 predicted proteins | sample Cases_109_9_MG_FD_188637 | JGI IMG/M metagenome (GOLD analysis project Ga0255058, IMG submission 188637) | Seawater microbial communities from Amundsen Gulf, Northwest Territories, Canada - Cases_109_9 | ecosystem: Environmental > Aquatic > Marine > Gulf | place: Canada: Northwest Territories... | reverse complement strand
TTCAGGAGCATTGATGACCTTTCAGCGTTTTTAATAAAGTCTTAGCCTGCCCCGCTGAGCGTGGCCTGCCAGTCTTAAATATTTTTGAAATTTTCAACAATATGTAGATGTTGGGATAAGGAGCAGGATGATGAATAAGGTAAGGAATGCATTCTTGTTTTTCATTTTTGCTTTCTCTATTTCGGTTGAGTTGGAGGCATCCCAAATAGATTTTAGCTGGAGCACACCGGAAAACTTTGTGTACAAAGAGGATTCGGGCGACGAGAAAAGATATATAGTCTGGTTTTATTCCATTGAGAATACAATTGATAAAAAAATCCTGGTGCCTATTGAGGCTTTTCTGAATACTGATACTCAAAAGAGTTATGAAGATAAATATATTCCGGACATTGTCTCGAAAGCTTCCAAAGGGAATGAAGAGTATATGAGTGCAAAGGATATTAAAGGAGAGTTTGGACCAAGAGTTATAAAGAAGGGGGTGGCAGTATTTGAAGACGTCGACCCATACGCTAAAAAGATAAACATTTTTGCAACGGGGCTGTCACACTTTTTCTTCTGGAGATGGCGTATGGTAGATTGTTCTTATAAAATTACTTATAAGAAATCAGGCAATAAGTGGATTTTGGTGGAGCACGGATTTAGCAAAGACACATCTCACAGGAATTATGCTGATAAATTCAAATGAGAAGTTGAAGTTAAATAAATGGGATGTTACATCCTGATATCTGGATTGAAATTTCTATCAGTCCTTTTTCTGTGCCTTTTCTTTTAGAAGTCTTCCTGATTTAAAACGCACGACTTTTTTTGAGGGAACATTTACGGTTGCTCCTGTCTTTGGATTTCTTCCAACCCTTGCACCTCTTTTAACTGTGGTAAGAATACCAAAGTCCCTGAATTCTAATCGATTGCCTTTTGCAAGTTCTTCAATGCACAGGTCTAAGAAGAGCTGTACGATTTGCTTTGTATTTGTTTGCGGGTTTCCCAATTTCTGTGAAATAAACTCGGCCAGTTCTCGCTTTGTTATTGTCGCCATATTCCTATTTACCCCCAAAGTTTTGTAATTCCTGCAATCTTGTTTTTTATAAAAAGGATAGCGTATATCCCTGATTGAGTCGCTCATTATACACATAAGCTTAACTATGTCAATACCTTTGCAAAAAAAAACAGGAGAAATTTTCTTTTAGAGTGAAATGGATTTAAGACAATGCCTGATTTCGACTTTACAAAGAGATATATAAAGCTATTATGATTTTGTTATGAAATTTACCGAATTTATACATAAATATAAAAAAATGAGAGAATTGCCTCTATATCTGATAAGCGGAAATGAGCATTTCCTCAAGAAACAGATTTTAACAGAGATAAAAAAACGATTCATTTCCGAGGGAGGGACGAAACAGGGTCTGGTTGAGTTTAATATCAAAGATACTGGCAGTAATATAGAAAATACTAAAGGATCGGCTTTATCATTTAATGATATTCTTGATGAAGTCAGGACTATTTCTATGTTTGGCAAATATAAATTGGTAATAGCTGAAAATGATGATGTCTTCTTAAATAGGCACCAGGATAAACTTCTAAAATATATTAAAAGCCCTTCTAAAGTTAACTGCCTGGTTCTGGATGTCCCATCAATAGATAAAAGGACGAAATTAGCAAAGGCACTGGATAATAAACATGGCATTCTTATCGAGTGCCATAAGCTGTATGATAGACCTGCGCCATGGGAACAGGATAAGCCAGAGTACGATAGCGAATTGGCAAGGTGGGCTGTTATGCATGCTAAGAGTTATAAGAAAATAATGAATTTAAAAACCGCTTTTTGCCTCCTGGAAAAGACAGGAAACAATCTGGCTATTATGGATAAGCAGATAGATGTGTTATCCATTTATGTCGGTGATAGGAAGGAAATTACTATAGAAGATATACAAAAATTATTGGGATTAAGTCACAGGGAAAAGCTTTTTAATTTACTTGATACAATTAGCATGAAAGATACTGTTTTAGCAATAAAGGCAGCAAAAAAAATGTTTGATCTTGGGATGGAAAATGAACGGAAGAATGTCACGTACGATGAGAAATCAATTGCTATAGTGATAGTAAGTTCAATACATAAAAGAATGAAAGATTTATGGAAGGCTGTAAGTATCTTAGATAAAGGTGGTAGCAAAGAAGATATTTTAGGGAAAATTTCCGTTAGAAGACCATTTATTGATAAGTTTATAAAACAGGCTCGAAATTTTACCGGAGAAGAAATGCCTGCGAAATGGGAATATATGTTAGAAGCAGACTTGCTATGCAAAACCAGTCGTTTGCAATCACCCCTCATAATAGAACAATTAATAACTAAGCTATGCGCTTAATGTTTAGGGGAATTATTAAAATGGAAGGAAGGGCAAAATGAGAACATCCAGGAACATCATCATGGTTGGAATTCTGTTGATAATGTTTATTTGTGCTCAGCCGTGTACTTATGCTGTCGATAAGGTATTAACCTTCCAGGAAGAAATGGCGGAGTTGATGGGCCAGAAGGCCGGGCCGGATAACACTGGAGATGTTCGTCATATGGGTGGGCTCACTGGCTACTATACAGGCCCTAAGGAACTTTTTCCAGGGAAGGGAAAATACGGGGAGCTTTATAACTTCCTTCCCCTTATCCGATGGTATGATCCTGACTACTATTACAACAGTGACAAATTCCATCCGGGAAGTTCTATTGAAGGATTGTACAAAGGTGATCAGTGTATACTCTGCCACGAAGTTGAGAATCCCGGCATAGTGGCACAGTGGAGACGAAGTAAACACGCTTCACCGGGTAGTGGAAAGGAAGTGGTGGGTTGTGAAAAATGTCATGGTAATGATCATATACACCTTATCATGCCGTCATACAGCATTTGTGGTGAGTGTCATCCTGAACAACTCAAGGGACACCGCTCCGGTGGACAGGGCAGCCATGCGCATGCCTACAGCATTGACCTGTGTGAACAAGGCTGTCAGATAGAAAAACCGGCTGAGGAGGTTGTGGGCTGTCTTACATGTCACGCCATTGCAGAGAATCGATGCGACGGCTGCCATTCAAGGCACCATTTTTCTGCTGCCGAGGCACGCAAAACAAATAGCTGCGCTGTTTGCCATTCGGGACCTGAACAATACGAATACGAGATGTACATGCAATCATATCATGGACAGATATACCAGTCTGAAATGCATGAATGGGACTGGACACAACCATTAACTGCCAAGAACTATAAAGTTCCAACATGTGCATACTGCCACATGAGCAATGGTAATCACAATGTGATGAATGCATCTACTGTATATACTTACATGGGAACCTCACTGGTGGATAGGGGTGCACCGAGGTACAGGGCAGTACGAGAAGGGTGGGTGACAATCTGTAAGGGATGCCACTCCCGACGGTTTGCTCGTGACCAGCTTTCAGCAATGGATGAATCAGTGAAACTCAGCTTTACCAAATACAGAGAAGCCATGGCACTGGTAGCGGACCTGTATAAGGAAGGACTTTTAGACCCAATGCCTGCTGATTTAGCTCCGGACTGGACGGGTGGCCACAACTTCAGCCTGCTTCCGGGCGGCGCAGCCAGGAAATACAATGTCTCCGAAATAGAGAGATTGACTTATGAACTCCTGGTAGACATCACAGATTCCATCTATAAGGCCAAGGCACACAATGCAGTCTACAGTCCTATTTATGGTTATTTGGAATGGGCTCAGGATAGATGGCTGGTACGGATTAAGACAGAAGCCAGTCGTCTCAGGCGCTTTGCAGAGATAGAGAAGAAACTGGGAATCAAACATACTGCTTACGACTTCTGGAAACATGGTGAATACACGGACCTCTATCTGGGCTGGATGAGGAAGGGAGAAGTTGTGCCGAAGAGCCTTTGGTAGTAGAGATTGTATTATTATATCAGAATTGTATTATGATTTATCAAATTTGTATCATTTATCCCGAGTCCGTATTTGGCGGCAGTTTCGATATGTTTTGGGACGTTTGCACGGTTGAAGAGTAATGGCAGGTCTCTTTCTTTTCTTTTTTCCTCAATAATATTCATACCTATTGTATCCATGGCGACGGGGTCTTTGCTTAACATAATTCCATTATTCCTCCATATATGCCTTCTTTTCGGCATTGGCCCGCCATCGAAAAGACCAACTATTCCATTACAGATAGGAAGCTTGATTTTGTTCTTTACTTCCGGTATCGAATTTATAGCGGCAATGAAGGGGTCACATGAATCATCATGAAAGTTATCGGGATGACTGATCACACCGTGGGATATATTTTTAAGTGATATACTCACTCCTGCAAGTCCATGGTCTTTTAACAAACATAGATTTATGAGCGAATCAACTTCTTCCGTCAGTATCTTGCTGATCCTTACGGCCCCGTAACCACTATCGTACTCTTTATAAGAACTACCGGGATCAAGGGCTTTTTTTCCTCCGCCCCTGTCTGTTGAGAAAACCCTTACGCCCCTGAAAGACTCATTTATCCTGAAGCCTGATGATAGTAGATAATTCTGATATTGGTCCCAGACTATGATATTATTTTCATTTACTCCTATGTCTTTGAGGGCATCAATAATAGCCCAGCAAATTTGATAATTACCGGCAAGGATGTCAGAGCCAAGACCGTTTACCTTTATGCCTATTCTCTCGTCTTTGGAGAAAAGTGAATTCCATGCAATTTTTGGATCGCTTATATCTGTAAGTGAAGTTATCCCTGTGCCCACCATCTGTCTAACCAGCGAGATGTCAGGAGTTGACCCCTTGATAATATCACTCTTGCTTTTAATATCGACTACAAGGGATAGAGGGTTGCTCTCATCCGGCAATGGATCAGGCGGGAGTGGTATTTGTGGTAATACTCCGCCCAGAAGTGTGCTGGCACAGGTGCCCTTAATAAATTCTCTGCGAGTTATGGATTTGGTCATTATATTACCTCCTCAAGCCAAAGTATGGTATGCGCCTGATTATACCACCAGGAATTAGTACATTCAATTATAGAAATGAGAAGTTTGATATACTACAATCAGTTGTGGCATATAAAACCGGAAAATGTGATATTCAACCTTGTTGTATGGTATAACAGTTGAAACATAAGTATATGTAATTGTATAAGCTATAAAAATTCCAAGGGATAATTCTGTAGCTATTATTCTTTTGGCATGTAACTTGTAGTTTAATATTAATAGAATAGGGTGTGAAGTCGAAGGAGAGAACTTTAATAGGAAAAAAATAATGAAAGACATTTCAAGCAAATCAAAGGATATGTGGAGCACATTAAAGACAAGATGGAAAATGATCTCAATTTTTGCCGCTATCTTTATAACAGGATTGGTTGTAGGCATACTCTTGAAAACCGGTGGAGTTGAAAGTCCTGTTGAAAAGTCTGTATTGACTGCTGAAGCCGAAGGTAAAATATTATTCTGGACATGTTCCATGCATCCAAATATTCAGAAGCAGAAGCCTGGAAAATGTCCTATCTGCGGAATGAACCTTATTCCAGTCACTTCTGCAACCAAGGGTAAAGAAATAGGAGGTATGCGACAGATTGTGATCAGCAATGCCGCACGCGCAATGATGAATATACAGACTACCCCTGTTGAACGGCGCTACGTAACTGCCGAGGTAAGGATGGTGGGCAAAGTTGATTATGATGAGACCAGGCTAGGATACATTACTGCTTGGGTATCGGGCCGTTTAGATCGTCTCTATGTGGATTATACGGGAATAGAGGTAAAGAAGGGTGACCATATGGTATTTATTTACAGTCCAGAGCTCTACTCCACGCAGGACGAATTGATCCAAGTTTTGAAACGGGTACGAGAACGAGGAGGGGAAACTTCTATTTTTCCGGATGTTGCTGATTTAGTTGGACCTGTTCGAGAAAGACTGCGGCTGTGGGGAATGACTAAGGAGCAGATCCAGGAAATTGAGAAAAATGAAAAACCGTCAGACCATTTAACTATCTACTCCCCCATGAGCGGAATTGTGATCAAGAAAAACCGTCAGGAAGGAGACTACGTTAATGTAGGTGATCGTATTTACACGGTTGCAGACTTGAGCTATGTATGGGTAATGCTGGATGCTTATGAATCCGATCTCGTTTGGTTGAGATATGGTCAGGAAATTACCTTTACAACAGAAGCTTATCCGGGTGAAAGGTTTGTTGGGAGAATCGCCTTTATCGAACCGGTACTGAATGCAAAAACCCGTACAGTGAAAGTGAGAGTTAATGTACCCAACCTTTCAGGTAAACTTAAGCCGGAAATGTTTGTGCATGGGGTTGTTCGAACACAGATATCAACAGGTGGAAAGGTTATAGATCCGCATTTGGCTGGAAAATGGATATCTCCAATGCACCCGGAGATTGTCAAAGATAGCCCGGGTGAGTGTGATGTTTGCGGCATGCCACTGGTGCGCGCTGAATCACTTGGTTATGTTGCAGTTGATGCTGATGATAAGTCTAAACCTCTAGTCATTCCTGTCACAGCCGCTTTAGTGACTGGTACCCGGGCTATTGTCTATGTAGAACTTCCAGGTACTGACGAGCCCACTTTCGAAGGACGAGAAATAGTACTTGGTCCACGGGCCGGCGATTATTACTTGGTTCGAAGCGGGCTGAAAGAAGGCGAAATGGTAGTTACAAATGGAAACTACAAGATCGACAGCGCCGTCCAGATCCAAGCCAAGCCAAGCATGATGACACCTGAGGGTGGTGGTGGCGGAGGACATCAACATGGCGATGGAGGAAAGCCCTCCAAAGCTGGACAGGGGAAAACGATGGCTACAAGTAGCGTCCCGGCAGAGTTCCACAGTCAGTTGCAGAAACTAGAATTGGCATACGAGACAATAGCAATGGCAGTCAAATTGGAGGATCTTAGTGTTGTTCGCAACGAGTTTCAAGTTTTTGGGGAAGCCCTCAGTAAAGTGGACGGAGGACTTTTGAGCGGACATCTCCGTATGCTGTGGGATGAGCTTTCTATGCTATTGAACAACGATACCGTGGAAGGCCGTGATGTGAAAAAGTTTACGGAAATTGACCGTGTGTTTAAGGGGTTGACAAAGAATATGCGGCGCGTGCGTGAACGGTTCGGTACATCACATGATACTCAAAGGCCGCAACTATCTCAACGTCTGGAAGTTTCGGCTGAGTTTCAGTTACAACTCGTCAAACTTTGGGAGGCGTATTTATCCCTTCAACAGGCCCTTGCCAGTGATAATTTATTACTTGCCCAACAAGCTGTCACACATTTTCAAACATCTTTATCAGAGGTAGATGCTAAGCCTCTTGCCGAAGATGCTCATGAGGTTTGGAAGAAAGAATATTCCAAATTCACTCTGATATTGCAAAATATGGATCAGGCGGAGAATCTGAAATCGATTCGCAAAAATTTTTCCTTACTTTCCGATGAACTTTTGGTGCTGGTCAGAAGCTTTGGTACTAACGGATTCAGAACTGTTTACCAGCTGCATTGTCCAATGGTATTTAATGGTAAAGGGGCAATGTGGTTGCAGGAGGATAAGCAGGTCAGTAACCCTTATTTTGGCAAAGCTATGCTAAAATGTGCTGATAGGGTAGAATTAATCTCCAGAGAAAAAGATGAAGAGCATAAGGGGGGACATCATCATGAATGAACCCCATCAGGCATCTAACCTAGCTTCCGGGGACAAGATATCGTTTCTTGACAAGATAATTCTTTTCTGCCTTAAGAATAAGCTAGTTGTAGGTTTGATGGTTTTTATAATAGTGGGATGGGGCCTGTTGGTTGCACCATTCGATTGGAAGATTGGCTCCCTGCCGCGAAATCCAGTTCCGGTTGATGCCATCCCTGATATCGGCGAGAATCAGCAGATTGTATTTACTGAATGGAGGGGGCGTTCCCCCCAAGACATTGAGGACCAGATTACGTATCCGTTGACAGTTTCTCTGCTTGGTGTCCCGGGCGTTAAGACCATCCGCAGTTACTCTTTCTTCGGTTTTTCCTCTATCTACATCATTTTCAAAGAAGACATCGAATTCTACTGGTCAAGAACCAGGGTACTTGAGAAACTAAACAGCCTTCCCGCAGGGACCTTGCCTGCAGAGGTTCAACCGGCTCTTGGGCCTGATGCTACCGCCTTAGGTCAGGTTTACTGGTATACACTCGAAGGACGCGACCCTGATGGAAAACCAATTGGCGGATGGGACCTGAATGAACTTCGCACAATCCAGGACTGGTATGTCAGGTACTTTCTGCTGGCAGCCGAGGGAATTAGTGAGGTTGCTTCAATTGGTGGTTATGTACAGGAATATCAGGTTGATGTAGACCCGGACGCTATGCGGGCTGCTCGGGTCACCCTGGAAGAGATCTTCATGGCAGTCCGCATGTCTAACATTGACGTAGGAGCCCGTACTATTGAAGTAAACAAGGTAGAGTACATAATCCGCGGTTTAGGCTTCATCGAAAAGGTTAGTGACATCGAAAAGTCAGTAGTTAAGGTAAATGAGAATATTCCCATTTACATCAAGGATGTTGCGAAGGTTACGTTGGGACCCGCGCTGCGTCGAGGAGCTCTTGACAAGGGAGGTGCTGAGGCATGCGGAGGCAGCGTTGTCGTTCGTTACGGGTTTAACCCATTGCAGGCCATAAAGAATGTTAAGAAGAAAATTGATGAAATTTCACCAGGTCTTCCGACTAAGGCCGTTGTTGACTATAAGAAGACAACGCGTACGGAGGTTACATCGTTTGCGGTCGCCCGAGGATTTGATGCCTTCAACGGCACAGAATTGAACCAGGATGATTGGTTAAATTGGCTGCTTACAAGTTCACGCGAGGATTGGCCCGCCTGGATAAATACCAGCCACGTAACCGTAGTACCATTCTACGACCGCACTGGTCTGATATATGAGACGCTGGGTACATTGAACACTGCATTGACAGAGGAAATCCTTGTGACAATAATTGTTGTGATTGTGTTGGTGATGCACCTTCGGAGTTCCATCTTAATCAGTGCACTGCTTCCAATTGCTGTACTGATGTGCTTTATTGCAATGAAGTCCTTCGGAGTGGATGCCAACATTGTAGCCTTATCTGGTATTGCTATAGCCATCGGTACCATGGTTGATATGGGAATCATCATGTGTGAGAATATCCTGAAACACCTGGACGAAGCAGCCCCGGACGAGAATCGTCTGGAAGTAATCTTTCGTGCATCCAGAGAAGTCTCAGGCGCGATACTGACTGCTGTCTCAACTACAATTGTAAGCTTCCTGCCTGTCTTCACGATGATAGGCGCCGAAGGAAAATTATTCAAACCATTAGCTTTTACCAAAACCTTTGCACTCTTCTCTTCGGTTATTGTGGCATTAGTCATCATCCCCCCGGCAGCCCACATCCTGTTTACAACTCGTATTAGATCGAAGACTCTGAAACAAATTTTCTTGTTAGGACTGATTGCCTCAGGTGTTGTCATCGGTATATGGTTTGCCTGGTGGGCAGGTTTCATTCTGGTTGCCCTGGGAGTCTATCGTTTGTCAGAAAACTATTTGCCTTCGAATATCCGCAGTTTTGGACAATGGTTTGTAATTATAGCCGCCGCCTTATTGGTCGGGATTATTCTGACCACTCACTGGCTCCCCCTTGGTGAAGGAAAAGGTTTACTGCGTAATCTTGTTTTCGTTGCACTGCTAATAGGAGGTTTGTTAATCTTTTTTCAGATATTTCAACAATTTTTATTCGCGCCTATCCTACGATGGTGCCTTGAACATAAGATACTTTTCATGTTAGTGCCAATGTTTGTCATGCTATTGGGAGTCTGTGCATGGATGGGGTTTGATCGTGTGTTCGGTTTCGTTCCGGGCACAATTCGTAATACAACAATATGGAAGGGTGCATCTAATGTATTTCCCGGGTTCGGTAAGGAATTCATGCCCCCACTGGATGAGGGATCATACCTCTACATGCCAACCACCATGCCGCACGCCTCTATAGGTGAGGTTCTCAACGTTCTACAGTTTCAGGACAAACAAATTTCTTCTATTCCGGAAGTAGATATGGTAGTAGGCAAGCTGGGCAGGGCTGAGACACCGCTTGATCCAGCACCCATTTCTATGATCGAGACCGTAGTCAACTATAAGCCGGAGTATATTTCCGACAAAGATGGCCATCGCATCAAATTTCGCTTTGATAAGAATAAGCAAGAGTTTGTTCGTGATCAGGATGGCAACCTGATTCCAGATTCATACGGAAAACCGTACCGTCAGTGGCGCGAAAACATCAAGACGCCAGATGACATCTGGAAAGAGATAGTTAAGGCGGCACAAATTCCCGGCACTACCTCCGCGCCGAAGCTGCAACCCATTGCTACACGGATTGTGATGCTTCAGAGTGGTATGCGGGCTCCGATGGGCGTCAAGGTCAAGGGCCCGGACCTTGAGACCATCGAGAAGGTTTCTTTGGATATCGAGCGGTTTTTGAAGGAAGTGCCCAGTGTCGAAGCTCCGGCAGTCATAGCAGACCGCATAGTCGGCAAGCCGTATATTGAGATCAATTTTGATCGAGAGGCTATTGCACGTTATGGCCTGAAAATACGTCAGGTTCAGGATGTAATTGAGATCGCTATTGGAGGCCGTCGCATTACGACAACTGTTGAAGGACGTGAGCGGTATCCAGTCCGAGTCCGATATTTGCGGGAATTGCGAGATCAAATTGAGACACTTGGACGTATCCTTGTTGCAGCTCCCGATGGCACGCAGATTCCGATAGAGCAGGTGGCTGATATCAATTACGTGCGGGGTCCTCAGGTAATCAAGAGTGAAGATACTTTTCTTGTAGGTTATGTGCTTTTCGACATGAAAAGCGGGCATGCCGAAGTGAACGTTGTTGAAGATTGCCAGCGCTATTTAAAACAAAAAATTGAAAGCGGCGAGCTTATCCTGCCACCCGGGGTTAGCTACACGTTTGCAGGAAGTTATGAGAATCAGATACGCTCGCAGAAAACGCTGTCTGTTGTTATGCCGGTGGCCTTATTCATTATCTTTATCATACTATACTTTCAGTTCAAATCGACCATCACTACCGCACTGGTTTTCAGCGGTATATTGGTTGCCTGGGCTGGTGGATTCTTAATGATCTGGCTGTACGGACAGCCCTGGTTCTTAGACTTTGATATGTTCGGAACGAACATGAGAAATCTGTTCCAGGTACATACTATTAACCTGAGCGTTGCTATTTGGGTTGGTTTTCTTGCGTTATTTGGGATTGCCTCAGATAACGGGGTGATAATGGCAACGTATCTGGATCAAAGCTTTTGGAAACGGCGAATTACGACATACAAAGATGCCAGAGAGGCCACTGTCGTGGCGGGACTACGGAGGGTTCGTCCTTGTTTGATGACGACTGCAACCACTATCCTTGCACTGATTCCCATCCTGACCTCAACCGGACGCGGCTCTGATATCATGGTGCCGATGGCCATTCCCAGCTTCGGTGGCATGATGATCCAAATCATGGCTCTATTCATTGTTCCGGTACTCTATTGTTCCGTGCAGGAGTGGAAGATCAAACATCATATTAAAGATGCCAAATTCACTGGGCATGCATAGTCAGAACAGAAGTAAAAATAGCTAAGATCTATAAATTAACTAATTTACTTTTGATAATAATCAAACGCTTAATGGGTAAACTTATTTTACTATTCTGTGTCCAACCCATTTGGAAGATTTAAATCTTTGTTTTAATCCACAATAAAAACAATGAGGCATGTCATGAAAAAAATACTAGTTAATATCATAACGGTTTTATAGTGTAAAATAATTACACTGTGGAATTATAATTTTATTAATTCTGTTTTTGGAGATAAATAATGAAAAAAGTTTTAACATTTGGACTTATTTTTATTTTTTCACTTGGTTTATCGATTACTTATATAAAGAACCTGGCACTCGCAAGTCGCGGTGGAAAGGTAGTAGACCGTGTCTGCACTATGCAAATTGATAAGGACGGGGCTAAAACGTATAAGAAGGATGGGCATAAATATTACTTCTGTTCCAAAAAGTGTAAAAAGACATTTAAGAAAAATCCAGAGGAATATGCATGTATATGTCCGCCATCGTCCGATGGGTGTAATTGTTACCACTGCACGGGTGCTGGCGAGTTATGTGATTGTGCAGAAATAACAGTGTACACTGGATCCCGCTCTGAAAGACATGAACCCGAAGACAACGAACAAGAGGGGGGAGGACACGATCATTAATCGGATATTAAGAATATTTGTTTAACATTCGTTAAAGGGTTGAGTGATGGGATAGAAAATTAAGTCACTCAGCCCTTTTTATTTTTTAATCAGATTCCCAGCTTAAATTTAAGAGACTTGAGGGTATTCTTCATCAGCATAGTGATCGTCATAGGGCCGACACCTCCGGGAACAGGCGTGATGCTACCGGCAATCTCTTTGGCTGCTTCAAAATCAACATCACCTTTCAAGATTGCAACCATTCTGTTCGGGTCCTTTTTGCTGGGCTTCTCACCAACCCTGTTAACGCCTACGTCAATTACGCATGCCCCCGGCTTGATCCACTCCGGTTTTACCAGACCTGGAACACCTGCGGCAACGATCAGTATGTCTGCGCGTTTGCAATGTTCCGCCATATTCTTTGTACGTGTGTGGACAATTGTTACGGTTGAATTGGCTCCTTTTCCTTTCTGAAGCATCATGTTGGCAATTGGTTTTCCCACAATGTTTGAACGTCCGACTACGACTACCTCGGCTCCGCTCGTCTCCACTCCGGCACGTACAATCATTTCCTGAATGCCCGCTGGTGTGCACGGCGGGAATTTAACCTCGTCACCGCCAATCATAAGACGTCCTACATTTACGGGATGAAAGCCGTCAACGTCCTTATCAGGATCTATAGCATTTAAGATTTTCTTTTCGTTTATGTGTTTCGGAAGCGGGAGCTGGACAAGGATACCATTGATTGAATCATCGTTATTATACTTGTCAATAAGGGCGAGAAGGTTCTCTTCCGAGATGTCAACCGGTTGAGAATCCTGCACTTCTTTAAAACCAACCCTGTGGGCGGTCTTGATCTTCAGTGTTACGTAAGACATGGAGGCTGGGTTTTCACCAATAAGGATGGTTACGAGCCCGGGTACAACACCATGTTTCTCTTTTATTTCTGCTACTTCAGCCGTAATCTCCTCTAGAATCTGTTCCCGGATTTCAGTGCCTTTGATTAATTTTGCAGTCATTGATTCAGCTTCTCCTTTCAAAAAACATAACTAAGATGAGTTTAATACGTCTTTGGTGTGATACCCAAAGAGGTAAAATAATAGTAAAACAGTAAAGATAATACAACTTTTTTCCGGTTTTTTTGCCGGAAAATAAGATATTGAAAAGAATATAATTGACAAACTGTAATAATTGTTGTTTAATAACCCTTTCAAAGTAGATTTATCAGGCTTTTATATTGTGATATAGAAATTGTAGCTATTTTTAAGAAAGGGAGAGTAAGAGTATTATGTCAATAATGTCAGATGCATACGCGAAGATGTACCCTATGGAGGCAAAAAAGAAAGAGTCTGCCGGTAAGAAAACATCGGTTTTAGACATTCCTGAATTTAAAAAAGCATGGGAGCTTCACAAGGAAACCAGTATAGACATAATGAAGCGTTTTGAGTATATGGCTCAGTGTGTGGGCTTCACGGATAAGGATACCGAGGCAATTAAGGAATCTAAGGAGATTATAGCCGCAAACCTTAAGACAATCCTTGATCATATATATTATGAGAAGTTAATA
>Ga0255058_10001342_pt1 | contig 13830 bp, 12 predicted proteins | sample Cases_109_9_MG_FD_188637 | JGI IMG/M metagenome (GOLD analysis project Ga0255058, IMG submission 188637) | Seawater microbial communities from Amundsen Gulf, Northwest Territories, Canada - Cases_109_9 | ecosystem: Environmental > Aquatic > Marine > Gulf | place: Canada: Northwest Territories... | reverse complement strand
CCCCGAAAGCTCGCCGTCATCCTGTCTGCGGATGTGGCTAGCTATTCACGTCTGACTGGTGAGGATGAAGACGCCACCCACCGAACCCTTAGTGAATACCTGGACCTCATCAGCGCATCGGTCCAAAGACATGAAGGCAAGGCCGTTTTCAGGAGCATAGAAGTGGACCCGAGATCTTGGTGCCGCATAATCGGTTCCATAGAGAGGGAACTCAGCCCTTGAATCGGCACCCTTTAAGAGAGCGGCATTATGAAAATCATGTTGGTATGTTTATTATTAGTAGGCTTACTTTCCTATGTTTCAAACGCCTCAGCAGAAAAAACCGTATTGGCTGGCGGCTGTTTTTGGTGTATGGAAGCAGATTTTGAAAAACTCGAAGGTGTAAAAGATGTGGTCTCTGGGTTTACGGGTGGGACGGTAAAAAATCCGACTTACTCCGGCAACCATAAAGGTCATTATGAAGCCGTTGAAATCTACTATGACCCGGAAACAATCAGCTACAATGACCTACTGGATCATTATTGGGTTAATATCGATCCATTCGATGCAAACGGGCAGTTTTGCGATAAAGGTCATAGTTACTTGAGTGCTATATTTGTCGCAAATGAAAAAGAAAAGAAATTGGCTGAACAGTCTCGAGAGAAAGTTGTTGAGCAATTCCCCAACAAAAAAGTTGTTACTCCAATTTTAGATGCATCGACCTTTTATCCCATTAAAGGTGAAGAAAGTTACCATCAAGATTATTATAAAAAAAGTCCCATTCGCTACAATTATTATCGCTGGGGTTGTGGTCGAGATAAACGATTGAAAGATATTTGGGGGGACAAGGCTACGCATTGACAGTGTGCAGGTCCGGACAAGGACCGAGAAGGGTCGCAAGTCGCCGTTGTGCAGCCACGGATGGATTCCACCGCCTAAACGGCGGGAGTCGGCCACAAGTGGACATTAACCGTGTGTCGCAGTGTCGAACAGGTTAAAGGGCAAGTACCCTTTAAGCAGCCGAAAACGGCCAAAGGGCGCCGGTCCATTGCCCTGCCTTCACTCACTGTCGAGGCTCTGCGAAAGCATCGCGCCGAGCAGGCTCAAGTTCGATTGCTCCTAGGTAAGGACTATCAAGACCAAGATCTCATTTTCGCTCGACACGATGGCTCTGTATGGCTTCCAGACGCATTTACGGCGTCATTTCGGCGAATGGTCAGTAATGCCAATCTGGGCCACATTCGATTCCACGATCTACGACACTCTCACGCAACCCAGCTACTCATCCAAGGAGTTCACCCAAAGGTCGTATCCGAGAGGCTCGGCCACTCCACGATAGCGATCACACTCGACACGTATAGCCATGTCCTTCCGGGCATTCAGGAGGAAGCAGCCGCGAAAGTGGATGCAGCCCTTCGGCTGGCCGTTAGTTCCGAGAGCGAAATTAGCAACTGATTAGCAATTCTGAGAATTGTCAGTAGCTCCTAACCCGGAATTGGCGGAGAGGGAGGGATTCGAACCCCCGGGACCTTTCGGACCAACGGTTTTCAAGACCGCCGCTTTCGACCACTCAGCCACCTCTCCGGGGGTTGGGGAGAATACCGAAAAATGCCGGGCTCCGCGAAGGCCATGAGGCCAACTTGTTGGTTTGCGGGGAGTTTGCGGGCCCTGGAATGTCACATTAAGCTGCTGTAATGCGATTGATTCTCCGCTCCGCTCGCGTATGATCAACCCATCGACCTTGAAATCCGCCCCCGTCGCCCCCACTATGTACGGGATAAAGCGTTAAATATCAGGAGGTTAAATCCTATGGCTACGCCTAGTTATGTACCGGCGCGAACGACGGAATCGGTACTGGCAACCAACAAAGTTATCCGCAACACCTACACGCTGTTGTCGATGACGCTGTTGTTCAGCGCGGTGATGGCGGGCGTGTCCACTTATCTGGTCATGCCGCCGATGACGTATCTGCTGTCCGTCGGCGGAGCGCTGGTGATGGTTTGGTTCGTACTGCCCAAGGTCGCGAGGTCCGCCAACGGTATCTGGGTGGTATTCGGCATCACCGGATTGCTGGGATTCGGCCTCGGGCCACTGCTGAACATGTATCTGTCGCTGCCGAATGGGCCGCAGATCGTGGGCGTTGCGCTGGCCGGCACGGGCGCCATCTTCCTCGGGCTGTCGGGCTACGCGCTCACTACCCGCAAGGACTTCAGCTTTCTCGGCGGTTTTCTGCTGACAGGGTTCATCGTCGTGCTGCTGGCGGCGCTCGCCAATATCTTCCTGGCGATTCCGGCGTTGTCGCTGACCATCTCGGCGGTCGTGATTCTCATTATGAGCGGGTTCATTCTCTATGACACCAGCCGCATGGTGCGCGAGGGCGAAACTGCCAACTACCTGCTGATGACGGTCTCGCTGTATCTCAGCATATTCAATATCTTCATCAGCCTGTTGCACCTGCTGGGATTTGCGGGTGGCGATGACTGATCGCGTCGCCGAGGCAACGCATCCAACAATGCCCCGGACTCGTTCCGGGGCATTTCGTTTCTAGACCACTAAAGGGCGAAATCCGATGGATCTGTGGATGAAGATCGGTTCGGCCGTTCTGCTGGTGACGATGCTGGTCGTTCTGATTCCGCGTGCCAGGCAGATGATGACGCAGAGCCCCAAGGGCACGACGTCACAGTGGGTGTCTTTCTTGATTCCGGTGGGCGTTGTGGTGTTGTTCGTGTTGCTGTTGATGCAGCTCGTGTAGCGGGGACTATTCGAGAACGATCTCGCTCATACCACCCACGTACGGCCGAAGCACCTCGGGTACCTCGATGCTTCCGTCCTGACGCTGATTGTTCTCCATCACGGCGATGAGGGTTCGTCCGACGGCGAGACCCGATCCGTTCAGGGTATGGACGAACTCTGGCTTACCGCTGTCGGGATTGCGGAATCGCGCCTTCATGCGGCGCGCCTGAAAGGACTCGCAGTTGCTGCACGATGAGATCTCGCGATAGCGATCCTGCCCGGGCAACCACACTTCGATGTCGTAAGTCTTGGCGGCCGCGGCGCCCATGTCGCCGGTGCACAGGGTTACCACCCGATAAGGCAGTCCCAAGCGCTGGAGCACGGTTTCCGCGTGGCCGATAAGCTCTTCCAGTGCCTCATAAGACTTCTCCGGATGCACGATGTGCACCAGCTCGACTTTCTCGAACTGGTGTTGGCGGAGCATGCCGCGGGTGTCCTTGCCGTAGGATCCCGCCTCGCTTCGGAAGCACGGTGTGTGCGCTACCAGCTTCATGGGTAGCTCGTCAGCACCGAGAATGCGACCGGCGGCGAAGTTCGTCAGCGTTACCTCGGCGGTGGGCAGCAGATAGTAGTCTTCGTTCTCGACCCGGAACAGATCCTCGCCAAACTTCGGTAACTGGCCCGTGCCCGTGAGGGTTTGCGCATTTACCAGCACTGGTGTGTTGGCCTCCAGATAACCGTGCTCGGAGGTATGCAGATCGATCATGAACTGAGCGAGGCCCCGGTGCAGGCGCGCGAGCTTGCCCTTGAGAACCACGAAACGGCTCCCCGCGAGGCTGCTGCCAAGACCGAAGTCCATGGCATCACCAGCCGCTCCCAGATCCACGTGGTCCTTGGGCTCGAAGTTGAACCGTGTTGGCTCGCCCCAACGCCGCTCCTCGCGATTGTCAGCTTCGTCGTTGCCCGACGGCACGCTTTCATGGGGCAGATTGGGTACTGCAAACGCGATCTTCTCGAGCTCCTCCTGAATGGACTCGAGGCTGAACTCGTGGGTCTTCAGCTCGCCGCCAAGCCGAGAAACTTCGGCCACCAGCGGCGCGATGTCCTCACCGTCGGCCTTTGCCTTACCGATAGCTTTGGAGCGCGTGTTGCGCTCGTTCTGCAGCTCCTGGGTACGTACCTGCACCTGCTTGCGCTCGCTCTCGAGCTGCGCGATGCGAGCAACTGGCAGATCGAAACCGCGCCGCTCGAGCTGCGCGGCTGTGTCATCGATCTGTTTACGAAAGAGATTGGGGTCGAGCATGGTATCCAGTCGTCAGTTCGATGACGTCATGTCGGATCGTCATCATCGTTGCCGTGGGCCTTGTCCAGCTCGCGCAAACGCGCCAGCTTCTCGGCGATGCGGCCTTCCAGACCGCGATCGGACGGCGAATAATAGCGTCTTTCACCCATCTGATCAGGAAAGTAGCGCTCCCCGGCGGCGTAGGCTTCCGGCTCGTCGTGGGCATAACGGTAGTCCCTGCCGTGCCCGAGCTTCTCCATCAGGCGCGTAGGGGCGTTGCGCAGATGCACGGGCACTTCCAGTGAGCCCTGCGCCTTTGCATCCTTGGTGGCGGCGCCGAAGGCTTTGTAAACGGCATCGCTCTTGGCGGCGCAGGCGAGGTACACGACCGCCTGGCCCAGGGCCAACTCGCCTTCCGGGCTGCCCAGGCGCACCTGCACGTTCCAGGCGTCCAGCGCGGTGGTGAGCGCTCTTGGGTCGGCAGTGCCGATGTCTTCGGAGGCGATGCGCACCAGGCGCCGGGCGATGTACAGCGGATCGCAGCCACCATCGAGCATGCGCGCGAGCCAGTAGAGGCTGGCATCGGGGGCCGAGCCGCGGATGGACTTGTGCAGCGCGGAGATCTGATCGTAGAAGCTGTCGCCGCCCTTATCGAAGCGGCGCGCCGTGCCACCGGAGAGCACCATACCCAGCAACTCTTCGTCGACGATGGCTTTGCCGTCACGCTCTTCAGCCAGCGCCACCGCCACTTCCAAAAGATTGAGGGCGCGCCGGGCATCGCCGTCCGCGGCCTCGGCCAGCATGGTCACGAGATCGTCCGCCATGACGACACCGCTGTTCCCCGCTCCGTGCTCCGGATCCGCCATGGCACGCTGGATGACCTGGCGGATATCGTCAACCGTCAGCGCCTTCAGCACGTACACCCGGGCCCGGGACAGCAGCGCACCGATCACCTCGAAGGAGGGATTTTCGGTGGTGGCGCCGATGAAGAGCAGCGTGCCGTCCTCCACGTGGGGCAGAAAGGCGTCCTGCTGGATCTTGTTGAAGCGGTGCACCTCGTCGACGAAAAGGATGGTATCGGCGCCGCTCACCTGCCGGTGGAGCCTGGCCTGGTCCACGGCCGCGCGGATGTCCTTGATGCCCGCCAGCACCGCCGAAAGGCTCAGAAACTGCGCCTGGGCGTGGCGGGCGATGAGGCGCGCGAGGGTCGTCTTGCCGGTGCCGGGCGGGCCCCAGAACACCATGGAGTGCACCTTGCCGGCCTCGATCAGGCGCCGCAGGGGCTTGCCCTCCCCCAGCAGGTGGGTCTGGCCGGCGAATTCGGCCAGTGTCGTCGGCCGCATGCGATCGGCCAGGGGACCGCCGCCGGTGGCCTCCAGGGCGCGCCCCATATCGGCGTCATCGAACAGACCCGGATGAACTGGATTCGCCACTGCCTCGCAACTGCCCTGAATGCTGCTCGGGGACAAGTCTCGGGCTTTCCAGCACTGGATTCCAGTGCGCTCGCTCAACCGGCAACGATAGATTGCGTCTCATTCCGGGGCTGGCGCAGATTCATATTGATCCCCCCATGGGATATCGGATATAGATCCGACAGCTGATAACAAGAATCGGGCAACCCGCCCTACCCGTTTCCCGGGGAGATCCGTGGCCGCGCGCCACCGCCACTCCTTGAGAAGAGCCCAAAGTCGCGTACGCAAGGACGCGGACAATGGGAACACGTTACGTCAACCACAAGCAGGAGACTGACCATGAAGTTAAAACAAAAACCAGGAGTATTCCTGGCTGCCGCGCTCGCCGGCATGATGCTGGCCGGCGGCGTTGCTCAGGCCCAGGACATGAAGTTCTGGCGTATCGGCACCGGCGGCGCCGGTGGCACCTACTTCCCGATAGGCGGACTGATTGCCAACGCCATCTCCAACCCACCGGGCTCACGTCCCTGTGACAAGGGCGGTAGCTGCGGCGTGCCGGGCCTCATCGCCATCGCGGTATCCACCAACGCATCGGTGGCCAACGTCAATGCTATCGATGCCGGCCAATTGGACGCCGGCCTGGCCGGCGCGCAAAGCGTCACCCAGGGTTTTAACGGTGAAGGGAAATTCGTTGGCAACAAGCGGAAGAATATTCGCGTTATCGCCAACCTGTATCCGGAAGACATGCACCTGGTCTTGCCGAGGGGCGTCAAGCTCAGCAGCTTGAAAGATCTGAACGGCAAGAGCGTCGGCGTGGCCGCGGCCGGTTCCGGGACCCAGGTCTCGGTGCGCATGATCCTCAAGCACTACGGAATCAAAGCCACCGAGCATGAGCTGGGGCTCGCACAAAGCACCCAGCGCTTGGCCGACGGGCAGCTGGACGCCTTCTTCTATGCAGGTGGTACGCCGTTCGCCGCGTTGATTCAATTGGGTTCGACCAAGGGCTTCGAGCTTTACAAGTTCTCCAAGGCCGAGCAGACGGAGATCAACAAGATCATCCCCTACTACGTGGATTCGATGATCCCGGCCGGCACTTACGAGAGCATTGGCTACGACGTTCCGACCCTGGCAGTGAACGGCCAGCTGGTGACCTCCGTGGAGCAGCCCGAAGAACTCATCTACGAGATCACCAAAGCGCTGTGGAACAAGAACACGCGCAAGCTACTGGACAAGGGGCATAGCAAAGGCAAAGCCATCCGTCTGGAGACTGCACTCAAGGGTGTGCTCATTCCCGTGCATCCGGGTGCTGCGAAGTTCTACAAAGAAGCGGGCGTGATGAAATAATCCTCCGATGTATTGGCGCAAGCGGGCTCGATCGGGCCCGCTTGCGCCCAAGCGCAGCAGTGACGTTGATCCATTGGCTCGAGGGACAGGGATACGGGTATGGCGGAGTTCGACATCAAGAAGGCCGAAGAGCTGGAGCAGAAGTACGATTCCGGCCTGCATACCCGCGCCCTTGGCCCCTGGCTGATAAAGTTCACTTTCTGGTTTTCGATTTTTTTTGCGGCCTACCACTACATCACCGCCGGCACCGGTGTGCCCGTCGACTACTGGCACATGGGCTTCCATATGTCGGGGGTCATTCTGCTGGTGTTCATCGGCTTTCCGGCGATCAAACGCGACCGTGCCTGGGAACTGCATGCCAACACCTGGTGGCGCTACGCCAACGTGCCGATCTGGGACTGGCTGTTCATCGGCGGCGGGATCGCCGCATCCCTGTACATCGGCGTCACCTGGTACGGAATAAGTTTCGACTTCCTGGGCCATAGCTTCACCCTGCCCGAGCAGGTGCTGCGCCAGGGTAATCCCGCCCGCATCGACGTGGTGTTCGGCACCATGTTGATTGTGGTACTGCTGGAAGCCGTGCGCCGCACCCTCGGCATGGTGGTGCCGATCATCATTCTCTTATTCACGGTGTTCGCGGTGTTCGGCCCGTACATGCCGTTTCAGATTCTCAAGCATCCGGGTATCACCTGGGCCCAGTACATCAACAATATGTACTTCCCCGCCGAGGGCATTTTCGGCATCACGCTGTGGATCGTGTCCACGGTGGTGTTCCATTTCGTGCTGTTCGGCGTGCTCGCCCAGCGCATGGGGCTGGGCCAGTTCTTCGTCGACATGGCGACGGTGATCGCCGGGCGCTACACCGGTGGCCTGGCCAAGGTCAGCGTCGTCTCGTCAGCGTTCTTCGGCACCATTTCCGGGTCCTCCATCGCCAACGTGGTCTCCACCGGATCGTTGACCATTCCCAACATGAAACGCATGGGCTACCCCGGTCATCTCGCCGGCGGCGTCGAGGCCGCGGCCAGCGCCGGCGGCCAGATCACCCCGCCGATCATGGGTGCCGCCGCCTTCGTGATGGCTGAGTTCCTCGAGGTTCCCTATACCACCATCGTCATCGCCGCCGCCGTGCCCGCTGCCATGCACTACGTGGGCGTCCTGTGCATGGTCCATTTCCAGGCCAAGCGCCTGGGTCTCAGGGGCCTGCCGCGGGAAAAAATTCCCCGGTTTTTCGCGGTCATCCGACAAGGATGGCCGACCGCCGTGCCCCTGGTGGTGCTGATTTACGTTTTGTTCAGCGGCTACTCGCCGCACATGGCGGCGTTCTGGGGAATCACTTCGGCGCTGGCGATCGGCTTTCTCAATCCCATGCACCGGATCGGCATACGCGACGTCCTCGATGGCTGTATCACCGGCGTCAAATACGCTCTCGCCGTCGGTGCTGTGGGCGCCGCCATCGGCATCGTCATCGGCGTCGTCAACTCCACGGGCCTTGGTTTCCGTCTCGGTTTCATGGTCACCAACAGCGCGCTGACATTCGCCGAAAATTTTCACGCACTGATTTCCTGGATCCCCCTGATGGATGTGACCTTGCAGGGATTGACGCTGTTCGTGTCGCTGATACTGATCGCCATGACCTGTATCCTGATGGGGGCCGGGCTGCCGACCACCGCGCTCTACATCATGCTCGTGACCGTCGCCCATCCGGCGCTGGCCAACCTGGGCATTCCGCCCCTGGCCGCCCATCTGTTCGTGCTCTACTACGGTGTCATTTCGGAAATCACGCCGCCGGTCTGCACCTCTGCCTATGCAGCAGCCGCCATCGCCGGCTCCAATCCGTTCAAGACCGGCGTCTCCGCATTCTCCTTCGGCATCGGCAAGTTGCTGGTGCCCATGGTCTTCGTCTACTCCCCGGCAATGCTGATCGTTCTCGACGACTACTTCACCTGGACCGCATTCCTGGAAACGGCCCTCACTTGCGCCCTGGGTGTGGCCATGATGGCGACCGCCGTCAGCGCTTACTTTATCGCGCACATGCCCATGGGCATCCGAATTCTGATGGGATTCGCGGCCATCTTCATGGTCGCGCCGGGCATTACCAGCGATCTCTTCGCCCTGGTGCTGATTGCTCCGGTGCTGATTCAGCAAGGGTTGGCCTGGCGGCGGGAACGTGACGCTGTCCCCGAAATTGCCTGACGCGGACGCAAGGGAAGCCATCGTCGTCGGCGCCGGCATCGTCGGTATTTGCACGGCGCTGGCGCTACAGGACAAAGGTTTCAAGGTCAGCGTCATCGATCGCGACGGCCCGGCAGAAGGTGCCAGCTACGGCAACGCCGGCGTGATCTCGCCCTGGTCCTGCGTGCCGCAATCCCTGCCAGGCGTCTGGAAGAGCGTACCGAAATGGTTGCTGGATCCGGAAGGACCGCTGGCGGTACGCTGGACTTACGCACCCCGGTTGTTGCCCTGGCTGGTGAAATTCTTCCGGGCCGGTGCGCTGTCACGATTGCCGACACTCGCGGATGCCATGCTCGCGGTCAACCAGCCGAGTGTCGATCTGTACCGGCAGTTGCTGGCCGGCACCGGTGAGGAGAGCCTGGTCCAGAGCTGCCTCTATCTGCATGTCTATCGGGCGGTCGACGGTGCCGATCCGGATGCCCTGCCCTGGCGTTTGCGCCGTGAGCGGGGTGTGCCCTTCGAGATTTTGAGAAACGGTGAGATTCAAGAGCTGGAGCCGGAGATATCACCGGCGTTCAAATCCGCGGTGGTGGTCAAGCAACAGGGCCGCACCGTCAACCCGGGCCGCCTCGGTAAGGCTCTGGCCGCAAAGGCCGAGGCGCGTGGCGCGCGCTTTCTGCGTGGCCGGGTGACCGGCATCGTTCCCGATTCCGACGGCGGTTATCGCATCGACACCGACCAGGGCGGGCATGTCACGGAAACCGTGGTCCTTGCCGCCGGCGCCTGGTCGGTACGGCTGCTGTCGGCTCTGGGCGTTCGCGTGCCGTTGGAGGCGGAGCGGGGCTACCATCTGGTGTTCAAAGATCCCGGCGTGACTCTCAACCACTCGATCCTGGACGCGGAGCGCATGTTCGTCACCAGCTCCATGGAGATGGGCGTGCGCAGCGCCGGAACCGCCGAGTTCGCCGGCCTCGATGCGCCGCCCGACTACCGCCGCGCCCGCATCTTCGCCCGCCACACCAAGGCGCTGCTGCCGAATCTCAACACCGCGTCCAGCGAGGAATGGATGGGGACGCGGCCCGCATCACCCGACTCCGTTCCTTATATCGGGCCAGTTCCGGGACACCCACGGATTTTTTGTGGCTTCGGCCACGGCCACCTGGGCCTCACCGGCGCGCCCATGACCGGGCGCATGTTAGCGGCCCTGGTGACGAAAGAGCGGTTGAACACGGACATGACCCCCTACTGCCTGGATCGATTCGATGGCTGAGACCGGGGAGATCCAGCCCTGAGTGTTCATGACGCCATCGTTGTCGGCGGTGGCCTGGTGGGTGCGGCGCTGGCTTTCGGCTTACAGCGGCGCGGTTTGTCCACGCTCATGCTGGACGAGGGGGATATCGCGTTTCGCGCCGCCCGCGGTAACTTTGGCCTGGTATGGGTGCAGGGCAAGGGCGTCGATTTCCCCCCATACGCCCACTGGACCTGGACATCCGCGCAATCTTGGTCCGACTTGAACGCCGAGATAGAGGAAATCACCGGCGAGGACATTGGATACCGCCGCCCGGGCGGCGCCGAAGTATGTATCGATGCCGGTGAACTCGAAACCACACGAGCAGAGATGCAGCGCTTACAGTCCCACGCTCCGCACTTCGAATACCAAATGCTGGACCGCAAGGCATTGTCCGAGCTGCTTCCAGGACTCGGGCCGGAGGTGGCGGGCGGCTGTTATTCCCCTGCCGACGGGCATGTCAACCCGTTGTTACTGTTGCGTGGTCTGCACCAATGCCTCACCGCCAAAGGCGGGCGCATCGAAACCGGCAGCCGGGTGATCGCAATTCAACAGCGGGGATCGGCCTTTGCCGTCGACACCACCGGGAAGCGCCATCACGGCGCACGCCTGGTTCTCGCCGCCGGGCTGGGCACGCGGGAGTTGGCGGCGATGATCGGCTTGGACATCCCGTTGCGCCCGGAGCGCGGACAGATTCTGGTCACGGAACGTCTGCGTCCGTTTCTCTCCCTGCCCCTGGCCAGGATCCGCCAGACCGTCGAAGGCAGCGTCCAGCTGGGGGCTTCCAATGAAGACGCGGGCCTCGACGAGGGCACGCGCGTTTCTGTCATGAACCGAATCGCGGCCCGCGCCGTGCGCGTGTTTCCCCATCTCGAACGCGCCCGCGTCGTACGCGCCTGGGGGGCGCTGCGTATCATGACGCCGGACAGCTATCCCATCTACGCACAGTCCCAGCGCCACCCCGGCGCATTCGCCGCCGTCTGCCACAGTGGCGTGACGCTGGCCGCCGCCCACGTCCTGCATCTGGCCGCCGGAATTGCCGAAGGCGCCCTGCCCGAGGCGCTCTCGCCCATGAATACCCGGAGGTTCGGCTATGCGTAGGATCCCACGCGACGATGCCCCGCAGGTACGTATGGAATTCGAAGGCCAAGCGTTGCTCGCATACACGGGGGATACCGTCGCCGCCGCCCTGCTCGCCGGCAACCACTGGAACTTTCGCACCACGCCGGTGAGTGGTGCGATCCGAGGGCCGTTCTGCATGATGGGCGTGTGTTTCGATTGCCTGGTGGAGATCGATGGCGTCGCCAATCGCCAAGCCTGCATGATCGAAGTGCGCGAGGGCATGCGGGTCAAACGCCAGCTGGGTGCAAGCGACATCGGAGCGGATCTTTTCACCGATGGCGAGCAGGAAACGCCACCGTGAAAGATCACTACGACATCGTCGTGGTTGGCGCCGGGCCGGCGGGTATGGCGGCGGCCACGGTTGCGGCCGAACACGGCGTCGGCGTGCTGCTCCTGGACGAGCAGCCGGTTGCCGGCGGCCAGATCTACCGTGATGTCGGCCGCCAGACACTCGACGATCGGAACATTCTCGGCCCCGACTATTACGAGGGCCGCGAACTGGTCTCGGCGTTACAGGCGAGCGGCGCCGAGCACGTGACCGGCGCCACCGTCTGGCAACTTTCGCCGCAGCGGGAAATCGGCGTTTCCAAGGATGGAATCGCCCGGCTGTTGAGCGCCGACCAGGTGATTCTTGCTACCGGCGCCCAGGAACGCCCGTTTCCGGTTCCCGGCTGGACCCTGGCTGGTGTGATGACCGCCGGCGGCGCACAAGTGTTGCTCAAGTCCGCCGCCCTGGCCGAGCCCGACGCGGTATTCGCAGGAACCGGCCCGTTGCTTTACCTGGTGGCCAACCAGTACGTGAAGGCCGGCATTCCCATCCGCGCCATCCTCGACACCACGCCCCGGGCCAACCGGCTGCGGGCGCTGCCGCACCTGCCGGCAGCGCTGATGAGCATGGGCGCCCTGCTGAAAGGACGGCGCTGGATGGCCGAGCTTCGCGCCGCCGGCATTCCCTTTATCAAGCACGTGGAGGATCTGAAGCTGTTAGGTACGGATGCGCTGTCGGGTGTGGAGTACCGGCGCCGGGATCGCTGGCGGCGCTTAGACACGACCCGGATTTTTCTGCATCAGGGAATTGTCCCCAACGTCAATCTGGCCATGGCTGCCGGCTGCGCCCACCGTTGGAGCGACGCGCAGCTGTGTTGGCACGCCGTCACCGACGCCTGGGCCGAGACCGATGTGCCGGGCATCGCCATCGCGGGTGATGGCGCCGGCATCGACGGCGCCATTGCCGCAGAATGCCTCGGGCGTATTGCCGCTTATGGCGCGCTCCAGCGATGCGCACGCCTGGATGCCCGGGAGCGTGACCGGCTGGCCGCGCCACAGCGGCGCACTCTGTCTGAAGAACGGCGCATACGACCGTTCCTGGACGCCATGTTCCGACCGTCGCGGCGATTTCGCTTACCCGAAGACGACGCCACCATCGTCTGCCGTTGCGAAGAGGTGCCGGCCGCGCGGGTGGTCGAGTCCGTCGCGCTGGGCTGTGTCGGCCCCAATCAACTGAAAGCTTTCAGCCGCTGCGGCATGGGGCCATGCCAGGGGCGCTTGTGCGGATTGACGATCAGCGAAATGATCGCCAGGCAGCGCGGCGTGCCGGTGGCCGAAGTCGGTGCGCTGCGACTGCGCCCGCCGGTAAAGCCACTGATGCTGGCAGAGCTGGCTGCACTCGCGACGGCGCCGGAATCGATCCCCGGCCGAGACTGATCCCGTGGCTAGCGGCACTCATACCGCCGACGCCATCGTTATCGGCGGCGGCTTGCATGGCTGCGCAACGGCACTGCATCTGGCCCGCGCGGGCCTGGCTGCCATCGTTGTCGAGAAGGACAGCGTCGGACGCCACGCCTCCAGCGCCAATGCGGGGGGCGTGCGCCGCCTGGGCCGGGCGTTGCCGGAGATCCCTCTGGCCGTCGCCGCCCTCGCCTCCTGGCATCAGATTCGTGATCTGGTGGATGACGACTGCGGCTTCGCCAGCTCCAGCCAGGTGAAGGTGGCGGAGACCGAGTCCGAATTACAGGCTCTGCGCCAGAGGCGGGATACCGTGCTGGACCTCGGTTTCAAGCACGAAGAAATCATCGACCAGGCGCAGCTTCGGGAGCTGGTCCCTGCCATTGCACCCCATTGTGTTGGCGGCATGGCGGTGCACGGCGATGGCCACGCCAATCCTTTCCTGACGGTGCAGGCATTCAAGCGCAAGGCGCTCGCTCTTGGCGTCCGCTTTCTCGAGGGCACTCCTGTCGAAGCATTGCAAAAGCTCGGGGAAACCTGGCAGGTGCGGTCGGCACGAGGGGGTCTGGAAGCCCCGATCCTGGTCAACTGCGCAGGCGCCTGGGGCGGGCACATTGCCGCCATGCTCGGTGAGCACGCACCGGTGGAGGCCCAGGCCCTGATGCTGATGATCACCGCCCGGGTAAAACCGTTCGTCAAACCCGTCGTAGGCGCCCAGGGCCGGATGCTTTCCTTCAAGCAATTCGACAACGGCACGGTTCTGATCGGCGGTG
>Ga0255058_10001340_pt1 | contig 13835 bp, 15 predicted proteins | sample Cases_109_9_MG_FD_188637 | JGI IMG/M metagenome (GOLD analysis project Ga0255058, IMG submission 188637) | Seawater microbial communities from Amundsen Gulf, Northwest Territories, Canada - Cases_109_9 | ecosystem: Environmental > Aquatic > Marine > Gulf | place: Canada: Northwest Territories... | reverse complement strand
TCTATATCAAAAAGATTCATGTCTACTCTGGGAAGCATTATTTCCTTTACCAGCATTTCTTTAAAATCCAGGACCCCATGAATCATGGTACGTTCCGTACGGTCTACAATCCCCTGTTTTTCACTAAACTCTACAAGCATCTTTAATTCGTCAATTGTCACACATTTCTCCACCACTTCACTTTTACCGAAAACATGGTTTAGTACCTTAATAAAAGCGCTTAATGGCATGCGAAATGGCAGAAACAATTTATCGAAGACGTAAATCGGTACTGCGGCATATCTCGAGTAATGGTCCGGGATTTTCACCGCAATATTTTTAGGAATCACCTCTCCAAAGATTATAATTGCAAGCAAACTAAAAACGCACACGACTCCTGCTTTCCAGACACCGCCATGAGGTCCGGAAATAGCTGCTTTTTGAGCAATTCCATATGAAATACAATAAAACCCGACGTTCACCAGCGTATTTCCAAACAGGATTGTTATTAACAGATTTTTTGGTGTTTTTAGTAGTAACCTGACTAATCTTTCAACCCTGCTCCGGCTTTTCTCGAATCTCTTAATTTCTTCTCTGGTAAGTGAAAAAAAAGCGGTCTCTGAAGCGGAAAAAAAAGCAGAAAAACACAATAAGAGGGACATCAAAAAAATGTGTGGCAGGTAATCCGGCAGTGAAAACAAATTGTCTTCTTCCAAAAATATCACCCAATATGGGAAATTATATGGCGTTCTTTATTTTGCTTTAAAGGATGTTTGGTACATAAAAAAGCAAAAATCTATTTATTAAGCAACGCCCGTAATAAGTATCTGTTGCGGAAAGCACATTATTTACATAAACGGTTTCCTCAACAGATACTTATTATGGTGAAATTTTAACAACTAATTTATAAAATTTCAACCATAAAACACCGATTTGAAATTGAGATTTAATTCGATAATATTCTAACATACGATACTTTGCAAGGGAAAAATAGGAATCAATTGCTAATTCAGGGCTGACGTTTGAAAGGATTAACAAAGACAAACAAGAAAATTTTTATTAAAAAGCAGGCGGAAAGGTTTTGAAGAGGAAACCGATTTAAATCTGAGACTAGGCCCCTTTTTTTTGTTTGAAAGGGGCCTACTAATGGTCGCTCCCCTCTCAACTCACTTCCATATAGTTAAGAGTGGGGAACCCTAAGCATAGTCATATGATTAAAAAAAAGTTCTTTTCCCCTTGACAGCGTATTCATTTTGAACTACAATATGATTACGCATATTGATTAATATTAAAATTTGCTAAACAAAAGCAAAGGAAGTGGGTTTTGTGAAAATAAAGAGACAGAATAAACAGAATAAATCTGAAGTGCTGACACTGAGATTAACACCAGAAGAATTTGATTTCTTGAATAAGCTGAAAAATGAATTGCAATTTGAAACTAATCGAGATTTGGTTCTTTTTGGTATGGAGGTTGTAAAATCTTTAAAAGAATGGGACTCCTCAAATTACAAATTTTTTGTAGGTAAAGGTAAACCGGAAGAAAACGACTACAGAGAAGTTGAATTTGAATTAAAACCTGATTTTTCGAAAGGAGGTGAGTAAGTGACTAATATTGTGTTCGTTATTAAAACCTTAATTTTACAAACCAGTAATCAAATAATAATCTAAGGAGAATGTCGAATGGCTAAGAAAAGGAAAGGTGCAAAAAGCACCATTCTTAAGCTTAGTCGTTCCAAACGGATTGCTAAAGAACGCTGGGTAGTTGATGAAAAGGTTGTTAAACAGCTTTTTGAAATTCAAATTACCGGCGAAAAATTCAAATTGCGAGTACACCGTGAAACCAATTCTACTGAGATACGGCATTTGAACAGTAGTAATATTATTATGAAGAAGGCTCTGAGCTTTCTATTCATAACTATTACTGTTGCAATTAAGTGGTTTATCGGAAAACTTTTTTGAGTTCACAAATAGAAGGTTCTATGTGAGTGTCACTAAAAGGATGATGAGCCATAGAATTAATCAGATTACTATTTGTTCTTTAAGCAACGTTTCTTGGATTACTTTTGAACTGGTGCATCACAAATCATCACGTAATTTCCATTTTATATTGAAAAGGAGTAGGATTGTTTTTATTATTTCGTCTGATTACATAATAACGACAACAAATTTATTTTTATTATTATAGAATGGCCCTAAAGCCTTCAAGCTTTAGGGCTATTTTTATGCACTTAATTAATTTTCAGCCATTACCAGCTTTTCTGTAACTCTCTATATCTTCTTAAGCCTATTCCTCTTTCCCACATCAGAAATTACCTAATCGATTTTTTAAAAACACCAATATTCCTCCCTGGAATATTCAAGACAGAGATTTATTGAAAAAGCTTCTGTTTCCAGCTGTTCATGAAGCGCGATAAAAATCATCTTTTTTCGCTTTTTCGTCAAAAAAATCCCAAATCGTAATTCGTAAATCTTAAACTCCTTTAGCAGCTCTTATAAATTTCTTTATCAAATCCTTGTCTTTTTTACCGGGTCTGAGTTCCACACCGGAGGAAACATCAACACCATAAGGACTTGCAACTTTTATAGCACGTGAGACATTCTGGTGTGTCAGGCCACCGGCTATTATTACGGGTTTGGATGTTTTTATTTTTTTGATAATCTTCCAATCAAAAGAGGTTCCTGTTCCGCCCATACTGTATTCCGAAAATCCATCAAGCAGAATTGCTTTGGGTTTGTATTTATTTATTGGTTTGATATCTTGTTCAGTCTTGATTCGAAATGCCTTTATGATTTTGCGGTGCTTGAGTTTATTCAGGAAATCCGGCGGTTCGTTACCATGCAGTTGTACTGTGTCCAAACCACAAAATTTACAAATATCCTCTATATTTTTTGCGGTTTCATTAACAAAAAGCCCTACTAATGAGACAAACGGCGGCAACTTTCGTACAATGGCTCTAACTTTTTCCTTACTTACCCTTCTTGTGCTTTTCGCAAATACAAAGCCAATAGCGTCTGTGCCGTAATCAATAGCGATTTTCGCATCATTAAGATTTGTTATACCGCAAATCTTTACCCTTGTCATAGAATTTAACACCTTTCAGCACAATAAAAAAGGGTCGCAAGCGCCAAGACCTGCAACCCTCTTTATTTCGAGTTAACGGCAACATCGGCATTGGGACGACGAGTCCGCAAAAGTAACAATTAACTCTCCGACATTTATTATATATAACAGAGCAGCAATCAAGTAAAAATAATCAAAAAATAATTATTTATTTCATTCTGATTAATATACTATTACCAGGCATTTTCGCCGCATCCAACTTTTAAGATTTAAGAGTCTTGCCGTTATTGACCGGTTTTTTATTTGACAAACGCTATAACAGCCTGCAAAACGGCAAGAAATGCAAATCCCGAAATGATGATCCATTTCACAAATTCAAATTGACCTTTTAAACCACTAAATTGATCTTTTAAACCACCAAATTGATCTTTTAAACCATTAAATTGACCTTTTAAACCATTAAACTCTGCTTTAGTAACCATATTCTGATCAAGGTGTGCAATATGGTTGTACATGCCCTTTAACAGCATTGCAGTGGCTCCCTTCTGGGATAATCCCTTGCCATCTTTGATATCTTTTTTAGAATCTTCTATGTCTTTATCCAGATATGCAAATAGATAACTGTCATCTTCAAGCATTTTGCGACTTCCTTCCCTTTTTTACATAATTATACAAGATTATTCCCTATAAATCTATAGCTTTTTCAAGTTGTTCAATTCTTTCCTGCTGTTCTTTAAAGGAATGGTACTCTCCCCACCGATACCTTTCCTGTTCAAGTTCCTCCTTGATATCAACCAAGCGTTCTTCAAGATGATACTCAAATCGCTGCACATCTGTCTTATGGCGCTTACCACAGCGGGCTTCAATAAAAGCCTCATAGAGCCGGGTAAAATCAGAAACCTCTTCAAATAGTCTTTTACACGTCTTCATAGTTTTTTATTGAGCCTACATCGCCAATCGTCTGCCAACCCTATTAAAAAATAGTTAGAACTTCCGGGACGTACAATTGCAAAATACACATTTCAAGTCAACTTGATTAATCTTGAAGTTGTACTAAAATTGCGTCTTAAGATCAACATGTCTTAAGTTTATTATTGACATATTGATGTAAGTTTGTTATTTTTCCCTCTCTAAAAAATATTACACTTGATCAAATCATCATATATATTTATATTATCGGTTATTAATCTCATATAGAAACCGTTTATTAAAGCTCTTTAGTAACGATAATGTTACTTTAAGATATATTAAATTTGTGGGTTGCTGTTTTTTAAGGAGGCATGATTTTGGCGGTTGAAAATATAGAAAAAGAGATTACGTCTATTGTGGCTGAAGTGACCGAGTTAGAAGAGGATGAAATATGGGAGAAAAGGGACGCCGATTTCTTTAAGGACCTGGAAATAGATTCTCTGTTGGCGTTAGAAATATTAGCATTACTTGAGAAGAAATACAAAATTCAGGTTCCCGAAGAGAAACTGGTTGACATTACCTCGCTAAACGCCACAATCGCGATGACGAAATCAATATTGGAAGAAAGCAGCAAGTAATCATCGTTTTTAATACCCATAGTGCGGCGTAGCCGCAACCAGATTTACGATTTACGATTTAAAGTTGAGTCACAACATATTATATTTAAACAACTTAAGGGTATACATCTTGAAAATCTTCTTACTGATTTTACATCAGCCTTAGAAAGAAGATTTTACAGTGTAATAATATAGATTATAATTCTGAACAAGAGAGGTTTCTGTAAATGCTTAGTTTTGAGGAAATAAGAGAGCTGGTTCCTCAAAAATATCCATTCTTATTTATCGACAAGGTCGTTGAGTTCCAAAAAGGAAGCAAGATTGTTTGTCTAAAAAACATTTCTGCTAACGAATCATTCTTCGCCGGACACTTTCCTGATTTTGCCATCATGCCGGGAGTTTTAATTCTAGAGGGATTGGCCCAAGCCTCAATTGTACTCTTTAAAAAAAGTTTTGATGCTGAAGAGGATAAAGAGAAGGTTTTCTTGTTGGGTTCGGCTGACGTGCGTTTCACAAGACCTGTTTTTCCAGGCGACCAACTTTTACTGGAAATCAACGTAGAAAAACTCATTTCTAAGGCCGCTATAGTAAAGGGTATTGCCAGAGTAGGAGAAAAGGTCGTTACAAAAGGCTCTTTAAGTTTTGGTGTTGCTGAAAAGGGCGCTTTAATGGGTTAACCGGTAGGATGGGTTTAGGTTCGTTCTCCGAACGGTTTAGCGAACCCACCTTTATTTTTCATTTGCCGAATCAATTTAATTAAGGCTGATATAAAATCAGAAGGCTGATATAAAATCAGTAAGGTGGATTCTCCTACCCGCCCGGCGAGCCGTTCGGACGGATCGTCCTTCCTGCCCGTCCGGCAGGCGGGAATCAACCCTACATTAATTAATTTGCAAAGCTATGTTCATGTATGGGAATTTCAACGTTTGTAACGTATTAAAATAAAACCCTAAAGGGTAAATTCCACTAGTGGAGTTAAGGCTTTAGCCTTTTAATTTATTATGAGTAAAAGGGTCGTAATTACGGGTTTGGGTGTAATATCACCTATTGGAAACAAAAAAGATACTTTCTGGGAGGCCCTGACCTCCGGAGTATCCGGAATAGCGGAGGTTAAGGCCTTTGATACCAGCGCTTTTAAGGTACATAAGGGATGTGAAGTTAAAGACTTCGAATACGAAGATTATATAAGTAACGGTTCAAACCGAAAGATTGGTAAAGGTTCACAATTTGCCATTGCGGCGACAAAACTTGCCTTAGATGATTCCAAAATCGATTTGAATAATGTTGACCTTGAAAGGGTCGGCGTATCCATGGGAACAACGGCAGGCGAAATTCAAATCTTAGAAAAAGTAAACTGCCTCAGACACGAAAAGGGAGATGAAAATGTAGATACAGACTTATTCCTTAAGCATCCATGCATTAATATTCCCTCTAATATCTCAATTGAATTTGGCTTCAGAGGGCCAAGCACAATAATTCCTACCGCATGTGCTGCAGGCAATTATGCTATCGGTTATGCCTGTGATCTTATAAAGCTGGGGAGGGCGGATATTATGCTGGTTGGCGGTACCGATCCATTTTCCAAGGTTGCTTATGTTGGCTTTGGCAGGCTGAATGCAATAGCGCCGGAGACCTGCCAGCCTTTTGACAAAAATAGAAAAGGGTTGATGGTTGGAGAAGGCGCGGGAGTATTGGTAATAGAACCCTTGGAAGACGCGTTGGCAAGGAACGCGAATATCTACGCGGAGATACTGGGTTACGGTTTAAGTTGCGATAGTTATCATATAACAATTCCACATCCCGAAGGAAAGGGTGTTATTTCGGCAATGAAGAAAGCCTTAAAGAACGCCAATATCAGGCCTGAAGACGTACAGCATATAAGCGCGCATGCCACGGGGACTGTCGTTAATGACAAAGCTGAGACGATATCTATAAAGAAGGTCTTCGGTGAACATGCGAAGAAACTGGCTATAAGTTCTATAAAATCAATGTTAGGGCATACGATGGGAGCTGCCAGCGCCATTGAAGCTATTGCATGCGCTCTGGCTATTAAAAATGGAGTAGTGCCACCCACGACAAACTATGAAACGAAGGACCCTGAATGTGACTTGGATTATGTGCCAAATGTAAAGCGTGAAATGTCTGTTGATATTGCCTTGAATAACGCTTACGCCTTTGGCGGCAACAATAGCTGTCTTGTATTGAAAAAGTTTACAGGTTGAATTTAAAAGATTTACAATTTAAATCAAGAATCTCAATTACGGACCAAAGCAATGAATTCACGTTTGGTTATAACCGGGGTAAGTATTTTATCGCCCATTGGATTAAACAAAGATGATTTCCGGAACAATTTGACAAATGGTGTTTCCGGAATAAAGGATATTACACTCTTCGATGTCTCCAGGTACAAAAGCAAGAAGGCAGGAGAAATATCAGATTTTGACGCAAAGGTTTTTTTGGGGAAAAAGGGTATACGCCATATAGACAGGACATCGCTACTTGTATCATCTGCAGCAAAACTCGTAATGGATGATGCTAATATCACACACGAATGCTATGATGAGGATGATCTGGGAATCGTTGTCGGTTCTACTTACGGGAGTATAGATAGTATCAGCTCATTTGATTTAGAAGCCTTGAAAGAGGGGCCGAATTTTGTCAACCCTATGGACTTCCCAAATACAGTCCTGAACGCCCCTGCAAGCAGGGCTTCCATATTTTGTAAGGCTACAGGCCTCAATTCTACAATTTCAACCGGCGTTACCAGTGGTATCGACGCTATTATTTATGCTTCCGATTTTTTAAAGCTGGGAAGGGTAAAGGCCGTTTTCGCCGGAGGTGCCCACGGTTTAACACCGGACATATTCTGGGGAGCTTACGGATCGGGAGTTTTATCAGGCAGCAGGGGCAATACCTGCGAAATTTCCGCGCCTTTTGATAAAAGACGCAATGGGCTTATAATTGGTGAAGCGGCAGTATTGCTGGCAATAGAAAGATTGGAAGACGCACAGAAAAGAAATGCAAGAATCTATGCCGAGATAAAGGGTTACGCAAATACTTTTAACCCTGAGAAGATACATCATAACTGTTTTAATACAGAAGAAGGTGTAAGATGCATTTCTCTGGCAATGAAAGATGCGGAATTTAATATTGACGATATTTCATACATATCTGCATGCGCAAATTCCAGTGTAACAGGCGATAAGATGGAAACCAAAGTTATTAAGGATTACTTTGGCAGTTATGCTAAACAAGTCCCCGTAAGCGCTATAAAATCGATGACGGGAGAATGCCTGGACGCTTCAGGCGCAATGCAGTGTGTTGCAGGCATAATGGCAATTAACAACGGAGTAATCCCCCCAACAATAAATTACCAGGAAGCAGACGATGAATGTGATCTTGATTGCGTACCTAACAAAAGCAGAGAATTAAACGTAAATAACGTATTAATTAATACCTTTTCTGATACGGGCAACATTTCATCCATCATCATTTCAAAATTTTCATAATTTATAATGGCCGTTTCTACACACGATTTTTCTCTGAGTGAGTCTGAAATACGATCCGGGTATGACGTTATAATTATAGGCGCCGGGATCGGCGGCTTGATCTGTGGGACCTTTCTTGCGAAAAGCGGGAAAAAGGCCTTAATTATAGAACAGCATAGTATACCGGGAGGATATTGCACTTCTTTCAAGAGAAAGGGTTATATTTTTGACGCTGCCGTTCACCACATAGGTGGATGTGGAAAATGGAGTATAGTAGGCAGATGTCTTAAGGAACTGGACATAAATGTTAAATTCATTCAACTGGATCCTATGGACAGCATAAACTTCCCTTCTTTCTCGATTGACATTCCCGCCGAACTTGATGATTATGTAAATCTGTTAAAACAACGCTTTCCATCTGAAAGTCAATACTTATCTTCTTTTTTCAAGGAATTCAAAGGATTATATAGATCTACTTTCAACCCTGAAAGCAACAAAATGATAATAAAATACCGGAATCTCACGTATAAAGAGATGCTGGACAATTTTTTTTCAGATGAACGACTAAAAATGATTTTGTCCTCGCAATGGGGATATATTGGCCTGCCGCCTCACGAAGTCTCCGCTATTGGGATGTGTCAAATGTTAATAAATTATTTAAAGGACGGGGCATTCTATCCTGTCGGAAGCACCCAAAATTTTGCCAATGCGATTACTCAAAAATTTATTGACTATGGCGGGCAAATTATGTTATCTTCTACAGTTACCAAGATACTTATTAAGGATATTCTTGCTAAAGGGGTTTTGACAAATAAGGGAAAAGAGCTTTTCGCCGACATCGTTGTATCAAATATTGATTCTAAGCAAACCTTTACAAAGTTAATAGAAAGAAACGAAATCGATAGCCATTACCTTCGTAAAATTGAATCAACGAAGGAAAGCATATCGTTTTTTTTACTTTATCTGGGCCTCGACAAAGACGTTGACTTAAATACGTTAAAAAGAGGTTTCTATCACACATCGGAAAATCTAAAATTTTCCAATAATGGTTGGTTTTATATATCGGTTCCTACAAAGGAAGATCAAAGTCTTGCTCCGGATGGAAAACAAATAATCTCTGTTGTTGTATCTGTTAATAAGAGTTATGAAGAAATAGAAGATTGGAATATTTTTAAGGAAACGATGAAAAAATATACATTAAATTATCTTGAGTCTCTTGTACCTGATATTCAGGACCATATTAACGTAATTGACGCCGCTACCCCGAAGACACTTAACCGCTATACACTAAACTCAAAAGGGGCTGCCTACGGTGGGGCTGTCACTGTAGACCAAACCTGGTCAAACAGGCTTCAACATACGACGCCTTTTAAAAATCTGTTCCTGGCGGGCCACTGGACAAATCCGGGACCGGGGATATGCGCAGTTGTATCCTCCGGTTGGAGGGTAGCTAATTTGATTTTAAGTAATTAATGGAGGCAAGAAAATGAGAAAAATGTTGCTTATCAATCCACATCCACCGGGAAGGCATGGCGAGGAAAGTATAACCGCCATAGTACAAATGCCCTTAAATCTGGCCTATATTTCAGCCCTTACACCCGGAGACTGGAAGTTTGACGTGATTGATGAGAACCTGGAACTTGCCTTGGATGATAATGGTGAAATAACCTTTGAACCTGTGGATTTAGTATGTATGACTTCCGTGACCTATCAAGTAGCAAGGGCGTACAAGATAGCCGAGGCCTGCAGAAAAAAAGGGATGACCGTCATCATGGGCGGAATTCATGCATCCGTAATGCCCGATGAGGCTTCAAAATATGTTGATGCCGTTTTTACCGGGGAGGCAGAGGCCCTCTGGCCGCAAGTTATCAAGGATTTTGAGAATGGACAGCTTAAGAAAATATACAATGGAGGTCTGCCGGACTTATCGGAAATGAAGCATGTTTTCCCAAACAGAGAACTATTGAAGAAGAAATACGATTACAAATTTTCTTCTATAGTTACAACGAAAGGTTGTCCAAATTACTGTGATTTTTGCAGTGTGCCCACTTTCCAGGGGAAAAAATTCAGAGAACGGCCATATGAAGACGTCCTTGATGAGATGGAGGCAACCGATTATAGGGGGCTGATGTTTGCCGAAGACAATTTTTACGGACACAGTAAAAATTCCGCCAACAGGGCAAAAGCGCTCTGGCGCGGGATGATAGATAGAGGCATCCAAAAGGATTGGCTCGGGTTTACGGCCCTTAATATTTCGCAGGACTGGGAAGCCCTTGATTTAATGGCCAAGAGTGGAAACTTTGGTTTTCTCTGCGGAATAGAATCAACAAATGAAGCCGTCCTTGAAAAGATGAACAAAAAGACTAATCTAAGACTTGGAACAGACAACTATTATGATTGCATTCAAAAGATCCATGACCACGGCCTTCTTGTCTGGGGTTCCATAGTCTTGGGAGCAGATGGAGACGACAAAGATTCATTCAAAAGGATGACGGAATTTGTATTGGAAAATAATATTGATGTTCTTACTTTTGGTATCAATTGCCCATTTCCTCAAACCGAACTTTACAAAAGATTGGATTCGGAAAAGAGAATTTTCCGTAAGAATTTTCCTGAAGACTGGAAATATTACGATACCGCACATGTAGTTCACAGATTTGTTGATATGACTTTAGAAAATTTTATTGATGGCATGCAATACATGTATGACCATCTTTATGCAGGCGACAATCTGAGGATGCGCTTTAGAAAATCATTAAAGACTATTGGCAGCACGAAGCACGGAAAGAGGAATTCTATGTTTGGCTTCAGAGTTGGTTCTGACTGGCAACAGGTCTTTGAACAGGTACTGGAAAACTTACGTAAATTATACGACTCCGGTGATTATTATCAGGGCTGGTACAAGAGTAGTACGATTTCCGTAACCGCTCCGATAGAAAACGGCGTTGCCGTAAGCTGAATATGTGTTTAGAATGGCCCATAAAAGAAGCCGGAGACAATAATCGATCCGAACACACGAACAAGAAAGACAACTTTAACATGCCATTATCGCAACTGGTAAATAACCTCAAACCATCCGCTACGTTATCCATAAACGCCAAGGTAAAACAGCTAAGATCGAGTGGTATAGACGTAATTGGATTTAGCGCCGGAGAACCGGATTTCGACACTCCAGAACACATAAAGGCCGCCGCAATAAAGTCTATAAAGAGCGGTTTTACAAAATATACACCCACATCAGGTATCCCGGAATTAAAAGAAGCAATATGCGAAAAGTTATTTAAAGAAAACAAAATAACCTATAGTCCTCAACAAATTATGGTCTCATGCGGCGCCAAGCATTCCATTTACAATTGTATCCTTACCTTGTGTAACGAAGGAGATGAAGTCTTAATCCCATCACCTTATTGGGTAAGTTACCCGGAACAGGTCGCACTTGCAAGAGGAAGACCTGTCTTTATACCAACCAGCGACGAAAATGACTTCAAAGTTACAAGAAAAGATATTGAGAACCACTTAACAGATAAAACAAAGCTACTCATAATAAACAGCCCCAGTAATCCTACCGGTACTGTATATACAGAAGAAGAGCTTTTTGATATATGTAATTTTGCGATTCAGTCTGGCCTTTACATCATATCAGACGAGATATACGAAAAGATCATTTACGATGGAGTAAAGCATGTTAGTCCGGCCTCCTTCGGCAAAGAATTTACGGAAAAAATTATCACCATAAATGGCCTTTCAAAGTCCTCTTCAATGACTGGCTGGAGAATGGGTTATACTGCAGGACCGGCAGATATAATAAAAGCCGCAACTCTTATCCAGGACCATACAACGTCTTGTCCGAATTCTTTCACTCAACAGGCCTCTGTCGTTGCTCTAAGACAGGAAAACACATCGAATGAAATGTTAATAGAATTTGATAAGAGGAGAAAATACATTGTTGAAAGACTCAACAATATGGAAGGAATTACTTGCATGTTACCAAAAGGCGCCTTCTACGTATTTCCAAAAGTAGATGGTTTGTTCAAACGTAGTATCAACGGCCAAAGCGTAAACAACTCCATTGAATTGGTAAGCCTGGTCCTTGATGAAGTAAAGGTTGCATTTGTGCCCGGGGAATGTTTCGGGTCCGGCCTTTACGTCAGAATATCCTATGCTGTTTCCATGGAAAATATCAAGGAAGGTATGAACAGGCTGGAAAACCTTTTATCCGGAGTAGCTGTTGTATAATCCCCCTACTTCCTACTTGCAGGCAGGCTTTGCGAAGAGATTAGGGGACGTATCTGGACATTTGACATTCTATAAAAAGAAGTTAAAGAGGGACATCTTGCCACTTGACAGGGGCGTGTATGAGGTCACGCTTTGAATAGCGAATTGTATCTTGACAGGAAAAAAGGAATTATCACGCAAAGCCGCTAAGTCGCCAAGAAAAAAATATACCTAAAGCTAAAACCCCTTTTGCGTTCTTGGCGTCTACCCGTTTGTTTTTTAACGGGCCTTGGCGTGAGGAAAAAAGAAGTTCTCTCGCAGAGCCGCCTGTCTGCGTGCTACGCACATGCAGAAACGTAGGATGGGTTAAGCGAAGCGAACCCATCAAAACTTAAGGAATTATCGATGGGTTCGCTATCACTTAACCCATCCTACCATTTTCTGCCCCTGATTCTTTTTGTTGATTTATTATTTGCATTATATTATTTATAAGGAGGGCTTAATTATGCCAAAAACAATAGATGCAATATATGAAAATGGGGTCTTTAAACCTCTGGAAAAGGTCAATATCAAACCCAAAAAAAAGCTTAAACTGGTTATGTTCCCGTCAAAAGAGGACATTCCAAATCTTGTAGAATCACAAAAAAAGTAAAAAGTCAATTTCAAAAATTTAATTCACAATTCAAGCTTTGACACCATACATTTCGCTCGTAAGTACGAATAACAGCCGGCTTGATATAATTCTGCCATCCATTTTCCCTCGTGTTCAGGGTTGGGTATGAGTTTTTCCGATTGTGGAGCAACAACGAAATCCAGGACATCAAGAACTATATATCCTATAAGAGGCGGCGTTTTTTCATCATTTTCCATTACCGACATTTGTTCGGTTCGTCCTTGTATCGTAACCTCGGCTCCTCTGAAAATACGCCGCTCCACGTCACCGTTTGCTGTTTTAACCTACCTTGAATGCGAGTAAAGTAAACTCAGTTGGTTTATCACGGATGGGGGCAGACAGAGGTAAGTCGCGCCGGTATCAACCAGGCCTTCTACTTCAACGGTACGAACCTGGCTTTCGTCCAGCTCTCCTTTATGCACTGCTAAAATATCTTCAAAGCTTTGAATTTTAACTTTTTCAACCGTTCTTTCCATATCATTTGCTCCCATCATTTAAAACTCTTATTTTGAGGGTCCACTTCAATACCAACGGATTCCAAAGCCGTCACCCCAAGAATTGGTTCAATCACTTCTATATTTCCAAATTGAATAACGTAGGATGGGTTAAGCGAAGCGAACCCATCAAAACTTAAGGAATTATTGATGGGTTCGCTATCGCTTAACCCATCCTACCATACTGATCACTACCTTTCCTCAGTCCTTAACGCATCTACGCCGTAGCCTTCTTGTAAAATGTAGGTTTGTTCCCAATTTTTCCCAATATCAAAATATGAAGTCACGGTAGGGATGCCGGTCACCCGGCACCCCCCGTACAGATCCATACGTGCGGAACTACCGCATAAGGCTCCTACCTCAAGTATTTGGCGCAAAAGCGAAATCTCTTACGCACCC
>Ga0255058_10001339_pt1 | contig 13835 bp, 9 predicted proteins | sample Cases_109_9_MG_FD_188637 | JGI IMG/M metagenome (GOLD analysis project Ga0255058, IMG submission 188637) | Seawater microbial communities from Amundsen Gulf, Northwest Territories, Canada - Cases_109_9 | ecosystem: Environmental > Aquatic > Marine > Gulf | place: Canada: Northwest Territories... | reverse complement strand
TTGGTGCTGGCACAAAGCCCCGCCAAGGCCCAGACAATCGAAGCGCCGATCGACGATCAGGCGATCGAGGAAATAGTCGTCACGGGTTCGCGCCTGTTGCGCCGCGACTTCAGTGCGCCCAGCCCGATCACAACAATCAATCGTGAGGCACTCGCATTCTCGGGCCAGACGACGCTCGAGACGACGCTCAACAAGATGCCGCAGATAACGCCGGACTTTGATCGTACGTCGAACAATCCGGGCGATGGCACGGCGCGCGTTAATCTGCGCGGCCTAGGCTCAGGCAGGACGCTGGTCATGTTGAATGGTCGCCGGCTGGCATCGGCCGGCATCGGCAGCTCCGTCGATATCAACAGCTTGCCGCAGGCGCTCATGGAGCGTGTTGAGATCATCACGGGCGGCGCCACCACCGTGTATGGCTCTGATGCGGTCGCCGGCGTCGTTAATTTCGTTACGCGTACCGATTTTGATGGTTTTGGTCTCGATGCGAGCGCCTACGCAACCGAAAAAGGCGACTCCACAATTTATGACATCAACGTCACTTACGGTCATGAGTTCGCAAACGGTAAAGGCAACGTTACGTTATTTGGCGGTTACTACGATCGTGAGCCGCTGTTTCAGAGTGAGCGCGAATTTACACAATTTGCTTGGTTTGATACCGGGAACGGTGACGTGGCCCAGGGGGGCAGTAGCGCAACGCCGGAGGCTACTATTTTTTCGCCACGAATAGATTACGGCGATGGTCAGGGGCCTGTTCGTACCATATTCGAGCCAAACGGCGACCCGCGAGCATTCGTTATTCCGGACGATTTCTATAACTTTGCGCCAGTAAATTACCTGCAGCTACCGTTGACGCGTTACTCAGGCGGCGCATTTCTCAATTACGATTTGAGTAACAGTCTTGAGGCCTATTCCGAGCTTACGTTCACTCGCGCCGAGATTCGTGCGAACCTGGCGCCCGTCCCGATTTTTGCCGTTCTCGAGATCAATCTGGACAATCCATTGCTGACGCCGGCTACGCAGCAACTCTTCGTTGATAATCTATTCCCTGACCCGAATGATCCGAATTTGGTCTCTGGATTTTTCGGCCGTCGAATGCTGGAAACGGGGCCACGCATCATCGATGACACGAATGACTACACGCGCCTCGTGGCCGGCCTGCGCGGTGAGCTCACTGCAAACTGGGACTTCGACGCCTGGGTGATCTACAACAAAGCGGATCAGGATAATCAGCTGTTGAATGCTGTTTCATTTTCCAGGTTTCAGCAGGGCTTGCTGGTCGACCCGCTGACCGGGCAGTGTTTTGACCCATCGAACGGCTGCGTTCCGGTCAATATGCTCGGCGAGAACAATATGTCCCCCGAGGCGGCAGCATTCGTAAGGTCACGCCCGCTGTCTAACCCGACGTCGCGGACACAGAAATCCTTCAGCGCGTTCGTGCGCGGTGACCTCTTGGCAACCTGGGCCGGGCCGATCAAGACGGCATTCGGCGTCGAATGGCGCAGCGATGAGGGTCACTTCAAGGCTGATGACCTGGTTTTCGCGGGCGACATACTCGGATACAACGGCGATGCACCTGTGGACGGCAAAGAAACCGTTGCCGAGGTATACGTTGAAGCGATCGTGCCGCTTGCCGAAGATGCGGCGTTTGCGGACTACCTGGCGCTCGAACTGGGCGCACGTTACTCCGATTATGATAATGCAGGAGATGTCGACTCCTACAAGGTCGGCTTCGAATGGTTGCCGAATCAAAGCATTCGCGTTCGCGGGATGTTCCAACGTAGCGTGCGCGCACCTAACTTGCTTGAGGCATTTCAGGAACAATTCTCACGAGGTGTTTTCCCATTTGTAACTGCATCGTCAGACGAGGATCCTTGCTCGGCGTCCGCGGATCCGGTGGGCGCCGGCAACGTCGATAAGTGTGTCCTGACCGGTTTGCCGATGAGCGAGATCGGGACTTATGAGGCGACGGTTGGATTTCCGACCGAGTTTCTCGCGGGCGGTAATCCGCTATTGACGCCCGAGGAGGCAGAGACGTTCACGTTCGGTGCGGTATTTACCTTCGATGCATTGCCAAACCTGCAGTTTTCGGTCGATTATTTCGACCTCAGTGTCGAAGACACGATCGGCGGCCTTGTTGCTGACATTGCTTGTTTCGATCCTGCGAACACATCCGGCGAGTTCTGTAACCACATGAGTCGGGACCCCGTGACCTTCAACCTCATTGAATTTTTTGAGCCGCAGGTTAATAAGGGCGTCCTCAAGACCAGCGGTATCGATACCCAGATCAACTGGTCAACAGAGCTACCGTCTGCATTGGCTGTTGGCGATAATTCGGCCGATCTGGTGGTTGACCTGATCTGGACGCATATGCAGGAGAATAATTTCCAGGAAACGTCATTTGGAACAGTCTTTGAGTGTGCCGGCAGGTTCGGCCCGCCATGCAACTTCGGGAAAGACGCAACAACGTACCCGAGTGACCGGGTAACGACCAATTTCAATTACCTGTCCGGTAACTTCAACGTATTTCTCAATTGGCGGTGGATTTCGGGCACCGACAATGCCGCGCCATTGCTCCCCGAAAATGCCGGCGATCCTAACCTGGTGCTAGCGATTCCGGATATAGGTTCCAAGAATTATTTTGACCTTGGTTTCGGCTATCGATTCAACGAAAACATCGTAGCCCGGCTGGCGATCGCGAACCTGACGGACACGAAACCGCCCTTCATGGCGGATGCCGCCGATGTAAACACCGATGCGCGTATGTATGACCTGTTCGGCCGCAGCTACACGCTGTCTTTCTCGTTGCAGTACTAGTTGCTCAGCATGTAGAACTGCCAGAGGTCCTTCTGGCTCATCTGCAGGAATGGCTTGATCGCAAGTTTGCCCGTGGCGCCGATGCTTGATTCAAGAAACCTGAGTTCCTCGAGCTTGGCTTTGGTTTCTTCGCCGGTCTTACTCACAAAACCCGACTCGCGCATCATCAGGAGTCCTTTTGCGCGAATCGCCAGCTCTGTGTGTAGCCGCAGGTAGCAGAGCAGGTCGGCGACGATCGGCCCCTCGAATTTTTCCTTGAGGGAGCCTAGATACAAACCAACCTTGGACGACGACAGCTCCCCGGAATTAATCAGCTCCAGCAGCTCCGTATCGGCATCGAAGCCCATGCCCAGCCAGTCGGACACTGACTTCTCGCTGCGGTCGAATACGATGACCAGCAGCAACGGCAGGCACACCAGCACCACGAGCGTGTTAAGAACGGGCGTCAGGAAAAAGTGATTGAACACCGAGTGCGTGATCGTCGCGACGAAGTACGCGGGAAGCAACGCGGCCGAGCCATGGGTTGGGTATTGGCCGACCATGGTATGAGCGATGATCGCGAATATGGCCGTAGCGCCGCCGTGCATTATAGCCGTGCCAAAACCGCGAACTATCCAGGTCCCAAGCGGCATGTCGGGCAGAATCTGCAAGTAGTACATGTTCTCGAGGATGGCGAAGCCCGCACCAACCGCGAAGCCCATGATCGCTGCGTCAACGAGAAAGCCAATGCGGTTGTTACGTATCAGCACGATGACGATGGACGCCTTGAGCGCCTCCTCGACGAAGGGCGCGACGTAGCGCGTGTAGGCAATGAACTCGATGTCAAACCATTCGAGGCCCGCGACGTTTAGCGGATAGCTTGCGGCGGCCGCGCCACAACCGAGCACAATCGTTGCAATCACCCAGCGAATGGGCACGAGTTTGTAGCTGTCGAGATACATCAGTGCCGCGAGGAAACAGCACACCGGCAGGAGCCCCAAAAGGGCGTGAATAACAAAGTCAGCGGTCACATTATTTTGAGCGAGATCATCCACTCGTCGTCATTGAAGGAACCGTTACCATAGCCCTTCGCGTAGCCGGTCGACAACGTCATGTCAAGTCGCGACATCACGGTAAATCGAAAGTCGATCTGGATGCCGAAGTTGTGGGCATCCTGTCTTATGGCGGAATCGTCCAGATTCGTCGTCAAATAGGTCGCGAACAGGGCGGTTCGAGCCCAGGAAAAGTAGAATCTCGGTGTGCCAACACGCCGGAATCGGATGGGCGGCAAGTTCCATTCAAGCATCGCGCGATGAAAATTTCGGCCGGGTATCGCGTTCAGTTCAAAGCCGGGCATCGCATAGTATTCGCGATAGCGTTTGATCTCTCCATGATCAACGTAGTTGTTGCCGAAACCACCGAAGAAGAAATTGGCGAACTCATCGAGGGGGTCACCAAAGGCGACGCCGGCAGAATTTCTAAGCCAGATCGACGAATGGCCCCAGGGAAGTGCGAAGCCAAAATCAAATTCACCAAGAATTTTCGGAATGGTGTCGCCATCGACGTGGTCCGCGGTGGTACCGAGACGCCAGGTGAAACCTTTTTCGTCGTCAACGGCACCGAGCGACTTTCTGACATGGGAGTATTCGAGAATTGCCCCGAACGTCGTTAGTTTGTCGAAGGTCACAGGGACGTTTTGAAAGCGCGGTAGTGCGTCCATGTCACTATAGTGATTGAGTTCGGTCTTGAATTCGAGCTGTCGCGGTTCATCGTACAGCAGGGTTTTCTCGAAGCCGACGAAGAACCGGTTACCCTTGCGGCTCACCTTCGTCGGTCCGAACAGGTCATAGAAGTTGGCGTAGTTCCGGCGAGCGCCGAAGCGCCACGTACCCGCGAGCGGTGAACTACTTACCACAGCATGCTTGTATTCGATATTCACGTTCAGCCGTTCATCGCTGGGGACGCCACCATCGATGTTGTAGCTTGCAGCAATCGACAGCGAGTCCAATTGAATCGGGTCGGAGAAGTTGGCCCTGAGCCCAAGCGAGACAGAGTCCTTGTACCCGAGAATAATGGGGTACATCGACTCGAGGCCGAAATTGCTCACAGGTGTGTATTCACCTTCGTCCGTAACCAGCTCGTCGAGGGGTATGTCGGCCGGCGATCCGGCTTGCCAGTCACGCAGCTGTGGGTGTTTCTGAACGATTTGCTGACCTAGGAAAGTGATTGCGCCGACGTCTTCGAGCGGCACAGGATCAATCGATGCAGGTACGAATCCCTGTCCCGTGTATTGAAAAACAATCAGCGAGCCGTCTTCGCGGGGCAACGGTCTGAAGAAACCGGTTTCGGCGTTGCTGACAGCCTCAATTTCACCCGTATCGATTTCGTAACGGAATATGTTCGATACACCCGTATAGTACGCGCTCCCAAAGAGAAACTTGCCGTCGGGAGAAAACACAAAGCTTTCTGGGACCGAGGTGCCACGATCAAATTTCTGCAGCGGTTCTATATCGCCGGCAAGCAGAGACTCGATTTTCAGTATCTGAATAGAGTGTTCTCCTTCCAGGTTTCCAAACGACGTTGAAAGCAAAGCTCCATCGGGTGAAATGTCCATGTCATAGAGCATGGTTCCATATGGGAACGTATGAATCTGGTTCCACTCCTTGTATGGAAACGGAATGCGTACGAGCGTGACTGCTCCATTCAGATGTCTTGTTCCCCAGATTGAGCGATCGGTCTTGTTGAATACGAGCTCCCCGATACGGGCATCCCTTAGGAGCATTTCTGATTCGCCTGTTCGCGGATTCACGGCCATGAGATCTCGGTAAGCGTGGTTGTCGGCCGTGTAAAACAGTGTTTGCGTTTTCGGGTCGTATGCCAGCGACGTTACGCGGAAGAGCATCGGGCCCTTGATGTCTACTATTTTTTCGACAGAGCCGTCATCCAGGGAAATGGCGCCGATGTGGGCAACGGCACCCGGGTACCGGAATGCCGCATACATCTTGTTTGTTACAGGATCGAGGTAGGCGCGCGAAACCGATCCCAATGGCTTCGTGGATAGATCCTTGTATGTTGTAACCGGGAATTGGCTTACCGAAACCAGGTTGGCCTTCTGAAACTCGTGTTCCCAGTCAATCCAGTCTTGCCACGCCTGATCGAGTGGCAAGCCGAAAACGAGTTCAAATTGTGCTGCGTAGTAGCGTTTGCTGCCCTCGGTGCGGGTAACCCAGGAGACCAGCTTATCGGGCGAATACGCGTACGCGAGATAGCTCAGGAAGCGGGTCCCATACAGATATGCGTTAACACCGACCTGGAAATCGACCATCGTCCCCGAGGACACCAATCCAAGCGGATCGTAAAAATGGCTGCCGTCACGAACCATGGATCGAAACACCATTTCGTCATATCCACCCTGGGCTCTGCCCAGGCCGCCCGCCATCCAGGTTTGCATGAATACGGCCATGCCTTCGTGGTACCAACGAGGGCTGGCGAGGCGAGGAGTCGTCAGATATTGATACAACATCGTTTCAGGATGGTCGGAAATCGCCTGCACCTTGCCCGAAAAGAATCCCCTGAAGCGCCTATCTGCAGCGGTTGTCTGTTCGGTCGTAACGAGGTGAACCAATTCATGGTTCATCCAGGTGTAGAGGCGCTCGGCGGGGGCCGCTGTTTCGAAAGTCAGGGCCCTCGGGGCTATATCGACGATTACGGCGTTTCGCGGCACCGGCAATGCGCCGGCATTTCCGTAGTCGGAGAAGTCTTTTAGCAGAACGGTTACTTTCTCAAAAGGGTCGTAATCGAATACCTTGCGTTGGCTGAGCAAGGAGTTCTGAAAACTGCGCGCTGCATGCGGCACCAGGTAGGTTTGGGAAGGATCGAAATATAGCAAGCGCAGGTCTTGCGTCTCTAGAGACTGTAAGCCTTCAGCACCAGCCGGTGCGCAGAAAGCCGCAACCGATGCGACAAGCAAAAAGCTGACGTAAGCCCTACGCATATCTATTCTTCTTATTTTATAACAGCGAAAAAGATACGGCGGAAAAATCCGCCGTATCTTGTCGCGCTGACATGTTTCAAATCACGCTATTCGTATTTGGGCAAGCACCTGTCCCTTATTGTTGCTGATTGTTCAGGGAGTTCTGAAGTGCAGCACTATTAAGCGCGTCGTTAAGTGCTCCATTGTTCAAGGCATTTCTCATCGCCCCGTCGGCGAAGACATTTCGGAGAGCGCCATCATTTAATGCGTCTCTTAGTGCCTCGTTATTGAGCACGTTTCGGAGTGCGCCATCATTTAACGCGTCTCTTAGTGCGCCATCATTCAAGGCATCTCTCATCGCCCCATCGGCGAAGATATTTCGGAGAGCGCCGTCATTCATGGCGTCCCGAAGTACACTGTCGTTGTAGACATTTTGGAGGGCGCCGTCGTTCAGAGCGTCTCTTAGAGTGCCGTCGTTGAACACTTCGTTAAGGGCGCCGTCGTTCAGAGCGTCTCTTAGAGTGCCGTCGGCCAGCGCGTTTTGGAGCGACTCACTCTGCAAAGCTTCTCTGAGCGTGCCGTCATTAAGAGCGTCTCTAAGGGCGTCGCTTGCCAGGGTGTTCCTGAGCGAATTATCTTGCAGCGCATTCTGCAATGATCCGTCGCGCATGGCGTCCTGCAGTGAGCCATCCTGGAGCGCGTTCCGAAGCCCGGCGTCGTTCAGCACGTTCATAAGCGATGCATCACTGAGCATGTTCCTAAGTGCTTCATCGTTCAACACATCTCTGAGCGACTCGTTATTCAAGGCATCTCTCATCGCGCCGTCGTTAAGCACGTTTCTGAGGCCCTCATCGTTCAAAGCGTTTCGCATCGCGCCGTCGTTAAGCACATTTCTGAGCGCCTCATCGTTCAAAGCGTCTCGCATCGCGCCATCGTTGTATGCATTCCGTAGCGCGTCATTATTCAAGGCATCCCTGAATGCGTCACTATTGAGTGCGTCGCGTAGCGATTCGTCATTTGCCAGCCTTTCAAAAAGGTCCGTCTGCATGAATTCCTGCAGCGCCTGATCACCAAGCTGTACGTCAGCGTCTGAAAGCGAATCTCCGCGATAGCGGTCGGCCGGTGCGACGGTGCCGAACAGGCCACTGCCAGGAGGATTGTTCATGCCGAAATAGACAACCCCAAGTGCGACTATGCCCGCAATTATTACGATCGGGAGTGTTTTGTTACCTGTAGCCATTGTCTTGTCCTCTTTGTTTACCCGTCGCCGGGCCTTTATGCCTGTATATGTAGCTAATTACTGTGCAACAGGGAAAAAGTTGGAAAAATGCCACCTAGCCCTGTTCGTACTCCAGGACGGCCTGGTGTACAGGCTCGCCATTAGAGAAAAATTGTAGATTTATCGACAACTTACGGCTGCCTTCGTTGTGCAGATAAACGGCATACCGCCGCTTGCCATCGACCTGGATCCTGATCTGGCCGCCATCGGCCGAAATGCTGGTACCCGTGCTCTCGAGCTGCGCAAAACCGTTAAACCACACCGATTTATCGTCGTAGGTCGCGACGATATCGATCGGGCCGTTGGTCGAGAGATCGAAGTCAATAATAAGAATAGGGTCCGCCCGGCGGAGCGTAATCGTGCCGGCAACCGCTGCCTTGTGAATGATAGTGCTGGCGACGGGCGCTATGTCACCGGCATCCGACATCGTGCCGACCAGGCCGGTTACATCGTTGAACGCCCGCTGCTGGACCTGCCCTGAATCGACGATCGCAACAGCCATGATGACGCCGGCGGCAAACGTCGCCGTGTATCGCAGTGCGGGCACCGCGAACAGCGAATACCAGAAACCCGGTGACTCGGTCACGGGGCTGGATTGGGGCTTGGCCGTTGGCTCGGGCAGGGAATTCATGACGACGTGCCTCAGGTGTCGTGGCGGGTCAAGCATGCCCTCGGCATCGAGAGCGGAGCACAAGGAGCGAAGCTCATCCTGGAGGGCCTGTCCTGCCTCACTTTCGGCAAGAAATGCCTCGAGTTGGGCTTTGTCATCGGGCTGGATATCGCCGTCGAGGTCGGCGTTAATCAGTGCGATGTATTTCTCGTCTATTGCCATTTAGTGTGTGCCGTTTTGGTCAAGCTGCTCTTTGAGTAACTGGCGGGCCGTGTAGAGCCGTGACTTCACTGTCTTTTCCGGGATTTCGAGAATCTCGCTGATCTCGCTGTAACTGCATCCCAGGAAGTGCTTCAGTACGACGACTGACCGGTAGTCGGATTTAATCGTCATCAGTGCCGTCTGCACGCCTTCACTCAATTGTTCACTTGATGCCTGTTGTTCGGGTCCTTGTGTCTGACTAATCGTGTCCGTGTCCAGTGGCTCGAGACGACTCGATCTCTTGAGAACGTCGACGGATTCATTCAGCGCTATGCGGTAAATCCAGCTGAAGAAGCGGTACTTCGGATCGTAATGATCCCGGTTCTCATACACCTTGAGAAACACCGTCTGCGTAACATCCCGCGCGTCGTCCCGGCTATGAAGCATCCGGTAGGCCGCGTTGTAGACAGGCCTCTCGTAGCGGACCAGCAGGGTTTCAAATGCTTGCTGGTTGCCCTTGATGCACTGCTCCATCAACGTTGTATCGTCTGGCTCATTCATACATACGGTCAGCCGCAGAAAAAGTTGGTGACAAGATGCCGGCAGGGCCCATTCAGCCTTGCCTGGCCTCGATTTCAAAGATCGCGTGGAAACCCGAAAAACGGAACACATCATGTATGTGATTGTTCACATTAATTATTTTTAGTGCGTCGCCGCTTTCGGACAGGCGTTTTTGTGTTTTCAACAGTATACCCAGACCAGCGCTCGAGATGTAATCGAGATTACTAAAGTCCAGAATGCTGGCACCGGAAATGCCATCCATGAACAATTGCGCCTTCTCACACTGTGCGGCGTCGAGCCTGCCTGAGCAGACCACTTCTCCATTTGCGCCGTATTCGATGTCAAACATGCTTTTATCCTTCCCCCTTGGTAAATGTAATAGTACTCCGGCGGTCCTCCCAGTCGTACTGCAGGTTGTCCACCATGCTCTGAATCAGGTGCAGCCCAAGGCCGCCGGGCGTGCGCTCATCGAGCGGCGCATCAATATCGACGTTGCTTGACCTGGTTACGTCAAACGGATCCACGTCGAAGTCGGTCATAGTTACAGTGACCATGCCATTTTCTGCCTCGACGTCGAGCTGGATTTCGTTGTCATTATCCGGGTAGTAATTAACCATGTTAACGAACAGTTCCTCCATCGCGAGATGCACCGGGAATCGAAGCGCGTCGCCGATGTCTCCCGATACGAGCACGTTTTCCGTGAATTCGTAAACATCGGCGATGGAGTCGATGCTCCTGTCGAAGGATTTCTGCATGCGCTACTCGCGTGATCGCCTCGCGAGCACGATCGTGATGTCATCGGCCTGGGGAGCGCTGCCGCCATGCTTGCGGGCGGCTTTCAAGATTGTGGCAACGAGCTCATCGGCAGTGGCATCGGGCATGCTGTCGATCACTGCAGCCACGCCAGCCTGGCCGAATTGCACACCGGATTCATTTTCGTACTCATAGATGCCGTCGGAAATCACACCCAGGACGTCGCCTGGCGCCAGTTGTAATTCCAGCGCATCGCCGAGATTCACTTGCGGCATGTATCCGAGTGGAAAGGTTGTCGCAGGGTGCCAGTCGTAGTCGCCGCTCATCGCGTGGTAATGCATGATCGGCCCCTGGCCGCCGGAGTGAAAGCGGACCGCGTGTGTGTTCGCGTCGAGCAGTCCGAAAAATCCGGTAACGAAGCGGTCGTCCGGCAAGTCATCGCACAGTTGATCGTTAATGTGTACAAACGCATCGTCGAGACTCGAGTTGAGTCGAATAGCAACTCGCAGCATCGCCCGCACCTGCGTCGCACTGAGCGCCGGGCCGATGCCGTGTCCGGTCGCATCACCCATCAGCAGGAAAAGTCGCGTGTCATCAAGTGGCACAAAATCGTACAGGTCGCCACCCGTCTGGTCGGTCGGCTCGAACGCGCCGGCAAAACCGTAACCCTCGAGTGTCGGCATTTCCTTGGGCAAAGTACCCATCTGCACGTCGCGTGCGATCGTGATCTCGCGGTCGAGTCTTTCCGACTCGAGCATTTGCTCCGCGATCCTGGCGCGATGCAAGACAACGGCGGCTTGCGCGGCGAGCGCAACTGCAATGAACTCATCCTGTTCGTCAAACGTGCCGCTGTTCTTGTTCAGTATCTGCAGGACGCCGATCAGCGAATCCTCGTAGCCGATCAGGGGAATCGTCAGCATGCAGCGCGAGCGATAACCGGTCTGTTTGTCAATCGCGCGATTAAAGCGCTTGTCGGCATAACAGTCCGGCACATTGATTAGCTTTCGCGATTGTGCGCTTTCGCCGACGATGCCCTTGTCGGCTGGAATACGAATTTGCCCGAGCTCGGTCGCAACGCGGACAATGAGTTCGTTACTTTCCTCCTCATACAGGAACACGGTGCCACGGTCCGCGTCGAGTATGTTTCGCGATGCGTCTACAACTTCTGTAAGCATCGTGTCGAGGTCGAACGGAGCCGCAAGCTTGCGTGTAACTTCAAGCACACGTCGGAGTGCGGTAGCTTCCGTCGCCAGTTGGGTCATTTGCGAGCGGCTTCCGTCATCGGCATGCGAATGTAGGAAATCTCGATCTCGGAAATTCGGGCCACCATGCGCTCTGCGGTTTCGGGCGCCACGAAATTCGAGTGCTCCATGGCGCGGTCCGTTATGAGCGTCTCAGCCTTGATCGCAAGGTCCTCGCCGAGTTTGGAGGCGGTGTTCACGGGGTCGCCATAATAATCCATATCGCCGATCAGCAAGACGCGGCCGTAGTCAATGCCAACCGATAAGTATATCTGCTCGGCGATATCGTGCCGGTCGTTCGATTTAAACAGCGCTGCGTTAACATCGAAACTCGCCTGGATGGCATCATCGGTGTGCTTGAAAAACGCGTAGCAATTATCTGCATCGCATTTCATGAGCGTGCCGTTATTGGCGGCGATGATCGGTGCAATAATCTGGCGAGCACGGTGGATCATCTTCAAGAAGTGGCACACGCCGATTTTTCTCGAGGTACTTGAGAAGCTGGCCATATCGGAGATAAAGACGGCACCTTCGGTGCCGAATTGTTCCCAGATCTTGCTGCGCGCCGTCTCTTGCTGCTCGGAATCATCAATTTCCGAAAACCGGGCGATAGCCGAGTCGAATTCGGCATGACCGGTCAGCGAGGTTGGACTGGAACCGTCTGCCATCATGTCTCCCTGTTCGATTTTTATTCACCCACGATAGCTGCGTCACAGTATATCCGGTCGATTCCGATATTTGACGGCAAAATGATGTTTTTATTGTTAAAAACAAGCCGAATGCTGGCAAGAAGGGGCCAATTTGCCTAGTCTTTGCAACGGGGTTTCAGGGAAGCAACGTAATGTCGTTTCTGGCTGAACTAAAAAGAAGAAACGTTATACGCGTTCTAATCGCGTATCTGGCTGCGGCGTGGTTCCTGGTCCAGATCGCGGACACCGTCGTGCCGGCCTACGGGCTGCCGGATTCAGCTGTCGGCATCCTGATTACGATTCTCGCAATCGGGCTGGTTCCGGTCGTCATCATTTCCTGGGTATTCGCATGGACGCCCGCGGGCCTCAGGCGCGACGCCGACGTTGCGCCAGGTGAGCCCATCGCGCCACAGACTGGCAAAGCCCTGGATCGCGTCATCATGGTTGTGCTGGCTATGGCGGTTGGTTTGCTCATGTTCGACAAGCTCGTTCTTGACGAAGATCCCCGGTCATTCGAGGAGAGAAGTTCGATTGCGGTCCTGCCGTTCGTCAACATGAGTGCGGATCCCGATCAGGTGTATTTCTCCGACGGTATAGCCGAGGAAATACTGAACCTGCTGGCGAAAGTCCGACAACTTCGGGTCATTTCGAGATCATCGGCATTCACTTTTCGAGGTGACGTCAATATTCCGGAGGTCGCCGAAGCACTGAATGTCGCTTACGTGCTTGAAGGCTCGGTCCGCCAGTCTGGCGACAAAGTTCGCATAACGGCTCAGCTTATTGACGCACGGAAGGATGCGCACGTCTGGTCGGACACATGGGACAGGGATCTGGAAGACATTTTTGCGATTCAGGACGAGGTTGCGGCGATCGTGGCGCGACGGCTGGAGCTGCAGTTACTTGGCCAGGCCCTGGAATCCAGGCGAACGGATCCGGAGCTGTACGCGATTTATTTACAGGTAAGGTACGACTTGCAAAACGACAATTCCTTGCAGGGAGAAATTGAAAAGCTGAAATACGTTAACGAGCAGGATCCGGACTACCTACCGGCAATTAACCTGCTTGGAGTCTTGTATTACTTCGCGACGGGTCTCACAGAGCATGACCTGTTTACACCCGAAGTAGGCTATCCGCTGAGAGACGCGATGACAAAGCGAGCCATCAACCTCGACCCTGATGACGCAACAGCGAACGCTTATCTCGCGTGGGAATATTTGGAGGCTCATGCGGATCTGGCTGCGGCCGCGCGAGCCGCTGAAAAATCGTTCAAGGCCGGTTCCGGTATTGCTGACGTCTTGCGTCTGCTGGCGGCCCTGGCGCGTGAAATGCAAAAGGACGATATCGCAATCGCGCTTGGCAGGGCGTCGGTCGCCAGGGATCCATTGTGCGAGGAGTGTCACTGGGTACTGGGTGGTGTCTACATGCAGGCCGGTCGGTTCGAGGAAGCGGAGCGCTGGTATCGAAAGTTTGTGAGCATGGGTACAGGCGGCCGAATTTCCCTTGGCAAGTCACTGCTCGCGCAGGGTCGTACGCAAGAAGCATTTGATTCCATGGAGCAGCAGGAAGGCGATGATATTTCGATTCTTGCCAACGAAGCGAATGCGTTATTTTCCCTGAATCGAATAGATGAGTTTGACAAAACCGTCGCACGCTTTCTTGCCGTGGGTGGTGAAAATGAACCAATGGATCTTGCTGCAATTTATGCATGGTCAGGCGATGCCGACAAAGCTTT
>Ga0255058_10001338_pt1 | contig 13836 bp, 7 predicted proteins | sample Cases_109_9_MG_FD_188637 | JGI IMG/M metagenome (GOLD analysis project Ga0255058, IMG submission 188637) | Seawater microbial communities from Amundsen Gulf, Northwest Territories, Canada - Cases_109_9 | ecosystem: Environmental > Aquatic > Marine > Gulf | place: Canada: Northwest Territories... | reverse complement strand
GGTCGTCCTGCTGGTTTCTGTCTCATCTCAACTCCTCAGGTTAGGATGAACAAAAACACTCTCTTAAACCAGAACTAATTCTGTCCCATAGGCGCTGACGTCATACAGTCTGGCCATTTTGTGTCTGGCGACACCGGTATTTCTACTGTTCAGTCTGATCGGTCTGGTCGATGGGCTGGTGCAACGGGATTTGCGTCGCTGGGGCGGCGGCCGTGAAAGCTCCTATCTGTACCACTACGCCAAAAACAGCGTGTGGATGTTCATGTTGAGTGCCTGGGTTTGCTATCTGGCACTACCGGTTAGCCTGCATCCGGTGTTCATCGTGCTGCCGTTTGCGATCCTGTTTGCAATCAGCATTAGTGTCAGCGCTAGTACCTTCAAAAAGTATTTGTAGGAAAGCAAAGAAATCAACAGAGACTATGTCGCGCAAAAAATTACGTAAGACCCCGTGGAACACCAAACATTGAGGAGCTAACCCACATAGTTAGTAACCAGACTGTCTTAGCCGAGCTCCGAATCTCTAATTATTCCAAGCGGTGGACTCTAACGACAAGTAGACGGTCGCCGCTGGGTCGATGAGCATTTCCTCCCGAATCCAGATCTCGGGTGTTAACTGATTGTTTTTATTGATCAATCAGGAGGCGTCCACGGACAACATTGCAGGACTGTGCATAACGATGCAGGACCGACTCCCGCAAAAGTCCCACAGTCGTACTGCTCGGGTATTTGGCGAATCCACTCCCCAATAAAACGCCGATAGAGTTTTTGCGCCCTACACCGGTGATACATGGCAGGCAGCAGCTTGCGCATTGCCAGATCACCCGTGCCGCCGAAAATCATCAGGTCGAACGTATGAACCGGAATGAGTTGTGCCATCAAACGCCTCCTTATGATTTCAGGATTGGCTGGTATTTGGTGCGCCGCGACGCCGCTCGAGCTCAAGCCTGACTTCGTGTGCTCTTTCTTCGGTGATCGAGAACGTCGCGATCGCCCATATCGCGACGCCCGAGGCAATAAATGGTACAAATGCGTCGAAGATTCGCATCAGGTAGATCGTGCGTTCCGCCTGGTTGCCCTCAAGTGCTACGTCGAAGCCGGTCGCATTCAGCAGAAATCCGCCGGCCGCCAGTGCCGCGGCCATGCCGAGTTTCACGACCCACCAGAAAATTGAGCCGTACATACCTTCCCGGCGTGCATGCGTTTGTAGTTCGTCCATATCGACAACGTCCGCAATCATTGATGGCATGATCGTGAACAGGCCGCCAAGACCAAAAGCGAGAAATGGCGCGGGAACCAATAGCAACCAGGGAAACTCGGGGTTGTAGCAAACCCACTTGAGTGCATAGCCAATCATTGAGATTCTGATTGCGACGAAGAAAGTACGCCGTTTTCCAATATAGGTGCCCAACCAGGTGACAAAGACAATCACACAGAACGTGGAAATCGCGCCGAGCGTGCCAGCGTAGCCCGCGTACTCGGCGCCGCGCACAGTGTCGCCGCCAAACACATAATAAATAATCACGTAAAACTGAAACGACGAGATCAGCATAAAGCCATTAAAAACGAGAAACGTCGCCGCGCAGAGTTTGAGAAATGGTATGAACTTCAATGTCGTTGCAAAGCCACTAAAGAAATCCCGCATGTTGTCGAAAAAAGTATGCTGGCGAGCAGCCTCGTCCGACGCATTGCCGGAAAAACGTTCGCGCAGGAAAATGGCAGGCATGACGCCAATGCCCATCACCATAACGGCGATGATAATCGCAAGACCGGCGGCACCGTCCACCATACCGTCAAACCAGCGCTCGCTTTGCATGATCAGCAAGAACCACGGCGCGATCACGTAGGCGAGCTGACCAATAAAATTCTGCACGCCCATCAGTCGCGTGCGTTCGTGGTAGTCGGGCGTCAGCTCATAACCGAGCGCGACCCAGGGCGTTGCGAAGACTGTGTAGGCTAGGTAGAAGATCAGTGATCCGGTCAGGAAATACCAAAAGTAAAAGGACTCACTCTTGTCAGCCGGCAACTGCCAGAGCAGGGCGAAAATGATGCCTACCGTAATCGCGCCCACGAATATGTAAGGTCGGCGCCGCCCCCAGCGCGAGCGCGTGTTATCCGATATGTAGCCCATGAGCGGGTCGGTGATAGCGTCAGTCAGACGGGGAAGTGCACCCAACAAACCGACTAACGCGGGATTCATGCCCAGGCCAAGATTGAGGACGATGACCATGCCGCCGATCGCAGCGGCGAGCAGGTTGTTTGCGAAGGCCCCCAACCCGTAAATCAGCTTTTGTGGAAACGAGATTCGGTCTTCAGGCGCGGTTTCGTAGTGCTTGCTATGGCTCATCAGGACTTTTTCTTATGTTTGTATCGGAACCAATAGCCGCAAATAAATCACGAATGAATTCGCGACATCGCCGAAGCCACAACCGGGCCGGCCCGAATAAAGCAGGGTAACCTGTTTCATAAGAAACCTTCTCGCTCGTATTGACAACGCTGTCAATATACACTATACCAGTAATTACTGACAGCGCTGTCAGAAATACAGAAGTACAACAAAATGATCGATGGGGGCATGCTGAGCAACAATGTACTCGCCAAGGATCTTCCGGCCGTACCTGCTTTTTTGCTGGTTCGTCGTGCCGGGCGAGAAACTCAGACGACCCGACGATTTCCTGGATTAGAGGCGCAAAGCACCGAAGCTTAAGTGCCCTTCCTGAACACTGAGGTATTCTCTATGTATAGCCGAAACTCTCAAGCTCCAGCGACCGGTAGTCGCGCTTTTGGTGCTTTAAACCGTTTGCTATCGGCGACTGATCGCCTGTCCATGAAATTCAGCCTTTTACCGCTGGCCGTCGCGATTTTGTTGATTCTTGGAGCCTGCGGTGGTGTTGAGAGCGAAGTGCCGGCAGGGACGTTTGTTGCGCCTGTGGTCGAATGGCAAATCGTGTTCGAGGACGATTTCGACGGCGCTGCACTCGATGCGGCGAAGTGGAATGTCGATACCGGCGATGGCTGCCCTGATCAGTGCGGATGGGGCAACAATGAATTACAGATTTACGATGCGGCGAGAGTTACGGTTGCCGGCGGCATTCTGAGTATCGAGGGTCGCGAAGAACTCGGTGGCGGTTACACCTCGGGACGACTCAACACCAATGGAAAGTTCGACTTTCAGTACGGACGCGTGGAAGTCAGCGCCCGTGTGCCCGCGGGTCAGGGCATCTGGCCCGCGATCTGGTTGCTGCACAGCGACCCGTCGATTTATGGCCCATGGCCGCTGTCCGGCGAAATCGACATCATGGAGGCGTTCAATTACGGCGTTAACGACGCGCTTACCCAGAGCACGACGCACTATGGCCTGCCGAAGCCGCCGTTCAACGGAACCTCATCGAGCACCAACCTGTCCATTAACGCCGATCTTAATTTCCACGAATACGCGGTCGAGTGGGAGAAGGACAAGATCAGGTTCTTCATCGACGGCGTGCATTATCAGACACAAAACTCCGACAACTGGTTTACCTACTACCCCGCAGATGAAGGTGGCCTCTACGATCCACTCGGCCCCTATACGCTCGGCCTCAAGGACGCACCGTTTGATCAGGCCTTTCACCTGTTGATCAACTTTGCGATCGGCGGCAATCCTGTAGGCGACCCCAACGCAGCCACGGTATTTCCGCAGACTCTCGACATCGACTATGTGCGCATCTATGAATGTGCAAACGCCAATCCGGGCACCGGCCGCGGCTGCGGTACGGCAGATGCTTCGGTGGTGCCGCTCGAGGATGGCGACGGCGGCCCGCTGCAGAACCTCGTAACCGAACAGCCTTACATCGAAATCCTTGACCTCTATCTTGATGCGCCCGAAACGATCACGGTAACCATCGGCCAGGACTCATCCAGCAACATGTTGCAGGTCGACGGCTTCACCGGCGCCGGCGCAACAGTTACCAATGATCCCGCATTTCCCGATCCGGACGACGCCGCCAACACAGTCTGGCATGTCAGCGTGGCCAACGACGTCGCGAATGTTTTCCTCGGCACACAGGACCTGAGCGCAGATCCTCTGCTGGATAGCGGATTCGACTTCTCCGGTGGCGGGCTTGGCGGAGACCCGGTCGGCGAGATCGTATTCGACATGCAGGTTAATTCAATCACGCCGGGCACCGATCTTTTCGTCAAATTAGACAGCGGCTTTCCGAATCTCGGCGAAGTCGTGTTGCCCGAGTCAGAACTTGTCATCGGCGACTGGAAGACCTATTCCGTCAAGTTCGACGACCTGCTCGCCAACCCGGGTTTTGTTGCCTGCTGCGGCGGCATGGGCGTGGACCTCGAGAATGTCGTCAATCCGTTCGTCTTTGAAGTACAGAACGGCGATACCGACGTCTACCTGGACAATATCCGCATCACCAACGCCTGTTACGTCGTTGGCGCCTGTAAAGCATCGCCGCGTACCAAAGGCATCCCTGATTTCATCGTCTTTGACGACGCCGTCAACGTCGCGACCTGGGACACCGGCATCGCCGGTGCCGACTCCGGATCCGGTTTCGCCAACTACACAGACGGCACCAATCCGGCCAACAAAGCCAATTGGGCAATCATCGCTGACGCCGATCCGGCACGCGGGCAGGTCATAGACGTTACCTTCAACAATAGTGGCGAATTCGGTGTCTGGTTCATCCAGAGCACCGGCGCCGTCGACATGAATGCTTACTCTGCGGGTGCAGTCGTCTTCGACATCATTGTCGACGACTACGGCAACAACACCAATGGCATGACCATGAAGATCGACTGCTTCTTCCCGTGCACCAGTGGCGACAAGAACCAAGGCTTCATAGCAGACGGTGTATGGGAAACGGTTACCGTGCCGGTCTCGACGCTCACCGCCACCGGTCTCGATCTCAATGCCGTAAACACGGGCGTCGTCATCTTCCCGACCAGCCAGTCCGGTACGATCCACTTCCGGCTGGATAATATTCGCTGGGTTGCGGACACGAATGCGCTGCCTAAAAACCAGATCGATTTGCCAGTGACCTTCGACGATCCGCTGGTCGATTACTCGCTGATCGACTTCGGCGGCACCAGCTCGATCATTGTCGATGATCCCGCGGGCGGCTCGAACCAGGTCGCGCAGACGACGCACAATGGCGGGCCGTTCGCAGGCACCGTCATCGGTCTGGATGCCGGTTTCGCCAATCCGATTCCGTTTACGGCGACCGAAACGACAATGAGCCTCCGTGTAAGGTCGCCGGCCGCCGGCATCCCCGTGATGCTGAAAGTTGAAGATTCCAGTGACCCGAATGTTTTCGCGGAAGTCATCGCCACAACCACGGTCGCAGGCGGCTGGGAAACGCTGGTGTACGACTACGTCGGTGTGATTGATCCGGTGAACGTCAGCTATGAGAAGGCCGTGCTGTTCTTCAACTTCCCGAACGCCGGGGATGGATCGGTCTACTTCTGGGATGACGTTGCCTTTGGCGCCGCCGGTCCTGTTCTGAACCAGGTCGATCTGCCGGTCACTTTCGATGATGCCACCGTCAATTACGACCTCGGCGATTTCGGCGACCCGGTCAGTGCTATGACGATGCTCATTGCGGACCCGACCAATGCTTCAAACACAGTGGCCTCGACGACCAAGCCTCTGGGTGCACCACTGTGGGCAGGTACGACGGTGGGCGCCACCAACGGGCTTGCCTCCGCTATTCCATTGACGGCGACCGATACAATGATGACGGTGCGAGTGTACTCACCGGATGCCGGAATTCCGGTCCGTTTCAAGGTAGAAAACAAGAACGATCCGACAGTCAGTGTCGAGACAGAGGCGATGACGAGCGCGGTCAACACCTGGGAGACGTTGACATTTGACTTCGCCAACGAAGCTCCGGGGACGGCGGCTCTGAATCCTGCATCGACCTACGACAAGGCGTCGATATTCTTCAATTTCGGTACCGATGGCGATACGGCAGGTGAGAAGACCTATCTTTGGGACGACATTGACTTCGTGCAGTCAGCAGCTGCACAGCCTTTCCTCGTGTTCGACGATGCGGTTAACCCAGCCTGGGATGTCGGCATTGCCGGGACCGAGAGCCCGGGCTTCCCGCTGATCACGGACGGCACTGCAGGCTCGGTCGTGAACTGGTCCGTGGTCGCGGCTGCCGACCCGAATCGCGGGGACGTAATCGAAGCCACAATTGGTGGCGCCGCCCCGGAATTCGCGCTGATCTTCATCCAGAGTTCGAGCCCCGTCGACATGAGCGGCTACAGTGGCGGTTCCGTCGTCTTCGATATAAACGTGCTCGATTACGGCACAAATACGAACGGCATGATCATGAAGATCGATTGCGGTTTCCCGTGCACCAGCGGCGACCAACCGATCGGTGTTGTCGGTGACGGAGTCTGGGAGACCGTGTCTACTCCGGTCTCGCAACTGGTCGGTACGGGTCTCAATCTGACCACTGTGAATACCGGCATCGTCGTATTCCCGGACATCGCCAATCAGCAGGCCGGCGCCACCGTGACCTTCCAGATCGACAACGTCCGCTGGGAGCCGACCGTACTCGTCAACCAAGCGGTGTTCACGGACGCGGTCGACCCGCTCTGGGATGTCGGCATCGCCGGCACGGAAAGCCCGGGCTTCCCGTTCATCGGTGATGGCGCCTCAGGCAATGAGGTCAACTGGTCCGTCGTAGCGGCCGCCGACCCGGCGCGCGGCCAGGTCATCGAGGCTACCTTCGGCGGCACCAACGAGTTCGGGCTCATCTTCATTCAGAGTTCCGGGCCAACCGACATGAGTGCTTACGACGAGGGCGCAGTCGTTTTCGATATCAACGTGCTGGATTACGGCACGAATACCAACGGCATGGTCATGAAAATAGACTGCATCTTCCCGTGCACCAGTGGTGATCAGCCCATAGGCGTAGTCGGCAACGGCGGCTGGCAAACCGTATCTGTAGAGGTATCGCAGCTCGTCGGTGGGGGGCTGAATCTCAGCACGGTCAATACCGGTCTGGTGGCGTTTCCGGACATTCCTGACCAGCAAGCCGGCGCTACCGTGATCCTGCAGCTCGACGACATTCACTGGGAGCCATGAGCATGAACGGCAACGACAATCAATCAGGACACAAAATGTTCACGCACATTTCAGAGAGACCCTGCAGCTCCAATGCGAACGAAGGCACGCTACCAGGGGGAGATCGAATTATGAAAGCACATAAACTTCTTTTGTCGTATGGTGCGCTGCTCGCTTTTCTTGCTTGCCCGGCGAGCACGCTCGCTCAGGACGAGATGGTGCTCGAGGAGATCATCGTTACGGCCACCCGTGTAGAAACGGATCTGATGAGCACATCAATCGCCGTTTCGGCGTTCACGCAGGAAGACCTGACGAGGAACGGCGTCAAAGATATTCGTGATGCGTCCGACCTCGTGCCCAACTTTAACGTTGCGTTCTCTCCAACAGACAGCGGTGTGCAGCTCACAATGCGCGGCATCAACAGTAACAACTTCACAGAGATCGGCGATCCGAGTGTTGCGTTTCACGTGGACGGCGTCTACTCGCCTCGTCCGCAGGGTGCGGTTGCCCTGATGTTCGACCTCGAGCGGCTCGAGATCATGCGCGGGCCACAGGGCACGCTGTTTGGCCGCAACTCGGCGGCGGGAAGCGTCAATGTCATCACGGCCAAACCAAGCCAGGACGGCATCTTCGGCACGCTGGGCGCTGAGATAGGCAACCGCAATCAGCGCAACATTCTCGGCACACTGAATCTGCCGGTCACCGACACGCTCGCCCTGCGCGGTAACTTCTTCATTGAACAGCGCGACGGATTTGCCAAACAGGATACGGGAACCAAGGATCTCGCGGGCATCGGCAACCAGGGCCCGGACGGCATCCCGGATATGGACCAGCGCCGGAACCGCGCGGTCGGCGAGGAGGACTTTTATGGCAACTCTGACCGATGGGCCGCTCGCATCAGTGCGTTGTGGGAGCCAACCGATGAATTCAACTGGCGTATCAGCGTGGAAAAAGCGCAGGACAATAGCGCTGGCTGGCCAATCGCTCCGAATTGCGAGGCAAATCCGGAACTGTGCCAGTACAACGGCGGCGGCATCGATTACATCGATCCAAACATCCCGGGCCTTCTCGACATGGAGATGGACGCGGTACGCAGCCACATCAACTATGCGCTGACCGATAATATCGACATCGTCTACAACCTCGGCTGGGCGAGACAGCAGCGCAGCCAGGAGTGGGACGGTGACATGGGATGGCGGCCGGTGCCGGGAGCTACCACAGGCTGGTTGAATCGCAATCAGCCCTGGGACGACCTTTATCTTGCTACGGCAGAATCGCATTATGAATCGTGGTCGCATGAGTTGCAGTTTCAGGGGTTGACCGGTCCGGTTAACTGGATAGTCGGCCTGTTCGATTTTCGTGAAGACAACGACATTATTTTTGACGTTGAGATTCCGTTTTGCTGCTCAACCGGCGCGCTTGGCGGCATTTCATTTGTGCAGCCGGAGCGATTACTGACATCTCAGGCTATTTTCGGTCAGGCGACCTGGCACATCACGGATGAGTGGCATTTGACTTTTGGCTACCGATATACAGAGGACGAACGCGAGGACATCGGCGGCAGAAACATCGGCTGCTTCGGTGGTGGTGGCTGCAGCTTTAGCGCGGGTCAGATTCCGTTCGATGGTCACCCGCAAACAACCGGCGAAACGGATGAGCTGCTCCTACCACAGTTTACGAGTGATGATCTCGGCCCGGGCATGGGTGCACAGAATCGCTTCGGCAATTATCAAGTCTTCGACGTCAACGATAACAAGGAGACTTTCAGTAAGGGCAACTGGCGAGTCGGTGTCGACTACGACCTGAATGCTGACACCTTCTTCTATTTCTATGCTGCGACCGGATCGAAAGCAGGCGCTTTTGGCGACGGTGTTGACGTTTGTCGCTGCGGGCGGATCGAAATCTTCAAATTCGACCCAGAAGAAGTCCTGAACTATGAGATCGGCTACAAGGCTTCGCTTTGGGACGGGCGCATGAACCTGGTTGTGACGGCGTTTACCACAGAATTTACGGACAAGCAGGTAACGCAGTTCCGCACGGTCGGTGTGGTCGAAGATCCGCCGGGCACGGTATTGTTACCGGAGCAGGAAATCGGCACGCTGGTTACCTCGAACGCCGGCGAAGCCTCGATCGATGGGCTCGAGATCGAATGGGATCTCATTCCCTGGGAAAACGGCCGTCTCAGCGGCGGCATAGGCGTGCTCGATGCGAAGTTCGACAGCTGGCCAGGCTATGCGGGCGAGGCTTATTTCTGCGAACAACGTGCCGACGCAGGCCCGGAATTCGAGTGCGTACCGCAGGATGACGGTTCCGGTACAAATAACATCGCAGGTAACGAGTTGCCGTTCTCAACACCGGTGACATTTACGATCGCGTACGAGCACGACTTCCCGTTGCAGAGCGGCGCCAGCCTGAAACCGTACGTGAAGTTTCACTGGGAGGATGAAATGCACTTCACGGAAGGCAACTTCGACGCTATTCCCGCTTTGTCGGACAAGCGCGATTCGTTCGGCACGCTTGACGCGACGCTCCGCTATACGTCACCGGATGAATCATGGAATATCGAGGCATTCGTCTACAACGCTTCTGATGAGCGTATTCAGACCTACTGGGTTGACAGTAACCAGCCGGATGCGCCGCTATTTACCTGGAACGCACCGCGTACCTGGGGTGTTCGGGCCTCATACAACTTCAGCCCGTAAGCTGCGCGAAAACGGACAGGCGTGTAAGCGAAGTAAAGCCGGTCAATCGCGACATCGACTGACCGGCTTCTTTTCAATTCCTCAGCGTAATGAAAATCTGCGTGTATCGGACTGTGACAAAAATACTATGAATCCGCTTATCTTCAAAACAGGCGTGGCCGCATTGAGAATACCGACTGTGACCATAGTCGCGCTTTGTTTGTCCAATGCAGTCGTAGCCGAGTCAGACTCGCAGGCTGCCGCTGCAATCGAGGTCTTCAATGGCAGTGCTGTTGCCCCATTTCAGCTGTTCGTCGGCGACAAGGCCGGATGGGCGGTACCGGTTGGAGAAAGTGCGTTTACGTCCAATGCCGGTCTGCTGACCGTCGAAACCGACCCCGAGAAAGGTGCGATTTCTGCGACCTGGCTGAAAAAAGGCGAGGCACAGCTGTACTTTGCCAATACTGAGCCTCAGGACCTGATCGCATCGGTAGAAGCGGACGCGGCGCTGGTTGTCTCGATTCAAATCAATAAGCCGCCCAACAAGCAAGTCACTTTGCGTATGGGTTGCGGCTATCCGTGCGCCGCTAATGCAGACATCAGCAAACTTTTGAAGGCGCTGCCCGAAAACGAGTGGCTGCGCGTTTCGTTCGATTTGCGATGTTTCGCAAATGGTGGACTGAATGTCAGCAACGTCGATACGCCATTCCTTCTGTTGACCAGCGGAAAACTGTCCGTAACCATAGCTGATGTGCGACTCGTTCCCGGTGCAGGGCCCGACGCCACCATCAAGTGCAGATAGGTATACGGCCGCATGTTGTTGGTAGTGGTTCGTGAGATTCCTGGTTTATCCGCTCACCTTATTTTTCTTTTCTACGGGTTTGGCCATTTCTATGGCAGCTAATGCAGACGACTTAATGACTATGGAAAAGCGAATCGAGACTCTTGTGCAGCAAATGACGCTCACCGAGAAGATCGGTCAGATGAACCAGGTCAATTCAGCGGGCGGAATAATTCCGGAAGACCTTAGGCTGGCTGTGCAATCTGGCAAGGTCGGCTCGATTCTGAACGAGGTTGATCTAGAAACCGTCAATGAACTGCAGCGCACTGCCGTTGAGGAAAGCCGGCTCGGCATTCCCCTGATGATCGGGCGAGACGTGATACACGGTTTTAAGACCGTGTTTCCGATCCCGCTTGGCCAGGCCGCCAGCTGGAATCCGGACATTGTCCGGAATGCCGCTCGCGTTGCCGCATTGGAGGCCGCGTCGACCGGCGTCAACTGGACGTTCGCGCCGATGATCGATATAAGCCGCGATCCCCGCTGGGGCAGAATCGCTGAGAGCCTGGGCGAGGATCCCTTCCTGACGAGCAGACTGGGTTCAGCGATGGTGCGCGGATTCCAGGGCGACAGTCTCTCGGCCAAGGGGACGATCGCCGCCTGTGCCAAACACTTCGCAGGCTATGGTGCCAGCGAGAGCGGTCGCGACTACAACACGGTCGCCATTCCCGAAAATGAATTGCGCAATGTCTATCTGCCGCCTTTCAACGCGGCGCTCGATGCCGGCGTTGCAAGCTTCATGGCGGCGTTCAGTGATCTGAACGGCGTGCCCGCAACCGGAAACGAACTGCTCATGAAGCAGATTCTGCGGGACGAGTGGCAGTACGACGGATTCGTCGTCAGCGACTGGGATTCAGTCCGTCAGCTCGCAATCCATGGATTGACGGAGAACGACAAAGAGTCAGCCTTCGAAGCTGTTACGGCGGGTGTCGATATGGAGATGGCCGGGTCGGCCTATATCGATAACCTCGCCGAATTGAATGAGGAGGGCCGTATCAGCATCGAAACGATTGACGCGATGGTCGCCAATATTCTGCGCGCAAAGTTCCGGCTCGGCCTGTTTGAGAACCCGTACACAAACCCGGAGGACTTTCCGCCGATCGCGAACGAGCAAGCCCTGCAAGTGGCACGAGATGCGGCACTGCAGAGTATCGTGCTGCTCAAGAATGATAACGCTGCCTTGCCGCTGTCTGCAGACGATCTGACGTCGGTGGCCATTATCGGACCGATGGCAGATGCGCCCTACGAACAGCTTGGCACATGGATTTTTGACGGTGACCCGGCGCTGAGCCAGACGCCGCTGCAGGCGATTCAAAATTTCGTTGGTGACAATTTTGACGTTCGCTACGTCCGTGCAATGGAAACCTCGCGCAGCAAGGCGACCGAAGCGTTTGACGAAGCAGTGGAAGTTGCCGCCGACTCCGATATTGCAGTTTTATTCCTGGGCGAGGAGTCGATCCTGTCCGGCGAGGCGCGTTCGCGCGCCGATATAAATCTGCCCGGAGAGCAAGCTGAGCTCGTGCGGCGGATAAGGCAGGCGGGAAAACCGGTGATTGCTGTCATTATGGCGGGCCGGCCGCTGACACTCACGAACATCGTCGACGAAGTCGACGCGCTTCTCTTTGCCTGGCATCCGGGAACCATGGGTGGTCCTGCGATCGCGGACCTGTTGTTTGGCGTTGAATCGCCGTCGGGCAAGCTGCCAGTGACGTTTCCGCGCATGGTTGGTCAGGTGCCAATCTATTACAACCATAAAAACACCGGTAAGCCCCCGTCACCTGAGACGATCATTCATATCGATGACATCGATGCACACGCGCCACAGACTTCGCTGGGGATGACCGCGTTTCATCTCGATGCCGGCTATATGCCACTGTTTCCGTTTGGTTACGGCCTGTCCTACGCCCGCTTCGAATATTCGGACATCGAAACGAGTTCGGGCGAACTAAAAATCGGCGAAACAATAACGATAAGTGCGAGACTGACGAACACGGGTGACGTCGAGGCCGATGAAGTTGCCCAGCTCTACATCAGGGATCTCGTTGGCAACGTGACCCGACCGGTCAGGGAACTGAAGGGCTTTCAAAAAATCAGACTCGGACCCAGAGAGAGCCGGGTGGTGATGTTCAAATTGCACACCGACGATCTGGCGTTCTACGACAGAAACATGCGGCTCATTACCGAGCCGGGACAATTTCACGCCTGGGTCGGCGGCAGCTCCGAAGCACAACTACAGACTGAATTCGAAATCATCTAAACCAGTTAGCCATCCCTCTATATGAATAAGAACACGCGATTTACGGTAACCGTCGCATTGATCGTCGCCCTCGGCGGCTTTCTGATGGGATTTGACGCATCCGTAATCTCCGGCGTGGTCAAATTCATCGAACCGGAATTCGATCTGACCAAGGTTGAGCTCGGCTGGTCGGTCGCGTGCCTGACCCTGACGGCAACTCTTGCGATGATGGCAGCCGGCCCGGTCAGCGACAGACTCGGCCGTAGAGTTGTATTGAAGTACGCGGCAGTGTTGTTTTCGGTCTCGGCAATTGCGTCAGCGGTGGCGCCATCCTTCATCATTTTGGTTGTCGCAAGAATGATCGGCGGCCTCGGCGTTGGCGCAGCGCTGATCATCGCACCAATGTATATCGCCGAAATCGCACCCGCGAACATTCGCGGACGCCTGGTCTCTTTCAACCAGCTGAACATCGTCATTGGCATCTCGGTGGCTTTCTTCACCAACTATCTGATCCTGAAACTGGGGCAGTCCGATGTTTCCTGGGCGCTGGCGCTCAGATTCGGCCAATGGAACTGGCGCTGGATGCTCGGTCTGGAAACCCTGCCTGCTATCCTCTACTTCTTCGCTTTGTTCGTCGTGCCGGAAAGCCCTCGTTGGCTGGTGATGCACGGACGACAGGAGGAGGCGTTCAGGATCATGGAGAAAGGCAGCGGCCCGCGACAGGCGAGGATCGACCTGAAAGCGATCCATGACAGCGCCAGAGCGGAGACGGCCACTGACAAAACTCCCTTTCGCGAACTCTTCAGCGCGCCGATGAGGCTCGTCATCACGATCGGCATCAGCGTTGCGATTCTGCAGCAAATCACCGGCATTAACTCGGTGTTCTTCTATGCCCCGATGATTTTTGAGCAGTCGGGCATCGGCACGGACGCATCTTTCATGCAGGCGGTGCTGCTTGGCCTCACTAACCTGGTGTTTACAATCCTGGCCATTCTTCTTATCGACAAGCTGGGGCGTA
>Ga0255058_10001336_pt1 | contig 13840 bp, 12 predicted proteins | sample Cases_109_9_MG_FD_188637 | JGI IMG/M metagenome (GOLD analysis project Ga0255058, IMG submission 188637) | Seawater microbial communities from Amundsen Gulf, Northwest Territories, Canada - Cases_109_9 | ecosystem: Environmental > Aquatic > Marine > Gulf | place: Canada: Northwest Territories... | reverse complement strand
ACGCGACTGCGGGTTCCGAGGAACAGCATCTTTACCTCGATCCCGACGGATTCACGGCGCAGACGCCTTGTGGTGATTATCGCGGGGTGACGGACCAGACCTTCATGTCTGAAACACCCGGCTATTACAAGACGGTGCTCGTCCCGCGCGGTTCTTGTCGTCCGGAGTGGCTAGCACGTTAAAGACTGACCGAAGACTACGCTCACCCTCAGCGGAGTTACCATGCTTAGCGACAGCCATTTTTTCTTTAACAAAGCCGCGGACGTCCTAGGACTGCAGGACAAAGTCCGGCAAATTCTACTAAGCCCGCAACGCAGTATCAAAGCAGAAATCGTAATAGAAGACAGCAACGGCGAGTTGCAACATTTTACCGGCTATCGTGTGCAACACAATTCCGCCCGTGGCCCAATGAAGGGCGGCTTACGATTTCATCCGAGCATGGATGAAGACCACGCTGCAGCGCTCGCCAACCTGATGACCTGGAAGACAGCTGTCGTCGATGTGCCGTTCGGTGGCGCAAAGGGCGGCATCGACTGCGACCCGCACACGATGTCCGACAAGGATCTGAATCTGGTAACCCGTCTGTTCGTCGAACAAATGAAAGATGTAATCGGTCCGGCGATTGACATTCCGGCGCCGGACGTCAATACGGATGGAAAGGTCATGAGCTGGATCATGGACGAATACTCTAAATACAAGGGCTTCTCGCCTGGCGTCGTTACCGGCAAGCCCTTACATCTGTTCGGTTCCGAGGGACGCGAAGAAGCGACCGGTCGTGGAGTCATGGATGTGCTTGCCGAGGCGTTGAAAGATCGGGCTCATGATTTTTCGGACATTACCGTGGCCATACAGGGCTTCGGCAATGTAGGTAGCCACGCCGCGCGCCTGATTGCTGAACGCGGCGCCAAAATTGTTGCCGTCGCCGATCACACAGGCGGCGTCGCGAACCCGCAAGGGCTCGATGTGCTCAGCCTTATCGACTGGGTCGCGGAATCCGGCGGCGTCAATAATTTTACTGGCGGGGAAGCCTTCGACGGCCCGGACGTCATCACGTGGGATGCCGATGTGCTGATCCCTGCCGCGTTGGAGGGCGCGATCACCGAGGATAATGCGGATGAGGTCAAGGCAAGTATTGTTGTCGAGGCCGCCAATGCGCCGACGACGCCGACTGCTGATGCGATCCTGAATGATCGTGGAATTTTCATAATTCCGGATATTCTTGCGAATGCAGGTGGGGTTACGGTCAGCTATTTCGAGTGGACGCAGAATATACAGCGATTTCGCTGGGAACTGGACCGCATTAATGATGAGCTGGGTAAGACGATGCGCAAGGCGTATAGAGCGGTTTCGGAAATGGCGCAGCAAGAGCAAGTCGATATGCGCACGGCAGCATTCGCGCTCGCCATTCGCAGGGTCGGCAGAGCCGCTCTGGCGCGGACCCTGGTCAACGCCGATCTCGGTCTCGGCGTGCAGTGATCAAAGCGCGTCGAGCTGATAGCGGATACTGAAATAGAAGACGTTCGCGTCGTAGTTCCAGGCGTTGGCACCCAATGCCAACAAGTTCGGGATGGTATCCGGGTTCACGCTGACCAACGCCCAGTCATCGTTGTCGAAACTTTCGAAAATATAATCGAACTTGAAGCTCAGCGAGTCGCTGAACGGGTAGCTCAGGCCCAGATTCAGATTCTTGCGCGTGCTGCGCAAATCCGGAAATGCAGTCGGCAGTCCGTTGGTATCGCTTCTTGACTCGCCTACCGAATCAGACCATGCGTACTCGAGACTAGCGTCCAGCATGTCGAATAACTGGAGATAAACAATGCCAATGGTCGCAGTAGTAAACCGGTCATCGGTCGTCGCCGACCAGTCCGGCAATGAGAATGACTGGCTGTTGCGCTGTTGTGTTTCGATGTCTTCCTGGTACAGGCTCGCATAGACCGATGCCGCAGCGCTGAACAGATAGGAAAAATCGGCGCCGAACCGCAGATAGTCACTGCTCGTCAGGCCAATTGCCGAATTGTCGTAATCGTCTGAGCCGAACTCCAGCTCCCAGCCGAAGTCCGTTTTCGGGCTCGCATAGACCGACCCATGCAGCCTGGCGCCGTTGCGCTGTCGATCGGCCATATTGTACTTGCGCATCAACGGGTTTTCCGGCGCCAGCGGGTTCTCCACTATTTCATAACTGGAGCCGTCGCGATCCTCCGTGAAAATGTTCATATTCAGGTCTGCAAATTCCCCAAGTCGTGTGCGCAAGGTGAACCACCAGCGATTGTTCGTGGTGGTCTTGCGGTCCTGCCGATTGCGTTCAAATCGTTCGTTGTCAAATCCGCCATGCAGTTTCAGTCCGCCTTGCAGGCGATACTCGCCGCGCAGTTTGATATCCCGTCGCTGGTAGTCGTATGCCGAGCTGAACACCGAAAGCGGTGCCAGCGCAGCGTCTGTGACGACGGAGTCGTAGCTGTTCACCGGTGTCTTGTTATTGAAATCGTTGTAACGCAGCTCACCTTCCAGGGTGACCCGCCGCCAGGGAGAACTGGTTGCGCGGATATTCAGGTTCAGCGTGTCGACTTTGGCATGCGCCGATCCAACCGGCAGCGGATTCGTCGTCAACAGCAGGTTGGTCGTGTAAGGCAGCAACGGCTCATTCTGTGACATTTTGCCAAACGCCAGTTGTCCGCTGAGGGTGGTGCGCGCTGGCAACAGCATGGAACCGGCCAGAGAAAGCTGGTGCGACGAGTTGTCCGGGGGAAGTGCGAGTTGCCCAGCGTCGGCACCCGGTGGCGCTGTAAATGCGTTGTCCCAGGTAAGGCTACTGTTCGCATTACTGAACACGGAACCAAAATACGTAGCGCTGGCCTGCCACGTATCCGCGGCATAGTTCACTACGAGCTCCAAATCGTCGGTCACGTAGTCAATCGGTGCGGCGAACTCAGACGCGTTGTACCAGAAACTGCCCGACGAGCGCTGCAGTCCTTCGCGCGCACGTCGCGTGTAGTCAGCACTCACCTTCCACTGCTGCGCCGGTTTGTAATCGAAGCCCAGACCGAATATATCCCAGTCCCAGCCGATAGATACCGGCGCTGACGCGTTATCCAGTTCCGTCATTTGTTGGGTCGTAGGCGCACGAACCCAGCTGGCAGGCAAGGTAAGATGGGCGGTGCCGACGCCAGCATAGGGCGTAACAGTCGTATCAAAAAACCGTCGCGGTATCGCCTGGTACGACGCACGAACTTCGTAAAGACCCTGCTTGCCTCCCTTGAAGAAGAGTGCGCTTGAGTCCATGCCTCGCGCATACCCCTCGAAAACCAGGTAACTGGCGTCCGTGCCCCAGTAGCGGCCGAATACATCGCCAAAGAGATAGAGTCCTTTTTCGTCAAGACTGGTGTAGTCACCAAAGCGGAACGCGTCGTCGGCCAGGTACGCAGGACCACCTTTAATGTCCCACTCCCAGCCATCAGATAAAGGGCAGCTATCGCAATTCCAGTTTTGCGAAATCGATTCCTGCGCCTGTGCAAACCCGGTAACGGTAGTGACTACCAGCAACGCCGCAAAAGATGCGAATGATGTTTGCTTGCCTGCTTTCATGCTGCTACACCCTTCACCGCATCAGCTTGAAGCCGGACGGATGATTGGAGCCATGCACCTGTGTGTGACAGTTCAGGCAGCTGCGCCCCAGCACCATGGCTGATGGAGTACCGCCCGGCAGGCTTGCGTCGGTAAAGGAAATACTGGGATGGCCACGCTGGGAGTGACAGGACTGACACAGCAGAGGCGCTCGTCGCTTGAGCAAAGGCGCATGGATCGAGCCATGCGGCGTGTGACACAAGGTGCAGTCTTCACTCACCGGAGCATGATCGAATAATACAGGGCCACGAAATTCGGCGTGGCAACTGACACACAACTCATTCGTTGTATTGCGCGTAAGCTGGCCTGAGGAGACGGACGCATGCGGATTGTGGCAGTCGGTGCAGACCATCGCAGCGGTGCGAATTTGCTGATCGGACCTGATTGGGTGAGCGGACAGTTTCATACTGTCGGCACGCTGCCGACCATGACATTCGAAACACACTGCGGCCTGCGCAGACTGCAGCTCCACTGGGTCTGTTGCTGTGTGTACACTATGGCAACCAACGCACCCGGTGTCGTTTCGCTCGTGCATACTGCCTACCCACGCGAGGCTGATTGCTTCTTTGTGGCAGTCCATACAGACGGCGTTCTGGTCCGCCATCGACGTTGCAGCGTCTGTACCGAAATCAATAACAACGCTGTGAATATCGGATGGGCGGCGACGTCCTGAATGACTGCCGCCCGGCCCGTGGCAGCTCTCACATTGCAGCTGTGCCATCGGCGACTCGGGGTCCGCCTGCTGTCCGTGCGGCGTACGGAAAATCACCAGCATGTTGTCGGCGTTGTGGCAACCGAGGCAGGTGTCGGCTCCAGCGGCACTGTAGTCGGTATGCGCAGGCCCGGTGTCCTGGCCGCCGGCAGGAATCGCGATCAGAAATAGTAGTGCAGGAATCGACCGAAATCTGATCATCGATTTACTCTACGGAGATCAGTTGGTGTACGTCATGACAGTCGTAGCAAAGCAGCTTGTCGAAGACGATGCCCTTGTCCTCAAACTTCGAGTGCGCAGCAATCTGCTCGGCGTGACAACCGGAACACGTTGCCAGCTGCTCTTCCGGCTCATCGAGCGGATTGTCCGTTGTGTGGACGACGTGACAGCTGACGCAGGTCATGTCGTCCGCATCGTGCACACTGCCGGCCCATGCCATGCCTTCCAGATTGCCCATGTCTTGCTCGTGGCAAGCGGTACAAGCAGCGCTTTGTTCTGAGACAACGCCGTCATCACCGAACTTGGTCAACGCCGGAAAGCCGGCGCCGCCAGCGGCACGAGATACGTGCAAACTGCCAGGGCCATGGCAGGACTCACATCCTTGCTTGGCGAACGGTGAGTGCGGATTATCGGCATTTCCGTGCACCGTCTCGGCGACCGCCGACATCCTTTCACCGCCATGGCAGGAATGGCAACGCTCGCTGCCTCCATCCGTAAACTGCGCTTCGGCGACCGCTCTGCTGCGCTGGTTTTGAGCCTGACTTGATTCGGGCATAGTGCTGGCAACGAGCAGTGCCCCTGTAAGCAGCACAGCCGCGGCTGCACCGCCAAGCATATTCGTCCTGCCTCGAACATCCTCTTCATTTTTCGATTTCATTGTCGACTTCTCCAAATTCTGGCAACGATGCCGATTGAGACTTGTGGCCTAGTCAATAGCATGCGCCTGGCCGACGTCTGCACCACGGCCCGGCCCATGACACACGGTGCAACTCTCTGTTGCCAGCGGACCGGTTTTATCGCCACCCGGCCCGCAGAAGTTGACGCGTTGACGTAGCGTGCCGTCTGATTCCTGACAGGCATCGAAGGACCCACCGTTTTGGGTCATGTGCACCTGTGCATCCGCAGACGTATGACACACGCCACATGCCGAACTGTTTGGCGTGATCCGGTTGTTATCGGATGGGTCCGTCGTGACGCTGCCGCGATTGACACTCGTGGCCAGCACGCCGCTGTCGACCGCTACCGGATAGAATCCGTTTGCGGTATGACACGCGACGCAGTTGCTGACACGCTGTGGGTAGCGAATGTCATCGACAGCATGCTTGCGATGGAGGAAGTGTTTCATGTCCATCGGACCAATGCTTGGATCACCGCGCCGCGCCGCATTGGCTGTGTGACAGACCTGGCAGGTCTCGATCGAATTGTTGTTGCGTGAACCGTGCTGTGTGGTCAACTCATGACAATCGTTGCAGCGCTCGATATCGACTGAGGAACGGCGTGTCACAGGACTTGCAGGGTCATCGGTAATCGCGAAGAACCGTGATGCCGTCGTGACGGGCGCGTTGCCATCGCTCGTCGTCACACGACCTTCGAGATTCACTACACCCGAGCCGATCGCCGCCGGGGCGACCGTCCCCAACGTCAACGAATAAGTGAAGTCACCGTTATCCGTCGCCTGAAGCACGCCGCCGGAGTAAATACTGGTCGTCTCCGGCTGTGCGTTGTCGCGGCCGTTGCCGACATTGGAATAGTCCACCGTATCCCACGCGACGTTGAAACGGATGGGGCTCGACGACAGGTCCGGATCGTTGGCGAGATCGTATGGCGCGTCACCACTTTGCGGATCAGTTATTGAGAACGTCACGTCGGGAGCCATACCCGGGCCGAGAAAATCGATTGCAAGTATGTTGTAGCTGTAGTTCGCAGCACGCTCGACTGCCAGCATGCGGTGCGCTTGCCGAACTTCAATGCCTGAGTCGGGGTTTGATGCGTGGCAGCTGACACACTGCGTATTGTCAGCCGGAATGCCCGGTCCGTGATTCTCGCCGGTTACGAAATTGACGTCGTCGTGGCAGGAGCCACAGGCTTCTACGGTAGGTTGTTCGTACCAATTTGACGCGTCCGGTATATTCGTGTCGGTGTCGTCATGACAACCACTACAGTTCTCAATCGGTTGCGGATAAACCACATCGCCGTAACATTTCTCGGTATCACGGTTGCCGAACAGGCAGTAATCGTCACCGGCAATGACGCTGGGCAGATTATTGCCGTGATGAATTTTGTGCGCCATTACCTTCATGTCAACGGTATTTCCGCTATTCGCGTCGGAAGAGCCGGGGTTATGGCAGGTAACGCAGTCTTTCAGTTCAAAGCGAGCTCCGCCGTGAAAAGAAAGGTTCTCGTGGCATGAGTTGCAACTATCGATACTGGCTATATCGCGCGTGAATATGCCGGTCGTCGCATTGTCCGATGGCCGGAAGTCGTAGACTGGATTTCGCAGCGGGGCAAAGCCGCGAACTTCAAACGTTACCCGATGCGTCAGCGTCGCTACATAGTCTACTGGGAAAGGGTCGATGACATTCGCAACGTCCAGCTCAAAGGTATATGTGTATGTGCCGTCATTGTTGTCGACCAGTGCGCCATTGGCGCCATTTTCGGTGGTGCCTTGGACCTTCGGTTCTGTCCCGGGCCCCACGCCCGGTTGCTCAATTTGATTAATGTAGCTTTGCCAGGCACTGGCGTTGCCATCGGTGCCGGGCACGAGCTTCGCGATCTTGAAACTGATCGCACTGTCAGGCAGACCGGTCACACCCTGCCCGTTGCCATCGGTCAGGCTGAATTCTACAACCGGCGGGCTTGAAATGCTCACGCTGTCAATAACTGCAATGATCTGCGCTGCGTCGGCTATGTCCACTGTCGGCGGCGGTGCTGGCGGCCCCGGTGGACCCGGTGGACCCGGATCACCGTCACTGCAGCCACCGACAGTCAGCAGGACTCCAAGCACCAGCATTGGGACATGCCTTCTTACGCTTATATTGTTGCAACTCATTTCAAAATATCCCTGTTGAGATCAAACCAGCACCGGTCGCGGCTTTTTCGGTCAGGCCGGCACTTTTTCTGCTAGTTCCAGGCGTTTCCGAGGGCACGAATTACATCGCTGCGGCTGATTTGCCCAACCAGCACATCTCCATCCATTACCGGATATCGCTGATACGGTTCGTCGTAAAAGCGTCTTGCGATATCGACGATGCTGTCGTCCGGTGTCACCACCTTGACGCCCGTCGCCATTATCTCTTTGACAATGCCGCCATACTCCCGGTGATATGCTGCGTTGAGGATGACCCGCATACAGTCTCGCTCTGTAAACATCCCTACGAGATTGCCTCCGTCATCCATCACCGGTGCGCCTGAAATATTCTTGTCGATCAACAAATTTAGCGCCCTGACTATTTCCGTCTCAGGCGACAGCGTCATTACGTTTGTCGTCATGAAATCCTTTACGAGATAACTCGCAGTCATATTCGTTACCCCTGCTTAATCGGATCAACTTCCTGCGCGACGCCCTGCCCGCAGCAATCTTCACGTTCCATGCAGCAAGCGTTGGAATCATCGCGTGGCCTGCATCGGCCACTGATCGGTTCATGACCGAAAAACTGTCCCAAAGCAAGCGCCGCACATGCGGCCAGGAATACACCAAAACTGATGAGAAAAAATTCCATCCCGGTCGTCATCCACCAAAATCATCGAGCAAGATGTTTTCCTGCTCAACGCCCTGGGAGTCGAGCATTGCGATAACTGCCGAATTCATCATTGGCGGGCCACACATATAATACTCGCAATCCTCTGGCGCTGGATGATCCCGCAGATAGTTTTCGAGCAGCACTTCATGCACGAATCCCGTATAGCCTTCCCAATTGTCTTCCGGCAAAGGATCCGACAGTGCGAGATGCCAGGTGAAGTTCTCACATTCTTCGGCAAGCCGGTCGAATTCTTCGCGGTAGAACGCTTCGCGCAGGCTGCGTGCACCATACCAAAAAGAAATTTTTCGCGAGGTTTTGAGGCGCAGCAACTGATCCAGAATATGCGACCGCATCGGCGCCATGCCGGCGCCACCGCCCACGAACACCATCTCAGCATCAGTGTCCTTCGCGAAAAAATCGCCATAGGGACCGGATACAATGACTTTATCGCCAGCCTTTCGGCCAAAAATATACGAAGACATGACGCCGGGAGGCACACCTGGCGCCGCGTTGGGCGGAGGTGTCGCGATCCTGACATTGAGCATTACGATGTTGTTTTCATCAGGGTAGTTCGCCATTGAGTACGCACGCATATCCGGTTCGTCTACCACGGACTCGAGATCGAATATTTTGAAGCGCTCCCAATCTTCCCGGAAATGCTCGGCGACATCGATATCCCGGAACGACAGTTTGTAGGCCGGACACTCGATCTGAATGTAGCCCCCTGCACGAAAATTGATCGTCTCTCCTTGCGGTAATTCCAGAACAAATTCCTTGATGAAAGTACCCACGTTGTTGTTGGAACGAACCGTGCAATCCCACTTGTTAACGCCAAAGACATCTTCCGGTATCTCGATGCGCAGGTCTTCGCTTACTTCTACCTGGCACGCAAGCCGTTCGCCCGCTGCCGCTTCGCGCTTATTGACGTGCGCGGTTTCAGTCGGCAGCAGGGAACCGCCACCCTCTAATACGATGACCCGGCACTGGCCGCAGGTACCGCCACCGCCGCAGGCGGAGGCGATAAAAAGTTTTTCGCCGGCGAGCGCGCCCAGTAGCTTGCCACCTGCAGAGACTGCCAGGTCACGCTCGCCGTTGACATTGATATTTATGTTACCGCTGGGCACGAGGCGAGAGCGCGCGAGCAGGATCACTGTCGACAAAACAATGACGATGCTCGTAAACAGCAAGACTCCGATAATTATTTCCTGCATGGTCCGGTCCTGCGTCGCTACGCTGCCCCCTTAAAGATTGATTCCTGAAATACCCATGAACGCCAGTGACATCAGCCCCACCGTGACAAATGTGATTCCCAGCCCTCGCAAACCGTCGGGTACATCGCTATACCGCATCTTTTCGCGAAGCCCGGCGAGCGCGACAATTGCCACGGCCCAGCCGATTCCAACACCAAACCCGTAGGCCAGGCTTTCCGTAAAGTTGTAGTCTCGCTGCACCATGAATAGCGACGCACCGAGGATGGCGCAATTCACCGTCAGGAGTGGCAGAAAGATACCGAGCGCACTATAGAGAGCCGGCAGGAATCGTTTCAGCAACATCTCGATCAGCTGCACCATCGCCGCTATCACGCCGATATAAACGATCAGGCCCAGGAAACTGAAATCGAGATGGCCCAGACCGGCCCACGCCAGTGCACCGTCGCGCAACAGATACTGGTAGATCAGATTGTTGAGCGGTACGCTGATCGTTTCCACCACAATAACCGCAGCACCGAGCCCAAGCGTCGTTTTGATCTGCTTGGATACGGCCAGAAAAGTGCACATACCCATGAAGAACGCCAGCGCCAGGTTTTCCATCAGCACTGCCCGAAGGAAGATGTCGACAAGATTGCTCACGAGGAAACGTTTGCCTCCTCAATCTGCACATGTTCGAAATCGGGCTTCTCCACTTGCTCGGGTTTCCAGCTGCGAATTGCCCAGATGAGAAAACCAATGATGAAAAACGCGCTCGGCGGCAACAGCATCATTTGATTTGGCACATACCAGCCATCGTTCTGCGCCAACGGCAATACCTCGATACCCATCCAGGTACCGGCACCCAGCAGCTCCCTGAATGTCGCGACCACGAGCAAAACGAGGCCATAACCAAGGCCGTTGCCGATGCCGTCAAGAATGCTCATACCAACGTTGTTCTGAACGGCAAATGCTTCTGCGCGACCCAGCACGATACAGTTGGTGACAATAAGCCCGACAAAAACGGATAATGTCTTCGCCACGTCCGGCGCATAAGCCTTGAGCAGTTCGTCCACAACTATGACGCCGGTTGCGATAATCGTCATTTGCACGATGATGCGCACGCTGCCGGGGAGGTGGTTTCTGATCAGGCTGATACAGGCACTGGAAAACGCCACCACCACCGTTAGGGACAAACCCATGATCAACGACGTGACGACCGAATTGGTGATCGCCAGCGCCGAACAGATTCCAAGCACCTGCAAGGTGACCGGATTCCTGTCAATCAGTGGGCCCAGTAGTGTTTCCCGCGTTTTCATTACTCAGGCCCTCTCTGGGCAACGGCCCTTTCCGGTTGATTGCTGTCGAGCGCATCCAGGAACGGCTGGTAGCCATGCGGACCGAACCAGTAGGCGATGATTCGCGTGACTGCATCACCTGTGACGGAAGCGCCGGTCAGCGCGTCGACTTCATGTCTGGCAGCGGACGAGCCATCTGCGACCATGCCTCTTGAAATTTTGAAGCGCAGATTGCCGCCACTGTCGAAAATTTGCCGGCCTACCCAACGCGCCTGCCACTCCGGTCGCGTTATCTGATCGCCAAGACCGGCTGTTTCAGCCTGCTCGTAGAATGTAACCGCTGCGACAGTGTTGAGATCGTCCTCCAACGCAATGTACCCATACAGCGTTGACCACATGCCCTGGCCATGAATCGGCATGATCAGCCGATCGAGCCCGTGGTCACCCCACACCAGGTAAACGATGGCGTATTTCGATCTCCTGCCGAGGCTGGATAGGTCTTCTCCTGCCGGAATTTCAATACTGAGGTCGGGATTGTTTGCCGCCGTCCGCTCGTCAAACTTAGCCGCATCGATACTGTCGTCGAATTCCCCCGTATCGAGATCGACAACGCGGATATCGAGTTGTTCGACAGCCTTGAGAATCTCGTCGTCTGATAATTTGCTGCCCGGCTCGACCAGGCCTGTTAATGCCACGATATTTCTGCTGCGCTCTACCAGCTGATTGCGCAGTTGTACCGGCTTCAGTGCGACGGCTGCTACGCTCACAAGTACTGAGCATACTAAGGCGACCAGGGTGACAACCAGAAGCGCTTTCTGTGGGCTGTCGTTATTCATGTACTCGCTGCCAATCGCATCCGGCGTCGCTTGATATTACGTTGTACGACAACGTAATCGATGAGCGGCGAAAAAATACTTGCCAGCAGGATCGCGAACAACACGCCTTCGAAATACGATGGATTGGTAAACCTCACAATTACCGTTAACGTGCCGACAATTATTCCGAACCACCATCGACCCACGTTGGTCGTGGCGGCCGCGACCGGATCGGTCGCGAGAAACACGGTGCCGAATGCCCAGCCCCCCATCACCAGATGCCAGTTCCAGGGGATTGAAAACGTTGGAGAGTCTGCGGGTCCCAACTGATTGAAAAGGATGACGGTGGCTACGAACCCTGCAAACGAACCCGCCATAATGCGCCAGGATGCGGCGCCCCGGTACAGGAGATAAATGGCGCCGAGCAGGCAGCCAAATACGGATGTTACCCCCAGGGGTCCGGGCTGGTTGCCGAGGAACATGTGCACCCAGTTATAGCCGACAGACTGCAACGTGGGCACGCCACCTTCCTGGACCGACAATACAATGGTGGTTGGCTCGTCGAAACCGGCGACCGGCACCCACGCTCCCTCGGCAAACAGCAGGTTTGAGTACGAGAAAACAAGAAAGCCGATGCCGAGCACCGCCGGGTTTATCAGATAGCGCCCGGTGCCGCCAAAAATACTCTTACCCACGATCATGCCAAATGTCATACCGAGCATGACCTGATACAAAGGAACGCTGGCAGGCAATACCAGCGTGAACATCCAGGCGATGTATAACAAGCCATCGTCAACAGGGCGGCGGCGGCCCTGTGCAAAAGCGACTTCCCAAAGCGTTCCAGTCAGCAATGCAACAATGAAAATGGGCACGAAGTAGGTCAGCCCGTGAACCAGGCAGGCACCGATATTAAGCGGGTCGTAGCCGACGCCAAATGCCGCCAGAATCGAGCCTCGCCACCCGGGCGACGCGCTGATACCAAAAGCGTTCATTGCGACGTTGATTTGCTGGCCCGTGTTCCAGGCGCCGATCAGCCAGCATGGCAAACTGGCGATCACAAATGTATTGAATACGCGTTGGACGTTATTGGCATCATGAATATGTGGCGCCGCGGTTGTCGTTGCGGTCGTCGAAAACAGGAACCCGTGCAATAACTGGAAAACCGCCCGTAGTGCCGAACTGTCGTCGCCAGCTTGGCTCCTGAGCCGGTCCAAAAACTTACTCACGAGCTTTAACCTTCCCGCTCGATCTGATCAAGGTTGACACGGAGCACGGCGCCATAGTCGATCTTCCCGGGGCAGACGAAGGAACACAGGGCGAGATCTTCATCATCAAGCTCAAGACATCCCAGCGCCTGCGCCTGATCCGTGTCACTGATTAGCAGCGCACGTAATAATGGAATTGGTAAAATATCCATCGGCAGGATATTTTCGAACGCATCCACGGGCAACAAAGCGCCGGGGCGGCCATTGCGGCTGGTGGAAAGCGTTCGCATCTTTTTGCTTCGAAACATGCCCGACGCGGTGAATGCTTTGCCTGGCGATCGCAGCGAGGCGAATATCCTGGGCTTGACCACATTTGACACTGCAGTTACCTGCTGGTGATATCGTCCCAGGTACGCCTCCGTGCCATGGGCAATTCGACCGCTCAACACCGATCCGGAGATCAGCCGCAGTGCAGGGTCCTTTTCGCTTGCAGCGGTCTCACCGGCTGCGAGATCATCGATGCTTGCACCGAGACGCGTGGTCACCATCCTCGGATTCGAAAACGCAGAACCGCCGAGCGCAACCGTTCGTTCGGTCCGTAAGCGGCCATCGCGGAACAAGTGGCCGATTGCAATGATGTCCTGACAATCAATGTGCCAAACAGCCCGATCTGCGCCGACAGGTGACAAGTGGTGAATATGTGTGCCTGGCAGACCTGCCGGGTGCGCGCCAGCGAACCGGACATGCCGGATTTTCTCGCTTTCGTGCAACGGTATGCCCCACTCGGGGCCTGTACACACGAAGACCGGTCCGTCAGTCAATCTCTCCAGCACCTTCAGCCCGCCTCCAAAAGAATCACGTTGCTTGTCAATTACAACCTCCGGATTGCCTGCCAATGGCCGGGAATCCATGGCTGTAACAAATATTGCGGCTGCCTCGCTGTCCGATTGCGGCACCTTGCAAAACGGCCGCGTGCGAAACGCCGTCCAAAGTCCTGAATTGAACAATGCGGAACGAAGGGCCTCTCCAGTTAGAGACTCCAGATCGGAGTTCGACAATTCCGCTTGAATCGTGGAATCAGTATTGGTTTCGTTCAGCTCGATGACCACTGACAGTAGTGCACGACGGGCGCCGCGATTTATGGCGCTGACTCTGCCGCCCCCGGGCGCCGCGTACGTAACGTCCGGATCGCGTTTGTCGACAAACAGTGTTTGTCCGAGTACTACCCGGTCACCGACTTCGACCATCATTCTTGGCCGCAG
>Ga0255058_10001335_pt1 | contig 13841 bp, 9 predicted proteins | sample Cases_109_9_MG_FD_188637 | JGI IMG/M metagenome (GOLD analysis project Ga0255058, IMG submission 188637) | Seawater microbial communities from Amundsen Gulf, Northwest Territories, Canada - Cases_109_9 | ecosystem: Environmental > Aquatic > Marine > Gulf | place: Canada: Northwest Territories... | reverse complement strand
TTCCTCCCAGGCGGGAATCCGTGTGCCCCGGTCCGGCTTCAGTCCCCTTGCGGTCCTCACCCTGGATGTACGGTCCAAGCCCAATTCCGCCCTCAGTACTTCTTCACTCACCCCTAGCCTTTGGTCCAGCATTCGCAAGTAGCCCTCCTGGGTTACGCGCGAGTCCAGCAACTTCAGCATCGGAGTCACCTGGCGGACAACCTTGAGCCTGCCCTCCACCGAGCCGTCATATTCGGCAAGGGACTGTTCAAGAAAAATCTCCATAAGGGGCCGAGCCTCTTCCAACAGCAAGGCAAATGGCTCCCTACCCTCCCTGGCCAAAAAGTCGTCAGGATCCATCCCCTCAGGCAAGGCCAAAAGGCGAGCAGGCAATTTTTCTCTCAGAAAAAACTCCAGACTGCGCATGGCCGCCCTCATGCCCGCTTGATCTCCGTCAAAAACCAACACCGCCTGAGGTGCCAGCCGGCTCAGCAGCCGGACATGGTGGAGGGTAAGTGCGGTGCCCAAAGGCGCGACCACCTGCTGTATTCCCTGGTTGTAGAGTGCTAGAAGATCAAAGTAGCCCTCCACCACCAAAGCCTCTTTATGTTGCCGACACGCCTCCCTGGCCGTGGCCAGACCGTAGAGGGTTCGTCCTTTGTGAAATATGGGCGTTTCAGGGCTGTTGAGATACTTGGGTGGGTTTTCTTCATCCAAAGCTCGGCCGCCAAAAGCAACGGTACGCCCACGCATGTCCTTGATGGGAAACATCAGTCGATGTCGGAATCGGTCGTAGCAGTCCCTCTCGGACTTCTTCACCAGTAACCCGGCCTGAACCGCTGTTTTCAGGTCCACTTTCCTGCTGAGGAGAAAACGTTTCAACCCATCCCAACTTTGTGGCGCATAGCCTAGCTGGAAATCCTGGATAACCTCCGGCCCCATGCCCCGACTCTGGAGATATGCCAACGCCATCTCCCCAGTACCCTTGTCAAGCAACACCTGGTTGAAATAAGCAGCAGCGAGTTCATTAACGTGACGTAAGCGCTCGGCCAGTTCACTCATCCTTTTTGCCCGCCCTGTCTCCTGCCGTTGCGGTAGAGGAATTGAGAAGCGATTGGCCAGTTCTTTTACCGCTTCAGCAAAAGAGAGGTTGCGCGAGCGCATGAGGAAATCGAAAACACTACCACTGGCCCCACAGCCAAAGCAGTGAAAAATCTGTTTCTCATCACTCACTGTAAATGAGGGCTCCTTTTCGCCATGAAAAGGACAGAGTCCCAAATAATTTTTCCCCCGCTTACGGAGGGAGATATAGGAGCCTACAACATCCACTATATTGGCTGCGGCTCGAACTTCTTCGATTATCTCGCGGTTGATCTGGCCCATTAATCGCCCTCCATGGCGATTAAAGTAATAGGTAAATCGTTGAAATCGTAATAGGCGTAGAAGTTGTTCGAATCGCGGCTGAAAGCCGCTCCCACAGTAGAATCTCTGTTTTCTGCTTTTTTTTTGAAATCCGAAATCCCAAATCTCAAGCACCAAATTACAAATAAATCTCAAATTCCAAAATCCAATAACCAAAACATGTTTAGAATTCTCTTTTATTAATATGATGCAAGGGTTTGGAATTTTGAATTTCGGTCATTGATATTTGTTTGTTATTTGTGATTTGTTATTTGTAATTTCCATCAACTTCCATTGCTCGATATCAAGAACGAGGACGAGTTAAATCCGCAATCCGAAATCCGAAATATACATGCTGTCTGCTGCTAGCTGCGCAGGGCGCGGAGCGGACTGCGCTCAGTCCTTGAGTTCTACAACCGTAACCCCGGTGCCTCCAGCACCCTGTTTCTCGGCGTGAAATCCTTTGACTATAGCATGCTCAGTGAGGAATTCCTGCACCGCCTGGCGAAGTCTCCCGGTGCCGTGTCCATGAACAACATGGATCTGGTTGTAACCATCCAGTATCGCCCGATCAATTGTTTTGTCCAGTAAGGGGATTGCCTCATCAACCCTAAGACCGACCAGATGCAGCCGTTGCTGGCAGGCTTCAGGCTCCTGGCGAAAAACCCTAATGGAGTTGGATCGATGCGCTCTAGCGCTCGCACTCTTTTGGTCTGGAAGGAGTTCCAGGGATTCCATGTCAACTTCCACACGCTTTGGACCCATTTGCACCTCTGCACGGCGCCCATGGTCCTTGATCTTGAGCAAGGTACCCCTGCCACCCACGGTTCGCAAACGCACCAGCTGCCCTTCCGCAGAGGGCATCACTCCTTTGTCCTCTCGCTCGCTTTGCGACTCCAGTGCAGAACTAAGCTCTTCCCTGATCTCCCTGACCTTCTTTCGGACTGCCATCGCCTTACGCATTCCGCCCTGTTGCAAGCTGGCTATTCCCGATTTCAGCTCTTTTTCAGCCTCAGTGAGCATGCCCTCGCTCTGCTGTCTCAGTTCACTGAGAATCTCTTCTCGAGATTGGACAAAGCCTTTACGTTCCCGGGCCAAACTCGCCTCGGCCAATTCCAACCGCTGTTGCTGGAGTATAAGTTTTTCTTCTTCATTCCTGGTTCTGTCCCAGGCTTCAGTCAGTTGCTTGATAAGGTCAATGGTCTGACCTTCGCCGGGATCCAGATGGTCTCTTGCCTCTTCGATAATCTTCGGTGGCATGCCAAGGTCGGCAGCGATCTCAAAGGCGTTGCTGGTGCCGGGACGACCATAACGCAACTGATAGGTAGGCCGGCTGTTCTCTTCATCAAAAGCCACCGACACATTCTCCACCCCCTGATGGAGCATGCCGTAAGCCTTAATCAGGTGGTAGTGCGTGGTAACAGCCACAAAAGCGCCACGGCCACGGAATTGGTCCAGTACAGCCAGAGCCAGGGCAGCCCCCTCTGCTGGATCAGTTCCTGTGCCGATTTCGTCCAGCAGGACAAGAGATCGGTTGTCCACCTGCTTCAGCATGTGCACCAATCTTTGGACCTTAGCCGAGAATGTGCTCAGGTGAGCCCTCACGTCCTGTTCGTCACCTATTTCGGCAAATATGCCTGTGAGCACCGGCCATTCGCTGCCATCAGCAACCGGGACGTGCAGTCCGGCCTGGACCATGGCTCCAAGAAGACCCAAAGTCTTGAGAGATACCGTCTTACCACCGGTGTTGGCACCGCTGATAATCAAGGTCTTCTGCTTTTCATCGAGATGCAGATCAATGGGCACAACTTCGATGTGATCAGATTTTCGAGTTTCTGTAAGTTCAGCCCCCGACACCATCTCAGCCAGTTCGACCGGTAGAGTAGACGTCTTCTGCGCCCGTTCCTGTAATGCTAGAATAGGATGGGAAGCCTGCTGCAGCCGCATCCTGAGGCCGTCATTCAACTTGGGTGCACGGGCAAGGAGGAGAGAACTCAATCGGACCTTGGCGTGCACGCAATCAATAACCCCCAGCCAGCGCTCGTTATGAAGGAGCACCTCCGCTGCAGTTATCACCGCATCGGTTAATTCCCGAAGAATGCGAGCCTCTTCTTCCCTTTCTCGACTACGGCCTTGTCTCAGCCGGTTGTTGAGGGGGACAACAGACAGTGGTTCCACGAAACAGGTGGCACCACTGTGGGAAGTATCGTGAACTATGCCTTCCAGCGCCCCTTTGGCGTCGCTTCGAAGAGGGATTACCAACCTGTCGTTACGGACGGTGATGAGCTTCTCCCGGAGCGTTTTCTGTGAAGCCTGCCTCTCAAGAACTTCAGTGAGTTCCGCATGGAGCCTTTTGCGCAGCTCACCAATTTCTTTTCTAACTCGCGAAAGCTCCGGACTTGCCCCATCTTTTATATGACCCCGCTGGGCAATGGCGCGGCTGATCTTCTTTTCCAACTCCGGAATTGGCTGCAGATTGTCCAATAATTCGGCCAGCCTGCTGTACCGTGGTTCGCAACTGCTCACCAACTGCTGGAGGGTGCGAGCCGCCTTTGCGGTCTCTGCTACCTCAAGAAGCTCGGCCGGCGACAAAACTTCCCCGGTGCTCCTGAGTCTATCGATAATCGGCTCCAGCTCATGGATACCACCAAGAGGGAGTGGATTGCCTATTTGCAGGTATTCCTTGAGTTCGGTTACCTGATCAAGCCAAACTTGGATTTGCTCTCGGTCCGCGCTCGGACGGACCTGTGTCGTTGCTTGCCGTCCCGGGTCAGTGAAGGCGAGTGAGTACAGAAAGCTCTGAACATGCGGAAATTCAAGGACACGAAGAGACTGGTGATCCATATCACTCCATGTCGGGGAGAGACCGAAGGCCGGGTTCTCTCACCTTTGAAGGAAAAGCGAAGTGAGAAATGGTTCTTGTTGAGAAACCGGAGTCAGCTCGAAAGTTTTTCCTTGACCATTGCATTTATCGCCCCGCCCTCTGCCTTGCCCGCCAGCTTGGCCATGGCTGCCTTCATTACTTTACCCATGTCCTTCATGCTGACAGCACCTACCTCGGCGATAATCTCGTCAAGTGTGTTTGATATTTCTTCTTCGGAGACCTGCTCCGGCATATAACCTTGCAATATCTGAAGTTCGCTCTCTTCCCTTTGGGCTAAATCCTCCCTGCCGGCTTGGCGATATTGCTCTATGGATTCACGCCTCTGTTTGATCTGGGTGGTGATAACCGAGATCACCTCTTGATCCTCAAGGAGGCTGCGAGCCTCTTTTTCCCGGTTCTTGATGGCAGTAAGCACAAGGCGCAGGGTGGCCATTTTGACCTCATCCCTCGCCCGCATGGCATCCTTTAAAGCTGCACTAATTTGCTCCTGGAGACTCATTGTCTTTGTCCCAACTTGCGCATCCGCTTCAGCGCCCGCCTCTTAGCAGCCAGTGCTTTCCTTTTCTTCCTAACACTGGGTTTCTCGTAATGTTTTCTCTTGCGGACCTCGGAAAGGATGCCCTCCTTTTGACATTCTTTTTTAAAACGTCTGAGAGCAGCTTCAAACGATTCTCTCGATTTGACCACTACATTCGGCATTCCCCCACCCTCCCTTCACCTGGGTATGAGTGGGCGTCCTGTCAGCTGGAACCCTTCTGCAGACAGACCAAAATGGCATCAAGCCATCCCCCCCTTCAAAAAGTCTAGCCATCTATGGCTGTGAAACTGAGCACTTAAACCTATAATTTTAGCTTTTCTTAATAAATTGTCAACGTAAAAGTCAGAATAACGCATAGCGCATGGCGCAAAGCGTTACACCTGCCGTAGTCAACCTATTACCACTCACGCCAGGCGCTATGCTCTTTGCGCTTTGCCTTTTGCCAAGGCGATGGCTTCGCCCAAATCCACGCTCCCGGCATACAAAGCCCGGCCGGCAATCACCCCCACCACCCCGTCTCGTTCAAGCGGCAGCAGTGCCCTGATGTGCTCGAGGCTGCCCACACCTCCTGAGGCAATCACAGGAGTACTCACTGACCGGGCCAACTGTCGGGTTGCTTCGATGTTTGGACCGGTCTGCATGCCGTCCCTCGAGATATCAGTGTAGACGATAGCTGCCAGGGCCAGGTTGTCAAATCTGGCCGCAAGCTCCCCTGAACCCATCTCAGTGGTTTTGCTCCAGCCCTCAACGGCAACTCGACCCTTGCGGCTGTCTATCCCGAGGACCACCTTCCCTGGAAATCTCTCACACGCCTGCACCAACAATTCCGGATTACTGTGGGCGGCAGTTCCAATCACCACGCGCTCAACCCCAAGTTCCAAATAGGCAGATAGAGTTTCGACCGTGCGCACCCCTCCGCCTAATTGAACTGGAACGTCTACCGATTGCACGACGGCGGCGATGGCCTCACGGTTCTTGGGTTCTTTGGCGAATGCACCGTCCAAGTCTACCACGTGCAGCAATTGAGCCCCTTCAGCCTCCCACCGTTGGGCTGTAGCTGCAGGGTCCTCGGAATAAATGGTGGCGGTTGACATTTCTCCCCGCTCCAACCGCACACATTTCCCTTCTTTCAAATCAATGGCTGGAATGATCAACATGTCGCCGACTCACTTCGCTCGTCGTTCCATTGTTCTCAGAAACCGCTAATTACTTCTTACTACCCTCGCTTCTAGCCATTTCTTCCATTTCCTTAAGAAACTGCTTTAACTCAACTGGGGGCTTGAGTACTTTGCCATCCTTGTCAGTACAGACATGCACGGTGTATCCTTCAGCCAGGACCGCCCCGTTGTCTTTGTGCAGGAGCACATAGTCGAAACGCAGTCTTGCTTTTCCGGCAAAGGAAAAGGTGGTTTCGATACGAATGATATCGTCATAGCGGGCAGGATTGTGGTAACGACAATAGGCCTCATAGACAGGAAGGAAACAACCCTGCTCTTCCAATCGTCGATACGTACTTCCCACCCTCCGGAAAAGCTCTGTGCGACCGATCTCAAACCATCTCAAATAATTGGCGTAATAGGCTACTCCCATGGAGTCCGTGTCGCCGTAAAGAACCCGCTGCTCTGCACGAAACGGTTCAGTCATTTCGTTCATTCGTTAATTTGTCGATTGGTCGAATCGTTGAATCGTAAATGGTAAGCGGTAAACAATTCATCTGTTTGACTAATTTTCTAATTCTCTAATTTTCTAATTAACCAACCCGCCCTTAACGAACTTCTCCATGAGTTTGTACCCAGGCCGGACAACCACACCGGTCTTCGCTGCACTTCGCTCTGAAAACCCTCTCTGCGCTTCACTGGCACTCGCCGGCAGATCACAGACTGCAAAGGGAACAAATCCTCTCGCGTGGGTTTGTGTCCGTATAGGGGTAAGATGGTCGGTAATAATCATTACCCGAACTCCGCTCATATCACTGCACCTGTCCAATATCGGCCCAACCACCCTGGCATCAAAAGCTTCGATTGCCTCTATCTTGAGTTCCAGGTTGCCCTCATGAGATGCCTCGTCGGGGGCCTCTACGTGGAGATAGACGAAATCTTTATCCTGTAAAGACTCCAGAGCAGCAGCCACCTTGCCATCGTAATTGGTGTCCAGGTATCCGGTGGCTCCAGGTACGTCCACCGCTTCCAGACCGGCACAGATACCTAATCCCTTTAGGAGGTCAACTGCGGAAATCACCACTCCGTGGATGTCGAACTGATCATTGAGGCTGGGCATAATGGGAGCAACCCCCTGACCCCACAGCCAGATTGCATTGCCGGTCCGCTTTCCCTCTGCGGCCAGCCGCCGGTTTAGTTCGTGATCTGAAAGGACCCGTCTGGCTGCTTCCATCAAGGATCTCAGTTCAGGCACCTCATCATATACTTGCCAGTACTCAGCCACCGGCTGACCAGTAACGTCATGGGGGGGAGTAATGCTTAGATCAGACCTCCCGCCCCGCCAGACCAGGAGGTGACGATAGCTTACCCCTGGGTAGAAATGAAACGACTCGTTGCCCAAGTTTTCCTGCAGTGCAGTGATGAGTACCCGGCCATGCTCACTGGATATATGACCCGCTGAGTAATCTGTCAGAACGAGTTCGCCGTCAGCACCGCTTTCCACGCTGACCAGATTGCACCTGAAGGCCACCTCGCCACGAGAAAGCTTCACCCCCATGCTGGCCGCTTCCAATGGAGCACGCCCTGAATGGAAGCGATCAGGATCGTATCCCAAGATTGCCATGTTAGCCACGTCACTCCCAGGGTCCTGATGCGAGGCAATGGTCTCCGTAAGTCCAAGAAGGCCCTTAGCTGCCAGTTGGTCCATGTGGGGAGTATGAGCCGCCTCCAGGGGCGTCTTACCGTCAAGCTCCTCTAGGGGTTCATCGGCCATGCCATCGCCAACCAGTATGAGGTATTTGCTCTTGACTTCGTCCATCTTGTGTCCATCTCTATTGTTGCCGCCCAGCGCTAAGCGCATAGGGTCGATTGGTTGATTAGGGAATTAGAGAATTAGGAAATTAGAAAATTAGTCCAAAAGATGAATTGTCTACCGCTTACTGCGCGAAGCGCCCTGAGCCTGTCGAAGGGCTCACTGCTTACTGCTTACCAGATTCCATGCCCTATGCTAATCCTCGTCAACTGCTTCGCTATTCTCGACCCGTATCACTCGTGTGGGTGCAGTTACCACCTTGAGATCACCGATTTCAGCCAGGGCCAGACGCACATCACGCTCTCTTGCCTCATGAGTCATCATCACCAGCGGCACTGAACCCTTTACCTGTCTACCTTTCTGAATCACCGATGCAATACTGATATCGTGGTTGCCTAGTATGCCTGAAATCTTTGACAGTATCCCGGGCTGATCAACCGCAGAAAATTTGAAATAGTAATTGATAACCAGCTCATCCATGGGTTTGATTTGGCGCGGCACCACCGCCTCCCCTTCACAAGCCAGGGGTGGTATTCTCACACCGCTTCCCACCAGAAGATCTCGTCCCAGATCAACCAGATCGCTGGCCACGGCACTGCCGGTGGGCATCATTCCGGCACCCAGGCCATATAACATGACGTCACCAACAGCATCACCGGAGATGTGGATAGCATTGTAAGCCCCCTCAACCTTGGCCAACATGTGCTCCTGGGGAATCATGGTCGGATGTACTCTGACTTCTATTCTGTCGCCGTCACTGCGTGAGATGGCCAGAAGTTTTATTTGATAGCCAAAATCTTTGGCAAATTGAATGTCAGACGGGTCAATCTGGGAAATACCCTCTATATGGACCTGATTAAAATCTATCTCGCAACAGTATGCCAGGGAACTGAGAACGGCAATTTTATGCGCTGCGTCCACTCCCTCCACGTCAAGACTTGGGTCTGCTTCAGCAATGCCTTGTGCCTGGGCTTCCTTAAGTGCGTCGGCAAAGATGGTACCCTCACGAGCCATTCGGGTGAGGATGTAATTGGCGGTGCCATTGAGAATACCGTAAATGTGGCTTATTCGATTGGCTACCAACCCCTCACGTAAGGTGCGTATGAGGGGAATACCCCCGCCAACGGCCGCTTCAAAAGCGATATTGACCTGGTGCTCCCGGGCTGCCGCAAAAAGCTCATTACCATGCACGGCCAATAGAGCTTTGTTGGCAGTGACCACATGTTTGCCGCGTTTCATGGCCTCCAAGAGAAAGGTCTTGGCTGGTTCCATTCCCCCGATCAACTCAACAACAATGCGGATTTCCTCATCCGCCAGTATGTCTTCCACCTGGGTGGAGAGGATCTTCCGAGGAAGGGAGACCGGCCTGGGGCTCTCCAGGTCTATGTCCACCACTCTTTTTAGCCTGAGCGGCACACCCAAACGCTCTTTGAGCATCTCACTGTTGTCTTCAAGAACCTTGACAAGACCACAGCCCACCGTTCCTAGTCCGATCAAGCCTACTTGTATTTCCTTCATATGCTTTCCCCATGCATTGCTTTCGGCTTTATTGCTATCTTGCGAGCGCCAGGCGCCAAATCGTTAATTAGGGAATTAGAGAATTAGTCGATTAGAGAATTAGGAAATTAGTCAAATCGTTAAATCGATCAAACCGCAAGATCGCGGCTGAAAGCCGCTCCCACAAGAGAATTTCTGACTTCTGATCTCTGACGTCCGACCTCCGACCTCTGTTTTCTGCCTGCTGCCCGCTGCCCCTTACTGTTACCTATTACCTGACAACTCTTGTTCGCCAGATATCGCTCTGCGCTATGCCCGATCCCCTTAGATCAAGAAAGACACCAGAAAGTGGACCTCCGGCCCCTTCTGGTGTCTTTCTTGAAGAAAGTACTTAAGGTTGTTTAATGCGCTTATCATCAGCGCAGAACGCGGCGCATACCACGGATGGCCTGTCGGGTTCGTTCTTCATTCTCCACCAGAGCGAAACGCACGTAGTCATCACCATATTCACCAAAACCTCGCCCTGGAGCGACGGCAACCTCAGCCTCACGTATCAAAAACTTGGCAAACTCCACTGAGCCCATGTCAATATACTGTTCTGGTATCCTCGACCAGACAAACATGGTGCCCTTGGGCATGTCAGTGGGCCAGCCAACTCGATTCAATCCATCCACCAGAACGTCACGTCGAGAGCGGTACGTATCGACGATTTCCTTGACGCAGGACTGATCGGAATTGAGTGCGATAATGGAAGCAATCTGGATGGGCTGAAAGATACCATAATCTAGATAGCTCTTGATCCGGGTAAGCGCTGAAATGATTTCAACGTTTCCAACACAGAAACCAACCCTCCATCCCGGCATGGAATAGCTCTTTGACAAGGAAAAAAACTCGACTCCGATATCCTTAGCACCTTCTACCTGGAGAAAGCTGGGAGCCATTTCCTCGTCGAATACCAAATCGGCATATGCCAGATCGTGCACCACGATGATTTCGTGCTTCCTGGCGAAGTCACAAATTTTCTGAAAGAAGTCCAGGTCAACGACCTCAGTGGTGGGGTTATGAGGAAATGAGATTATTAACATCTTCGGCTGAGGCCAGGTCTGTTTGAAGGCCGTCTGGAGATCTTCAAAAAAGTCTCGATCTCTTTCTATGGGAATACTGCGCAAATCCCCCCCGGCTATGATAACCGAGTACGGATGAATGGGATAGGTTGGATTTGGGGCGAATACCACGTCTCCTGGGCTGATCAGCGAGAGTATCAGGTGCGACAACCCCTCTTTGGCCCCAATAGTCACAACGGCCTCTGTTTCCGGATCGATATCCACATCATATCGGCGTCCGTACCAGCTGGCTATAGCCTCTCTCAGTTTGGTAATTCCTCGCGAAGCTGAGTAACGGTGGTTGTGAGGTTTCTGGGAGGCCTCTAACAATTTGTCTACAATGTGCTGCGGGGTCGGCAGATCAGGATTTCCCATACCCAGATCAACGATGTCTCTACCCTCTCGTCTGAGACTCATTTTCAGTTCATTGACTTGGGCAAAAACGTAAGGAGGCAATCGACGCATACGGCTGAATTTGATCAGTGCTTCATTCATGGCTACCTTTCCTATTTATCGAGATTCAGTAAAAATACCGCAAGCAAGAACCCTTGTCAAAAAGTTTTTCCCGTACTCGAAAGCGATTGACACCTGTCTAAACCACTTCTAGAATAAACCCTAAGGTTAGATACCCACGCCGACGCGCAGCGCAGGCGCTTGCGCCGCGTGGGGGAAACGCGTCAGAGTGCGTCCGCCTGAGGCGGAGCGCGCGCAGGCCGGGACAGGACGTGTGGGCATAGATCTCTCAGAGGAAGACCAGATGAAACGCACAGATCTGTATAAAGAGGCAGGGGTTGACCTAGATGCTGCCAATGAATTGGTAGCCAGGATTAGGCCTTTGGTTAAATCCACCTTCCACGCCAGTGTTATAACCGATGTGGGAGGATTCGGCAGTCTCTATTCCCTCGGCCAGCTTGACTACAAGCAACCAGTTCTTGTGAGTTCCACAGACGGAATAGGTACCAAGCTCAAAGTCGCTTCCCTGGCGAGCAGGCACGATACCGTGGGTATCGACCTGGTGGCCATGAGTGTTAACGACATCCTGGTCCAGGGAGCCAGGCCGCTTTTCTTTTTGGATTATCTGTCCATCGGCCGCATGAACCTCGACCTGGTAACTGATATCATCTCCGGCATAGCCGAAGGGTGCCGGCAGGCCAAGTGTTCGCTCATCGGCGGAGAAACCGCTGAGATGCCTGATTTTTACGGGGAGAATGAGTATGATCTCGCCGGTTTTGCTGTTGGCATCGTTGAAAAGGACTCCATTATTGACGGCTCAGAGATCAGTGTTGGCGACCAAATCATCGGACTCGCCTCAAGTGGTCTGCACAGCAACGGCTACTCATTAGTGCGCCGCATCATTTTTCAGGAACTCGGTCTCTCGCCGGACGATGTCATTCCCGAATGCGGCTGTAGCGTTGCCGAGGAACTCCTGCGGCCTACCCGTATCTACACTGAAGCCGTCCAGGTAATCACGCGGGATTTCTCGGTTCCAGGGATGGCACACATTACCGGCGGTGGTTTTTACGACAACCTGCCTCGAATTCTACCCTCCGCCTGTCTGGCCCGTCTGCGTAAAGACAGCTGGGAGGTGCCGAGCATTTTTCCTTTTCTCCAGGAACACGCTAGAATCTCCGAGCACGAAATGTATCGGGTGTTCAACAATGGGATCGGCTTTGTCCTGATTGTGCCGACCAGGGATTTGGAAGGCGCGCTGGAACTACTGACCGGTCTGGGGGAGAAGGCTTATCACATCGGCACCATACACGGCCGGGAGGAAAACGAACCGACGGTGGTAATTGAATGATTGAGGATTTGGTTTTTCCCTTGTCAAATGGGACTGGATGTGTTAGATAGCTCGATTGCTAGAAAAAGCGACAATCTTCCCATTCTTTGGGCTGGAAAATAGCGAGCGAACACGAATTGTAGACTGCCCGCTTTAATTGGAGGTAGGAACTAATGGCCAAAGTTTGCCAGATATGCGGTAAGCGCCCTCAGACGGGCAACAATGTCAGCCACGCCAACAACAAAACAAAAAGAAGATGGTATCCCAACCTGCAACGAGTGCGCACCGTACAGGATGGCGCTGTTCGGTACATGCGGATATGTACCCGTTGCTTGCGTTCAGGACGCGTACTCAAACCTGCATAAAAGCAAATTCAGAAATTCGGGGATTCAGAATTGAAGGTAATCCTTGGATGCCAAATCCGCAATCTGCAATCTAAAATCTGCAATCCCTCAATCTCCTCCCTTACTCCACATCCAAGACAGATGAGCGCTGCACATCAATCACGTCTTTTATCTTGCGCACTGCCGCCATCGTACTCTGTAAATGGGTGATATCCCGCACTTCCACCACAAACTTGCATTCAGCGCGGTTGTCCACCCGGGTTCGAACATTGGCTTGCAAGATATTGATGTCGTGATTACTCAGAGTGCCGCTGATGGCAGCCAGCATGCCCTTGACATTGGCACAAATCACGATCAATCCCACAGGATGGACCTCTTCCGCCTCATGGTCCCAATCCACCTCGATGCGCCGCTCGAAACCACTACTCAGTAAACTCGTACACTCCTCCCGGTGCACCGAGACTCCTCTACCCCGAGTAATGTATCCGGCAATCTGATCGCCTGGCAAGGGATTGCAGCACTTGGCAAAACGCACCATGATGTCATCTAAACCCTTCACCAGTACCCCGCCGGGCTGTCTCGGTCTCTCTCTGCGCTCTGCCCTTTCAACAAGAGCCTCGTCTGGTTTCTCCTCAGGCTCCAACAAGCTTGTGAATTTGCCGATGGCTTGCAAGGCGGATATCTTGCCGTACCCTATACTGGCGAGAAGATCGTCCACTTTCTGCAGAGAGAACGCCTTGGTCACCTGGAGAAGTTCGTCGGAATGGAGGTATTTGGTGAAGTTGAGACCGTGCTTACGGAATTCACGCTCACAAATATCGCGGCCGAGAACAATGCTCCGCTGACGCTCCTCGGTCTTGATCCAGTGACGAATTCGTGTCCGAGCCCGTGAAGTCTTTACGATCTTCAGCCAATCCTTGCTGGGCACGTGTTTGGCCGAGGTAATGATCTCGATGATGTCGCCATTGCGTAGCTCGTATTTGAGTGGCACCAACTTGCCGTTCACCTTCGCCCCGGTGCAATGATGACCTACTTCGGTATGGATGCTGAAAGCAAAATCTATCGGCGTAGAACCTCGGGGAAAGGGTTTTACGTCCCCATTCGGGGTAAAAACGTAGACATCGTCCGGGAATAGATCTACCCGAACTGTCTCGAGAAATTCCCGTGGATCCTGAAGGTCTTGTTGCCATTCCAGCAACTGACGAAGCCAGGCGAAACGCTTGCTGTCACTTTCTGGAACACTTTTCCCTTCCTTGTACACCCAGTGTGCCGCAATGCCTTCATTGGCAATGCGATGCATGTTCTCGGTACGAATCTGAATCTCAACCCGCTCACCATAAGGACC
>Ga0255058_10001334_pt1 | contig 13844 bp, 10 predicted proteins | sample Cases_109_9_MG_FD_188637 | JGI IMG/M metagenome (GOLD analysis project Ga0255058, IMG submission 188637) | Seawater microbial communities from Amundsen Gulf, Northwest Territories, Canada - Cases_109_9 | ecosystem: Environmental > Aquatic > Marine > Gulf | place: Canada: Northwest Territories... | reverse complement strand
AAATGCTTCATGAAGCCCAAAGTATGCCACGGCATTTCGATTCAGCCGCGGATCAAACGAAGAAGGGTAGATCCTGTCAATCTCGGGGTCAACCCCCTCGGCCCCTGAAATATACGCCATATCCGGCGCATGGGTCCTGCGGGCCACGCTCATGCCCAGAACCGGCAAAGGAGAAGAGACTCCGTGGAGAACAGTATTGAAATTTTCGATTTCCAAGGCCATGGCATAGACCATCAGATCCGGTGTTGCGATTTTATCAGTCATTTACTTTCCCTCCTATAAACATATTTATCCAGATACTGTTCAAATGTATCCTTGGCTGCTGCCTGAAGATATTCCTGAATATGATCATAGTCGGCATCATAATAATTCATACAGGAACAAGGGTAAGCGCCCTTTGGCACCTCCACCACAGCGTCCACAATGAAGTGGGGCAAGGTTGTGGCCTCGGGCGTTTTTCTGATTTCGCCGGCGGAAATCAGTTCTTCCACCGTTACCACCACTTTTTTTGCTGCCTTGGCCTTAATTACGTCCTCGTATAGAGGGCCTTCGATCCTCACATTTCCAAATTCATCTGCCTTCTGGGCATGAATCACCGCAACATCCGGTTCTATGGCCTTTACGGCTATCATTTTTTCCCCGGTAAAAGGATCCTCGATTTGCTTCTGGCTCCCGATAACTTCGCTGATGGTCAGCAGGTCTGAACCGAGCATTCCCTTGACCGGAAGTGAGGGTAGCCCCATCGCCGCAGCGCGGAACCCGGCGATAATCGGCTGGCATGCACCCTCCTTTGTGATAATTTCACCATTCTCGGATTTTCTGCGGAAATTGGGTGCCATCCCAAAGACTTCAAAGGCCAGCATCCCTGTCCGGACCTTAGCCACACAGCCTGCACCGATCAGGAGATCAAAGTCCATGGCCGGCTCGCGGTCTATCAGGGTCAGATTCTTTTTCTCCCGACGAACCAACTCCCGGACAAATTCCATCGGCGCCCGCTGAAAAGTCGCTCCGCCAAAGGTTAACAATGCACCGTCGTCGACAAGCCCTGCTGCCTCCTCAAAACTGGTCAATACGCTCTTCATCGAATTTACCTCCCTTTACGATCAATTATACCCGGTCCCATAAATAAGAAAAAAGTGTTTAACAACTCATCACTCAAGTTCCGCACCGCCAATGGGGCACGGTGTCACATCTGGTTACCCTATGCCTGATGCGGCTTTTCTCAAAATACCAGGTGCGAAACTTGAATAATTAGATCTAAATCGATTGTTACCTGTTCATATTGAAATGTATAAAACAAATCAACTGAAAAAGAATCCCCTCTTCCCCCTCATCGGTCTTCGCAGCACTTCGACAAGCTGCGGAAAAGCGCTCGCTGTTTGGGTTCATTTACGGCTGGCGGATGCCCGGATATTTTCCTTAGGATGGATCTTATTTAGTGATGGTCGGCCTGATTCCGATTTGAGAGAGGGTTTGGGAATGCTCTGTACGAACTAAAATTTGGGTTAATCCGGGTGTTTTGGAATTTCATCTCTCAAGTTTCGCACCCCCAATTGGACATAGTGCCGCATCTGGTTACCCTATGCCTGATGCGACTTTTCTTAAAATATCAGGTGCGAAACTTGAGTAAATGTCCGCATTGATAAAATTGGACTTTTTATAACCTCCGGGGTTTTCTGGGTGGACAATAATAGACCGATGGCCCGCTCTTTGCCTCAGGAATGAGTCGAAAGGTATCTTTGCGGGCAACCATTTGATGGACTTTACTCGTATGATCATTGAGGTCGCCAAAATGCAGGGCTTGTCCCTCGCAGCAAATAACACAAAAGGGTTCAAGCCCTTGGTCGATTCGATGGAAACAGAAGTGGCATTTTTCGGCCTTTTCGTTATCCGGGTTATAAAAAAGGACATCGTAGGGGCAATGCGCCACACAGACCTGGCACCCATCACATTTCTCTTTGATCAAAACCACCAGCCCGTCTTCTCTTTTGACCAAAGCATCTAAAGGGCAGGCCGCCGCGCAGGGCGGATGGTCACAGTGATTGCAAAGCCGGGGTTGAAATGTCATCTTTAAATTGGGAAAATCCCCTTCCGGGGTATCCTGCTGCCGCACATTTTCGGTCATGACACGAATCCATGTTGCTGTCGTGTGATTCTCTATCTTGCATGCGACCGTACAGGCTTCGCATCCGATACACCGCTCCTGGTCGATGATCAGGCTAAAACGTTTTTTCAATTTTTTGCCTCTTCAGCCTTGACCACTTCAACCGCCACATCATTCATGTGCATATTGGCCTCATATGCTTTTTCTTGGACAGGGTTAACAATATCGTGGGTCAGGTGGTTGACGCTACCGGTTTTAAATTGATCGATCCACCACCCTTCACAGAGGTTGACGACTCCGGGCCTGACCCCTTCTGTCACCCTCGCCTTTAGGGTGGTTTTCCCTCGATCGTTGTAGACGTTTACCATCTCGTTATCTGTAATATCTCGTTTGGCTGCGTCCTGGGGGTGAATATCGAGCACAGGCTCCGGACTTAACTCAAGCAGCGAAGACACATTGGCAAACATGGAGTGTGTCCGAAACCGGCTGTGACCCTGTATAAAAGCCAGCGGAAACTTCTTCCCCGTCGCGTTGAGGGGGGTTTCCAATGGGTCCAGATAAAGGGGCAGGGCCTGGCCCATCTCATAAAGGGCTTCGCTATACAATTCGATCTTGCCCGACGGTGTTGAAAATAAAATATCGATCTCCCGGTCCATGTCCTGGATGTAAGTCAACTTCATCGGGCCCTGTTTGAGTTTTTCCCGGGTGATTCCTTTTATCGACGGATCCCGGGAATCAAGAAGCAGGTCTATAAAGCCCTCTTCTCCTCCCTCAAAATATCTGCCGAATCCCAATCTGTCGGCAAGTCCGGAAGCGATATCCGCATCAGACCTCGATTCATAAAGCGGTTCGATAGCTTTTTGCTGGAGCTGAACGTAGGGATATGGATATGGAATCAGATCGGAAAACTCCAGATAACTGCAAACAGGCAATAACATGTCGGCATAGCGTGCAGTCGGCGTCATAAAAAGATCAGCCGCCACAATGAATTCCAATTTTGGAAATATCTCGTTGATAATCTTGCCGCTGTCCACACACTGATTTAAAAAGTTGATAAAGGAGAACCAGACCGCCTTTATGGGGTAGGGTTTACCCGACAGAATCGCCTCATAGAGTGTCAGGATTCCCATCCGGGAATAGGAGGGTTTATCCGGTTCTGTGTGAAGAAAGGGCTGCCAGTTGAGCCTTGCCGGAAGATGCCCCCCACGAAAAGTCGCATCGACATTGCCGGTCACCGCAGCGACGGTGCCCACGGCTCTTATGGAGATATCGCCGTGAAAGGTACGGGTAAATCCCATATGGGTGACAAAGGTAGTCTTTTCGGCAGTACCGATTCGCTCGGCCAGTTTGGTAATAACCTCATCCGAAACACCGGTTATCTCCGCTGCACGTCCTGGCGGGTACTCTTCGGCAAGGTCGGCCAGCATCTGGAAAGCGGGTTTGCACTTTATGCGGCTTACCGTATAGGTTCCGGTAACAGCGGGTTCGATATCGAAAGCGCCTCGAACCATCGGTTTATTTAAAATGCTGTTCCAGATCACATAGTCATTCGCATTTTTCTCACCGATCTCTTTTCCCCTTAGGAATTGTCCTGTATCGGTCCTTACCAGATACGCGCCGCTGGTATGTTTTTTAATAAAGTCGGGGTTCTGAAGTCCTTTCTGAAATATAACATGCATCAATCCCAGCGCCAATGCGGTATCGGTGCCGGGCTTCAGACCGAGGTATTCATCGGCCTTGGCAGCTGTTACTGTAAAACGGGGATCGATGACAATCAGCAATGCCCCTTTTTCCTTGGCATCCATGATCCGGCGCATCATATTGAGGGGCTGTGACTCGCCGGGATTCGAACCCCAGACGATCACAATTTGGGGTTCGGCCTTGCCTGATAAGAACGAACCCATCAGATGCGCAAAAGGCAATTGAGCGCCGAAAAGAATGCGGCTCCCGCACGGTAAGGCGGCATCTCCATAACCCCAGGCGCTCACACGGGTGGATTGGGTCAGGCAGGCCAGGCGCAAATAGGCGCCGAATTTGGTCGTACCGGCCCCGGGGCCCCCCAATGTCCAGCCAATCGCCGGCCAACCGTGTTTAACCGCTATGGTTTTAAACTTTTCTGCAATGGTATCGAGTGCCTCGTCCCAGGAAATGCGTTCAAATTTACCCTCACCACGTTCACCCACCCGTTTCATGGGATATTTCAAACGATCCGGGTGATAGGTGATTTCCAAACTGGATAGGCCCCGAAGGCAGATTCGTCGGTCATTTGGTTCCGGAAAGTCAGCAGGCTCCACTTTAATGACACGGTCTCCCTTGACATGCGCCAGGATACCACAGGCATCAATGCCGCAATGTGCCGGACAAACGGTCCTTATCAGACGTGTTTTTTTATTTTCTGGCATAGGATTTAAAAATCGATTTTAATCATTGAAAAACTGTGCTTCCATTTCTACTGTCAGCCCATCGCTATCCATCAATCGTTTTTCCAGCCCAAGGATCTTTGGCAGCTCGTATCTAAAGAAAAAGTGCATGGTGACCATTTTCCCTTTGTAATAGTTGAAGTCAGTTTTCGCGTTACTGGTATTGAGGGCCTTTTGAATCGATATGCCCTGCAGAAGCCACTGCCAGGCAATGGCGATATGCCCGAAAAGTTCCAGATAAAGGGTTGCGTCTGCCATAAAAAGTTCAACACCTTTTTCTTGTGCGATTTTCAAAAGATGCTCAGTAATTTTTTGGAGTTTTGACAGGGCCTCACTCAGTTGTTGCGCCGGCCCATCAAGTTCAGGGAATTGCCCGGCAGCCGAAATCGTCTCTTTGAGTTCTGCCAAAAAAAACGCAAAAGCCTGGCCATTTTTCATTACCATTTTTCGTCCCAAAAGATCCATCGCCTGGATCCCGGTAGTTCCTTCGTGAATGGGGTGAATCCGCGCATCCCGATAATGGTGTTCCATCGGATAGTCGTCACAGTAGCCGGACCCGCCAAAACACTGTAATCCCTGGCTGACAGAGAGAACCCCCATTTCCGAGGGGTAGGTCTTGGCCACCGGTGTCAAGATTTCCAGCAGTAAATGATATTTTTCTTTCTCCTCACCGCCAAGAACGTTCTGCATGTCCACATAACGGCTGCACTGCATCAGGAGAGAAAGAGCGCCTTCGGTGATGGCACGTTGAAAAAGCAGCATCCGTTTGATGTCAGCGTGTTCAATGAGGGTAACCGGTGGCAGTGTGGGATCTTTTTGAGAGATCTTCCTCCCCTGACGACGCGTATTCGCATATTCAAGGGATGCATAGTAGGCGGCTGTTGCAATGGCGTTTGCGCCAAGGCCAACCATGATCCGTGATTCATTTATCATTTGGAACATATACCTAAGGCCATTATGGGGCTCTCCGACAAGCCAACCCCGGCAGTCGTTGTGATCTCCAATGCTGAGCTGTGTGGTGGGACATCCCCTGTAGCCGAGTTTGTGATACACGCCGGATGCAATGACATCGTTGGATATCAACTTCCCGTCCGGGTCAAACCGTTTTTTGGGTACCACGAAAAGAGAAATGCCCTTCACGCCAGGGGGTGCACCTTTAATCTTTGCCAGCATGAGATGCACAACATTTTCGACGCCATCGTGATCTCCGGCGGATATGAATATTTTTTGACCTTTGATCATATGGTATCCATGATCTGTCGGTTCGGCCCAGGTGGTGATGTCCGATAACGATGAACCGGCCTCGGATTCGGTCAGTGCCATGGTTCCCTGCCATTTTCCCGCATGCATCTTTGGGGTGTAAATGTCATAGAGATCCTTGCTACCAAAGGATTCAATCAGATGGGCTGCGCCGGCGGTCAACACCTGATAGGCAACGGCAGCGTAATTGGCCGCTTGGAAAATAAAGCTGCAGGCGCCCGCGATTAAATGGGGCAGTTGTTCCCCGTCTTTTTCAAAGGGGAGGGTGCTCGTGATCCATCCTCCTTCTCCGAACTCCTTCATGATCTTCCGAATTGATGGATGAACCTTGATCTCGCCGTCGATCAGGTCCGGTTGATTTTGGTCCATCTCGGCAAATACCGGCCGAAGAAGACTCTTTGCCAATTTGACAGCCTCCTTCAAAACCATATCAAACACTTTTCTATTGTGTGCTTTGTAATATGGATATTGGGTGAGGGATACGACATCAAAAACTTCATACAGCAAAAACTGTAAATTTCTTTCACTGATAAATTTATCGGCCATCTTTTTCTCCCGGGTTATCTAATTTACTCGAGTTTGACACCCCCAAATGGAGCACGGTGCCGCATCTGGTGTTCAGTCGATCGTCACCATGGCGTTTCGTATAACCACTCCCCGTTCGGTCCTCACCTCAATGATGTATCCGCCGTCGGCCTTCCAGCCTTGGGTGGTCAGGGTGTCACCGGGGTAGACTACATCTGAAAACCGGGCTTTGAACGCCTTTAAACGGGTCACATCACCGTTTAGGAGGCCGTTAACAATCGCGCGGGTGGCAAACCCATACGTACACAGGCCGTGCAGTATCGGCTGGTCAAATCCACCCCGTTTCGCGGCGGCCGGGTCGAGATGAAGCGGATTCAAGTCTCCGCTGAGCCGGTACAAAACAGCTTGATTTTCAGCCACTTTGTAAGAGAGACTAAAATCCGGCTTTACACCACTCGGTGGATCGAGGGCCTCGGTCCTGGGGCCGGGATCTCCACCAAAACCGCCGGCACCTACATAAAATACCACCCATTCCGCATCGTAAAGGCGATCACCCTCCCCGGTCCAGCCCGTGATGTGGATATGGTAAACCGCGCCTTTTCCCTTATCATATATATGTTTTACCTCACCGATCTGAACAACCTTTCCTTCCGGCGAAAAGGGTCGGAAGAGCCAGATCGTCTGTTCACCATGGAGAAAAAGAGACCACTCAATCTGGTCACCAAGATCAGGGAACGCTTCTCTGGCCGCCACCATGCAAAAGCTCGGCAACACCTTAATCCCCCCGGGGGTGTTTTCATACACGAAGTGGAGTTCGTCATGGAGAGCACCGACCCCCAGTGCATAAAGCGCCACATCTTTCCAGGTGTATTCAAAAACAACCGGTTCTGTCTTTTTCCCGATTACGCTGAGATCCACTATAGGCATATTACACCTTTTGTTTACGGTGACCCTCCTTCTGCCCACCGGTGAATATCGGGTGCGAAATTTGAGTTATTAATTGAATTTCAGGCAGGCCATCATATCCAGGTCAGGATCCGAAAAGAGTACCTTATCGATGTTCTCTGCAATCTCCTCCGCAGTTGGAGCACCCGCTTTCTTTATATAACCGTCGAACATCTTCATTTTGAACTCGGTAACCATTGCACCAATTGTGCCCCCGTGGGCCAGAAGCACCCTTCCGTTTAGCTTCTTGGCCAGATCCGAAGCGAGAAAAACAACCAGCGGAGCCAGGGTTGCGGGATCGAGCATCTCCTCGGTGACCCCCTTGAGCGCCGGTAGGTCAGCCGTCATTCGGGTATATGCATTGGGGCAAATGGCGTGGACTCGGATGCCATAGCGTCCCAGTTCAAGAGCTGCGGTTTTGGTGAATCCGTAAACACCCGCTTTGGCAAAACTATAATTGGACTGGCCGAAGTTTCCGACGAGACCGGTCAGGGATGTCGTGTTCATGATCACACCACCGTCACCTTGGGTCTTCATGACACGACCTGCGGCGCGGGTGCAAAGAAAGGTTCCTTTGGCGTGGACCTTTTGCACCAGATCCCAGTCATCCTCCGTCATATTCAACAGGGTTTTATCACGAAGAATTCCAGCGTTGTGGACCATGATGTCCAGGCGCCCGAATCTGTTCAGCGCGGTCCAGACCATGCGGTCGACGCCTTCCAAGGACCCCACATCCGAATGGTCGGCCACCGCTCGCCCGCCGGCCGCCTCAATCTCGCCGACCACCGCATCGGCCACCAATGCATGCGCTCCGGTCCCGTCCCGGTCGCCGCCCAAATCATTCACCACAATTTTTGCGCCTGCTTTGGCCATCGCCATCGCTTCAGCTCTTCCGACACCACGACCCGCACCTGTTACGATAGCCACCTTTCCTTCCAAAAGCCCCATCTGATCCTCTCCGTATTTACTAATCAGTGCGTTATTATTTAGACATCCGTTGCCATTTCCCCTGGGATTTATCTGCAAAGGCGGGCAGGGTTTTTAATCGGTGGTCAGATCACTGTTTGAAATAAATATGGCTTCATTGGTAATCGAAGTCATGACGCTGAAAATACGGTCAATTCATTCTCGGTTTCTCTAAATATCATTTTCTTTTCTTCAAGGTATCGCAAATGGGCAATGGCCTCGCCAGTGGCAAACCATTTTTGTGATACCGGGAATTCCTTCCAAGAATCATATTTGATATCCCACGTCATTTCCGATGCAACCTGAAAGGGTGTCTCTGAGCGCTTGTTCAAAATGAGGAGGACTTCATCTAGCCGCTTTTGGTGGTGCTCCCTCAGTTCATCGATCCTTTCTTTATAATTTTTAAAAAGACGTCTATGTCCGGGCAAAACCAGATCAACCTCAAATTCATAGACCTTATCCAGGCTGGATAGATAAAGCTCTAATGGATTCTCCTCATCGGACCAACATTGAATATTGGGTGTGATATCAATCAGTATATGGTCGCCGCTGATGAGTATTTTTTTCGTTGGTTCGTACAGGCAGGTGTGGCCTTTTGTGTGACCGGGGGTCTCGATGCATTTAAAGTGATAATCACCGATATTGACCGTCTCGCCATCTTTTAAAATACACGGCTCCGGCATCCAGTCCGCGCTAAATTTGTATCCAGGGTGGTTATCAAGTGCACCCCGAAGTTCATCTTCCGGAAAGCCACTTTTTGCGGCATATTCAACTATCCAGTCCCAGCCTGTCCAGGTCTTGACGAGTTCTGCATCCGGCCCGTTAAAATACATATTATTGCCATCTGTGATCAGCCGTGAAACCAGGCCCAGGTGATCCGCATGCAAATGGGTGATAAAAAAGTCAGTCTTGTTCAAATCAACACCCAGCTCGCCCAAATTCTTTTTCATGGCCTCATCGCATTCGTCTCGATTGAGCCCGGTATCGATGATTAAATTTCTATCCGCATCCCGTATCACGTATGAGTTGAGGTATTTTAATGGGCTGTCCGGGAGGGGAATTTGTACTCGAAATAGATTGGGGAAAATCTCTTCTGTCATGGAATAACTCCTTTCTTTGATGTCTTAGGGTTTTTGATCTCAAGGTTCGCACCTCCAAGGGGGCATGGTGTCGCATCTGGTTACCCTATGCCTGATGCGACCTCTCTCAAAATATCAGGGGTGAAACTTGAATTTTGATTTTACGAAGATCGGGTAGATGTCTTGGGTTTAAAAACCGCGGCCGGTTTGGTTCTTTCAGCATACTTGAATCCTTCGACCGCCTTGATGTCGCCGTATTTTTTTTCCAAATCGACCAACTGTCCGGCGTCCAGCGCCCTGACCGGGCATGCTTCGATGCAGGTGGGTAGTTTGCCTTGAACAAATCGGTCCACACAAAAGTTACACTTGCGCATTTTAGCCCCTTTTCCCGGGCCGAATTGTGGGGCATCATAGGGACACGCCTTAAGGCATTTTTCGTTGCATTCCGTATTGCCCAGGCAAGTTTCACTGTCCACAAGTACAATGCCGTCCTCTTTCCTTTTGGTAATCGCATCCACCGGGCATGCCGGGATGCAGACCGGGTCCAAGCAGTGCCAGCAGGGGGCAACCCTGTAACTGACAAACACGTCCGGAAATTTACCTTTTTCCGTATATAGAACCCGCATCCAATTTTCCGGCCCGGCTGAAATGTCGTGCCAATCTTTGCAAGCGACGCGGCAGGCGCTGCAGCCTGTGCATCGGGTTTGGTCGAAGAAAAAACCGATCTGCATGATATATCCTCCTTTAAGCCCTCTGAACCTGGACGAGGCTTGAATTCATCACTGCTGCTCCAGCCTGGGAATATGCATCGTTTGTCAATGTGTTGGCGCAGGCGCCCCTGTCAATGCCATTTTCGTCCGGCGCATACCAGGCACCCTCAAAGATGCAGATGACCCCGGGGATGATCCGTTCGGTCACCCATGCAGGGAGCGCCACCTTGCCGCGGTCGTTGAAAACATATATTTCATCTCCATCCCCGACACCCCGAGGGTCAGCGTCAACCGGGTTGATCCAGGCCCGATGGGCTTCAACCTCCCTGAGCCATTCCACCTTGTACAATTCGGAGTGCACCCTGTTTTTGGCGTGGGGCGTCAAAAGCTGAAGTGGATATTTCTCGACCAGTGGATCGTTTCGGTCCTCGGGCGTACTCATGTATTTGGGAATGGGGGGACAAAGGGGATTGTTGAGATCCGCCACGCGTTGGGAGTAAATTTCAATTTTGCCCGAAGGCGTATCAAAGGGATGGTTTTCAAGGTCTTCGATCTGCTCTTGAAAAGCCACAATCGGTTTGGGCAGTTTAATCCGATGAATCCCGTCTTTCTTGAATTCATCGTATCCTTTTATTCGTGTTTGGTACTCCGGATTCGCCTCCACCAGTATTTTTAGCCATTCATCCTCCGTATGGGGATTGAAGTCTTTTATGCCCAAACGTTCGGCCAGTTCACTTGCGATATCTAAATCAGATTTGCATTCACCAAGGGGTTCCAGGGCCCGATTGACAAAAGTGAAATAGGGACCCGATGGCCAGGGCATGGTCAAATCACTTCTTTCCGCTGCGCTGGTAACCGGCAAAACCAGATCGGCATATCGGGCCTGGGCGGTCATAAACAGTTCGTTTACACAAAAAAACTCGAGCTTTTGAAGCGCCTTTGCCGCTTTGTTGCTGTTACCGGTCTGGTTCAGGTAATTGTTGCACATCGACCAGGCCATTTTGATGTCTGCGGGAGAACCGCCTGCTTTTCCATACAAAATGGCGTCGAATATTTTATTGGCGTGAATCCGCTTGGCGACACGGAGCTTGATGTCAAGCGTCCCCTTTACCTTGGGACCATCCAGTTCAAAAGGATTTTTTCCCGGAGGAATTGAAGACATCCGAAACATGTGCCCCACCGGAATCCCCATCAGGCCGCCACCGGCACTGCCACCCGACCGGCCGACGTTTCCTGTCATCGCGCACAATGTGGCTGCACACCGGTTATACTGCTCGCCCATGGCGCTTCGGGCCGGACCCTGGCAGTCCATCAGCGCGGTCGGCTCGGTAGTGGCATACTCACGGGCCAGGCTCTCGATAGTCGTCGCATCTACACCCGATATCTCCGCAGCCCAGGACGGAGTTTTGTCCACCCCATCCTCCTGACCCATGACGTAGGCCTTAAATTTGTCAAACCCGACCGTGTATCTGTCAAGAAAGGTCTGGTTGTGAAGGTTTTCTTTAATCATGACATTCGCCATTGCCACCATAACTGCCGTATCTGTTCCCGGCCGGATCGGAATCCATTTATCGGCCAGTGTGGCAGCGGTATCATGGTACCGCGGATCGATCGCTATAATCTTGGCACCGTTCTCTTTGGCCTTTATCAAATGGTACATGGTGTTTGTACCCGAGATCATCCGGGCCGGATCCCACCCCCACAAAATAATCATCTTGGAGTTAAGCAGGTCTTCCCGGCTGTTGCCGACCATTACGGAACCATATTGGGTTAGGGAGGCCCAGACTGCGCCTTCGGAAGAGAGATTTCCATAGTGGGTCACAAACCCACCAAATTGGGCCAAAAGCCTGGCTGCGGCATTTCCGCCGTTATGAAGACTGCCCAAATAGCCGCCACCGGTTGCAAGGAAGATCCCCTCGTTTCCGTAGGTCTCTTTTACTCGGGTGAGCTCGCCGGCCAATATCTGATACGCTTCATCCCAGGAAATCCGTTCAAATTCCCCCGAGCCCTTTGCGCCGGTCCTTTTTTGCGGATAGAGGAGCCGTTCCGGGTGGTGGACCATCTGGCGATAGGCCCGGCACCTGAGACAGGTCCTGAGCTGTTCCGGTTCCTCAGCATCGTCCCCTTCGACCCGGATGATCCGGTTGTTTTTGACATGCAGCCTTAGCGGGCATCTCCCCCCACAATCTAAAGTGCAAGTGGTCCGGACAATCTTTACATCGTCATCAATAGGATTTGTACTCTGTAAATTCATTTTCTCCTCCCCGCCGCCGCACCCTCAGGTTTGAATCGTGCCTGATTTTCCCCTGGTGGGTAATCGTTCGAGATGTTTTTCAATATTGCATCAATCAATTCACTCGCTAAAAGAGATCACTGTTACAAAAAAATATTACGCCGGCTCATGGATTTCTACGTTCCCGGCCGGCTTTAATGTTTGAGCGCGTTTCTATCCCCGCCCCTTCTGTAAATCTTTTCCCTTTAAGTGTCAACCCTCCAGTTGTATAAACATGACAAAGGGGTGTTAAACACCGTGAGAGTCATCTGTTATGCGTAATTTAGTACCGTATTTGGATAAAACCCTCGATGATTTCTAAAAAAAAATTGACATTAAAAATATCAATGTGTATTATTTAAACATCATCCCGCAAGTTCCGTCTTGTGGCCCCCGGTTGCCTGCGCACCCGGGTTTTTTTATGGGATAATATTTTGTCTAAAAAAAGGCTAAATTGCTATATAGACGGTTTTAATCTATATCATTCGATTGATGATTTAGGGCCAAAATTTAATTATCTTAAATGGTTAGATTTATGGTCCCTCGCCCATGCCTTCGTCAAAACTTCTACAGAACAACTCAAATCTGTTTATTATTTTTCTGCGCTCGCCTATTGGTTAAAGCAGCCAAAACAAAGGCATGAGGAATTTATTAAGGCTATAAAGCATTTCGGTGTCACTCCTATCCTTGGTCACTTTAAGGAAAAGCCAGGTTATTGTAAAAGTTGTGGCTTCACGACCCAAAAAACATTATCGATAACAAATCGCTGGAGGTTACAGGGAAAACGCTATTGCGTTCCCACGTCACCTCAGTTTACCGATAAGCGAAAAACGCGTAGACCCAATTATTATGAAGTGCAATCTTAATGAAGGATTAGTTAACTACGAGATTCGCGGTAGTGGACGACCTTTGCTCGTATTACATGGAGGCTATTTAGATCATAGGCACATCGTTAACGTGATGGAGCCAGTCTTTGACGATCATTCTGATTGGATGAGAATTTATCCGGATTTACCTGGTCACGGGCATACTACTATAGCAGATAGTATCGAGAATCATGACCAGGTATTAGATGTCATTGAAGAATTTATCAGTGAAATATGCCCGGGCCAGAACTATGCAGTTGCCGGCGAATCGAGGGGAGGTTTTCTAGCGAGAGGGCTTGTCGCTAGAAATCTTGATTCTATTGACGGATTGCTTTTAATAGTTCCTGGAAGATTTGCAGTAGCTGACCACAAGTATTTACCCCCTCAAGTTACGCTGGAAAAGGCAGACGAGCTTATTTCCGAACTCGCAGAAAACGAGATCGGTCGATTTAATAAGTTAGTGGTTCAGAATCGTGATATTTTGGAGAAAATCCGAAAATACAAAATACCCGCAATTTCGCTTGCGAATACCGAATGCCAGCAAAGGCTTAATGAAAATTATGAGCTCTCGTTTGATCTCGACTCCCCAGTTTTAACATTTTACAAACCCACACTTGTGTTACTGGGAAGATTTGATACCGAAGTTGGATATCACGACGCTTTACGGGTGATAGAAAATTATCCTCGAGCAACCTAT
>Ga0255058_10001333_pt1 | contig 13848 bp, 8 predicted proteins | sample Cases_109_9_MG_FD_188637 | JGI IMG/M metagenome (GOLD analysis project Ga0255058, IMG submission 188637) | Seawater microbial communities from Amundsen Gulf, Northwest Territories, Canada - Cases_109_9 | ecosystem: Environmental > Aquatic > Marine > Gulf | place: Canada: Northwest Territories... | reverse complement strand
GCACAGTTTCGGGTACGGTTCGCATATGAGCCAGTCCTTTTCATCCAAAAGCGTCCTGCGCGCCTACTATTTTGCGACAGTCCTGTTCCTGCTACTGGACATAGTATTCAACGTAAACGTACGCATCGCCTTCCTCGAATCGCATGCCACGCTGCGTGCGTTGTATTACGCGGCCATCTTCGCCTGCATGGCGCTGATGCTGTGGAGACCGGGCTGGACCGTCGTCATCAGCGCCGCCGAGTCGCTCGTCACGCTCGTCGCCCTGATCCTCAGCATGGCTTTGCGGACGATGCTTGTAAGCGACGCAATGCTCGAAGGCGGTAACGGGTTTGTCACGATGCCGGAAATCATCAATTTCATGATCACGGGCAGCATTGCCTACCTGGCCTTCATGCGGGGCATGAAGGAGTTAAGAGGCTCGTAGGAGCTGCGCAAAAAGGTGCCGGATTTATTTTCCTAAAATAAATCCGGCACCTTTTTGCGATTTTGCGAAGATCGGCGCAATTGCCGAAAGTTCCGGACATTTTCACGGAATTTTCCCCGATTCGCGAACTCTAATATCAATAGCCAGCTGCCATTCAGCTTTGCAGGCGTACGCTTGATATTGAGAGCAATACCCATATTTCTGGCGGACACGGAGGAACCGAACAATGAGTACATCCATTTCGGATCTGGAAAGAAGCAATGACCCTGTTGCGAGCACGGCGGCGCTGCATGTCGAGGTGATTGCGGATCTCGTGTGCCCGTTCTGTTATCTCGGCAAGCGTCGGCTCGAACAGGCATTGCGCGCTGTACAGGGGCCGAGCGAAATCAGCTGGCATCCGTTCCAGCTGAACCCTGAATTTCCAAGCGAGGGCGTTGCTTTCGAGGACTACCTCGCGCAGCGTTTTGGCAGCGTGGAGAACGTCCAGCCGGTGCTCGAAGGCCTGACCGCAGAGGGCAAACGCGAAGGCGTCAACTTCCACTTTGAGCGCATCAAGCGCGTGCCAAACACCATGCGCGCGCACCAACTCATGTTCCTGGCTGAGAAGGAAGACAAGGATCAGGCGCTGCTTGCCGAAGACCTGATGGCCGCGTTTTTTGAACACGGTGAGGACATCGGCGACCCCGATGTGCTCGTAAGGATTGCCGCCCGCCATGGCCTCAAGAGTGAGGACGTGCTCCGTGTCTTCGACGACGACGGATCAAAGCAGTTGGTTCTCATACGCGAAGGTCAGGCTCGCTCTAGCGGCATTGTCGGCGCTCCAGGCTTTCTGCTGAATCGGCGTTTGCTGCTGCTCGGGGCGCAGGACTCGGACACCATTGTGAACGCCTTCGACCGGGCCATGTTCGGGGAAGGTACCGACACGCTCATCTCCCCGGCGCTGCACTGAGCGCTGTTGGAGCCCGCCACGCGGGCGAACGAATTTTGCTATCGCCCGCATGGCGGGCTCCAACAAGCAATTTCCCCTCGGGCGCATTACAATGGCGCCCGCCTTAAACCAGCCTTAGAAAAATAATGACCTCAGCTAAAATTATTTACACAATCACCGACGAAGCCCCGGCCCTCGCGACACGCTCATTCCTGCCGATCATCAAAGCGTTTACAGCCGCTGCGGACATCGATGTGGAAACTCGGAACATCTCCCTGGCGGCACGCATCATCACGGCCTTCCCTGAAGGCCTGTCGGCGGAACAGCAGCAAAGCGACGCGCTTGCCGAACTCGGCGAACTCGCGAAGACTCCCGCGGCAAACATCATTAAATTGCCGAATATATCTGCGTCGATTCCACAACTGCACGCAGCGATTGCAGAACTGCAGTCACAGGGCTACGAAGTGCCGGCTTATCCTGAAGAGCCGGACTCGGATGCCGAACGTGAGGTTCAGGGCCGCTATGCAAAGGTTTTGGGCAGCGCTGTGAATCCGGTCTTGCGCGAAGGCAACTCTGATCGTCGCGTTGCACTTGCCGTAAAGAACTACGCGAGGTCCCACCCGCATTCGATGGGCGCCTGGGGCCCCAACTCGAAATCACATGTTGCACACATGCACGATGGCGATTTCTATTCGAGCGAAAAATCGGCCGTTATTGACGATGCGGGAAACCTGCACATAGAGCTCGAATCGAGTGACGGCGTTACAGTCTTGCGCGAAGGCGTACCCGTACTCGCGGATGAAGTCATCGATGCCTCGGTTATGAATTGCAAAGCGCTACGAGACTTCTTCGCGAAGGAAATCGACGCGGCGAAGTCAGAGAATGTACTGCTGTCGCTGCACCTCAAAGCGACGATGATGAAGGTCTCTGACCCGATCATGTTCGGGCATGCGGTCACGGTTTACTATCGGGACGTATTCGAAAAGCATGCCGCATTGTTCGACGAGTTGGGCGTCGATCCGAACAACGGTATTGGTGACGTGTACGCGAAAATCGTGGATCTGTCTGACGCACAGCGCAGCGAAATAGAAGCGGACATCGCGGCTGTCTATGAGTCCCGCCCCGAACTCGCAATGGTTGATTCAGACAAGGGCATCACGAACCTGCACGTGCCGAGCAATGTCATCATCGATGCGTCAATGCCGGCTGCGGTTCGCAGCTCGGGGCAGATGTGGGGACCTGACGGCAGGCTCCACGATACCAAGGCGCTGATTCCCGATCGTTGCTATGCGGGCATCTACCAGCAGGTCATCGAGTTCTGCCGGAAGAATGGCGCATTTGATGTCGCAACCATGGGCAACGTTAGCAACGTCGGCCTGATGGCACAGAAGGCCGAGGAATACGGTTCCCACGACAAGACCTTTGAGATCGCAACGGCGGGTACGGTTCGCGTGGTCGATGCAGCGGGCAAGGCATTGCTCGAACACACAGTAGAGCAGGGCGACATCTGGCGCATGTGCCAGACGAAGGACCTGCCCATCCGCGACTGGGTGAAACTCGCGGTCAGCCGCGCACGCCAGACCGGCACGCCGGCGATATTCTGGCTCGACGATAATCGCGATCATGACAGCAAGCTGATCGAAAAAGTCGAGACCTGTCTCAAAGACCATGACACGACCGATCTCGACATACGTATCCTGTCGCCTGATGAAGCCATGCGGGAGACGCTCGAACGTGTCAGAGACGGCAAGGACACGATTTCTGTCACGGGCAACGTGCTTCGCGACTACCTGACCGACCTGTTTCCGATTCTCGAGCTCGGCACGAGCGCGAAAATGCTGTCTATTGTGCCGCTGCTTGCCGGTGGCGGCTTGTTTGAGACTGGCGCCGGTGGCTCCGCACCGAAGCATGTGCAGCAGTTTCTGAAAGAGGGGCATCTGCGTTGGGACTCCCTTGGTGAGTTCCTGGCGCTCGCGGTCTCAATCGAGGACGTTGCAGAGAAGACAGGCAACAAAAAAGCGCATGCGCTTGCGAATGCCCTGAACGAAGCGAACGGTCGTTACCTCGAAAACAACAAGGTGCCGTCACGAAAAGTTGGCGAGCTGGACAACCGCGGCAGCCACTATTATCTGGCCAGGTTCTGGGCGAAGGCCTTGTCCGAGAAAACCGGCGAACTCGAACTCTCCGACCGATTCAGGCCGGTTGCGAAAGCGCTTGCACAAAATGAAGCGGCGATCATCGCGGAACTCGAAGCGGCACAAGGTAACGCCGTCGACATCGGTGGCTATTATCTCCCTGACGACTCACTGGCAACGGCAGCAATGCGGCCAAGCCCAACACTGAACGCGATCATAGACGCGATTTAGTGGCTGGCTGTCTGCGGTCGGGTCTCTTTTCGACCGAAGTAAAGCGCAGCGCTAGCGAGCCATGAGGGAGAGAAGTGCCCGATCGCAGACAGTCAGCTACCAAGCCAATCCAGAATTATCGCGTTCACCTGTTGCGGGTGCTCCTGTTGGCTCCAGTGCCCGCAAGGCTCCAGCATGTGAATCTCAAGATCGGTGACCAGCGGTTTCATGCCTTCGACAAATTCGGGCGGGATGACCACATCGTCGACGGCGCCGATAAACAGAGTCGGTATGTCGATGGTCTGCGCCACTCCTTCCAGTCGCTCCCAGTTATGCGTCCAGTTGCGGTACCAGTTGATAGGCCCAGTGAAGCCGCTTTTTGCGAATGCATTCGCGAAATAGTCACGTTCGTCGTCCGTGAGCAGCGGCTCGCCGCCAGCCTTTTCGCGTGCCATCACCCGTAGCAAGCTAAGCGACTTCATCTCCGGGGGTAGTTGATCGAACTGCGCCCGGCTTACCTGGTTCTTGCGCATCATCATGTCGAAGAAGTGCGCGGGGTCGGCGGCGAAGGCGCGATCGGCTTCGTCCGAATCCTGAAAATTGACGATGTAAAAGTCGTCGCCAAAGCGCTGTCGAAAAATCTGTATGGGATCGATAGGTGGGCGTGGTGAGTGTGGAATATTCAGGATAATCAGGCGTTCGATGCGCTTTGGCGCCAGCATCGCCATGTACCAGAGCACAAGCGCGCCCCAATCGTGGCCCACGAATATCGCCGATTCGAGTTCAAGTGCGTCAAGCAGCCCGTGTACGTCGGCGATAAGTTCATCCGCGCAATAATCCTCTACATTGGGCGGTGCGTCGGTATTGCCGTAGCCGCGTTGGTCCGGCGCAATCGCGCGGTAGCCTGCGCGAGCCAATGCAGGTAGCTGGTGCCTCCATGAGAACGCAAGTTCTGGAAAGCCGTGTAGCAAAACAACAGCCGGGCCGTCGCCCTGTTCGTAGACAGCCATATTGATGCCGTTGCTTTTGATGTAATGTGGGTCAGGAAACACGAGCGATTCTCCAAGTGGGGTAGTGAGATGAGCAAACATTTCATCATCTGGCTTTTTCAAACTATAACCAACACATTTTTTCGGCGCATCGATATCGTCGGCGCTGAGAACGTGCCGGCCGAAGGCCCCGTCATTTTTGCCGGTAATCATCCCAATGCGTTGATGGATGGCTGGCTGCTCACCGCACAGTGCGGCCGCTGGCCATTGCACTTCATGGCAAATGCCAAGCTCTGGAAGTACAAGATGCTGGCACCCCTCCTGGATGCGTCGGGTGCGGTTCCCGTGTACTCGCGCGAGGAGCATGGTGATCACGCCGATAACTCCAAGGCCTTCGAGAAGTTGTATGAAGTAATAGAGTCCGGAAACTGTATGGGGACATTCCCGGAAGGCATCAGTCATGCTGAGTCGCAATTGACGAAATTGAAAACCGGAGCGGCGCGCATTGCCCTTGCTATTGCCGAGCGCGGCAACACCGATGTGACCATCATTCCATGCGGTCTCAACTACATTCATCGGCACCGCTTTCGCAGCCAGGTGTTACTCGAGTTCGGCACACCGATCGTTGTCGACAAACACTGGGCAGCTGATTATCGCAATGACGACCCGGGCACGGTCCGCAAACTGACCGACCACCTCGCGAACGCGTTACTTAACGTGACGCTAAATGCACCGGACTGGAATACGCTCCGCTTTGTGCAGACGGTGCGGCGCCTGTACAAGCCGAAGACAGCTGACCTGACACCGGGGCAATACGTAGAACTGAATCGGCGTTTCGTCGATACCTACGTTGCGGTGGCCGACCAACCCGAAATGCGCGCCTTCCGTACCGACGTCGAAAACTACCAGGCGCGACTGGATATGCTGGGCCTCAAGGACTACCAGCTGCGCAGCCCGGTTTCGCTCGGCCATGCGTTCAAAAAAGTGTTACTCAGAAGCCTGACGATGATCGCGCTGCTGCCGCTCGCCATTCCGGGCGCACTGCTGCACCTGCCAGTCGGCTGGATCGCGGCGACCGTCGGCGAGCGCTTCAGTTATGAAATGGACGACGTCGCGACACTGAAGGTATTTGCAACGATTCTCTTGTTGCCCATGCTCTACGTGGCCATCGGTATTTGGGTTGGCATGACATTTGGCTTTTGGTGGGCATTGCTGACGGTTACCGTTCTGCCGGTCAGTTTTATCGCATCGGTGAAACTGATCGAGGCTGAAACAAGTCTGCTGGTCTCGATGTTTTCCGTGCTGCGCCTGGTCCGACTGGGCAGCGAGGTCGAGGACCTTCGCAAGACCCGGACCGGCCTGGTCGAGCAAATTCGGGTACTCGTTGAGCGCATGGCGGATCCGACCAAGCCACGAATGTTTACGAAAGACGACTTCAGCGCTACAAGCGACTAATGTAGCGGTCGCGCGTGCGCGGCTCCCCGAAAAATCGCGTTGGCGAATATGACGTTCAGGCCATCCAGATAGGCACGAATGTTCGGATCTTGCGTAAACACGATAACAAACCCCCGGCCTGCCGGCTGCGCGACCGCAAACGGCTTGTACGCGAGTTGCTTGCGGTTTTCTTCCCAAATGTAGCCGCTCGCAAGCAAATCGTCGGCTGCCTGGAATCGAGCGACGTTTACGCCCGAACCGAGACGGATCGGTGTGTAGATGTCCGAGCCACGCACCAGTACGTTGAGTGTTGACGCCACGCCGGCACCCAACCAGTGATCGGGGTCAACATCGGCCTGGATGAGAACGCCACCCATCGAGTCGGGTTCCGATTTCTCCGGCGTAATCGACGCTTCGTATTCGCTGGTGCTTTTCAGGTAGCTGCCCTCGACAGTTGCTTCCTGCACTCCATCTTCACCATTGCCGCTCGGGCCGCCATTGCCACCGGGCTTGCTCTTGCCATTCTCATCATCCTCGCCGGGTTCGATAACGGCGTTCTCGCGACGGACTGACGTCATATCAATATTCGCGTCGGCCAGGTAACGGTTCGCATTGCCGACACCAATCAGGACACCGCCTTTGCTGACCCAGTCTTTGAGATTAGCTGTACCTGCTTCGCCGAGGTCTGCGTTGTAACTCCCGCCTCCAAACGGCGAGACCTCCGGCAGTATCAGCACGTCGTATTCGCTCAAATCCGCGGTGCCCAGTTGCCGGGTTCGAAGGGGTGAAACCGGAAAATCGAACTGTCGCTCGATGACGAAGCGCGTATTGCCAGCGCTGTAAGAACTCGTTGGCCGGTCCCAGGCGATGGCCACCTTCGGTAGATTGTGGCGCACGACGTTCCCACTACCGAAATTCGGTCCGTCCGTTACCCAGCTGTCATCCACAGCGACGGCGTTAGCGCCAGTCGTGTTCGCAAGACTTCGCACCGTTGCATGAATGGAAGCGGCATTGTCGTCGGTTTTGATAATCAAGGTGCCGGCGGGGTAGCGGGTCCCGCCATGCGTAAACGCTTTGTCGGTACTCATCACAGCGACGTCCTGCCGCAACGCGTTGGCAAGAAAACGCACGGCCGTGGCTTCGCCCCAGGGCACGAGGTAAGCGACAGCGGCTTCGCCTCCGGAGACGGAACCCGGTAGTTGCGTTTCCGGCCCGACGGGATTCGTCGCAACGCCAACTGCGCGATTACAGGCAACCGACTCGACATTCATCATGAGTGGCATCGACCAGGCCGAAACGTCGTAAATTTCGTCCGGAAGACCTTTGGCACGACGACGCTCCTGTTCGTCGAGAAACGTGCCGTCCATGGCAACGTTCGTATCCAGCAGGGTACGGAGCAGGCGCTTGGCGGGTTGTGCGAGGTTAATGACGTGGCTGCCCACCTCGAACGAGCGGCCACAGGCACGAAACGCCTCGGTCGCGACACCGACCTCGGCGCCCTGGCGAACCAGCAGCCCGGCCAGCTTGTTGGCGCCGGCCTGATCGTTCTGTGTCGGGAGGACGTAGGCACGTATGTCCTCACTGCTGCCCTCGTCAATGGCCGACAGTTGATATTTGTAGAATTCCTGCAGGAACTTCTGGCGATTGTTAGCGACGGTCTCGGCCGTGCCGAGTGAGGTCACAAAGTGATTGCGTACCGTAAAGGCATAGGTCATTTCGTTGCCGTGGTACTGGCGAACGACAAGACCGCGCGCCGAGGCCTGTTCGTAGGTCATCGCGATGCTGCCGAAATACGACGGCCAGCTGGCGCCATAGCCCGGATAAAATGCGTCGAACACTTCCCGCGTGAAGTAATCGATGCCAAAACGATCGAACCAGTGTGCATTGATTTTGCCGAACAACTCCAGACTGGCGCGCTGATCCGCAGCGAGGTGCGGATTAAACGGGATAGCCTCGGGTGCGAAATAATAGGTCTGGTCCGAGAACATCTCGTGCGCATCGACGAACGCGACCGGGTACCACTCCTGTATTGCATCGATTCGACCGCGCGTTTCGGGTTGCGACAGGATGAACCAGTCGCGGTTCATGTCGAACAAATAGTGGTTCGTGCGGCCGCCTGGCCACGGTTCGTTGTGTTCGGCAGACAGTCGGTCAACGTCGGGCAGTAAGCCTTCCGACATTTCGAAGTGGTGAATGAAGCGGTCACGTCCGTCCGGGTTTTGCATTGGGTCAATGACAACGACCGTATTTTCAAGAATATCGTCAACGCGATCGTCACCGCGCGAGGCGAGCAGGTGATACGCTGTCAGCATGGCGGCGTCACTGGACGAGATCTCGTTGCCATGTACGCCATACGAAAGCCAGGTCACGGCGGGCTGCGACTGGATGATGCTTGCAGCCTGGGCGCCGCTGGTGCTGCCGGCGTTGCGCAGGCTTTGCATGCCGCTCTTGATCTCATCAATACGCGTCATGTTCTCGGCTGACGTGATAACGACATAGATCAGGTCGCGGCCCTCCCAGGTTCTCGCGTAACGGTGTACGGAAACACGCTCAGGATGTGCTGCCGCGAGTGCATCAAAATAGCGCATGACGTCAGCGTGCCAGGTGACGCGCTCACCGGGCTTATGCCCGGTGACCTGCTCGATAGTCGGCACCGCCGGATCGTAGTCAGCGTTCGGCCAGAAAACGAAATCGTCTTGCGCGCTGGCGCCTGTCGCGAGCAGCATCGCAGCAAGGAGAGTCAACAATCTCATCGGGAATCCTCAGGCATGTGATTCTTGTTATAGCGACACATTACTTGCTTGAACGGAAACTTTCGACCCGGCCGCCTATAATCAGCGATCAGTTCGCAGCATTTGAGACAAGGCAATGAGTTCGGGTAATAACCCCACCATGCGCAAGCAGCTGTTGCGGCTACGTGCCGAACTCGAGGCCGTTGCTGCGATCGGCGACGAGTCCGCTGCGGTGGTCGAGCTGGATCAGTCAAAAGTCGGGCGTCTTTCTCGCATCGATGCGCTGCAGGCGCAGGCGATGGCACAAGCCTCGGCACAGCGTCGCGAACAAATGCTGCGCAGGATCAAGGCGGCACTCAGCCGCATCGAACGTGATGAGTTCGGTTACTGCCAGTCCTGCGAGGAGCCCATCAACGAAAAGCGCCTCGACTTTGATCCGACCGCGACGCTTTGTATTGATTGTGCGAACCAGGCCGAACAATAGGGCACAGCAATGAAAGTGCGTTTCCCGATTGGCCGTTCGATCGATCTCGCCGAACTCGCGCGGGACCCGTATCCAATTTACGCGGAGCTTCGCGAGAGCGAGCCCGTAAGCTTCGTGCCGCAGCTCAATATGTATTTCGTGACCCGTTACGAGGATGTGACGACGATCCTGCAGGATACGGATCATTTTGTCGTCGGCACAGAACGTTCGACCGTGTTCGACACATTCGGCGAACATATGATGACGGTCGAGGGTGCGCCGCACGATTTCTACAAACGCGCACATCAGCCTTTCTTCTTGCCAGCGACAATTCGCGACAAGCTTGAAGATCAGATTCGCGCTCATGTCGATTTGTTAATCGACGGAATCGAGGCGCAGGGAGCGGTCGAGTTCAGAGCCGCGTTCGCCAGTCGCCTGCCAATTCTGACGATGCTGAGCATGTTCGGGCTGGCGCCCGAGGAAGAGTCCAGGCTGCGCGAGTGGTACGACTCGTTCGAAAAAGCCCTGAGCAATTTCACGTGGGATGAGGGTGTTCGCGCCGCAGGCCGGGCGAGCGCTGCCGACTTCATCGCTTTGATTCAGCACTATCTGGATTTACTTCGGTCATCCGCCGAGGAATACGATGACTCCACTTTGCTCGGAGCGTTGTTGAATGCGCCTGCTGAAGATCGTTTGAATAACGAGCAAATCTGTCGCAATGCCCTGATCATATTTTTCGGCGGCATTTCCACGGTCGAGGCGCTGTTGCTCAACGCTCTCTACGCGTTGTCACTGCATCCGGAGACGCTTGCACGCGCGCGTCGGGATGCAGTACTTATCCCAAGGGCATTGAACGAGACAGTTCGCTGGTTGGGGCCGGTACAGTCCGCGACCCGGCATGTCGTGAAAGAGAACGAGCTGCACGGCGTTGTCTTTCAAAAGGGAGACACCGTGAACTGCATGCTGGCCGCCGCCAATCATGATCCGGCCATGTTTGAAGATCCCGGGGCCTTCGACATGGACCGCAAAAATTTGCAGCGACAAATTGGCTTTGCGGTCGGTCCACACCACTGCCTGGGGTCGCGCCTGGCTCGGGTCGAGGCACGAATCGCGCTGGAGCGGCTGTTCGCCCGATTGCCCGGCCTGCGCCTGGATCTCGGCCGGGTGGAGGGGCCGCAGGGTTATGAGTTCCGCCAGCCGCTTTCGGCAATGGCCGTCTGGGACGTCGATTGAACCAAGCACCTTGAAATCCACGGGTTGCAGGGCTAATGTCCGGGACGTTTTCGTTATAGAGCAGCAGGCTTTGAAATTTAAGGAAGTTGCAGGTCGCTACAACGGTCCGGCCCTCGAGAGCGAGGTGCTGGAGTTCTGGCGTGCACACGACACGTTCGCGAAATCGCTCAAGCAAAGCGAGGGGCGGCCTCAATTCAGCTTTAATGAGGGCCCGCCGACCGCGAATGGCAAGCCCGGCATCCACCACGTGCTGGCGCGCAGCTTCAAGGACGTCTTCCCGCGTTACAAGACCATGCGCGGTTATTACGTGCCACGCAAAGCCGGTTGGGATACCCACGGCCTGCCGGTCGAGCACGAGGTCGAGAAAGAACTCGGCATCTTCGACAAAAAGGAAATCGAGGAAAAAGTCGGCATCGCCGAATTTACGAAGCGCTGCCGTGAGTCGGTCATGCGCTACATCTCCGACTGGGAGATGATGACCGAACGCATGGGCTTCTGGGTCAACCTGGACGAGGCCTACTACACCCTCGATAACAGCTACATCGAGTCGGTCTGGAACCTGCTGCAGAAGATCTGGGACAAGGACCTGATCTATCGCGACTACAAGGTCGTGCCCTACGACCCGCGCATCGGCGCGACGCTGTCATCGCACGAACTCGCACTCGGCTACAAGGAAGTCGAAGATCCGTCGATCACGGTGCGCTTCAAGGTCGACGGCGAGGACGACACCTACTTCCTCGTCTGGACCACGACCCCCTGGACGCTGCCGTCCAACCTGGCGCTCGCCGTGGGCGAGGACATCGAGTACAGCTACTGCGAACACGGTGGCCAGACGCTGATCGTTGCCAGCGCGCTGCGCGAGGCAGTATTCCGCGACGAAGAGTATTCCATGGTGAAGACCGTGACGGGCGCCGAACTCGTGGGTATGCGTTACGAACGGCTGTTCGACTACCTCGAGGTCGACGCGCCCAATGCGTTTCAGGTGTTCGCAGCCGACTTTGTCAGTACAGAGGACGGCACGGGCATCGTGCATACCGCGCCGGCCTACGGCGTGGATGACCTGGCGTTGGGCCAGGCGAATGATCTGCCGGTGCTGCACGGAGTAGGTCTCGATGGCCGTTTCATTGCGGCGGTCGAGCCTGCGGCGGGCCTGTTCTTCAAGGATGCCGACAAGCCGCTGATCCGCATTCTCAAGGAGCGCGGCATGATGTTCCGCTCCGAGCGTCTCACGCATAACTACCCGTTCGGCTGGCGCACGGGTGACCCGATCATCTATTACGCCAAGAATGCCTGGTACATCCGCACCTCCAAATTTCGCGACCGCATGTCCGAGCTGAACCAGACGATCAACTGGGTTCCCGAGCACATCAAGGATGGTCGCTTCGGCAAATGGCTGGAAAACAACGTCGACTGGGCATTGTCGCGGGAGCGTTTCTGGGGAACTCCGTTACCGGTTTGGACTGACGGTCAAGGTGACTATATATGTATTGGTTCAGTGGAAGAGCTGGGAGAACTGACCGGACGCGATCTGACGGAGCTCGACCTGCACCGCCCGGCTGTCGATGACATTACATTCGAGAAGGACGGCAAATCCTGGAATCGGGTGCCGGAGGTCATCGACTGCTGGTTCGACTCGGGCGCGATGTCCTATGCGCAGTGGCACTACCCGTTCGAGAACGAGGACAAGTTCAACAAACACTTCCCGGCCGACTACATCTGCGAGGCCATCGACCAGACGCGCGGCTGGTTCTACACGCTGCACGCGATCGCAACACTGGTCTCGGATAGCGTCGCCTACAAGAATTGTATTTGCCTGAACCTGATCGTCGACAAAGACGGCAAGAAGATGTCGAAGTCGGTTGGCAACATCATCGATCCCTACGACGTTTTCGATACCGTCGGCGCGGATGCGCTGCGCTGGTACTTCCTGGCGCGGCTGTCACCCGATGTGCCGAAACGCATTTCGGTAGAGATCGTTGCAGACGTTGCCAGTTCCTTCATCAACACGTTCTGGAATACGTACGGGTTCTTCGTGCTGTACGCACGGCTGGACGACGTCGACCTGACGAAGGATGTAGCGCCTGAGCAACGGCCCGAGATCGACCGCTGGGCGCTGGCGCTCACGCACAAAACGATCACGACGGTGACTGATGCGCTGGACGACTTTGACGCGAAGACCGCGGGCGATGCGATCGAGACCTTCGTAGATCAGCTGAGTAACTGGTACGTGCGCCGCAACCGGCGGCGTTTCTGGAAGTCGACGGATCCCGACGACAAGCACGCGGCCTACCTGACGCTGTACCAGTGCCTGACTGCAGCGCACAAGCTCATGGCGCCATTTCTGCCGTTCCTGTCGGAGCACGTCTACCAGAACCTGGTCAGGAGCGTCGATCCGGGCGCGCCGGATAGTGTGCACATGGCGGATTGGCCCGAGGTCGATCCTGCATGGCAGAACGATGCGCTGCTGCAGGACATCGCAGTGGTGCAAAAAGTGGTTGGACTGGCGCGAAAAGCGCGCGAGCAATCGGGCGTACGAACACGCCAGCCGCTGGCGCTGCTTCGAGTGCGGGCTCCCGACGCCGCCGCCGCCAGGGCGCTTGATTCACACCAGGACCAGATCCTGGAAGAGCTCAACGTCAAGGGGATCGAGTTCATAGCGCGAGATGCTGCGCATGTGACGTATTTGATCAAGCCGAATCTGCCCGTATTGGGGAAGAAGGAAGGCAAGAGGATTCCGGAGATTCGCAAAGCACTGCAGGAGTTTGATGGTGCCGAAATAGCCCGAAACGTTGCGCGAGGAAAATCCACCGTCATTTCGATGGCAAGCGGGGCATTGGAGCTGGCTGCAGGCGACGTACTCGTGGAAACCTCGTCGGCTGAGGGTTACGCCTGCGCCGAGGATGCGGGTTTCCTGGCGGAGCTCGATACCAATCTGACCGATGAACTGGTCGACGAAGGACTGGCGCGGGAGGTCGTCCGTTCGATCCAGGACGCCCGCAAACAGGCTGGCCTCGACGTGTCGGACCGAATCGTACTGGGCGTGTCGGGATCGGCGGAAATCGAATCAGCGCTGACCGTGCATCGCGACTACGTTATGACCGAAACCCTGGCCACTGACTGGCAAACCGGGCAAGACTCACCATTATTCAGGGAATCGCGCGAACTCGGCGATCTGCAATGGACGATCGAATTCCGAATAGCATAGATGCGGATGGCGGTGGCTCTCATCGGAAGTAAAGCGCAGCGTAGCGAGCAGCGAGCAGACGAGCAGCCCGGAGTGGGCCGACGCGTGTTGGCTCC
>Ga0255058_10001331_pt1 | contig 13874 bp, 15 predicted proteins | sample Cases_109_9_MG_FD_188637 | JGI IMG/M metagenome (GOLD analysis project Ga0255058, IMG submission 188637) | Seawater microbial communities from Amundsen Gulf, Northwest Territories, Canada - Cases_109_9 | ecosystem: Environmental > Aquatic > Marine > Gulf | place: Canada: Northwest Territories... | reverse complement strand
TCGGCATCAGTCCGGAGACGGACTACCGAAATACAAACACCTGAAATACGCCGATGACAACGACGATCGGCAGAAGATCACGCAGGCTGGAAAACGCAACCTTAGCAAGTGCAATCAGCGAGTCTTTCAACTGGGCCGCAACCCTCCTGGGCAAATGAAAGGTGTCTCCGTAGCCGATATCCTAAAACAAAGATGCGCCATTGACTTTGCGGATTTCCAGGATCGCCCCAGGAATCGTACTTATTGCCGGTAGCGTTCATCCTCGATCTACCACGTACGCAAGGTATACGAGGTACAGTCCGACAAACAGCATCCCGTGTAATCGGTTCACCGTATTGTTGCGGCTGGACACCAGAGCGAGAATAACCATTGTACTGGATGCTATAACAATGAGGAGGTCGGTATTACTGACCACCTCAAACGGCAATGCGACGATGCTCGACGTAAGACCCAAGACCCACAGCAGGTTGAATATGTTCGAGCCGACGACGTTGCCGACAGCAATATCGGTCTTGCCGCGATATGCGGCAACCCCGGATGCAACCAGTTCAGGACTGGACGTGCCAAATGCGATGATGGTGAGACCGATCAGCGCATCGTCGACGCCCCAGGCCTGAGCCAGACCGATCGCACCGTCAACAACCCACTGCCCCCCAAGGTACAAACTGACCGCGCCCAACAGAACAAACGCCGCCGCTCGCGTCACGGTGCCGCTCGCGCTGGTCTGGGGCACCGAAACTGGGCTCGTCGCGGAGAACTTGTACACGTAGAGCATGAACAGCAGGAAGAAAAATAGCAGAATACCGCCGTCCAACTGGCTAATGCTTAACTCAAGATGATCGGAAAACAAATGTGCGTTAGCGAGAAACCCAACCAGCAATGCCGCGGTCAGTGAGAACGGAATTTCCGATACCACGGTGGAATCGTGAATCGGTAGTGGGCGGATAATTGCAGCAACGCCCAATACCAGCAACACATTGGCAATATTGCTGCCAAGGATGCTTGCAATCGCAAGATCCGGGCTGTTGCGTAAACCCGAGGTTAAACTCACAAGCAATTCGGGCAGCGAGGTGCCGAAGGAGACGACGGTCAAACCAATTACCAGCGGGGAGATGCCAAATCGGCTCGCCACGCTCGAAGCCCCCTCAACCAACAGGTCGGCCCCTTTTATTAGCAGACCCAAGCCTAGAACAAGGAATAGTCCATCAATCACAGCCTGTAGTCGGACAGGGTGGAGTTCCTTCGCATCCTCAGTGGCTGTTCAGGCAGATGTGGCTGACGTCCGAGCGCACATCGGTTGGGGAGGCGCCGGCGAGAACGCCCTCGTTGGTAGCTTAGCCTCAAACCCAAACGCATCATTCCGCCAAGACCCACAGCTTGCAACCGCGGTGCCCAACATCCACCTTGAGTGAACTAGGCAAGCAGGTATGCAGTCAGCGACGCCGTGATCCGAAGTGCGGCGTTGCTGACCGGCGACTCCGTGCGATTCTGTCAATCATCAAGAGTTCCCGATTCATACATCGTCACGTTGCGGCACGTCGGCTCCATTAAAGCTGACAAAACGATCTTTCAGCGATCGGATCTTTGCCGGACCGAGTATCGTTGCGAGCCACGCGCCGACCGTGCAGTGTGATTCGATGGGGTGGCGCAGATTCTTGGCCGTGTCAATGACGTAGCTATTACGCCGACCGTCCTTGACCCGTTTTAGGATACCGGCTTCATCCAATTGGGAAATCAGCCGAACCGCGGTGCGCTCCGTGATGTCGACCCGACCCGCGACATCGCGCAGCCTCGCTTGCGGGTCCTCTGCAAGACACACGAGCACGTGAGCGTAGTTACTGAAAAACGTCCAGTCATTCGTCACTTTGGCCATGGCTTGTCGCTCCGTAATCAAGAATTGAGTGCAATCATAGGCCATGAATTACTGGAAAACCATGTCCGGCTTTAACGGGCAGCATGAGAGCAAGCGGTGACGGACGGCTATGGCACACTAGCAAGCAAGCTGACGTTACTAGCGCTTGTTAGACGGCTTTCGTGCTGTCGAGGAACTCCACCACGCTTGTCTCGACCGAATACTCGGCGCCGACGACAAGCAGACCCTCTTTTCGGAAAAGCCGCTGCAAAAGCTCAGAACCGTCCCGTAGTTGATTGACCGACGCGACAATGTTGGCCGAAATGGCATCGCGGACAAGAGTGTCAAAGTCGACCCTCGACTCATCGTGCAGCTGTTTTTCGATAGCGGGTCGAATACGAGAGACGAAGGACTGTGGGATCCGGCATTGATACGCCGGCGAATGTCGGAGAACTTCCAGCGTCATCGTAATGGCCCTGCAGTGAGAATGGCCCAGAACCACTATCAGGCGACAGCCGAGCTGCTCGGCGGCGAATTCGATGCTGTCACACTGAGAGGACGCTACAATATTTCCGGCTATACGGACCACAAAAAGATCACCGAGCCCTTGGTTGAATACGATCTCCGGCGGCACCCGCGCGTCTGAGCAACCGAGGATGATGGCGAAGGGCATTCCCTCATTTGCCGTTTCGACTCGCCACGGATAATTCAGCCGCGTGGTCGGTCCATACCCGGCCTTCACATACTGACGGTTTCCCTCTCGAAGGCGATCGAGTGCTTCGTGTGCAGGCATCATCGTAGTATTGATCCTAAGCTAAATAACGGCACAGCCGCTCGATAAACCCGACATAACGAATCGCTAGCCGAGGTCATAGATAAGCGGCAGAACAATGGAGTATCCAAGCCACATAATGATCGCGAGCGGAACGCCAACTCTGAGGAAATCAGAAAACTTGTAGCCGCCGGCGCTTAGAATCAGAAGGTTGGTCTGATATCCGAAAGGTGTTGCAAAACTCATGTTGGCACCAAGTAAGACCGCCAACACGAACGGCGTCGGGTCGACATCGAGTTGCTGCGCCGTCGCCACAGCGATCGGTGTGCCAATCACTGCTGCCGCGTTGTTGGACACTATATTGGTCAGCACCGTCATGATCAGGATAAAGACACTCAATATGACCGGTGGCGGCAGATTCGATGCCATGCCGACGAAGCCCATGGCGAGATACACCGCCATACCGGTCCCCACAAGCGCTTTTCCGAGCGCAAGACTGGTGACGATAATCATGATCACCGAGATGGGTAAAGCATGTGCCGCATCGCGCCAGGTGAGGCAACCCAACGCGAGCATCAGACCGACGCCGATCACAGCACTAACGGAAATCGGCATGATGCCCAGTGCCGCTGTAAGCACCACGAAGGCCGTGATAGCGAGCGCCCGGTTTACACGGTACGTATGCGGCAGCATGGTGGTGCCATCGAGTACCAGCATGTTGCCGCTCGACTTCAGGGCTCCGATCGCATCTTGGCTGCCCTGCACGAGCAATATGTCACCGGCACGGAGCCGAATTGCGTTCAAATCTTCCGTGATCTGCGAGCCTGGAGTTCTCGCCCGATGTATCGCCAGTGGCATCAGGCCGTAACTGGCACTGAAGCGGGTTGCGCCTAGACTGCGCAGATGTAATGACGATCCTCGCGTAACAACCAGTTCCGCAAGTTGCTGGCCTTCGGCTTCGAGTGGCATATCCTCGCTAACCGGGTGCTCGCTGTCGGATATGTTGTACAGCGTTGCGCCTAACAGGCCCTCAAAGTGCTTGAGGTTCTCGGGGGAATCCTTTACAAACAGTCGATCACCGGGCTGAAGTATGACCGAGGGCAGTTTCGCCAGAAACAGCGATTCGCTGCGTTGAATCCTGTCAACTCGCATCTGTCCGTGCGTTTTTGCCAACACTTGCGATAGCGACTTGCCGGCAGCGAAGCTGTCCGGCTGGATTGAGAGCTGACTGTCGAAAACGCGCGGCGTCGTATCGACCATCAGCGCCTCGCGATGCGGCAGCAACTTCGGCGCAACAAGCCAAAGAAACAGCAAGCCGACGCCGCCGACAATAAAGACGGGCAGCACAAAATCGAACATACCGATTCTCGCCAGCCCCAAGTCCTCGGCAATGCCGACCACCAGCAGATTGGTTGATGTGCCGATGGTGGTCGACATGCCACCGATGATCGTCGCCAGTCCCATCGGTAGCATCACCCGTGATACTGGAAACTTCGCACGTATTGAGATGGCGACCAGGATAGGGATCAGCAGCACCACGATTGGTGTGTCATTGATGAAGGCACTGAGAACTGCCGCCGCAACCAGGGTAATCAACAGTGCCAGCAGCGGTCGAGTTGACCAGGTCTGGCTGACGATGGTCGCCAATGGCTGCAAGGCGCCTGTGGTCTCAAGCGCCTTACCCACCATCAATAGCGCACAAATGGCGATCAGGGCCTGGTTGCCAAAACCGGCAAAGAACTGCGCCGGGCCCAGCAATATGCCATCGCTCTCATAGGGAAAGAATTGAAAGCCGGCAACAAGAATGCTCAGAATAACGATGCTCGATGTTTCTAGGGGCAGACGATCGCGCGTAAACAAAAATAGCGCTACCGCGATCAGCACTAGTACAGCAACTCCGTGAGCATCTGGTGTGATTACATGGCTAGCGGCTGAATCAAGCATTGTATTCGTAACCTATTGCACACTAATCCCAACGAAGCGACCGATGATCAACCTGAGCGTTTAACTCAAGGAGCCAAGAACTGCGTGGCCTAACTCGCACTTTCTCTGGTCCAATTGCGGACTTGAAAGCCAGTCACGGCATGATGCCGTCGTAGCGGCTGTTGACGATGAGGTGAATCCAGATGCTCGCGGCGTAACCTAGCGCGATCACCGGCGTCCACTTTAAATGGCCGAAGAATGTATATATTCCCCGTGCTTGGCCCATGAGCGCGACACCGGCGGCTGATCCGATGGACAGCATGCTGCCGCCGACACCGGCGGTGAGTGTCACGAGTAGCCATTGCGTGACATCCATGGTCGGGTTCATCTGCAATACGGCCACCATGACCGGGATGTTATCGACGATTGCCGAGAGTATTCCCACCATCGTGTTGGCAAACGTCGGGCCCATTTCGATGTACATATAGGCTGACATGAGGTCAAGGTAGCCGATGAAACCCAATCCACCGACACACATGATCACGCCAAAAAAGAACAGCAGCGTATCCCACTCCGCTCTTGCAACTTCGCGAAAGCTATCGAAGGCGACAACATCACCGGCTTGACCGTATCCCGGTGTATCGGCCGGCGTTGGCACATGTGTGCTGGCCAGGTAATGACCGAAGAGCTTGAGGTAGGCCAGCCCCGTCATCATGCCGAGGAATGGCGGCAGGTGCAGAAAATTGTGGAACGAAACCGCTGTGGCGACCGTGCACGCAAACAGGAAAATAATGCGTTTGGCGCCGCGTTTCATGCTTACCTGATCATCGTCTATGTGCGGCTGCGCATTCTCCACGACCAGCGACATGGCAGCCGCCGGGATAATGTAGTTCACAACTGATGGAATGATCAGGGCGAAGAACGTGCCGAAATCGAGGATGCCCCTTTGCCAGACCATCAACGTCGTAATGTCACCAAATGGGCTGAAAGCGCCGCCGGCGTTCGCGGCCACCACAATGTTGACGCAGGCGAGGCCGACGAAGCGTGCGTTGTTCTGACCGACCGCCATCACTACAGCGCACATCACCAGCGCGGTGGTTAGGTTGTCGATGATAGGCGATAGGAAAAAGCTGATGACACCCGTTATCCAAAACAACTGCCGATAACTGAATTCATGCCGTACCAGCCAAGAACGAAGGGCATCAAACACACCACGTTCGCCCATCGCGTTGACGTAGGTCATTGCACATAGTAGAAACAGGAAGAGTTCAGCGAATTCGACCAAGAAGTCTTTGACCGCTTCTTCCGCTTCGTGGTCCATGCCGCCGATGTACTGCTGCGCGATGATTGCCCAGATTACGCCCGCGCCGAGCATCACCGGCACGGACTTTCTAAGGTGCGTGAACTCCTCAGCAATCACAAAAGCGTACGACAGGGCGAACACCGCTATCGCGGCAATGCCGACCCAGTGAGCGGTTAAATCCATGGCGCTAGTTTCCAAGCCAAGGGCGCCATAGGTGCGCCAACAAGCGGTGATGAAGGGAGCTGCCGCGCGGGTGCCAAGTAAGTTAAAGATCCGTCAGTTATTGAGACAGCAGCGCTTGTATTGCGACCGCTGAAGACCCTGCGCCAGCTTGTGCCCATTGAGGACGAAATGCGCCGACTCATGAGCCAGTGCCGACAAGCCAATCGCTCAATATCATGTAAACAAAACCGCCAATAATGAGGATGTTTAACAACGCCATCAGGGCCAACCCCAGTCGGGACGGTCCTTCCGGCAGTTCCTTGTTGGCTCGCGGCGGCCGACGTTCCGGGCGCGTCGACCGTTTCACAAATCGCTCGTCGCGAGACCCGCACAACGATCGATCGATGTTTTGCTTGCTTGGGCGCTCGTGACAGTTTTCATGATCGTTGGGCGTGGTTGCCGAAGACCGCCCAGTCGCCAATGGGTTCACGCATGGGCAGTGGCTCCGTACTCGAGAGTGACGGCAATCATAGGCTATGAAATACTGGAAAACAATATCCGGTTTTAATAGACTGGACACAAATAACAGGTGATAATGAAAAAATCGATTCTGGGAAGCTTGATCGTGCTGGCTGCCGGCGTGCACCAGATGCGTTTGTCCTGTTCGTCGCAACCCGATGAGACAACGATTGAAAGCTGAGGACACTAGCGAATGAAGCCCAGGCAGCAGCGCATGCTGGCGGTGGGACTGGCGGCAACAGGCATTTTCGTAGCGGCCGTTTTGACGCTGAATGCATTCGAAGAAAACATGATGTTCTACGTCGAGATATCCGATGTCCAGAACGGCAACGTCCCCAAGGATCGCAGTTTTCGAGTGGGAGGTATTGTTGTTGAGGATAGCGTGATCCGAAAGACTGGCGAACTGGAAATGCAATTCACAGTGACCGACCTCGAAGCGGAACTCGTCGTCCTCTACTTAGGTGTCTTACCGGATCTGTTTCGGGAGGGTCAGGGCATCATTGCTCACGGACAACTGAACGATGACGGCGAGTTTGTTGCAGACACGGTGCTCGCCAAGCATGACGAGAACTACATGCCGCCTGAGGTTGCCGACTCGTTGGCGAAACGTGCAGCCTCCAAAGCCGCTGCTGGTACGGAAACGAGTATCGAAAACTGAAACTAGTGGGTCATTTGAATTACGCTTTCTCCATGCTGCGCATCATCGCCGCCAATGGCTGATCGGCCTATGGTCGGCAGCGACTGTCAGAAAAGGAAACTCTAGGTTGAAGCCATCCTCTCCGGTACGCGCTGATGCCGTTATTGCTGCCGACCACCTATCTAGGGGTGGTGACCGGCTGGAATTGGCCGGTCCGAGCCCTTTGCCGCATTGCTTTTCTCGACGATTGACTGACTGCTTTCGCGCACAAAGCGGTCTCTTTGATTTTGGTTGTCGAAAACTTTTGTCAGACGACGACTTGGTACTCAAGAGCAATCGTGCCATCGGTTCCTGCCTGAGCCAATTCGGCGTTTATAGTTTAAACTGGGTATAAAACATGCGACGCATGCGCACCCACCTCCGGGGGGGATGATGGAAAAAATAACCTCACTTTTTCTTGCAAGTGTTCTACTAATCCCATTCGGCGGCAGCGCTGAAATTCTCGCTCTGCTCAATTACGAATCCAAACCGAACGATGCTTTTAAAGACTTGAAGATGCCTTTTGGTACCCAGGGCCGCAAGGAAGGTATCGCCATAATCGATGTGGACCCTGAGTCAGAAAATTACGGCAACATTCTCGTGGACATTCCGCTGCCGCCGGACTTGGTGGCACATCACGTCTTCTACAACCGCGACGCGACCAAGATCTATCTGACGGCGCTCGGCAGACCGGAACTTCGTGTGATTGATATGACGGCAAACCCGTACCGCATAAAGGTCATCGACGTACCTGACTGCCAGGTCGGCGAGGACGTTGTGTTTTCCGCGGATAACCGGACTTGGTACGAGACATGCATGGGATCGGACGTCGTCGTCGTCGGCAATGCCGTCGACGACACCTATACCCATACTATCAAGACGCCGGTGCCCTACCCGCATGGCATTGCGATCCATGAAGGCATCGACCGCATGTTGCTCAGCAGCACCGTACGTGCATCGGACCTCGCTGATCCCGGCGAAGAAATTGCCGTATTCGAAGCCAGCACAGGCAAATTTTTGAGCCGGCATAAGGTATCCGACAAGGAGTCGCCTTCGGGTGAGGCACCGGTCGAGATTCTCTTCGTACCGAAGTCCGACCCAGCGCTTGCGTACATCACCAACATGTATGGCGGGACGCTCTGGACGGCCACCTGGAACGACGGGAAACAGGACTTCGAATTTGCAAAAGCCTTTGATTTTGAGCCGGAAAAAGTCGGAATACCGCTCGAGATTTACTTCACCGACGACGGCAGTGAGATGCACGTGACGACTGCAAACCCGGGCCGGATGCACTTCTTCGAACTCGGTGACGACCCCACCAACCCGAAGCTTGTCAAAACGCTTGAAGCCGGGGAAGGAGCACACCATGTGGCCTACACGAAGGACGGACGGTACGCCTACGTGCAGAACTCGTTCATTAATCTGCCGGGCATGAGCGAAGGCTCGATCACGGTTGTCGATGTCGACTCAAAAACCGTCATCGATACAATCGATACCTTCGTCGAGAATGGTTTCAATCCGAACTCTATAGTGTTGCTGCCCGAGTGGAACGACCCGATGGGCCATTAGTGCAGCCAGTAGCCTCTGATATGCGCCGTTGGCGCGTTATCGCCAAGACCCAGGTGTTCTGATGGTCTGGCTTTGCAGCGCTCGTCCATCGTGGCACAGTCGATACACTTGAGGGCATACGGATAGGCTTTGATCCGGCCCTGATCGATCGGCATACCACAATCGATACAGATGCCGAACTCCTCCGACTTCATCCGCGCCAGCGCCGCCGATATTTTCTTGAGCTCTGCCCTTGCCTCGTTACCCAGCGCATCCACGACCTCGCTGTCTTCGAGCTGTTTGGCTCGCTCTTTAGAATCAGCTTCGTAACCACGCCGTAGGTTTGTCGTGATGGGCTCAAGCCGCGCTGTTAACCCCAAGGCGCGTTGCTATCAGCAGTGACAGCACAGTCAAGCCGGTAAGAATCGATCTTCTCGTCGTCATCACCTGCTATTTATATCCAGTCTATTAAAACCGGATATTGTTTTCCAGTAAAATACAACCTATGATTGCAGACTCTTATCAGACTTGGCGTCTTTTCAAGCGTTTGCCCGATTACCGCTGAATATGTTTCCCAGGAAATCAGTGTTGCAAAAGACCATCAGCTGTATTCAGCCAGCTACCTGGGAGCGCATCAATCAGCGTTTGTTCGGTGATGCCAATCAGGAGCAAGTCGAGCTGGGTAAAAAGATACGTATCGATAGTACCGTGACCGAAACAACCATCCATGCGCCGACAGATAGCAGTTTGTTATGGGATAGTGCGCGCCTCTGTCGGGATTTGATCAAAGCAACGACAAACACCCTGGGGAATCCCGAGCAAGCTGAAATGGTATTGAGGGCAAGGCATGTAGCCGAGCTGCCAGTGGCCCCATGGCATGTCCAAGTTGACCATTACAAGCCATAGATTAAGCAGGTTATTGAGCAGGCACAACGGCACATATCACAGGCTGAAAGCGTGCCTGTCAGTGAAAAGATTTTCAGTATTTTTGAAATACACAGCGACATGATTAATAAGGGCATTCGGAATATTCAGTATGGACACAAACTCAATCTCAGTTCTGGCAAAAGCGGATTGATTCTTGATGTGATAATTGAAGCAGGCAACCCGGTGGACACGGACCGATTACTACCGATGTTCGATCGCCATATCGACTATTACGGTGAAGCGTCAAGACAACTGGCGGCCGATGGTGGTTATGCGAGCAAAGATAATCTTGATGCAGCCAAGGCGTGTGGTGTTTTTGTTGTCGCATCAATATCCCAACGATAATGAGAGGATTGTCATGAAGAAGTTAATGACCCTGGTGCTTGTCCTGTTGGCGGCCGGCTGTACGCAGGCGCCGCAAACAGATTTGGAGGGGCTCAAGGCCATGCGAAATGTTTGGCAGTCGGCATTTGACGCCGGAGATTCAGCCGCACTTGCAGCTTTATATGCAGAAGATGGCGCGCTGATGCCACCAAATAGCAATACGGTGATTGGCCGGGCAGCCATCGAGGCCTTCTGGGCGGACTTCCAGGCCAGTGGCATCGGTGGCGAGATAAAAGACACGGAGGTGTATGCGCACGGTGATGACGGTTACACAGTAGGCGCCTACACCGTTTCCGACGCCGGTGGCACAACCATTGATGAGGGCAAATACGTCGTGATCTGGCGACATGTCGACGGTAAATGGCAAATGCATCGCGACATCTGGAACAGCAACCTACCGCTGGCAGCACAAGAGCCGGAACCCGAACCGGAGCCGGAACCGGAGGACGAAGCTGAGGCAGCCGACGAGGAGTGATATCGTAAATCGGGCTCGGCACTCCTTTCCACGAGTACCTCTTCAGCGATGGACGCAGCAGCTGAGCTAAGAGACAAGTATCGATGGCATTGACAAAAGCAGACATGGCGGCAGGCCTTTCCAATGAAATGGGATTGAACAAGAAAGAAGGCGGCCAGCTAGTTGATTTATTCTTTCAAGAACTGGAAGCGTCTCTCGCCGACGGGGAGCCAATCAGACTTACCGGGTTTGAAAATTTTGATCTTCGGGATAAAAAAGAACGTCCAGGCAGAAACCCAAAAACCGGTGAAAAAGTTCCGATTGCCGCACGACGTGTGGTGACATTCAGGGCAGGACGAAAACTAAAAGCCCGAGTAGAGGCCTATGCTGGAACCGGAGAATAACGACGAACTACCTCATGCCTAATAGCAGGCCGCTTATCACGAATAATCGTTCCTGGCCGTTTTCTGCCCGGCACGACATCGGGCCAGTTAACAAATGGACTGCTGACGCGAGTTAGTCCTTCGTTAGTAACTGGACGATGCGTTGGTGCGCCTTATGCAATTTCGATCAGAATGCAACGAATTGCAAAGGATGTACTTCTTTGAGAGGTTCCGTACATGGATCGGGAATGGAAAATCGAAGTAATAGGCGGATATTTAATCGCTGTCGTGAACAACGACGCCGATGGTCTATGTGCTGTTATCGCGGGTGAAATTGTAGGCGCTCCGCAGGCCGGAGGCTCTGATCTACCGCCGCGGATTATGGGTAATGAACGCTATGGCCCGGTGACGATTCGCGCGCAGTCATTAGGGGAATTGAGGTGGGCCGTCGAGGAAAAGATCGAAGCTGACATCGGGCGGGTTATTAGGTGGTCGGACAACTAGCTTTACTCCTTTAGCAGCAGACTTTCCTCTCGATGGTTGAGAAATTGAGATAGCAAGGCTAGACAGTCACAGAATAAAAATTTGCCGATGAGCATAGTGCGCAGTACAAGGTCAACGACTACAATGATGCATGGACATGAACGTACGCGATCAGTCTGGAGTGAAGGCACCGTGTCGTCGCTGGTTTACCCGGTGGCTTATATCTAAATTCGACGTCCGTCATGACTCACGAATCCCTATCAATCGTACAACCCTACGAGATCGTATCGGTCCGGCGAGCAAAGCCTCCGCGCGGCGGGGCAGGCTCCTACTGGTATCGTTACGTAATCGCGTTTAATGGCACCAACACCATTTACGGCTGCCGAAAAGGGGGCCTCAAGGCCGTGACGAGGGCGGTGGAGGAGATTGTCGCCCAATTGAACGAACGGCAACCGGGGCACTTCATCAAACCCAGCCGCGTCAACATCGTACTGAAGAAGAAAACCCAAGAGTGAAGATCGATCGTCCTTCTTGTAGGACCGACGTCCTCGTCGCGATTCTTCAACAGCCTCCTCTCTATAGTGAGAGATTAGGTGTTGCATCGACCGGTTGAAGTCGCAACCTAAATCCGACATTCGGCGAAGGGCGAGAATTGGCGATAAGCGGATCGAAAGTCGGCAATGGCTGCCGGTCTGTCGACTAACCAGCATCGATCGAATCTCTATAGGAAATCGGACATTGGCACCTGAGGCAGCGCATTCTCTACGTCAGAAAACAGCTCGCAAGTACAGACGCGCTTTTTCAATCTCCCCGATGCCTTGCAATAGCCGACCTCGCCCGATCCGCATTGTATCGATTGTTCTCTTACCTGGCGCCTTAGCGCGGCAGTCTCTCGTTGCTCTACTTCAGACCAGTCCCCGGTAATGAGCGCCTCATCGACTAGTTGCTCCATCGGCACCGCACATGCCGAACCGAGAATCAGCCAAGCCAGTAGTGCAGCTGAGTTTCTTGTCCGAATCGTTGTTCTCATCCCGTTAACCTCCAGGTTTGCGTTTGTCGGCAACGACAAGGAATAAACGTACCGCCCACCAACAGACCGAGTAACGTAAGGAGAGTGAAAAAACTGTTATAAAGGTATGTAAGGACAGCAATGTCGTTCTTAGTGCGACATCGCCTGCGACTATGCGAACTTCAAGTGCCACCCATCGCACTTATTCTTTTGGCGAGTTCACGCTCGACCTCGATCGTGGGGCCTTACTCAGGGCTGGCGCAGACATCAAGTTACGGCCTAAGTCGTTCGAGATGCTCAGATATCTGGTTGAGAGGCAGGGGCTACTTGTAACGAAAGACGAACTGCTTGATGCGATCTGGGGTCGTACAGTCGTCACAGAAGATGCGATCACGCAATGCGTGAGGGACATCAGGATCGCGCTTCGCGATCAGTCACAAAAGAAGCTCCGGACAATCCCACGACGAGGCTATATCTTCGACCTTCCGGTCACCGCATCAGACACACCGTCTCGCACCATGTTCGCGTCACGCTGGCTGCGCTGGGGTTTAGTTACGGCACTCGTTCTGGTGCTTGGGGTGGCTACCATTTGGTTGGGACTTCGAGATCGGGCGACCAAAGAACCGGCGGCGACCGCAATGCAGTCCATCGCCGTGCTGCCCTTTGCGAATCGCAGTGCCAACGAGGAGGATGTCTTCTTTGTCGATGGCCTACACGACGATCTGCTGACGTATATCTCGAAGATCGGCTCGATCAAGACTATTTCCCGCACCTCGGTCATGCAGTATCGAGATACCAACAAGACGATCCCCCAGATCGCCGATGAGCTGGGCGTCGCCACGATTATGGAAGGCGGTGTGCAGCGAGCCGGCGATACCATCCGGATCAACGTAGAACTGATTGATGCCACAACCGACGAACATTTGTGGGCAGAGATTTATGATCGTCAGCTGACGGCGGCCGGCATCTTTGCCATCCAAAGCGAGATCGCGACAGCTGTTGCCGAAGCGTTGCGAGCGACCCTGTCACTGGACGAACAACAACGGCTGGCGACTGTACCGACTGAAAGTCTCCCCGCACTGGAAGCCTATTTTCTTGGCAAACAAGGTATGGCGACTCGCCTAACTGCCAAGCTGGCGCAAGCCGTCGATCATTTCCAGCGGGCCATCGAACTCGATCCGGATTTTGCACTGGCTTACGTGGGCTTGGCAGACACCTACCGGTTGCAGGCAAATTATGCCGGCTTTCCGCGTGACGAGATGAACGTCAAGGGCCAGACCGCTGTCGACAGGGCGCTACAACTGGACCCTCTGCTGGGTGAAGCTCATACGTCACTGGCCAATCTCAAAAGAAAACGCGGCGACAATGAGGGCGCCGAAGCAGCGTTCAAACGTGCGCTGGAGCTGAACCCCAACTATGCGCCCACCTACCAATGGTATGGCCAAATGCTGATTTTCCAGACGCGTGACCGTTTGCCAT
>Ga0255058_10001330_pt1 | contig 13876 bp, 10 predicted proteins | sample Cases_109_9_MG_FD_188637 | JGI IMG/M metagenome (GOLD analysis project Ga0255058, IMG submission 188637) | Seawater microbial communities from Amundsen Gulf, Northwest Territories, Canada - Cases_109_9 | ecosystem: Environmental > Aquatic > Marine > Gulf | place: Canada: Northwest Territories... | reverse complement strand
CTTCCCCGGCAACGGCGCCGCAGACAAGATCGGAAAAGGTAAAGGGAACGGCTTCAACATCAATGTGCCTCTGCCGCGCGGGGCCGATGACAAGAAGGTTCTCAATGCTTTCACGGAGCGGCTTGTTCCGGCCGCGAACAAGTTTCGACCTGATCTGGTATTGATTTCGGCAGGCTTTGACAGCCGAAAGGATGATTTGCTTGGTGATTTCGCTGTCACCGATGTAGGATTCGCTGAGCTCACGAAGCTGGTGATGTCCATTGCCGCAACCTATTCCCGCTCACGTGTCGTGTCAGTTCTAGAGGGCGGGTACAACACAGAGGGATTGGCTCTGGCCGTTGAGTCGCACGTTAAGACATTGCTCGGCACTTGATGATAGGTACTGAATATGCCATAGAGTTTTGCCAACAAAACGTTGCACAGAGCCGCGGTAAACCGCGGATATCGGCGTGTTCTTTTCGAATTGTTATTCGGACCTGATCGAGTAATTTCATAGACTTAAAACATATTCCGTTTTTCATTTTAACTGATTTGTAACCCAAAATAAGGTTTATCCTCACTCCAATACTCCTTTGTTCCATCACGCCAGTTGAATGTTTCAATTTAGTTTCTCATCCGCACTTTTGATAATGTTATCGATTTCTTTGGAAATGTCTTCCGGAAGGGGGGGAACCTTATGGTTTTCGATAATTACATCAAGCATATCCTCGGCATTATCAAGAATGCCGCCCTTGCCGCCTTTTTGCATCCAGTCTGATCTTGATTGTTTGTTGAATGTCCGGGCTTCAACAGCATCCCGGCAATGCCTGGCCGTGTGTTCATGGGTCATGTATTCACCACCAATCCCTACCTCTGCAATGACATCCGCAGCCATTTGATCGTCGTCCCAGCTAATTGTACGACGAGCCAATCGAATTCTGGCAATAATATCATTATCAATGACCAACTGCGTGGGGCAGATGGCATTTACCGTTTCCAATTGGCCCAGCCCCCCAAACACCTTCCCGTGCCCCAGACCGAACAGCAACCCCTGGAAAGTCCTTTCAATCTGAGATTGCCCATCAGGGACCATCGAGTCGCTTCCTGAGCCATAAGAGTGAAAAGGAATCCCATATTTGTATATCGAAAGTTCAGCATTGGCTGCTGCAGCCAACTGAGGTTCGATAAATGAATGCCCGGCACTACCGGTCCTCATATCAATTTTAAATTTATGTCCCAAAAAATGTACCGGGGTGCCGGGGTTGCAAACTTGTACCACCACATTTCCGGCAAGAAGTTCGGCATTGGTCAGCAATGTAATCCCAGCCATGGTCAATGGCGCCGTCCCTCCCATGCTGGGAAGGGTGTATATGGTTACTGGTATTCCATAATCGCCGGCACATTTCAACATTTCCGTATCCATATATTTGTACTGAAGCGGTGAAATAGCCCCGACCGTGGGATGTGCAACAGGTCGCTTCTTCAACTCTTCCCGGCTTCCCGTCACTGCGCATAAGATTTCAAAAATGTAAGGAATCGTATCTTCATGATACGGCTGTATCCAGAAATGTTTCCCGCTATTATGAAACTGGCTTTTCAAGGCATGCAGCCCGGCTGTGTTGAGCGGTGCGTCCCCGATGAAAGGACATGCAACATAGTCGACCTGGTCCATGGCGTCGCACAATCTAATCCAGTCATTGCATTGGGCAAGGGTAATAATATCTCGGTGTTTATATGTTCTGGGTTCGACATAATGTGGAGCACCGGTGTTTGTTCTCGTTATAAACTCGTTTTCGCCCAGCGGAAATTGAATATCATTCTTCGACTCCCTCCCGGCCAAAATATATTCCTGGGGAACAAGCTTAATACATTCTTCCACCAGGTTTCTTGGAAAAAGCACACCATGGCTTTGCATATCAACCATAGCGCCTGCTTTTTCCAGCTTCTTTAATACGACTTCATGCTGAAACTGACACCCGACTGTTTCTAATAAATGAAGTGTCTTTTCATGAACTTTTTCAATGTCATCATCACTAATAAATCTTATCATTTTGGCCACCTGTTGTCGTTGTGAACTTCTTTAGGTAAACTGATGTTCAGTTTTCAACTCCCTTGTGTTACAGCGTTTGTAATTGTCATCATTTTGACTGTGCGGTTTTTTAATCTTGAAACAATCATTCAATAGGGGTGAGCAGACGTACTCGGATATTCTTTCGGACAAAGGATTGTTTTCCGAAGCCGATTGGCGAGCCACACTAAAACCGTTTAAAAATATATTGAGTATATGGAGCTGACATTTGTTTAGCTATCAGCCGAGCATGAGCAAATGGATAAACGGATAGAAAAATCTAAAACTCAAATAAAACAAAATTCCAAAACTCTAAAAAGTCGTCATTACCAGACAGCCCATTCAAAGAGCTGAAAAAAGCAAATGTAATTAATCGAGTCCCCGATTTCCTCAAGCCAGTATATGATTATACTGGAAACATTACAAGAACTTCGCCCTAAAATTATATAGATGAGTCAGCTTGATTTCTGTGTAAACGGATTTTTATTTGGTTATAGAGACCCTGATTCTCTGGCCCGGTATTCTTTACGTGCGCCCGGTACTGTGCATTGGCCGGGCTTCTGGCACTAGTCGGTCGTTATAAAATACCGGTCTTTATCGGACGGAAGGGCAACTACGACAAGATAAGGGATGTCTCCAGAAAAGGAGGGGCCGAGGGACTGAAACGAAGTGTAAGACGAGCCGGAGACTAGAGCGACTACAAGGAACGGTAACCATATTCTAAGACAAAGCGCTCGCCACTGCAAGCAGGGGTTTAGCCCATGTGCTTGAACTTGTAATACGAAAGATATATAGATTACCGGTTTTGCCTAAAACTAAAATTGGCTCACTCTAAAGCGTCTATTTATGCTCCGCTGAAACGGCCTTAACAGCCTCTATGATTTTCTTGTAACCTGTGCAGCGACAGAGATTGCCTGAAAGAGCTCTCTGAATATTTTCTGTTGAAGGGCTGGGATTTTTTTCCAGAAGTGCCTTTGCGGTCAGGAGTTGGCCAGGTATACAAAAGCCGCATTGCACCGCCCCCTTCTCTATGAATTGCTTTTGCAAAGGGTGAAGATTTTTCTTTGTTCCCATACCCCTGACTGTAGTAATTTGTTTATCCTCAGCCTGATAAGCCATAACAAGACAGGAATTGACAGCTATCCCATTCATGAGAATCGTACATACCCCGCAGTCACCCTTTCCGCACCCCTCCTTAACCTCAGTATGGTCCAGCTTGTTTCTCAGAATGTGGAGCAAAGTTTCCCCTGGCAAGCAAAAAACCTTCTCTTTCGCCCCATTGATTTCTATTGCAAGCTCCCTGCCCAGCGGTTTCTGGCCTTTCATAAATCACCGCACCTATGCCTATTTAAGAAACTCTGCGACATGCCTCACTCCGTCTAGCTATTGCCGCCGCCTCTAACAAACCTCGTCTAACAATAACGGCTGCAAGTTGTTTTCTATAGAAACCCCCTCCCCTTAGCTTTGAATGGCGAGGGTTTACTTCCTCGGAAACTATCTCTCCCGTCTTCTGAAGGACACCCTCAGTAAGCGATTTTCCCTTTAGATATTCCTCGGCTCTCATGACTCTGAAAGGGACCTCTGCCACAGGACCTATGGCTGTCCTTGATTCTTCGATAGATTCATTCCTCGTTTTTACAAAGATGGCACATGCTAAGATAGGAAGCTGCAGTGCCCTTCGGATTGCGATCCGCTGGTAATTGCTCCCCTCACCGCTTTTACGCTTTGCAAACTGCACCCCAACTAGGAGTTCTCTTGTTGGATCGATACGGGATTTTCCTATCCCCTGGAAAGCCTCTTTTATTGGAATTTTCCGGGTTCCTTCCGTTCCTGTGATTTCAAGCGTGGTCTCAAATGCGAATAATGCTAAAACGCCGTCGGCTGCAGGTTGGGCAGAAACAATGTTCCCACCTATTGTTCCCCGGTTGCGGATTTGCGGACCACCCACCAGGCTAGCCGCCTGGGAGATAGCCACAGCATTTTTATTGATCAATTCGCTTTCTTCTAATTCTGCAAAGGTCACCCCGGAGCCAACAAATATTGCCTCGCCTTCCTCTCGTATGACCCCGAGCTGGTCTAATTTTTCAATATCCACGAGAACTTCAAAATCATATTTTCCCTCCCTCATTTCTATGATTAAATCCGTTCCACCAGCGATCAATCTTGCCTTTCCAGCATATTTCTCGAGAAGGGATATTGTTTCTTCCACGGTTCTTGGGAAAAGATGATCCTTTATCATACTAGTTTTCTGCTCTATCAAATCTATGGTGTCATTGCGAAGTTTTTTGCTGTAACGCCTTAAAAACCCGTTCAGGAGTCGCAGGCAATTGATTAACCCAAACCCCAGTTGCTTGGTGGATTGCATTGACAATGGCTGGCGCAGTAGCCGTCGCGGGGCATTCCGCAAATCCCTTTGCCCCGAAAGGGCCCTGCCGTTCATTATTCTCGACATAGCCGGAGTTAATCAAGGGAATATCCATAGCTGTAGGAATCGGGTATTTTTCCAAATCTTTCGTAACTATCTGCCCATCTTCCATAATAAAATTTTCCATAGTAGCAAAACCCAAGCCCATTGACACCCCACCTTCTATTTGCCCTTCCACTGCCTTTTTATTAAGGGCTTTGCCAACATCGTGAATAGCCACAAGATCTTTAACCACGACCTCACCTGTTTCTATATCCACTTCGACCATCGCGATATGGGTCCCAAAGACATATGCGTACCAACTTGCTCCCTTGCCAGTCTCCGGATCAGGTTCAATGGAGGCCGGGGCTTTAAATACACCGATTTCCTTAAAATGGATTCCCTTTTTTTGTTCAAAGGCCACATAGTTGGCGAGGGAGATTCTTAAATCATCCGGTCCCTCAAGGTGGTCATTTATCAGACGAACGGCGCTGGAGGGTACGTTCCACCGTTTAGCCGCCATATTCAAAATTTTCTGTTTCACTTCCAGGGCAGCAGCTAGTACGGCGTTTCCGGAACATAGGGTTTGGCGTGAAGCGAAGGTTCCTCCTGATGGAGGACAGATCGACGAAATATTGGGAGCTACACGGATCTTTTCCAGGGGCATGTTTAGAGCTTTTGCAGCTATTTGTGCGATTGTCCTTCGAATCCCTTGCCCGATTTCTGTCGAATTGATATAAACAATAACCTTTTCTGCTAAAACTTCGACCGCAGCTTCAGCATAATCACCGAGTCGACCTGCATTTTTAAAAACACAAGCCATACCAATTCCACGCCGAACGCTTCCTGTTGCCCGGCGATTGAACCTTCTGATTTCACGATTCGTCTCCTCCCAGTCAGCAATTTCTATCGCTTTCTTAAGTGTCTGCTTAAGTCCTACGCTGCCTGTAATAAGGTCTTGGTTAGATAAAAAAGAACCTTTATCGATAGCATTCTTCCGTCTGATTTCCGCTGGGTCCATTTTGAGTTGCTCTGCTATTTTATCTACTTGTAGTTCTGCAGCAAAGGCTGCTTGAGTGGCTCCGAATCCCCGCTGTGCACCGCTATGAACATTATTTGTAAAGACGGAATAGAAGTCGATATGCACATGGGGGATGTCATATGGTCCTGTTGAAAAAAAAGTGGCATTTTTCGCAACCCCTAGTGACCAAGAAACATACGCACCCGCATCCATTAAAATCTTCTCCTTCAACGCTAGAATCTTTCCATCGGCAGTTGCACCAGTTTTAACCGTGTACCAGGAAGGGTGACGTTTTTGATGCCCCTGAAAAGACTCCTCACGTCCCCAATACATTTTTACCGGGCGTCCTGTCTTCAACGTCGCCAATCCGACCAGAATTTGACAATTTATCTCACACTTAGCTCCAAAACCTCCCCCGATTGGTGGTACGATCAGCCTTATTCTGTCTCTCGGAAGCTCCAGGGCGACCATGATTTGTTCCACATCATAACTGGGTATCTGAGTAGAAGCCCAGATTTCCAGCACCCCGTGCTCATCGATCTTTGCCAAGGCCGCTTCTGTCTCCAAAGGACAAGCATCAGTCCTTTGAGTCTGGTATTTGTCCTCTACGATTACAGCACATTTGTCAAAAGCTGCCTCTGCATCCCCTTTCCTCACCTTAAAATGTTTGAGAATATTTCCTCCCTCATGAATTTTGGGTGCGTTTTCCCTTAGAGCCTCAAAAGGAGTGAACACGGCCTCTAACAATTCATACGAAACCTTAATTTCTGGAAGAGACTCTTCAACTGCAACTTCTGATTCCCCAACCACCAAAGCCACCGCATCGGAAATCGATCTTACCTTGTTATTGCATAAAACAGGTCTGTCCTGAACAAAAACACCAAAGATGTTTTTCCCCGGGATATCTTTCGCAGTCAAAATAGCAACAATGCCTTGAACTTTTTTTGCTTCCGATGTGTCAACGCTGAGAATTTTTGCATGCGGGTATGGTGACCGTAATACCTTGGCTACCAAAGCTTTTTCAAGTTTAATATCAGTGATAAATCGAGTTAACCCGAGAATTTTATCGAGAGCTTCAAAATTGTCGCAACTCTTTTGGACAAACTCATTCGCTGTTTCATCAAAGTCCATTTTCCACCAAAAAAATATTTTATCTTTCCCCAATTCACTCTTTTCGACAATAGTTATGAATGCCCAATTACAAAATCAGGGTAAGATTGTATAAACCGGCGTATACGGACCTGTATACCCAGCGGCGTGGGAAGGCGAAGCCTATGAACCTACACATAATCCAATTAAAATAGATGGTTCTCTATGGTTTAATTGAAGCATTAAAACTAATGCCAAATATGGTCACGCAACAGTCAAATGTTACCGCTGCATAGAGTTCTCAATTGGATCAAAGATACTTTGAAATGGAGGGGCAAGATTCTCAACTTGCTCCTCCATCTGGTTGGTTTCAAAGGCCCCAGGTTTTTAGCGACTCTTTTTTATCAAATTCCTTATGACAAAAAGGACAAAATAGTTTTAGATGGTCAAATTGAGGTTCATAGAACATTTTTTCTATATAGTATAATTCGCTGCAATGGGGGCATGTGACCCAAATGTCTTTCGGAGTCCCGACTTTCTCTATTTGCATTTTTCTACCTCCGTTTCTTTTTTTGAATCAATTAATATGAGGTGGGAAAACTTGGAATTTGGCTGGCTTCAATATAGTCTTCAACCTGTACCCGGGCTGCCACCTCGTCAGGAGTTTTATTCCGCATTTGGTAGTATCGAGGCAAACCAGGTTCTATCGGTGGCGGAGGGGTTGCATCGATGCCTCCCCTAGTGCCGATAACCGCGCCGGCAGAAAGGCTAGGGTCGCATGGATAGGGGGCGGCTCCTGTCACCATAACAATGTCTTTATCCCACTGCGTTCGATAGGCAACCGACCAAAGGATTTCCCTTTCATCAAACAGATCGACATCTTTATCTACGACGAAGATATGTTTCAGACGGGGGTCGGTGGGCAAGGCAGCCATTATGGCTTCTTTACCGATGCCTGGACGCGTCTTGTCGATCTGTAGGTAGGCATGGTTACGTGCTCCTGAAATAGGGACATATACATTCAAAAGTTCCGGAATGACGCTTTTTACATGGTTGTAAATTCGTGCTTCCATGGTGAAATTACCCATAAAAACCAAATGATCTGCCTGACCCACGCCCACACCATGATACATTGCATCTTTGCGGTGGGTAACGCAGGTAACATCGATCACCGGGTTGGGTCGCTGTGGACCTATATAACCGGTGTATTCGCCGAAGGGGCCTTCGGTTTCCCAGACATCTTTAGGTACATATCCTTCGATCACAATCTCGGCATCGGCAGGTACAAGGAGTTTGTCACCAAATGTCTCTGTTGGTACCATTCTCACCGGTTCACCTAAAATGCCCCCCATAGAATCAAAATGACTTTCAGGATATGTAAGTTTGGACTGGGCACCGGAAAGTCCAGCCGGGTGGTGACCAAGCCAAAGGGCGATCGGCATGTCCTGACCTGTCTCCCACCATTTTCTTAAGTTTTGAAAAGTATGGGAAAGAAAGGCAGCCCAGAGGGTGGTGTGCCGTGGTTCTTTGACCCAGATTCGTTGCAGGCATGTGTTATCTACACCGGTTTCAGGATCATAAGTTGTAACAAAGCCGGACCCAATATAGGGCCCAGGGTCCATGTAGTTGTGGGTCATGATGGGAAATTTAAGCAAGTTCACATCGGTTCCTTTTTCTACGACTTCTTTGACCGGTGCTTCTTTGTTGTCCACTCTTACAGGTTTCTGCCGTTTAGCTTGAAGGGAGGCGTACTCCATGGCTATTCGGTGGGGGTGAATACCCAAAAGTTCGGCGCATAAATCACGGCTGGCCGTGAGATTTGTAATGACCGGGTAATCGCTCTCCTCACCATTATCTAGAATCGGTCGCTCAATTAGCAATACAGGGTATTTTTTCATGGCATGCAGTTTTCGCTGAAGGGCGGTAATGTCGTGTTCTACCTTAATGGGTTTTGAGATTTTCACTAGATATTCTGGATGTTTCTCTTCAAGCCAACTCAAATAGGTTCTTAAATCTTTAGCCATTTTAAGTCTCCTTTCTTGTTTGCAGTGCATTGAAATTCTATTTTTTACGCTTAATCTACCCCCAAGATAATAATGAAATTGTATATTCCATTTTATTTCTCGGGATAATCGTCTCTTTTGTGTTTGGCTAAAAAGCGCAAAATTTTCGTCAGAAAATTTTGTATCAAGAAATCATTTCACATCTCTATTTGATTCCTAATCTTAACGAAGTTCCAGCCTTTTCTCCGCAGTTTTGACGATATGGTCCAGTTCTTGGCAGACTTTTTTTGAGAGTGGAACAGCTTTATGACTGGTAAGGATCTGTTCGGCTCGCTCAACCGCCCTGTCCCAAAGGTCTTTCGCTCCATCATTAGACCACTCACTCCATGAGCGTCTCTCAAGCAGTGTAGGATGCCAGTGTTCTTTGTAATGTCTCAGAGTATGCTTGGTCCCCACGAAATTACCGCCCGGGCCCGTTTCGTGGATGAGGTCCAGGGCAAGGGTTTCATCGTTCACTTCGAAGCCACGAAGTATCCGACGCAGCGCACCTATAATCTCATCACTAAAGACGATATCGGCCGGGCAAGTTTGGTTCTGCGAATCCATGACGAAACCCCCTGCTAAGTTAAGACCGCCCAAAGCAGCCATGAGCCCGGTGAGGGCCTTCTCGTAACCAGCCTGGGCGTCAACTAATTTGGAAGGAACTACCATTTGATATGCCAAGGAAGGTAAATCGTAGAAGCGGCCGATGTCGGCGACACAAGCCCGCATGAGAGCCCACTCGGGGCTCGAGAGGGATACAGTGCCATAACGCATATCCATGATGCGAGGGTTCAAACCAAATACGAAAGGGTGTCCTGGGTTGGCCAATTGAACAAGCACCATCCAACTCAGTGCTTCCGCATTTGCCTGGGCCAGACAACCTGCAAGGGTTACTGGGCTGGAAGCTCCAGCCATTGTTCCGGCGCTCACCCGAATCTGGATGCCATATTTTATACCCTCTAATATACAGGCAACAGCGTCGGGATCATTGTTAAGTGGTGGCAGGGTAAGGACCACGAAACTGAGGAGTGGTCTTTTACGGAATTCGTTCTCTCCACCAGCCACTGCGATGGCCATCTCAATGATGTCCCGGGTGATCTCAAGACCCTCGACCGTCCAAACCACCGGTTTACTGCAATTCCTGAAGGTAATGTTAAAAGCGTGTTGCCAAGTGAGTTCCAGCGGCACGTCCTGCGGCGAAATGATCGCTTCAGTGAAATCCATGTTTTCGCAAGCGTCGACAATGGTGATACAATCAGCTAGATCATTGACCGTCGCAGGTCTTCGTTTCTTGGTTTTCATGTTGAGGACATGGGTAGTCCCGAGTTGAACCCCGAAAAACGGCCACCGTCGCTTGATATCAGTGACATGAATATCTTTTTTTGGATCACGGGCGTAAAGATGTATCTCTCTAGGGACCTTTTCAAGCGCATCCTCGACCATTTTAGATGGAATTTTCACCAATGAACTGCTATTATGAACCTTTGCCCCTCCCTCGCTAAATAGATTTAAAGCCTGCTTGTTTGGGAACCGTACGCCCGTCTTTTCTAGAATGCGACACGAAGCCAGGTGAATGGATTCCAACTCCTCTTTACTGAGATAAGTGAGTATCGGACTTGCCATCTTTATTAACCCCCGTATTTTTTAAGAATGCTTCATTTTTAGTAGCTTTTTGGCTTGATCAGTCGCTAAAGCAGCATTGGGAGCCCAACCGTCTGCCCCAATTTCTTTGGCCCATTCTTCGGTGGTAGGGGCGCCTCCTACCATCAATATGATCTTACTCCGGACGTCAGCCTCCTCCAAGGCTGTAATCACATACTGCTGATGGGGCATGGATGTTGTTAAAAGCGCTGACAACCCCAGGATGTCCGGTTTGATCTCCTTAACTTTCTCGACAAAGGTCTTTTCGGAGACGTCTTCTCCAATGTCTAAAACCTCGAAACCGACTGCTGCCAAAAGAGAGGCGACAATCTGTTTTCCAATGTTGTGCATATCGCCTTTTACGGTACCAAGTACAACTTTACCGAGTGCCTTCCACTCGCTCTCCATATTCTTCCACCGGGTTTTAAGCACTTCGAGTCCCGCTTGCATGGCTTTAGAACCGAGTACCAACTCTGGGAGGAAAATGTCTCCACAAGCGAATTTGCTCCCAACGTCTTCAACGCCCACTATAAGACCCTTTTCTAGAATCTTTGAAGGGTCGATGCCAGCATTCAAAGCCTTTTCCACTGCCGCGCGTGCGGTATCTGGATCATACTTTTGTATTGCTCTGGCCACTTCGGCTATGAGTCGGCTGTTCGAATCATTTGCTGCCACAATGTCATCCCCCTCTTCTTTAATGATGTTGCTTTTAAGCCGCTCTTACGTCAATGTGAAAGCTCTGTTTTATTTTTATATTTCATATAACGAATTTTATATATCGAACTATAGATTAGATGCTTCTTGTGTGTCAACGGTGATTAAGATGTGTTTGGGATAACCACAAGGAAAAAAACAGATAAAAACATTAAAAATATACTAATTTCTCAATAATTTGAAATATTTCTTCTATTTTTATGCGCAAATATTAATTGACTGAACTTATAAGACTGATAATGTTAGCGTTGCGCTTTTTTGCTATCAGCTTGACGGCTTGATTAAACCGTGAATGGGGTCATTTAGATAGCAATATGGTCTTTTACGAGTTCATCAACATTCTCATCTATGAAAAATTAATTTTTAGCTTCATTAGAGTAGAAATAAAGCGATATTTAGCAAAATAATGCGAAATATGGAGCTATTTTTAATATATTTACTCTTTTTCGCCTTATAATGCCTGTTATTCACTGTAAATCACATTGACAAACTTCAAGATATCATTAATATTCGATATATAATATTCGGTATAAAGAATTTAGTGAGGAAAAAATGCTTCTTTCTGAAAAACTCAAAGCGCTCAGACTTGAGCATAAAATAACGCTCGATGATTTATCTCAAAAATCTGATGTTTCCAAAAGTCTCCTAAGTCAGATAGAGCGTGACATATCCGTCCCTACCGTTCGAACACTCGAAAGAATAACTAAAGCTCTCGGCATAACAATTTCTGGCCTGTTCTCTGAAATGGAAACACGGAGCGGAGGGGCTCCGCTTTTCTCTTCAAAGAAGAAAAAGAGCAAGGATTCGGATCATTTGGAAAAAAATTTCAATTCGGAAGGTTTTGCTGTTGTCCGTAAAGAGGAAAGAAAAAAACTAATCCCTTCCAATGGGAAAGTTCAGTACGAATTGTTATCTCCTGACCTTCAACAAACGATTCAGTTTATCATTGTTCACTACCCTGTCGGGGCAAAAAGAACGGAGTTTATCGCTCACAAAGGTGAAGAATGTGGTGTGATCTTAATGGGAAAATTGAAGGGATTCATAGGGAGCAATGAAATCGTCCTAAAAGAAGGTGATAGTATCTATTTTCGTAGCACAATCCCTCATCGCTGGGAAAATGTAGGGGAAACAGATGTTAAGGCCATTTGGGCCAATACCCCTCCATCCTTCTAACAAAAAACAGCATGAAGTCATGGGTGTCGGTGTTCATTAAATAAGAATCTTTAAAAGAAAGGAGTTTGTGATGATTAAAATGAAAACTATTTTGCATTTAACCGTGATCGTTTTTTTAGTAATTACTTTAACGGCCTTGAACGCTGCGGGTGCTGGTAAAGTACTCAAAATAGGGATCCTTGCCCCTTATACCGGTCCAGCTGCCAAAGCAGGAGGTGAATTCAAGGGATCGGCAGAAATGGCTCTCGAAAAAATTGGCTACAAGATCGGTGACTATAAAATTGAGGTTGTCTGGATCGATTCCCAGTCTGACCCGGCAAAGGCTGCCAGCGCCTATTCCGAAGCAGCAGAACGGGGAGGCATCCAGGCGGGTGTCCTTAACTGGCACAGCTCTGTGGCAATAGCTTGCATGGATATTGCGGCACAATATAAGATCCCCCACTTCTTCGCTATTGGATCCACCGAATTGGTTAATAAGAAGTATCATTCAGACCCCGAAAAGTACAGCTACTGGGGGGGAAAATTTTGGTCCACTCCGGACAAATTGGTTACGGGTTATGTTGACTCTTTGAATGATGCCATAAAAAAAGGACTCTGGAAACCTGAAAAGAAGCTTATAGCCATCTATGGAGAGGAAACGGACTGGGGTCGCAGTTTTGGGGGAGCTCTGAAAAAAGAGTTTATGAAGTCGGGATGGAAGATTTCCTCGGAAGACTACTTCCCACTCACCCAAACCGATTTTTATCCCCTCATGAACAAATACAAAAAGGCCGGTGTGGCTGCCATCGCCGGTGTTAATTCCGGCACAGCTTCCATATCAGCTTTTATCAAACAGTCCGCTGAGGTGAAATTGAAGGCTCTTATCATTGCCGATGGCCTCGGTTGGTCCGGCGAATGGTATAAGTTGACAGGCAAAGCATCCAACGGCGTTCTCGACATGATTCCCCAACTGACCACTCCCCAGTCTAGGAAGTGGGCCGAGTCCTTCAAAGCGAAATATGGCTATTCACCCAGTCCGTCAGCAGGTGGGCTGAACTATGATGCAATGAATTTTTTCATCAAGGTCGCCAGGAGAACCCTTGAGAAATACGGAAAGCTTAACAAAGAAACCCTTCATAAAATTCAAAACGAAGAGTTGGCTACCGGCAAACTGACTTTCACGGCCGCCGATGGGGCGTTGATCATGAAAAGCTACAGGTACACAAAGGAAACTATGCCAGACCCTGTTGTTGGCAAAGACGCATACTATTTTCCAGTACTCCAGTACAAAAACGGAAAGGGCAACATCATATATCCGGACGATTGGAAACAAGCTGAACTGACATTCAAGTAACCGAGAAGGTTCAGGGAGAGGCTGTTGCCTAAGGCGCCCTTGTCAAAGTAGGAGAGTTGGTCGGGATCCGAAGGTGGCTGAGGCTTACCTGGGCGAAGAATTAGGGGGGGGGGCTCTATCATTCTTCTGGCTGAATTAAATGAACAGAAGGATGATGTTTGCTCCCCTCTTCTTTTTGGTAGACGGGATCGTCCTTGGAGCTGGCTTGCAACTGACACTGACTGAGTTGAGGCCCTCGATGTGTTGAAAAAGAGCGGAGTGCCGTTGCAGGGGATACTTGAAAGAGAAATGGAAGATTGTGACAGACGGAAGGAGCTCAGATCTTTCCCAGGACAATTATGTCGGAAAGGTTTTTGGGGGGTTTAGGAAAATCTCAACCATGGAACAGGTTGAAGGTAAGGAACTATGG
>Ga0255058_10001328_pt1 | contig 13886 bp, 15 predicted proteins | sample Cases_109_9_MG_FD_188637 | JGI IMG/M metagenome (GOLD analysis project Ga0255058, IMG submission 188637) | Seawater microbial communities from Amundsen Gulf, Northwest Territories, Canada - Cases_109_9 | ecosystem: Environmental > Aquatic > Marine > Gulf | place: Canada: Northwest Territories... | reverse complement strand
TTGTTACTTCATCTGTCTGGGGAATCCATCGCATGATTTCGTTCGAGGTCAATTCAAAGGCTGCGTCTTTCGAGGGTGATGCTGATACGCCGTTGCTCTGGGTATTGCGTGATCATCTGCAGCTGATCGGTAGCAAGTTCGGCTGTGGCATCGGTCAATGTGGTGCCTGCACCGTACATGTGGATGGTGAAGCACAACGGTCCTGCATAACGCCGATTGCGGCCATAGAAGGTCGATCAATAACCACGATTGAAGGACTGGCCAACGCGGATGGTGAACTGCACCCGGTACAACAGGCCTGGGTCGAGATTGACGTTCCGCAATGCGGTTACTGTCAGGCAGGTCAGATCATGGCGACTGCAGATCTTCTCAACAAATATCCAAAGCCGACTGATCAGATTATTGACGAGAAAATGACAAATATCTGCCGTTGTGGGACGTATGTGCGGATACGAAAGGCAATTCACCGGGCCGCCGAACTTGTCGAGGCGGGAGAATGATCATGCCGGCCGACAATGGTCAATTGAACAGCGAGTACATAAATGAAGGCCGCCGGCAATTTATCGTCTGTGGTGCGACCATTAGCGGCAGCCTGGTCTTGGGTCTGCCGTCGATCGGTCTGTCCGATGTTGGTGGCGACATGGATGGTCAGCGTCAGATTGGCTTCTTTATAGAAATTGCAGCCGATGGCAGCGTGATCATTGGCAGTAATCAGCCCGAAATCGGCCAGGGAGTGCGTACTGCGTTGCCGATGCTGGTGGCTGAGGAACTGGATGTCGAGTGGTCGAAGGTCAGTGTCAGACAGATGCCGCTCGGCATCGTCAAGACGGAGGATGGCTATGCATGGAAATACGGTTCTCAGGGCGTCGGGGGCAGCGACGGATTGACGGGTAACTGGGATTTCATGCGTGAAGTCGGCGCAACGGCGCGGCAGCAGCTAATCCGGGCAGCGGCTGCTCGCCTGAACGTGCCGGAGGCCAGTTGTAGCACCAAACCCGGTTATGTGGTGTGTGAATCCCTTGGCGAGGAAATTTCCTACGGTGAGTTAGTGGAAGAGGCGGCACGTTTGGACCTGCCGGCCGAGAGTCCACCGCTGAAGGATATGAAGAATTACCGGATCGTCGGCAAAGCGCAGAATGCGGTCGACGTAGTCGATATCGTTACGGGCAGGGCACGATACGGCGTCGATACGCAGGAAGCCAACATGCGCTATGCCGTGATCGCCCGATCGCCGTACCTGAATGGGCGTGTCAGATCGATTGATGACGCTGAAGCTCGCAATGTCGAAGGCGTGCTCGACGTTTTCCAGTTGGATGGTCCCGAGCCGGGTGAACCCTACCTGATCCTCGCAAGCGGGGTCGCGGTCGTTGCGACATCGACCTGGGCGGCGATCAAGGGCCGGGAGGCACTAAAGATTGAATGGGACCGGGGTCCGAACGCGACAGACAATACCGATGAATTCTGGTTGCAGAATGAAAACATGCTGAAATCGGAAGGGCAGGTCGTCGTCGAAGACGGCGAGTTCGAACAAGCTTTGTCATCCGCCGACAAGGTCGTGACGCGACAGTACCGTGTGCCGTTCGTCTCGCATCAACCGCTGGAGCCGCAAAACTGCTATGTCCATGTGCAGGGCGATTCCTGCCATGTCATTGCACCGACGCAATCACCAAGTGGCTCGTCCAGGGCCGCCGCAGCGGTGACAGGATTAGCACGTGAGAATATCCGGGTAGACATTACGCGAGTGGGTGGAGGATTCGGTCGCCGGTTGAGCAACGATTACGTTGCCGAAGCGGCAATGATCTCGCAGAAAACCGGCTGGCCGATTAAATTGCAATGGACGCGCGAAGATGATGTAAAGAATGACTTCTACCGTCCAGCTGGCCTGCATGAAATGAGCGCTGGTCTTGATGCGGACGGCAAGGTTGTTGCCTGGACGCAGCGCTTGGCAAGCGCGAGTAAGTATTTTCGGCGGCCCAATATGCCGGATGAAAACTTATGGCAGGCGGAATTGTACTCCGACGATTTTCCCAGGCGGATGGTCGAAAATTTCAGGCTGGAGTACTTCCATAATCCGATCGGATTGCCGAGGGGTTCATGGCGAGCTCCGGCGCACACTGCCAACGCGTTTGTCATTCAGAGTTTCCTCGATGAAGTTGCGATCGAGACTGGCCAGGATCCGTTGCAGTTGCGTCTCGATCTTCTCGGTGAAGAACGAGAACTCGAATACAGCAACCATGGTGGGCCAACATTCAACCCGGGAAGGTTGGCGCGACTGATTAAGTTCGTTGCCGATCGTATCGGATACGACGTAGGCCGTCCGGACGGACGTGGCGTCGGTTTCGCCACGCATTTCACCTTCGGCGGCTATGCGGCGCATGCGTTCGAAGTGACGGTTAGCTCACAGGGAGATTTGACGATCGAGCGCATCGTGGCAGCCATCGACTGTGGATTTGCAGTGAATCCACAAGCGGTTGAAGCACAATTGCAGGGCGGGACGATCGATGGAATTAGCACGGCGCTGGGTCTGGAAATCACCGTTAAGGATGGCCAGGTACAGCAAAGCAATTTCCACGACTATCCCCTGTTGCGTATCGCTGCAGTACCGAGTTTGTTTGAGACGCATATCTTGCCGTACGACGAAACACCGACTGGGGTCGGCGAGATAGGTATTCCGTCATCGGCGCCGGCATTGACCAATGCAATTCACGCTGCGACAGGCATACGACTCAGGCGCCTTCCGATCGGTGATCAACTAAAAATGGCCATGTCTGCCTAGAAATTTGCTGCGTCGATATTCTCGCGTAATGCATTACGAGTATAAGAGCTGAGTCCGGACGGCGGAGGTCGACGGATTCGATAAGGTGCGCACGCGAATGTTTTGCAATCTGGAACGAATCATCACCACCGACATCTAATCTCGACAAGAGTGAGTATTGCCACTCAGCGAGGATTCAGCGGTGAACATTGTTTCCGGTCGGCGTCTGTTGCTTGGCGCAGCGACGCTTGCATCGTTTGCAGGGGGCTGCAGCGGCGGCAGTGGCAGCGTAGTCGGAGACCCCGGCAATGCTGACGATGGCCAATTGTCGAGCGTGCTGGAGACGGCACGCTCCGGACACAATGTTCCGGCGTTGGCAGCTGTATTGATCGAAGACGGACTGATCATAGAGATGGCCGCTGTGGGTACACGCGTCGTCAGTCAGCCTGAGGCCGTCACCGTCGATGATCAATGGCACGTAGGATCGATCAGCAAATCGATGACCAGTACGCTGGCCGCCGTATTGATCGAACGCGGTATTCTCGATTGGGACACAACCGTTGCCGATGCCTTGCTGCATGTTATTCCCGATATGCTAAATGAGTGTAAGAATGTGAACGTTGCGCAGTTGATGGCGCACACGGGTGGGCTGATAACCGACATAACTCGGTCACCGTCATTTCAGGCCGGCGACCTTGATGACACATCGATGCTGCCGATGATGGACAAACGCTTGATGTGGACCGCCGATTTGCTGCGACTGCCGCCGGAAACGGGTGTTGGCACTCATCTATATAGCAACGCCAATTACATCGTCCTGGGCGCAATACTCGAACAAATGACTGGCGAGCAATGGGAAGATCTGATGAATCGCGAGTTGTTTGCGCCGCTCGGCATGATCGACTCAGGCTTCGGTGCACCCGGTATCCCTGGTATGCGAACGCAACCCTGGGGCCACAGAAATGTGGGTGGCACGTGGCAACCATTAGACCCCGGCGACTTCGAGGCCGACAGCACACTGGCAATTGGCCCCGCCGGAACCGTGCACAGCACGCTTCGCGATGTCTCGGCTTATATGGCTGCGCATCTGAATGGCGCTCGTGGCAATGACGATCTGCTGCTGGCGACAAGTTTTGAGCAGCTGCATACAGCGCAGCCCGGAACCAGTTATGGCGGTGGTTGGGTGACGAACCCCGGCGCCTGGGCGGGTACGCCAATAATCTGGCACAACGGCAGCAACGGGCGATGGTTCGCGGAGCTTGTTATTGCGAAAGACCGCAATGCAGCTGTATTCGTCGCCACGAATTCCAACAGCCGTGCCGCAGTTGAAGACATGATCAATGTAATGATTAGCCGTTTTGAGGCCAGGTAGGATTGATTCGAGTTTCGGGTCTCTTTTCTATGTGCTGCGGTTAATCGCCCACTCGGTTTCGATTTTGGTACCGGCTGCTTCGATCATCTTGGCAATCGGGCAGTAGCGCGGCAGATCGCGTTTTATTATCTCCATTTTCTCGTCGGACGCATCGGTCGTCACCTCGATGCGGAGCTTTATGTCCGGGAAGGGGAGGTCGATCTCCTCTTGAAGGGTGACACCGAGGCGATTAAAGCCGGCGTCTACCGAAATGTCCATGGACTGCAAATCGATGTCGTTTTTCTTGGCGATCTTGTGTGAGATCACATTGCTGCAGGCGGCAAGCGAACTCAGGAAAAACTCGGTGGGCGCGAATCCTTCGTTGGTGCCGCCGCGTTCCTCGGGTTCGTCCGATACGTCAACCAGGTCGCGAACCTTCAATAGGGTTCGGGCGTGGCTTTCGGCTTCCCCGCTGGCTTTGTAACGCACAACAGTTTTCGGTTTTATGGTGGTCATTTGTCCAGTCCGCTTGCTCGGGCCTGTTCCCGGGCCATCACCGCCCAATCCAATGCGCCTTCGCCGCGATCTATGGCCCGTATGAGGTGATCGCGCCAGATATGTGTGCTCGGTAGCGGCATATCAGCCACCGCCGCTGCCTCCAGGGCCAGGTCTGCATCTTTGAGCCCGATCACAGCGGTAGCACCATGCGTTTCCCAGGCTTCCTCGACAATCATCTTGCCGTAGACCTCGTAGGCGGGCGCTGCAAAGAGGCCCTGCACCATGACGTCGAAAAACAATGACGGTTGCACGCCCAGTTTTTCTACCAGCGCAAATGCCTCGCCCATCGTTTCAATCGCACAACCCAGTACGAAGTTATTGGCAACCTTTACTGCGGTTGCGGCTTGCGGGCTATCTCCAACGTCGAAAGTCTGCTTGCCCAATACATCGAGCAATGGACGCACTTTGTCAATCGCTTCAGGTGGGCCGCCCGGTACGATGCTAATGAGACCTTGCGCGGCGAGATCGGGACGGCCGAGTACCGGGCAAGCTGCAAAAGTCTGTCCGGCTTTATTGTGAGACTCCATGGCATTGTTTATTGCCGGCACGCCGTGAGTGCCCATTGCCATGTGCAGACAATCTTGTGGCATTCCGGCGAGTAGCCCGTTTTCACCTTCGAGGACGGCGCTCAATGCGGGATCACTCGGCAGCATGGAGATCACGACTTCGCGACCGTCGCAAACCGTCGCCGGGGAATCTGCTGCAACGGCGCCTGCATCTTCCAGTGTTTGAGTCTGGCCGGGCATCGGGTCGTGTACCCTTAATTCGTGGCCGGCAGATTGCAGGCGTCCGGCCATGCCCTGGCCCATGCGCCCAAGACCGATGAATCCAACCTTCATTTCAATGTCCTGTTTTTCGCGAGGAGTATCTAGTCAAACCGATCGCTGGAAAGCACGATCTCCGATGTAATCGTGTAGTGCTTCGTCAGCAGATCGACTGCCAGGTCTGCGTCACGGCCCAATGCCGCTTGCTGGAGTTCGCGATGCTCCTCGAGTTCGTGGCGGTCGCGATAAGCAACGACTTCAGCAAGGTTGCGGTAGCGGAATGTGCGTCTTTGTAACTGTGCGCAGAAATCAATCAGGATGTTCGAGTTACAGGCCGAGATGAGCGCAACATGAAACTCGCGGTGGTGTTCTTCCCACTCCGGGGAGGTGTGTCTTGCTTCGAGCTCGGCGCTCTGCGCGGCACGGCTTAACCAGTGATAGGCGAGGACGATGCGTTCTTCCCAGTCAACGTCGCCATTTGCAATCGATTCGCGCAGCGCGATCTCTTCGAGCCAGCAGCGGGTGCGGGTCAACTCGTTCAACTCCGCGGTACTCGCAGGCGGTACCCGGAAACCGCGATTTTCTTCCCTGACCACCATACCGTTGGCCGACAGCCGATTGAGCGCTTCGCGCAGCGGGCTGTTGCCGGTGTCGTATATCTCGATCAATTCTTTCAGGCGTAGTTTGCGGCCCGGTTTTAGTTCACCTGACAGGATGTCGGCCTGCAAGCGGTCATAAACGGTGGAGGCTTGCGTGGAAATCCGGTTTCCGGTTTCCGCGACTTCTGCGTCGGATGAGCTCTTAGCCATGTGTCACGTAATCCGTTTCGGTTTCATTGAATTCGAGATGCATATGTCAGCCATTGGCCAGTTCAGCATGCTCGTTGTCGTCAAACAATGGTGCAGTATTGCCGGCCGTGCCGTAGTTGGCGCCATCGTAAATTTCTGTCAATCGTGTGCCACGGTAGTAGGTTTTCTCGTAAGCGGTTCGTTTCATCACTTCCTCAAGCCAGGCGACAACCCGCGAATGTTCACTCCACACATCGGCAAGGCCCAAATCCCGCATCCGATCCATCACAGGAACGATGCAGTAGTCAGCAAGTGTCAGTGCCTCGCCCATCAGCCAGGGCCCACCGCTCTCACTCAGGCCCTTTTCCATGCGTGCGACTGTCTGTCGTAATCCGTCGATAGCGCTGTCAGTCTCGCGCTCGTCGAACCCCTGTTCTTTGCGCATCTTTTTATAGAACTGTTTTCGAATCGGGTGATTGTCCACAAACGTCTCAAACTGCTCCTGTGACAGCTTGTCAAATCGCTTGCTCAAATACTGGTTGAAGGAGGGGACACGAACGGCCGGTGTCGGAACCTCCTCGAAGTAGCGCAGCCATTTGCGCATATGCGCACGTTCGACAGGGTCAGACGGCGTCAATGAATTATCTGGAAAGACCTCGTCCAGGTACTCCATGATCACGGACGAATCGGTAATGATGGCTCCGTCATGAATCAATGTCGGCACAACGCCGTTTGGATTGAGTTTGAGATACCAGTCCGAGAGATGTTCCCGCTTGGTCGAATCGACGATCCGATCCTGGAACTCGAGTTGTTTCTCCCACAAGGTCAGGCGCGCCTTCTGACTGCACGTGGATTGCGGGAAGTTGTAGAGTACCAGGGACATTCAGATCTCCGTGGCCGGCCTCTGGCCGGGATTGAAGCTTTGCCTATCTCGAAATTTTCGCTAATATCGCCTAATCGCTATTTTTATCGAATATATTTATACCGCTTCTGGAGCCATTTTGAAACGCCAGAGCCCAGTTTTTTTGCTGGCTGACCCGCTGCCCGAGTGGATTTGACGATGAATCCGGGATGGCGAACGGCATTGTATTCGGCGATTCTGGTCGTTGCTTCAGGTTTTACAGCGGCGTCGTCACTGGCCGATGCTCCCGAGGAGATTCCGCTCATTGCCGTCGACTCCTATGCGCCGACCGCGCTTTGGACGCTGGTTTTCATCGAATACTTCATTCCCGAGGTCGATCGGCGGCTCGCGGAAACGGGCAACTACAGGATCAAGTGGAACAAGGCATTCGGCGGCTCGATTGCGAAAACACGAGGCGTACTGGATGCACTGCAATACGATCTGGCCGACATTGGGATCGTCACAACGCCGTATCACGCCGACAAGGTTCCGTTTTATAACCTGCCGTATGTGACGCCACTCGTTACCGCGGACATCGGTCTGGTCGCCCGTACGATGTCGGAACTTGTCGAGCGTTTTCCGGTGCTGGCCGAGGAATGGACCGACTATCGGCAGGTCTACCTGACGACCGCGGGACAGATCGATACTTACCAGGTACTGACGAATTACCCGGTCAGTTCTCTGGACGACTTTCGTGGCAAGAAGATCGCCGGGGTAGGGCCAAACCTGCGATTTCTGACAGGCCTTGACGCATCGCCGGTCAACAGCGGTATCAGCGATTGGTACAACAATCTCGCCACTGGGCTAGTCGATGGAATCATCGGCTGGGCAGAGGGCAGCGTTGCCTATCGTCTCTATGAAGTCGCGCCATACCTGATCGACGTGCGCCTCGGGGCGGTTACCTCCAAATCGATCAACGTTAACGAACGGACCTGGGCGCGTTTGCCCGAGGAAGTCAAAATCGTGTTGAAAGAGTCCGCTGAGGATTACCGCGATGAGCTGGCGCGCGAAGCCGATCGCAGGTCGGCGAGGAGTACGATCGAATTTCAGAAGCAGGGCGGCTCAATAGTCAGGCTTGGCGATGAACAACGCAGGAAGTGGGCATTCGGTATGCCCAATATTGCAAAGGAATGGGCGGACGCAATGGAAGCCAGAGGGCTGCCCGGACATGCAATCCTGAGTGACTACATGGACATCATGCGCGAGAACGATCAACCCATAGTCAGGCACTGGGATCGCGAGTAATGGAGAAGCCCGACAACATATTCAGTCGTGCGTTCTCGTCGTTTGTGGCTGGACTGAACAGCATTGGCACGGTGCTCATCTTTGCGTTGGTCGTAATGATCAATCTCGATGTCATTTCGCGTTTCGTCTTTAATTCGCCCATAGACGGCGTCACCGAACTCGTCGAGTTATCTATCGTCGCGATCGTATTCTTGCAGCTTGGGGATGCGGTGCGCACAGGCCGGTTAACCCGTTCCGAGGGTCTATATTTACAACTGCAGAAACGACGCCCTCGGTTCGCACATGTTCTGGGCGCTGCATTTGATCTTGCCGGTGCCGCATTTTTCGTGACGATCATTTTCGGAGGCATTCCACGCTTTATTGACGCATGGCAACGTGACTATTTCTCCGGCATCAGGGGCATATTCATCGTGCCGGTATGGCCAGTGCGATTAATACTGGTAATCGGATCATTAACCGTCGTATTCGTATTTCTTGGTCTTGCGCGAAAACATCTTGCGGCCCTGAGGAAAGCACCAGGTGACGAGTCATGACGGGCCTGGAAGTTGGCCTGATCTCTGTCATCGCGATCCTGGTGCTTATATATGCCGGTCTGTATGTGCCGGTGGCGCTCGGACTTGTATCGTTCGTTGCCGTCTGGTTCCTGCGCGGCAGTCTCGATGCGCCCGTCTATCTCGTAACGCTGGCAGCATCCAATAGCCTCGAAGATTATGTCTTCGGTGTAGTCCCATTGTTCGTGTTGATGGGCTTGCTCGTCAGTCATTCGCAAATGGGTCGCGACATCTACCAGGTCGCAAATCAATTGCTACGCACAGTCCGTGGTGGGCTCGGTGTTGCGACCGTCGTAGCGAACGCGGCATTCGCAGCGATTACCGGCGTCAGTATCGCTTCGGCATCGGTGTTTACGCGCGTCGCCGTGCCGGAGATGATGCGATTCGGCTACAAACCGCGATTCGCAGTAGGTGTGGTTGCCGGCAGCTCGGTGCTCGGCATGCTGATACCGCCGAGCGTCATGTTAATTATTTACGCCATTATCACCGAGCAATCCGTCGCAGCGCTGTTCACGGCCGGCATTATTCCGGGACTGATGTTGTCTTTGGCCTACATCATTGCGATTGTCGGCATGGCGACGTTCTTCCCGGACTATGTAGGCGGCCAGGACAAAGAGGGCAGGGAGGATGAACAAAATCCGAGGCTTTCTAACACCGAACTGTTCGGAAAAACCGCGCCGCTGGTGACACTGGTCCTGCTGGTTCTCGGTGGAATTTACGGGGGCGTATTCACACCGACAGAAGCCGGTGCCGTCGGCGCACTTGGAGCGCTGATCATTGCGATATTGAAACGCAAACTGGATCGCAGTGTGCTTTGGAAAGTCACGGTCGAGACCGGGCATATAGTTGCTTCTATCCTCATGCTGATCGTCGCGGCGACGATGTATAGCAGGATGCTCGGAATCTCTGGTCTGCCGAATGAACTCGGCGAATGGATCGGTCAAGCCGACATCGGCCTATACGGCATCCTTACCATTTATGTGATTCTGCTGATCGTGCTCGGAACCATGATCGACACGACATCGATCATCCTGATCATGGTGCCTTTGTTCCTTCCCATAATGGCGCCTTATAACATCGATCTCGTCTGGTTCGGCATCATCACGATCGTCGGTGCGGAAATCGGATTGCTGACACCACCGCTCGGTATATCCTGTTACGTCATCAAGTCGACACTAGCCGACGACAGAATCAGTCTGTACGATATTTTTGCCGGGGCATTCCCATTCGCAGTGATTATGCTTCTCGTTCTGATATTGCTGATCATTTTTCCGTCGCTCAGCCTCATGCTGCTATAAGACAGCATTAAGCAAAACGAGCTGTTCAACTCGATCTGTCCTCGTAGCTTGCGGTGATGATCAAATCATCCACGTGAGTGACGACACATGCGTAGTAGCCCAATCCGGGCTTTGCAAACACCACCGTGTAGTCTGTTGGTACTTCCATCGTGCTCTTCAGGTAGTAACCAATGCGCAGATATTCGCGATCAAACCAATCGTCTTCGTTTTTTCCGCCCGCTCCACCCTTTCGAATTTTGAAATCCGGGGTCGCTGCAGCTTCCAAAAACAAGCCGACTGAGCCGCCGCCGTCGGCTGTTGCACACAATTCCTCAAGTTCAGTTCTCTGCCTGACCTCTTCCTTCACCACGTACACTAAGAACCCGATAATCAATATCACCGCAAAAAAAACGAGATACACAATTCCCTTCAACAAGTTATATAAGAAATCGGCCATAAGATAATGAGTGGAGTGGGGTAGGTGCTAAAACAAAAACGGCGCAATCATCATCGTTACCAGGATCATGATTGGTAATGCAGACCAGACGATCTGGCGAAATCCCAATTCATTGGACGGATCCGGCCACCCGGGCTCCATGAATCCGAATACGACGCCTCTTCCCTCTTTTCGTTGCAGATTCCATAGCAGGCCGGCAGCGAAATAGAGAATTGACGACAAAACGATGTTGGGTAACCAGGTTGCCGGGTAGTAGCCCGTTTTCAAAAGAATATAGACGTCGTACGCCCAACTCACTGAGAACATCCAGACGCAAACCGCTATGTAGACGTGGACAGCGCTAGATTTTCGTTGCAGTGCGAGGTAGAGCGTTCCCACCGCCCAGGGTGCCGTCAGATAGGTAAGAATGGACATGAAGGACGCGTCGAAATAGTCCCAGGTCGGATCGCCGGTGTACGGTGCCATCACAGTCATGGCAATTGCCGCGACAGCAAAGGTCACCAACTTCCAGCCCGAGGCCATGTATTTTCGGTATTCGGGTCGAAAAAGGATCAACGTCGCACGTTCCCGGATCATCAGGCCGATAGCCACGACGCAAGCCAGGCTGTAGCCGCTCAGGTAGGCAGTAAACAGGGTCGTCATGCTGATGTGGCCAGATCATTCATGCCGCAATGCTATGGGATCGAATCGCCACTGCCAGCGACCTGCGTCACATTGCCGCGGATGCTGTCACAACCCCAAAAACTGCTGCGGCGATGTGTATACTAGGCAGCCCGTCCAAAACAACAAACCTTAAAGCGAGGAAAAAGCAATGGCTCTAGCTGATCTCAGTAGCGTTCTGAAAATATTTGGTGAGTCTTCGGCTGATGCTGCCAATCAAGAGGATCTCTATAAGGAGGTGTTGTTGATGACCCTGGCGCGCGCCGCCAGTGCTGACTCCAATATGGCGGCTGTGGAAATATTAAGTATTCAGGGAATCATGCAACGGGAAACGGGCCAGGAACTAACTGAGGCCGATATTCGCAAGGCATCCCGACCGGACCTGTACGAATCGGCGAACCTGCGCAAGTATCTCCGCAGTGTGCAAGGCCGACTAAGTGATGCGAACAAGTCCACGATTTTGCAGGCACTGGCTGATGTCATCAGAAGTGACACCGAGATAAGTGGCCTGGAGATCGACTACTTCAATCGGGTGGCAACCGCATTGAGCGCGACACCGGCCGAGCTGGCCGGGCTCGTCAGCTAAACCGTATCTGGTCGAAAGCGGATCTATCGCTGGCCTGCCTTGCCAGCGAGGCGCCTCTATCTTGATCGAACTGTGATGTAGTCCGATGACATCAGGCATGGATTGCATCAGATTATGACAATCGAGATTTCAGAGACGAGACATGAAAACGTTTCAACAGGGCGTTACGCTGATCGAATTGATGATCGTGGTGGCCATCATTGGCCTTTTATCTGCGCTCGCGATTCCTGCATATACCGATTACGCCATTCGCGCCCAGATTTCTGAAGGACTCCAACTAGCCGGCAGCGCTAAAGCCGCCATAACCGAGTACTACCAAAATCAGAGCTTGTTCCCGACTGACAATACGCAGGCCGGGTTGGAAGCACCCGGCAGTATTACCGGTAAGTATGTTGATTCTGTATCGGTTAATGGCGCCGTCATCTTGGTTCAATACGGCAACGACGCAAACTCACAGATAAATGGTCAGACCGTGACCTTAACGGCGGTGGACAACCTCGGCAGCGTGAGTTGGGTCTGTGCAACGGGTGGCTTCATCCAGCTCAAACATCTCCCGAGAGTCTGCCGATAGCCTGTTAGTCAGCTTCGATTTCAGAAAGGGATCGAACGAGCCCCTTTATTGCTTGCGCCGTCGTTCTCAACCTCATGATCTTCTTAAACTGAGTAATGTCGACCTAAATCGACATTTCGATCGATTTCCCGAGAACTTCGGTATTGCTTTTGCCGCCCATATCGGGGGTGAGTTGTTTACGTTCGCGCAGGACATTCTCAATAGCAGTCATGATGCTGTCGTGTGCGGTTTGATGGCCCAGGTGTTGCAGCATCATGGCGCCGGCCCAGATCGTGCCGATCGGGTTGGCGATGCCCTGGCCCACGATGTCGGGTGCCGACCCGTGCACCGGTTCGAACATCGACGGGTGTTCTTTTTTCGGATTGAGATTGGCGGATGGTGCGATGGCGATGGTGCCGGTGCATGCAGGTCCTAAGTCCGAGAGTATGTCGCCGAACAGGTTGCTGCCGACAACGACGTCGAAGTGATCGGGCATGCGAACGAAGTTCGCGGTCAGAATATCGATGTGATACTGATCGACTTCTATATTGGGGTAGTCTTTCGCCATCTCGGCGACTCTGGCATCCCAGTACGGCATGGTGTGCATGATGCCGTTCGACTTGGTGGCGGAAGTCAGATGCTTTGCAGGACGGTTCTCTGCAAGCTCGAATGCGTACCTTAGTACCCGGTCCACACCCCGTTTAGTGAATATGCTCTGTTGCACGACCCGTTCGTTGTCTGTGCCCTCGTCTTCAATCCCGCCGATGTCGGAGTACTCGCCTTCGACGTTTTCGCGTACGACGTAGAAATCGATATCGCCAGGTGCTCTGTTTGCCAGCGGGCAGGGCACGCCTTCGAAGAGCCTTACGGGCCGCAGGTTGATGTGCTGATCGAACTCGCGGCGAATCGGTATTAGCAGTCCCCAAAGTGAAATGTGGTCGGGGACCGTCGGGAAGCCCGCTGCACCTAAGTAAATAGCGTCGAAGTTGCTCAAGGTATCGATGCCGTCTTCCGGCATCATGCTTCCGGTCTTGAGATAGGTTTCGCAGGACCAGTCGAACTCCTGCCAGTCAAAATCGATGCCATGCCTGTTGCCGGCGGCTTCGAGGACACGCATACCCTCGGGAATGACTTCCTTGCCGATTCCGTCGCCGGGGATGACTGCTACTCGAATTTGTTCTGACATAAAGAAAGGGCCCTCGAGAGGGCCCTTATTCTACTAGTAGTTCATTCCGCAACCGTATAGCTCATCGGTCGGGAACTTGGTGATCACTTCGATACCGGTCTCGGTGACGACGACTTCGTCTTCGAGACGCACGCCGTCATAGCCGTCACCGGCATAGGTTTCAAGTGCGAAACACATACCAGGCTCGATCTCGACAGGATGGTCAATGCTGTACGCCCTGGAGATTATCGGGAACTCCCACAAGCCGACGCCAATGC
>Ga0255058_10001327_pt1 | contig 13886 bp, 10 predicted proteins | sample Cases_109_9_MG_FD_188637 | JGI IMG/M metagenome (GOLD analysis project Ga0255058, IMG submission 188637) | Seawater microbial communities from Amundsen Gulf, Northwest Territories, Canada - Cases_109_9 | ecosystem: Environmental > Aquatic > Marine > Gulf | place: Canada: Northwest Territories... | reverse complement strand
GGGTGCCGCTCTATGGGGAGATGCGCGTCTACGAATATCTGCGTCACCGAGCGTCCCTCAAACGCGTTCCCGAGGTACGCTTCTCGGTCGACCGCGCCCTCGACTTCGCGGGCGTGGCCGACGCCAAGAATCGGATCATCGGTCAGCTGTCGAAAGGGTATCGACAACGTGTGGGTCTGGCTGAAGCCCTCATCGCCGATCCTCCACTTCTCATCCTTGACGAACCGACGTCGGGCCTCGACCCAAACCAGGTGCGTCAGTTTCGAGAGCTCGTGCGTGGATTCGGCGGAAGCAAAACAGTGTTCGTTTCGACCCACATCCTCTCGGAGGTCCAAGCCGTGTGCGATCGGGTGATCATCATTCGTGAGGGTCAAAAGGTCGCCGACCTAACGCTTGACGCAACGACAGAGCTCGAAAACATGTTCACAGAGCTCACCACGAGCAGCGTTTCGGAGGAAGGTTCGTGAAGAGCGCCTGGGTCGTCATGAAGCGTGAGCTCGCGTCCTTCTTCGTGTCGCCCCTGGCCTACGTCGTGCTCACGTCGTGGTTGTTCTTCACCGGCATCACCTTCTGGATGCTCACCGAGTTCTACGCGCGAAACGCCGTCGCTTCAGGGGCCGACACACCCCTATCCGGGTTCTTCGGAGGGAGTGTGCTGTTCTTCATCCCACTCCTCGTGTTCGTCCCCGTCCTCACGATGCGACTGATCGCGGCCGAGCGGCAGTCTGGGACGCTCGAGGGCCTGATGACGGCGCCGATCTCCGAGGCGTCGATCATCTGGGGCAAGTACGGCGCCGCGCTCGTGATGTGGGCCACGCTTTGGATCCCGACGATCATCTACGCCTGGATCATGGATCAACATGGCAGCGTCGATTGGGGCGCCGTCACGTCCAGTTACTTCGGGGTATTTTCCCTCGGCGCCTATTTCATGGCCGTCGGTCTGTTGATGAGCGCCATCGCCCCAACACAGATCATCGCTGCTGTGCTCTCCTTCGTGGCGCTTGGCGTGCTCTTCGCGGTGGGCATCGGCGAGTTTGTGCTCGACGGCACGCCTCAAGAAGTGTGCGCGTACCTCAGCATGTGGGGCCACATGCACAACTTCTCGAAGGGCGTGGTCGATTCTCGCAATCTCGTATTTGATTCCTCGGTGACGCTCCTTGCAGTGGGGTTGAGCATTGCGGTGCTCAAGGCGCGGAGGCACGCGTGAACGACCAGTCGCGGACGCGCTTCAATCTCGGCGCCACTGCCATCCTGGCGCTCGTGGTCGTCGGGCTCTTGAACTATGTCTCTTCGCAACACTACAAGCGCTGGGATTGGACGACGGAAAAGCTCTTCACGCTGTCAGACCGAAGCCAGCAAGTCCTCGAGGAACTCGACCAGAACGTTCAGATCTACGTGTTCTTGGCGAGGGGCGAAGAGGACTTCGCCGACATCGAAACGTTGCTCGAAGAGTACAAAGCGGTCACCCCACGACTCGAGATCGAGTGGATCGACCCGGACCGCGACCGGGCTCGGTATCAGGTTCTGGCCGACAAGTTCGGAATCGATAGCTGGCTCACTGGTGAGGCGACTCTTTCGCAGGTGCCCGTCGTGGTGACGAACGGGGACCGCAAATGGAAGATCGAGCGACACGAGTTGATCGTCGAGGACTTCGACAGCTTCGAGGACGCCGATGGCCACAAGCTCGACCTGCAATCCGAACGGGCGCTCACGGGGGCGATTTTGGAAGTCACGACCGGCAAGCCAACGAAAATCTGTCTCTCTCAGGGCCATGGGGAATGGGAGCTCGGAGCCTTCGGAGACCGCAGCTTTGACGCGGTGGCCCGCGAGCTCGAATGGGAAAAGATTGAGATCGAGCCTTTCGAGCTCCGCAGCCAGGAAGATGTCCCGGCCTCATGCGACGCGCTGTTCGTCGTGAGCCCACAACGTTTGTACTCCTCCGAAGAGGTCGCAACCGTCGATCGGTTCCTCGCTTCGGGCGGCAACGTGCTCCTGGCCTTCGACCCGGTGCTCCAGAAAGAGAAACTCGAGCCTACCGGGTTCGAGGAAAGCCTCGGGAGGCGGGGCATCGTCGTACGCAACGACCTCGTGATCGAGAACGACGAAAACCGACAGCTTCCCGGCAACCCCGGCGACCTGTTCTTCTCGACCGACCTCGGCACCCACCGACTCACCAACACCATTGCCAAGCGCGGAGGCGGCATCTTGTTGGCTGTCGCCCGTTCGGTAGATGCGGCAGAAGGCAGCGACGCCGAAGTCATCATGAGGACCAGCCCCAATGCCATGGCGGAGTCGGATCTCGAGCGCGTGCTGGACACCGACCCCAAAGAATCGGGCATTGCGCCGAGGGTCGTTCCGCTCGCCGTGGCATGGGAGTACGCGCCTCCGCTCGGCGATGACCTCAAGGCCGTCAAAAGCGAGGGCCCAGAGCCAGGGCGCCTACTGGTGGTCGGGGACAGCGACTGGATGAGCGGGGAGCTTCTCGACAATCCCCAGCTGTCGAACATCGACTTGCTCTCGTCCACGGCAGGCTGGCTGACGCGGCGAGAGGCTTTGATCAACATCGCGCCTCGAAAGACGAATGCTCGCGCGGTGATCATGAGTGACGCCGACCTCGAGAATCTTTTGTTCCGGGTCGTTTTCCTGCTGCCGCTCGCCGCGTTGATCGCCGGGTTTGGCGTGTGGTGGTCGAGGCGCTCATGACAGCCAGGGCGCCGATCATTCTGCTGATCATCGCCCTGCTGTTGGCCGGCTATATCTTCTTCTTCGAGCGCGACCGACCGGGCCAAACGGAACTCGAAGCTCGGTCGGGCTTCTTGGTCCAAGGCCTGGTGCACGACCGGGTCTCTAGAATCCACATCTCGTCGGGGGACGAGCACATGGCGATGTCCCGCGAAGGAGAGGGTTTCGACGAGACGTGGACGCTCGAGCAGCCTCTCGAGGCGGCGGCAGATCTCGAGCGCGTCGAGAATTATCTTCGGAACTGGGAGTTCGCGATCGCCACACGAACCCTCGAGAACCAGAGCCCCGAGGACATTCAGAACTTCGGCCTCGAAACACCAAAAGCGTCCGTGCGGTTCGAGCTGGGACGCGCAGACGTGGCGGTGTCGCTCGGAACCGGCACACCGGTCGACGGAGGCGGTTACGTCCGGATCGATGATCGCGACCAAGTGATGGTCGTCCCCAAGTCCGTGGTCGAGCTCTTCGACCTCGGCGCCGAACACTTTCGAATCAAGAACGACGGTGGTGCGCCGGATCTCGCCGACCTGCTCGATGCAGAGGTCCGCGAAGACGCGGGCGTCGATGCGAGTGTGAATAGAGACGCGGCAGCTGCCGCGCCTTGATCACTTTTGAGCCAGCGCCTTTTCGACCGTCTCGTGGGACGCGTATTCGAGCAAGCCGTTGCTCGTGTTGAAGCCGCCCGAGGAGATGAGCCTGAACTGACCCTTCGAGACGATCTTGTTCCCAACCTTGAGATTGGTGGGCACGACGACCGAGCCGTCGATCGTGGTCGTCTTCCGACCACGTCGAGCACGCGCGAGCTGTTCCTGGTTGTCGGCGTAGCCCACGATGATTAACTGGTCCGCACGGTCGGTCTTGTCCGGTGCATCGGCGATGAACATGTGCGGCGCATCGACGCGCGGGCAGTTTTCCTTCTTGCGCTCCTTGCAGCGCGGTGGCTCGTAGATCTCCATGATGTAGCCGGTCACGGCCACATCGGTGTCGAGCATCTGGTGAAGCCTCTGGCGCAGGCCGTAGACGCTGTATGACTCATCCGCGTACGTCGTCGGGAACGGCGGCGGCGGTAGCGTTGGAACCTCCGGAAGGTTCGGCACGATCTCCGGAAGTTTTTCCACCGCGGCCTCCGAAGAGGAGAGTTGATCACAACCGATGCTCAACAGCGCGGCAGCCAAAATCAGGCCAGTAAGACGATTTCCCATGTTTCCCCCAAAAATGTCCCACACAAAGTAGCACGGGCGATTCCGAGGCGACAATCTAGCGGGCTGGCGGGGCGCAGCGGCGATACTTCGGAAGGGGCTCTTCCAGCGCCATTTCCAGGGTTGGCGGCACTCCAGCCGACCCACGAAGCTGCTGAACGGCGGCCTCTGCCTCCGGCGAATTCAGGGTCCTGAGCGCGACGGTGGCTTGGGCCGCATTGTTGAGGTCGCCGGTCAACACACTCGGGGACGCCGCCCGCCGGACGACCGCGAACAGCGCATCGACCGCATCGCTGCGGCAGTGCGCCACGACGTAGTCGATCGCGGCCGCGGTCACCTGGGGCCACTCGTTTCGGTTTCGAAGGTGCGCGTGAATTCTAGCCCAGCCTTTGTTGTGCGAGACCCCTGTGAGCACCTCGATCGCGGCCGCGCGCACCTCCGACATGGGGTCGTCGACGGCGGCCACGATGACGGGAGTCGCCACGGGCTCACTCCGCAGGCTCGCCACCGCTTCGGCGCGCACCATCGGCCACGGATCTTTTCGCGCCAACGTGGCACGTGCTGTCATCGAGTGGGCGTCCTTCGAGAGAACGCGAGCGGCACGCGCGCGCACCCGAGGATACCGATCTTCCAGTGCGACCCTCGCGGCTATGCGCTGGCCGCGCGAGGCAATCGCATCGACCGCCGCTTGCCGGAGCATCCACTCTTCCGGCGCTTGAACTTGACTCTCGATCCAGTGATCGACGGCCTCGCTCGGTCCCGCCATCGCCGCGCTCTGAAGCAGGCGCCAAGCCGTTGAGAAGTCGCTGGAGTTCGGCGCGGCGTCCTCGATGAAGGCCGCCACGACCGGCCCATATTCTTCTATCGAGGCAAGGGCGAGGGCGGCGTTTGCTACCGCCGAAGCCGAAGGCTCCGTTTCGAGCCAGGCACGAAGCTTCGGCCCGGCGCTCTCACCAGCGCGTTGTACCGCGGTGCCGAGCGCACCTCGGAGCATGGGTCGCCCATCACCGCCTTCGGTCGTGAGGGCAGCCAACAACGGAGCAATCGCCGCGTCGGGGTCGGTGCGCGCCAACAACACCGCTGCACGGTCGCCCACTTCGGGGTCCGCGAGTAATGCGACCAGCCCGTCCCAGCCAGCCGGTCCTGCGCGTCGCAGCCCGGCGAAGGCGCCTTCTCGTATTTGCTCGTCGGGCGAGTGTGCCGCCTCGACCAGACACTGCACCGCCGGCCGGTGATCTCCAGCGAGGGACGCCAGCGCAACCAACGCCCGACGTTGTGCGCGGAGCGAAAGGGTGGGCCATACGTCGCGGATGGCGGCGGCGGCGGATTGTCCGCCAGCCCGAAGTTTCTGCACGGCGGCGATAGAGCGATCATGGTCACCATCGAGCTCCTGCAGCGCGCCCGCGAAGCTCGCACGCTCTTGGGCTGCCGCGGTCATCGACCAAGCCCCAAGTGCCAAGAGGCCGATCAGTGCAACACGTGATTTGTAACTTGCTCGTCCCACTCGATAATCCTAGCGTTCCGTAGCTCTAGCACGCGGTCCGCATGTCGCAGGAAATCATCGCGATGCGTCGCCACGATGACGATGCCCCCGAGATCGGCGAGCTGGCGACAAGTCCTCAGCACGTTGGCCTCCTGCTCTGCATCGAGCGCCGACGTAGGCTCGTCCAGCAGCAAGATCGGCACCTCTCGGTAGAGCGCTCGGGCGAACGTGATGCGCTGCCGCTGACCTGCCGAAAGATCGCTCCCGCGTTCGAGGAGCACCCCGTCGTAACCGTTCGGGCGGGCCATGACGAACGACTCTACGCCGGCGCGCCGGGCCGCCTCGAGCGCGCGGCCGCGGTGGGGATGCGCGTCTCCGAGTGTGATGTTCGCGACGATGGTATCGTGAAACAGGGTGGGGCTTTGAGGCATCCAGGCGGTCGCGGCGGTCCTCGAGTCGTTCGTGGCCGAAGCACCGTCGATCGCTACAGCGCCCTCGGTAGGGTCGAGGATACCGGCAAGCACGGCGAGCAGGGTCGACTTGCCAGCTCCGCTCGCTCCGGTGACGGCGACGAACTCGCCCGCGTCAAACCGGGCGTCAGCCCCCTTCAACACCGGTCGGTCTCCGTAGTCGAACGACAGCCCCTGAAGCTCGAGAGTCCTGACGGACGTTGCCTGCGGGGATCCTTCGGCGTTGGCGTCGATCGGCAGCCCAAGGAGCTCGTCGAGACGGTCGAGCGAGGCGAGGCCCGACCACCAGCCAAATACCGATTGGGCTAGGCCGTGAAGCGGTCGATACATCAGGATGAGCGCCACAAGGACCGTCCCAGCCGATGCGAGGTCGAGGTTTGACCGGGTCGCCCACGCAAACGCGAACGTCGCTGCGATCCCGAGTGCCCCAGCGAGTTCGACCAACGGGGACGCAACCGTTCCCCATGTCTCGGCCCTGACCCCCTGTCTCTCGGATTCAGCGGCAGCGCGGTCGATCTGCTCCACACGAGCGTCCGTCGCACCATACGCGCGAAGCACCGCGGCGCCCTCGATTGCCTCCGCAGAATCCCCAACGACCGTCGACTCCGCTCCTAGCAGCTCCCGCTGGAGCCTCCGGGTTGGTCTGGCCCCCACGGTGATGGCGGCGACCGCCAACGGCAGCACGACCAGCCCCGGGATGGCTAGCGCAGTATCCACCCGCAGGGCCACTATGGCTAGTGCGGTAGCCACTAGCATGCTACGAATGCCCTGGGCGAAGCCCAAATGGAGCAATATCCGCACGCCATGAACCTCGACCTGAACCCGTGATGCGAGCTCTCCGCGAGGCCAACGAAGCAGCGTAAGCGGTGCAAGGCGAAGCACGTGTTCGAGGACTTTCCCTCTAATTTCGCGCACAACGCTGAGCTGCAGGCGCGAGGAAAAATTCGCACGGGCGGTTTCGGAAAGGGCTCGAACCAGTCCTAGGATCACGAGCGCGGCGACGATCTCCGTCCACGACAGGCTCGGCTGAATCTCGGTTTGCCCCAGACTCACCGGAGATGTCGAGGAAAGGCGGCTCCCTTCGAGGCTCCTCAGGAGCGGCCCTGCGAGCCACGCGTACCCGGCCATGGCAGCCGCGGAGCAAGCCATGAAGGTGAGAGAGCCCACGACCAGGGGTAGTCGCCGCTTCGTCGATTCCAGTAGCTCACGACGAGCAGGACTGTCACTGGAATTTCGATACAAAAACACGTCGAATTACCCTTCTCAAGGCCTCTGATAGACCCATATACTCATAGTTGCCCCCAACCAGGAAGCGACACGCCAGAGGGCGAGATCTACGTTCTGTGTGATTTCCGGCACGGTGCGTGCATTACGTCATGGCCGAGAGCACCGTTTCGAGCCCGAGGAACACTCGGGCGAGTTCCAGTGTTCAGCCAAACATACGGGGTGCCACTGCTCACAAGGGGCGCCACCGGAAGGCAAGAGAAAAAATGGCACGACAGGCAGCGACACGACAGTCTACCAAGGCCAAGGCATCCAAAGTGACGGAGCCAAAGGTCGAGGGCCAGGTGCGGGCATCGGCGGAAGCCAATATCAAGGCGCCCGAGTCCACCGAGCCGTCCAAAGAGCAACTGGAAAAGGCGAGGCTCGAGAGCGAAAAGGCCCTCAAGGAATTCGAGCGCCAGGGCGCCGGGGATTCGACTCTCACGCGGTACTTCCGCGAGATGATCGGCCACCGCGTCCTCACCCCCCAGGAGGAGATCGAGGCCGCGAAGCGAGTCGAGCGCCTCGAGATTGCGTTCTGGGAGGCTCTCGTCAGCTACCCGCCTTGCTTCGAGACGGTAGGAAGCATCATCGAATTTCGCGTCGAGGACCAGCAGCTCGCCGAGATCGCGGCTCTTCGCAAGCTTTGTCGAAGCGCGAAGGCCGACAAGCTCGGCAAGCGCCAAGAAGCGCGCTGGAACGACCTCTGTCTGCAGCTTGCGACCAAGATGCGAGACCTCGATAGCGACCGTCTCTTCGTGCAGGAGTCCGACCGCGCCGTCCACCGCCTGGCTGGTGATTTCGCGGACGAGCGCGACATCGTGGGCGACCACGTTCGCATGACGCCGGGGTTCAAGAAGTACCTGCAAGGAGTTCGTGCGGCGCAAAAAGCGCAGCAGCGCGCGAAGAATCGCTTCGTCGCGGCCAACCTCCGTCTGGTGGTTTCGATCGCACGTCGCTACAACCGCGGTCGCCTTCCGCTAATCGACCTCATTCAAGAGGGCAACATCGGTCTGATGAAGGCGGTCGAGCGTTTCGACCACAACCGTGGCTATCGCTTCAGCACCTACGCCTCGTGGTGGATTCGCCACGCGATCAGCCGTGCGCTCGCCGACAAGGGCCGAGCGGTGCGCATCCCGGTTCACATGCTTGACACGTACAATCGAGTCGCGCGTGCGACCCAGGCAATCGCCACCCGCACCGGCAAGCAGCCGACGCCGGAAGAGCTCGAAAAGGAAACGGGCATCGCCGCCGAGAAGCTCGAAAAGATCAAGGGCTACTGGGCGGAGACTCCGTTCTCGCTCGACCGTCCCGTCAATGACGAAGACGGCCGCAAGTTCATCGACTTCCTCGAAGAGGAAAACGTGCCGACGCCGTACGAGCAACTCGTTTCCCGCAAGTGGAGCGACGAGGTGCGTAGGCTCCTCGACACGCTCACGCCAATGGAGGCACGCATCCTCCGGTGGCGCTTCGGCCTCGACGACGAAGACGAGCTCACGCTGAAGGAGATCGGCGACAAGTACAATCTCTCTCGCGAGCGTATTCGGCAGCTTCAAGAGCAAGCGCTCGGGAAGATCCGACGACAGATCAAAGAGTAGCGGGCGGCCCGTAGCCCACGACTCCGAGCGCCGGCGGGTCCCCCCGCCGGCGCAGCTAATTTAACACGGTCGGGTTCACGATCGCGTTCACGATCGCGTTCACGGTCGCTGTGGGATCGTGGTACACCGGCGGCCATGACTCTGAATGGCATTGGCGAGCTCATGACCACTGTCGGCCTTGCGGGGCTGCTGTGGGGGGAGTGGAAGGGGATGCCCGGGGTCCGGGCTATGAGCAAGCCCTTTGCTTCCCTCGGCTTCATCGTTGCCGCGATTGGCTTCGGGGCGCTCGACTCTCCCTACGGACAAATCGTCCTGCTCGGCTTGATTCTCGGGGCCATCGGCGACGTCTGCCTCCTCGGGAAACAGAAGCAATATTTCATCGCGGGACTCGTTTCGTTCCTGCTGGGACACGTGGCGTACGTCGTCGCGTTCGCTTCGCTCGACATTAGCGCGCCACACGCCTTCATTGCAGCCGTCGCGATGGCTGCAGTCATGGCCTTCGTGGCCAATTGGGTGTTCCCGCACGCTCCCGACATGCGCGTCCCGATCGGCATCTACATGCTGGTGATCGCTGCGATGTGTGCCGTGGCGATCGGCGCGGGAGGGGCCGGCGCGCCCTGGATGATTCCGGTGGGCGCCGTCATGTTCACGGCGTCCGACATCACTGTGGTACGGGACCGATTCGTGACGCCCGGCTTCGTGAACCGCCTCTGGGGCCTGCCTCTCTACTACGCCGCCCAACTGATCATCGCCTGGAGCATCATGGCGGTGAACGCCTGAGCCGCTCCCTACCTAGGGCGCACTCGCCAACTTGATCCGGGGAAGCCTCAGCGCAAGCACGAACGATGCGTAGGCGATGCCCGCGCAGATGAGAAACGTGCCGACGCCGATGGCACCGTAGGCGATCCCACCTAGCACCAAACCCAAGATGCTCGCCAGGCTACCCGCGCTCCCTGCGATGCCCTGGACCGCGCCCTGGAAGCGGTCGGCGGCGACTTTCGAAATCATTGAGACGACTGACGGCCACATGATCCCGTTTCCGATCGCGAAGAGGGCGGCTCCCATGTAGAGGACCGCGACGTCGGTGGATTGCATCAGCACGAAGTTGGTGCCGAGAATAGGGAGACCGATCATGATCAGGGTCGGCTCGCTGAAACGTTGTGACAGCCTCGCGAGCACGGGCCCTTCTACCACGACGATCATCAAGCTCAGGGTCGCGAAAAAAGCGCCGATGTCGGTGACATCCCAGCCAAGACCGCGCGCCGCGTGGATTGGGAACGACGTGTAGTAGAAGTTGAACGAAAGAAGGATCGTAAAATACAGTACCATCATGAACAAGACGTTCGGTTCGGCGAGGACGTCGCGAACCGATGTCTCTTGCGCCTTCGCCGCAAGCACACAGTCGCGGACCTCCTGGCCGAGGACTTTGCCCTTCTCTTTGCGTGGACACTCGGGGAGGCCCTGAAAGCGCTTCGACTCGGGGAGCCCAAAGGCGATGACGCCCACGCCCACCAATGCGATGGTCGCCGCTGCAAATACCGGAAGCACCTCACCGTATGCGGTGACCCCAAGCACGCTCGCGAGGGTCGGACCCATGATCATCCCTAGGTTGGCGGCGACGCCCATCCGCCCGAAATTGCGATTGCGCTCCTCGGGCGGGGAAACATCGGCGACGTAGGCGTTCGCAACCGAAATGTTTCCACCCGTCAGCCCATCGAGCGCTCGGGCGACGAAGATGACGAGCAAGGGAAGCGTCATCGTGAATTCCCCGAAGGTTTGTGAGTCGACGCTGAAGAGCTCGGTTGACGGGAGGAAAAGCGCCATAGCAAATACGAGCCAGGAGACGAAGGTGCCGATCTCGCTGAGCAAGAGGATGCGTCGGCGACCGTAGCGGTCGGACCAGCGCCCAAGAATTGGTGCAGCGACAAACTGGAAAGCGGGGTAGGTCGCGGCGACAAGGCCATATACCAACGCATTCCCGCCGAACCGTGTGACCAGGAAAACGAGGAACGGGATGACGATGGTGAATCCCATCGTGCCGACGAAGTTGACGAGGAGCACGGGCGCCAGCGGTGTGCGCTTGCGGGATTGGGCCATGGGCGTCAGTCCGTGACTCCAAGCTGCGTTAGCACGAACGCGTAGTCGAACGCCGTTTCCTTCAGGTAGTCGTAGCGGCCGGAGGCTCCGCCGTGGCCTGCTTCCAGGTTGATGCGGAAGAGGAGGGGGTTGTCGTCGGTCTTGTGGGCTCGGAGCTTGGCGACGTATTTGGCGGGCTCCCAGTACATGACTTGGCTGTCGTTCAGCGAGGTGCGGACGAGCACCGTCGGGTAGTCGTGCGCACCGATGTTCGTGTAGGGGCAGTAGCCCTTCATTCTGAAGTAGGCCTCGCGCTCGTTGGGATTGCCCCATTCCTCGTACTCCCCAACCGTCAACGGGAGAGTGTCGTCGAGCATGGTGTTGAGAACGTCGACGAAGGGAACCAACGACACGACGACGCCAAACAGATCGGGTCGCATGTTTATAACCGCGCCCATCAAGAGGCCGCCCGCGCTGCCGCCCATGATCGCGAGTCGGTCACTTGTGGTGTAGCGGTTGGCGACCAAGTGCTCCGCGACCGCGATGAAGTCCCTAAACGTGTTCTCCTTGTGCTCCATGCGGCCTTGGTCGTGCCATGGCTTTCCGAGCTCGCCCCCACCACGGATGTGAGCGATCGCGTATACGACCCCTCGGTCGAGCAGGCTGACGCGTGCGTGCGAAAAGCCTGTTGGGTACGGGTAGCCGTACGAGCCGTACCCAGCCAACAACATCGGCGCTGAGCCATCGCGCGGCATGCCCTTCTTGTACACCACCGAGATGGGCACCTTCGTGCCGTCCTTGGCCGTAGCCCAGAGCCGTTCGGACAGATAATTCGTGGGGTCGTATCCTTCCAGCACCTCGACCTGTTTGACGAGCGCTCGTTCCTGCGTGGCCACGGCGTAGTCGAAGACGGAATCGGGCGTCGTGAGCGACTCGTAGCGGAATCGAAACTTGTCGGTCGAAAACTCCTCATTTGCTCCGGAGTAAATCGAGTACACAGGCTCGTCCATGGCGACTCGATGAGAGTCACCGTCACGGAAGTGATTCACGCGAATGTAGGGGAGCCCCTGCTCGCGCTCCGACAGCACGTAGAAGTCCTCGAAGACGTCGAGGCCCTCAACCATGACATCACCGCGATGGGCGACGACCTCGCCCCACGATGACGGGCCGGGCGCGGCGACCGGCGCGCGCACGATGCGGAAGTTCCGGCCCTGGTCGTTCGTTCGAATCAGAAACTCATCGCCCCGGTGGGCCACGTCATACTCGTGGTCCTGCTTTCGTTCCGCCACGAGTCGCCACGTCCCGGTCGGGTCGTCTGCTTCGAGGAACCCAATTTCGGTGGTGGTGTGACTGAATGCGCCGCGGAATACGTACTTTCCACTTCGCGAGCGCCACACCGCCACCCGAAAACGCTCGTCGTCTTCCTGGTAGAGGAGCGGGTCGTCACTGGAATCGCCCAAACGATGCCGCAGGATCCGGTACGAGCGCTTGGTGTCGTCGTCCACCGTGTAGAAGAAGGTCTGGCTGTCGCTTGCCCAGGCGAACGACTTCACCTTCTCGATGCGTTCGGGCAGCACCTCGCCGGACTGGAGGTCCTTGACCTGGAGCGTGTAATCGCGGAACCCAGTCTCATCGAGCGAGAACGCGAGGTAGCGTCCGTCCGGCGAAACTTCGTAAACGCCGACGCCGAGGAACGGTCGGTTTTCGGCAAGCTCGTTCATGTCGAGCAACACCGCTTCGGTCTCCGGCTTGCCGGGCTCGCGTCGGCAATAGGTCCGATACTGCTTCCCTTGCTCCGTGCGGTGGTAGTACTCAAAGTCGCCTTTGCGATAGGGTGCGCTTTGGTCGGTCTCCTGGATGCGAGCGACGATCTCGTCGTAGAGGGCCTTCTGAAGGCGTTCCGTCGGTTCTACGAACGCCTCGGTGTAGGCGTTTTCGGCTTCGAGATAGGCGGTGACTTCGTCCGCGCCTTTTTCGCGAAGCCAGTAGTAGTTGTCCACGCGCGTGTCGTCGTTGAGAGTGACCGAGTGGGGATGGATGGGGGCGAGGGGTGGAGTCATGATCGGTGTTGCGTGCTCGGACGAGTTCTTGGAAGTCCTTGCGCAGCTTGGCAAGACGAGGATCACCAGGAGTAAGGTAACGAGCCGTCGCATCTCAGTGGGGCGTCGGTTCTGGTTGGGTCGCGTACCCGGCCAACGCCGTCACGATCTTATCGGCGAGATCTCTTGCTTCGGCTTGTTTCCCAGCGATTCCATTTGCCAAGAAGCTGAATGCGACCGACTTGTCGGGCTTTCCGAGCACGTATCCTGACAACGCGACCACGTCGCGAAGGGTCCCGGTCTTGGCGCGCACCATCCTCGCGCGAGGCAAGTTCTTCAGCCGTGACTGGAGCGTCCCGTCCGCGCCTCCGACTGCGAGTTGGGAGACGTATTCTGCCCGAATGGCGGGATCCCGATACGCCGCGAGCAGAGTCTGGGTGATGTGATGCGGCGACACTCGGTTGCCGTCGAAAAGGCCTGAGCCGTTGACCATGACCAGCCCTTCGACCTCGACCCCGCGGGACGCCAGCGTTTCGCGAACGACTTCGATGCCCCGCGCCGAAGTCCCGGGGGTTTGCGCCTCAGCCCCCATGATCTTGACCAACATCTCAGCCGTGAAATTGTCGCTCCACTTGCCGAGCGAATAGAGGAGCCCGCTGAGCTCGCCGGAGGGCATGTCGGCAAGCACCGACAACCTTTCGGTGACCTTGGCGTACTCGACACCGAGTGCACCGCGTACGCCGGCCTGACGAAGCGCACGTACCCATAGGCTGGCCGCATGCGCGCGAGGATCGGGCACGCGACGACGGTAGTACAGGGTCCGCGCCGTCATGGGCACTTCCCCCCCGACCTTGATCTCGAGGTGGCCGTCGTCGGTCGATTCGTCGTCGATCTGGATCTTTGGCGGCCCCCTTGCCTTCGTGGTGGTCGTGTTTTCGACGACGATGTAGCCGTCCGCGAGCACCCGCACCCGCCCTTGGGCCCCCACTTCGGGCCCCGGTCCGACATGGACCACGTAG
>Ga0255058_10001326_pt1 | contig 13896 bp, 18 predicted proteins | sample Cases_109_9_MG_FD_188637 | JGI IMG/M metagenome (GOLD analysis project Ga0255058, IMG submission 188637) | Seawater microbial communities from Amundsen Gulf, Northwest Territories, Canada - Cases_109_9 | ecosystem: Environmental > Aquatic > Marine > Gulf | place: Canada: Northwest Territories... | reverse complement strand
GGTGGCGATTCCCAGTAGCTCGCGCCGCTCATGGTAGTTGATCTCGTTGGTGAAGTAATAGACGCCCACTGTCACGTTGGCCCGATCGTCTGCGAACAGGCCGTTGTAACGCAGTTCATTGCTTACCTGGTCGGTGTTTAACCAGGCGGGAGCGTGGAACAGCCACACCGGTTGGGCATCGATGTCGGAGCTGGACATGATTTCCGACTCACGCCAGCCAAAGATATTGGTGATGGTGCCATCACCAAAAGCAACATCGATATTTAGCTCAGCACTGAAGAAATTAGTTTCGACTTTTTGGAAGCCCGGATGATCAATTGAGAAGTCGTGGCTGTCGCGGTCAAAGTTGACGAAGGCGCCAGGCACGCCACTGCCATTGGTGTGTGTCTGGGAGGCAGGCCCGTCACCCTCGATGTCCGTGTATTCGTAGCGCAGGATCAACTCGGTTCTGTCGGTGGGAGCCCATACCAGCACCGGGCGGACCATGGTCTGTTGGATGGCGCCCAAGTCGCTGCCATCAAACTGGTTTTCGAACCAACCATCATCGTCGTTGTAATAGGCACTCAGTTTTATTCCGAGCGTGTCGGAAACGGGGCCGCCGATGCTGCCCATCAGGTAACGATTCTGACCGCCATCGCCGCCGCCATCGACCGCAGCTCGAATGCTGGTCTCGAACTCGTCACCTGGCTTCTTGGTGTTGATCAAAATGGCACCACCGGTAACATTGCGACCGAATAAAATTCCCTGTGGACCGCGCAAAACGGTGACGCTTTCAACGTCGAACATGTCGAAAATGGTGCCGACATTGTTGCCAAGATAGACGCCGTCCAGGAACACACCAACGGTTGGATCAATCGACGGAATTGAGCTATTGATGCCGAGCCCGCGAATCGAGAAGTTGGCGCTACCGCGGAAGGTGCCAATGTCGTCAAGTGCAACGTTGGGCATTCCGACTGACATGTTCATCAAGTCGCGTATTTTCAGCGATTCGATTTGATCGGCGCCGAAGGCCGTGATCGCAAGCGGAACGTCCTGGGCGTTTTCTTCTCGTTTGCGAGCGGTGACTATAATCTCCTCGAGGAGAATACCGGCGCTACCGCGTCTCTCCTGAGCCACCGCATCTGGGGCAAACAGCGCGCTCCCGATGCAAGTTATTGCCAGAATCATCGGCGCCAATAAAACGGAAAAATGGCGTTTATAGTTAATCATAGCGTTACCCCCGCGTGCGCGCTGTGTGTCATATGGAGACATTGGTTAGTCCATCACCTTCATTCTTGCTCAAGGCACGCAGTCACGCAAGCGACATTAAGGACTACTTTAGTCGCCTGTCCCTCCTGTTAATTCGTCTGCATTGATTTCGTTGAACTTTTCTTGAGCGCAAGTTAGCGTGTGAGCATGACTGAATGGAGTTGACGGGCCCAAAAAGTCCTTAGATGTCGCCAAGCAGCCCATATTGGCATGTTGGAGTTTCACCACGCCGCCGAGGCCATCCAGGAAGGTGAGGACTGTGTGCAGAGAGCATTGGCGGAGATTCGCCGGGTGACGGGGAAGTAGATATTGTGTGGCGCCTTCACTGTGGTGCAGATTAAGCAACGGGCGCCCCACAGACTTTCTTTTATAACAACAAGTTACAGTTCAGTGATCCAACTTGGCGGCCAGCTTATCTTCTACAAGCGAGCCTTCGATCGCGATTGCGGTCAACACTTCCGAATTGTCTGTCGCGCCCACCTTGGTCCGAAAACCGAACTCACCGTTGGGGCGCCGGTTTCTGACCAGGACAGCACCGCCCGTCACATTGCGACCGAACAACAGGCCCTGCGGTCCGCGAAGAACCTCGATGCTCTCGATGTCAAACGTATCGAGAACCACACCGAAGTTTGTTCCCAGGAAAACGCCATCGACGAAAACGCCGACCGTCGGATCAACCGATGGAATCGAGCTGTTGATGCCCTGACCGCGAATCGAGAAGCTCTGTACGCCCGGGAACGTGCCAATCTGCCCCATCTGCACGTTCGGCATCAGGTAGCCAAGATCATCGATTTTCTGCAGGAACAGCGCTTCGATCTGCGCGGCGCCGAACGCCGAGACCGCGATGTGTAGAATACGCGCCCATGACCAGCCCAGACGATACAGCCCCGAGGGGGCGCACGATTCGATCCTTCGTACGACGTGCCGGGCGCATGACGGAGTCACAGAGGAAGGCACTTGACGGTTTGTGGCCAAAGTACGGCCTCGAGTACGCCGACACGCCGCTTGATTTCACGGCCCTGTTTGGCAGGGACGCAAAGCGAACTCTAGAGATCGGATTTGGAAATGGTGACACACTGGTGCAGCAAACCTCCGAGCACCCGGACACCGACTTTATCGGCATCGAGGTCCATGAACCCGGCATCGGACATTGTCTGATCGCGGCTCGCCACGCCGGTGTCGAAAATCTTCGGCTAATAGCTCGCGATGCGATCGAGGTTTTGCAGCAGCAGGTAGCGGCGAACGCACTTGACCGTATAAATTTGTATTTCCCCGATCCCTGGCCAAAAAAGCGCCATCACAAGCGACGTATTGTGCAGCCACCGTTCCTTGACTTGTGCGCCGATCGACTCAAGCCGGGCGCTTCGCTTCACGTCGCGACGGACTGGGCGAATTACGCCGAGCACATCGATACGGTAACGAGCACCTCCACGAGATTCGAGACTGTCGAGCGCCGCGAACACGACGGCGATCAGCCCCTCGATCGGCCGCGAACCAAATTCGAGCAACGTGGCCTGCGCAAGGGCCACCGAATCTGGGACTGGCGATTTGAGCGCTTAGACTAATTAGACCTCGTGCGCTTGCGGATTTCGATCCTTCATCTATAACTAGATAAGGGCTTATTGATTTTGGCCCGAGGACCGTCAGCGATGGCTTTACTTTACCCGATCATTGGTCAGTGGTTTCGACGACCGAGCGGCACGCTCTTCGAGGTTGTCGCCATTGATGACGAAGATCGCACGGTCGAAATACAACAATTTGACGGCACTATTGACGAGGTCGACATCGACAGCTGGTCGGAGCTGTTGCTGACCGAAGTCAGTGCACCCGACGACTGGTCAGGGTCGGTCGACATGGATCCCGAAGATTTCGTCGGCAAGAACAACAGCGAGATTCCTGCGGGTTACCAGGATCCGCTGGCGTTTTTAGACAAGCTGTAGAAGCGTGCTGTTGGAGCCCGCCACGCGGGCGAAAGCCAGGTTCGCCCGCGTGGCGGGCTCCAACAGCTCCCCTACATGCTATCCGGCCCCGTCACGTAGACGACTCCGTCACGCACCACGACCTCCACCTTTGTCAATTCCTTGCCCAGGCAGGGCCCCGCGAAGCACAGGCCCGTGTCGATTTCATACAACGCGCCATGCGATGAACACATGATCGCCTTGTGGTCCTTTGTCAGGAAACCGTCAGGCGCCCAGTTGAGTGGGTGCCCGACGTGCATGCAGTAATTCTGGTACGCGAATATCTGCTCGCCCTGGCGCACAACGAAGCCCCTGAATGGCCAGTCACCGTCACCTATAGAGAACTCGCGGCAACCCGGGTTATCGATCTCGGCAAGCGCGCCAACAACGAGCTCAATCATCCGCACTCCATGGCGCGACCTTGAACAACAGCAACATGCCCGGGATGGCGACAACGACACAAACCAGGAAGAAGCTGGTCCAGCCGACATTCTCGACAATGAGGCCCGTCACTGCATTAGCCAGCGTCCGCGGCACGGCGGTTAGTGCCGTGAACAGCGCCAATTGTGTTGCCGCGAATGTCCTGTTTGTCGTGCGTGCCATGAACGCAATGAACGCTGCAGCCCCCAAACCGACGCCGAGATACTCGAACGCGACGACAATTCCGAGCAACCATCGCATATAGAGATTCGCGCCTACGTCGTACCGTAACGTGACGAAATTCGGGAACGCTGATTCCTGCAGTAGCGCGGCTTCTGTCAGAAAGGCGAATTCACTCAGTAGCGCGAATCCGAAGATACTAATAATCTGCACAAGGCCGAAAATCCACAGCGCCCGATTTATGCCGAGCTTTATCATGATGATAGCGCCACCAAACCCGCCGATGATTGCTGCAATCAGTCCGGAGAACTTGGCGATGACCCCGATTGCGGTCAGGCTGAAGCCGACATCGATGAAGAACGGCGTTTGCAGCGCTGTGGCCATACTGTCGCCGAGTTTGTAGAGAAACAGGAAAGCCAACACCAGCAGTGCAGACGAAACACCTTTGCGTCGGAAAAATTCCATGAAAGGCCTGACTACAGCCTCGACCAGCGTCCTCGGCGGGCTCGGCTCAGAAATCGCCTCCTGGATGACGAACGTCAGCGCGATTCCTACCGCCATGAACGCTGCGACGACGACGAACACGGCCTCCCAGGGCAGGCGATCTGCCAGAATCAGCGCCAGCGATCCCGGTATCAGGCCTGACAGCCGATAGGTCTGTACATGGATGGTGTTACCGAGGCCCAGCTCGGCATCCGGAAGCAGCTCCCTGCGATATGCGTCCAGCACGATATCCTGGCTCGCACTGAAAAATGCGATCGCTGCCGCCAGGTAAGCGATCGGCCAGATCGACAGCTCCGGTTTGAGAAATCCCATCGCAGCAATCGAGGCAAACAGGGCCACCTGGGACGCCAGCATCCAGCCGCGGCGACGCCCAAGAAAGGGTAGCGTGTAGCGATCCATGACGGGCGACCACAAAAACTTCCATGTATAAGGCGTGCCTACCAGTGTGAAGAAACCAATTTCTGCGAGGCCGACACCCTCGACACGCAACCAGGCAGGAACCAGTTGAATGAGGATGTAGAGCGGCAAGCCGGATGTGAAACCCGTGAACGCGCAAATCAACATGCGCCGGTTGAGAATGGCCTCCTTGAAGGATTGGGCTTCAGTCACCATGCGCCCAATCGTAATCCATGATCAGCGGCGCATGATCGGAAAATCGTTGTTTCTTGTATATTTCCGTCCTAAGCACCTTGTCGCCCAGACCGGGGGTAACAACATGGTAGTCGAGACGCCAACCGACATTGTTATCCCAGGCCCGGCCGCGATTCGACCACCAGGTATAGGCGTCCGGCTCCTGCTCGATCGAGCGAAACGCATCGACGAAGCCGTAGTCGCCGAATACATCGTCCAGCCACGCACGTTCCGCGGGAAGAAAGCCGGAGTTCTTGCGATTTTGCCGCCAGTTTTTCAGGTCGATCTCTTTGTGAGCGATATTCCAGTCGCCGCAAACAACGTACTCTGAACGTTTGCGGCGCAACTTCTTCAGATGCTCCGTGAACGAGGCCATGCAGCGGTACTTGGCTTCCTGACGCTCGTCGCTCGAAGAACCGGACGGCAGGTACAAGGAGACGACACTGATGCCCTCGAGCTGCACCTCGAGATACCGCCCTTCATCGTCAAACTCCTTGTCCCCATACCCACGAATGACTTTTTTCGGTTTGTGGCGGGTATAGATCGCAGTGCCGCTATAGCCCTTCTTGATCGCATCCTCGTAATAGCAGTGATAGCCCGCGGGCTGGAAACATTCATCGATCAGCTGATGCACCTGTGCCTTCGTTTCCTGAATGCAAACGACATCGGCGTCCTGCTTTTGCAGCCACTCGAAAACACCTTTGCGCGCGGCCGCGCGAATACCATTCGCGTTGAGGCTGATCACTCGAAACAAAACCTTCTCCTGACGAAGCAAAGGCGGCATCATACTAGAGCCTGAACCCAGACCAAGCCCATGCACGCCTACAAAAAAGAATTCATTGACCTGTCGCTCGAACTCGGTGTCCTGCGCTTTGGCGAATTCACGCTGAAGTCCGGGCGCGTAAGCCCATATTTTTTCAACGCCGGGCTCTTCAATACCGGCTATGCGGCAGCCAAGCTCGGTCGTTTTTATGCGGCGGCGGTTGCTGAATCGAAGATCAATTTCGATATGATTTTCGGGCCAGCCTACAAAGGTATACCGCTCGTTGCTCTGACCGCTGCGGCGCTCGCCGAGCACTGGGGAATCGATGTGCCGTACGCATACAATCGCAAGGAAGCGAAGGCGCATGGCGAGGGCGGCAGCATCGTCGGCGCGCCGCTGCAGGGAAAGGTCCTCATTATTGATGACGTTATAACAGCAGGCACGGCGGTCCGCGAGGCCTACCAGATCATCGCCGCCGCCGGCGCTGAGATCGCAGGGCTCATGATTTCCCTGGACCGCCAGGAACGCGGCCAGGGGTCTCTGTCAGCGGTACAGGAACTGCGTGCATCTTTGGGCATTCCGGTCGTAAGTATTGTCCAGTTGGGCGATTTGGTCGAGACGCTTGAGGAGTCAAACGAATACGCGGAATTTCTCGAGCCGGTACTCACTTACAGGCGAAAATACGGCGTAGTCGCTTGATATCGGCGATTTACAGAATCCTGAATCGGGACTAAGCTTCAATTACGCGAACTACGTCGCGAATTTGAATCGTCATTTCATGGCATATTCGGGCTATGCGGAAATATCTACTCGCAATCGGGCTTTTAACATTTGCTGTATCGGCCGGCGCCGCCGGACGGGAAGGCAAGGTTTATCGTTGGGTCGATAACGATGGTATCGTTCACTTTGACGATCGCGTCCCCCCGGAGTACGCGGAGGTCGACAAGGACATCCTGACCGATGAGGGTGTCAAGGTCGGCTCTATTCGGGGTCGCAAGTCCAAGGAAGAACTCGAAGCAGAGCGCGTAGCCCGGGAAATGCAGCTGCAAATGGATCTCCAGCTGCGCGCTGACAAGGCGTTGCTGTCGACGTATTTGACCGTTGAAGAGATTCGCATGCACATGAACCGTCGGGTTGAACTGTTCCAGGCGCAGTCCCGTGTGACCGAGCTGTTTTTGTCAAATCTCGAAGGACGCCTGCAAAAGCTGGAACGGGAAGCGTCCCGCTACCTGCCATATTCCAGTGACCCTGACGCTAAACAGGTTGATCCTGGCCTGGTGGATGAAATCAGTGACACGAAAACCACGATTGCGCGTCATGAAAACAACCTGGAGAAATTTCAGCAGGACGAGCAGCTGATCGTTACGCGGTTCGAGGGCGACATCAATCGCTTCAAGGTTCTCCGGGGCATCAACTAGCCTGAGCTTTTTTCCGGCCTTCGTTCAGGCCGTTCCCGAATGGCCGAATCCTCCCGCACCACGCTCACTGTCTTCGAAGTCCTCGACGACGTTGAACTGCACCTGTTCCACCGGCACGAACAGCATTTGTGCAATTCTCTCGCCCGGCTGAATCTCATAACTCTTCGAACCGCGATTCCAGCAGGAAATAAACACTTGCCCCTGGTAGTCGGAATCGATCAGGCCGGTCAGATTGCCGAGCACGAGTCCGTGCTTGTGGCCCAGCCCCGAGCGCGGCAGTAACACTGCGGCGAGACCAGGGTCCCCGATGTGAATTGCGAGGCCAGTCGGAATGAGGGCCGTTTCGCCAGGTTCCACGGTGATAACTTCGTCAATCACGGCACGCATGTCCAGGCCGGCGGAACCTTCGGTCGCATGGTGTGGCAATGGAATCGTGTCCCCGAGGCGGGGGTCGAGAATCTTCAGATCAATGGAGCGCAAGCAATTCTTCCTTTTGTGCTTCGATTAGCGCGTAGCGTTTGGCGATGACTTCCATGAGGTCCCGCGCCAGCTCGGACTTGGCCGTCATCGGAAATGACTGATGACTGTCCGGAGTGTATACGCTGACCGTATTCTCGTCGTGGTCAAAACCGCAGTCCCGGCCAACCCGGTTCGCAATAATCATGTCGAGCCGCTTGTTCTCGAGCTTGGCAAGCGCATACTCGCGCAGGTTCTCGGTCTCTGCTGCAAAACCGACCGTGAACGGGGCGGCTTCGAGCGCTGCGACCGACGCGAGGATGTCTTTCGATCGAAGCATGTCGATCTGCATCGACGCATCTTTCTTTTTGATCTTTTGTTTTGACACCGAGACCGGCCGATAGTCGGCAACGGCGGCAGCGGCGATGAACACATCAACACTGTCGAGATTGGCGTGCGTCGCGGCAAACATTTCCTCGGCGGTCTCCACACGATGAACCACGACGCCGCGAGGATCACCCAGCGCAACTGGCCCGCTCACAAGAATGACCGTGGCACCCTGTGCCGCCGCTGCGCCCGCCATCGCATAGCCCATTTTTCCCGAACTGCGATTCGTGATGTAACGCACGGGATCGATCGGCTCACGCGTGGGACCTGCCGTCACGAGAACCTTCTTGCCGGCCAGCACACCATCGCCTGCAGCGCCCCGAAAACCGGGGGCCGCTACGATGGCCGCTATTTCCTCCGGCTCGGTCATGCGGCCGGCGCCGGTTTCACCACATGCCTGGGAGCCGTGGTCCGGACCGATAACTGCGAAACCGCGCTCTTCGAGCGTTGCCCGGTTGGCCTGCACGGCCGGGTTGCTCCACATCACGTGATTCATGGCGGGCGCAATCGCGATCGGCGCTTCGGTCGCGAGACACAGGGTTGTCAGCAGGTCCGGCGCCGCACCGCCCGCGAGACGCGCCATGATTTCAGCCGTCGCGGGAGCGATCAGGACGACATCGGCCCAGCGCGCGAGCTCGATGTGACTCATCGAGGCCTCGGCTTCCTTATCCCAGAGATTCGAGCGAATTGGGTGCCCGGAAACAGCCTGCAACGCCGTGGACGTGACAAACTCCCCGGCCGACGCCGTCATGACGATCTGCACGTCGGCGCCCTGCGCCTTCAGCTGCCGCACGAGTTCGGGCGTTTTGTAGGCCGCAATTCCACCAGTGATGCCTAGAACGATGTTCATAATCGAATTTTCCTCTGAATCAGGCCATCCCGTCCAGATTATTTGCTTGTATCGATAGATGGAGCTGGCAGATGCTGTAACTCCGAGGGCACCAGCGACAAGGAGTGTTAGTGGGCCCGGATGACCCTGAATACGAGCAGATGAGCGATGCGGAGCTGCTTGCTGCGCTGATCCACAGCGGCACCGGTGTCGATTCGGCCAATGATCTTGCGACACGCCTGCTCAGCCGCTTCGGCGGCCTGCGTGCGCTATTGCACGCCGATACTGCTGCGATAACCGCCGAGCGCGGCATGGGTGCTGCACGCGCTGGTGTCATTCGCTCCCTGCCCGAGATCGCCCGCCGCTATTATCAGGAGGCGCTGCCCGTTGGCGAGGCCATCCGCAGCCCAGCCGACACCGAGACCTTCCTGCAGGCGAAGATGCGCCACCTCGGGCATGAGCTGTTCTGTTGCCTGTACCTCGACAATCGCCACCGCGTGCTGCGATTTGACGAGATGTTCCGTGGCACGATCGACGGCACGAGCGTTTACCCGCGGGAGGTGGTCAAGGAAGCTCTCAAGATCAATGCAGCGGCCGTTATCCTCGCGCACAATCACCCGAGCGGTGTCGCAGAACCCAGCCAGGCCGACGAACGCATCACCCGGAGGCTCAAATCGGCCCTCGAGCTCGTCGATATTCGCCTGCTGGACCACCTGATTATCGGCGACGGTCGAGCCACCTCACTGGCCGCCCGGGGCCTGATCTGACACCCTGTAACAACGCCGTCTGCAGGGCGCTTGTATTCAAGGGTTCAGGCTGGTATAAAGTTCCGCTCTCTGCTCACTGCTCGTGGGCAACCTTTAGTAAAATCAGAGACTTAAAGCAGATGTCCAAAATTTGCCAGGTGACTGGGAAGCGGCCGCAAAGCGGCAACAACGTTTCGCACGCCAAGAACAGGACGCGCCGCCGTTTTCTGCCGAATTTACAATACAAGCGGTTTTGGCTCGAATCCGAGAAACGCTGGGTGCGCCTGCGTATTTCAACCAAGGGTATGCGCATCATCGACAAGCATGGCATCGACAAAGTTGTTGCCGACCTGCGTGAGCAGGGTCAGCGCGTTTAAGAGGAGGACCGACTAATGGCCAAAGCAACTCGCGAAACAATCCGCCTCGTATCGAGCGCCGGCACGGGTCACTACTACACGACGACCAAGAACAAGCGCCTGCATCCCGAAAAGATGCAGACGAAGAAGTACGATCCGACGATCCGCAAGCACGTCGCGTACAAGGAAGCCAAGATCAAGTAAGGCATCCCGTTATTGATTCGAAAAAGCCCGCCACCGTGCGGGCTTTTTTGTGGACAATGAGGACATGCCTGAACTACCCGAAGTCGAAACCGCCCGCCGCGGCATCGCACCGCATATCGAAGGTGAGACCATCGCAGCAGTCGTAATCCGCGACCGCAGACTGCGCTGGCCTGTCAGCCTCGACGTTGACCGGCAACTACCCGGGGCAATCGTGACCACGGTCGAGCGCCGCGCCAAGTACCTGTTGATCAATACTTCAAATGGCTCCGCGATCCTGCATCTCGGCATGTCAGGGCATGTTCACATCGTTGATCGCGACACGCCGGCTGGCGTGCACGATCATGTCGATATCGAATTCAAAGGCGGAAAGGCTCTGCGCCTGACCGACCCGCGACGCTTCGGCTCTTTGCACTGGTGCGAAAAACCGCACGAACATGCACTGATCAGGAATCTCGGCCCCGAGCCGCTCGGCAATGATTTTGACGGACAGTACCTGTGGTCGCGCTCACGCGGCCGACGCGTCGCCGTCAAACAAAACATTATGAATGCCCACATCGTAGTCGGCGTCGGCAACATCTACGCAAGCGAGTCTTTGTTCATCGCCGGCATTCACCCGAAACGCGCAGCGGGTCGAATCGCGCTGCGCCGCTACGAAAAACTGGCCACGGCAATCAAGGACGTTCTGGAACGCGCGATCAAGGCGGGCGGCACAACCCTGCGTGATTTCTACGGCGGCGACGGTGAGGCCGGTTACTTCCGGCAACAACTCGAGGTCTATGACAGGGAAGGCGAAGAGTGCCGACGGTGCGCGAGGCCAATCAAGGCGATCGTTCAGGGCCAGCGGTCGACTTACTACTGTACGAATTGCCAGACGTAGGAGCTGCGCTTGCGCGGCGGCCTGCCTTGTGATCAGGGTCGCCCGCGGCGGCGGCCTGCTCGGTCGCAGCGCAAGCGCAGCTCCTACAACGTCACGACCGTCCGACCTTGACCATCAATGCATCTTTCACCGTCGGCGACACGAAGTCGCTCACGTCGCCGCCCAGCGTTGCGATCTCTCTTACCAACGTCGAGGAGATGAACGTGTACCGGTCCGTCGGTGTCAGGAACACCGTTTCCACGTCCTCGGTCAGGTGCCGGTTCATCGTCGCGAGCTGGAATTCATATTCGAAGTCGGCGACAGCGCGCAGTCCGCGAACAATGACCGACAAATCATTCTCCTTGGCGAAATCAACCGTCAGCCCGCCGTAGCGCCGGACCTCGATGTTGTCGAAATCCGTTAACGCAGTGCGAGCGAGTTCGACGCGTTCATCGATGGAAAACATGGGGGCCTTGACGCCCGGGTCAGCTGCGATCGCCACGACGACCCGCTCGAAGATGCCGGCAGCGCGTCGGACAAGGTCCTCGTGACCGAGAGTGATCGGGTCAAAGGTTCCCGGGTACATGGCGGCAACTGGCATTCGATTTTCTCCCCCGTTCAGTTCCTGTGTCCGGATGCAACAAGCATGTAGCGCACATTGCCGGCCGTTTTACTCTTCAGCACCTGCCATCCATCGGGCAAGGCGGGTTCAGGCTTCGCCCGATCCTGCTCAAGATATACGTTCGCAGCACTCGCGAGCAATCCGGACTCGTCGATGAGTCTACACAATTCGCTCAGATTATCGTCAGCGAATGGCGGATCCAGGAACACAACATCGAAGCGTTCGTCCCTGGCCGCAGCCATGAAGTCGTTGGCAGCTCCCACGACTATGACCGCCCCGCGCGCATCAAGGGATGCGACATTGCGTTGCAGGGCCTGGATGGCTCGTTTCGATTTTTCGACGAAAACGGTTGATGCGGCGCCGCGCGACAACGCTTCCAGGCCCAACGCACCCGTTCCCGCAAACAGGTCCAGGCAGCGGGCGCCTGCGATTCGCGGCGCCAGCCAGTTGAACACTGTTTCGCGTATGCGCTCCGACGTCGGCCGCAGGCCCGGGACGGCGGCGATTTCCAGCACGCGACTTCGCCAGATTCCCGCTACAATACGCAGCCTTCCTCGTGACTTCTTTGTGCCTTCGCGGGATTCATTTGCCACCGGCACACACTACAGGTAACCGCAAAGATGTTCGCAAAAAAGGACCCGGCCGCCACGGAAAATGGCAAGCGCGATGGCTTCTTCAAGCGGCTGCGTGCGCGCATCAATCGAGGCGACAGCTGGCTCACTTACGACCTGGCCGAGCTCGCTCCGGGTGGAAAAATAGACGAAAACTCACTCGATGAACTCGAGTCGCTGCTCGTGGTGGCCGATGTGGGAATTGAAACGACCGAGCGCATCATTGCCGAGCTGCAAAAATCGCTGGCACGAGAAGAACTCAAGGACCTTGACGCATTGAAAGACGGTCTCCGGCGTTCGATCCTCGCGATCCTGCATCCCGTTGCGAAGCCGCTTGAGATTCCGCAGCAGTCATTACCCTACGTGATTCTCATGGTTGGCGTGAATGGCGCGGGCAAAACCACCACGATCGGCAAGCTGGCGCGACGACTTCAGGACCAGGGCCTGTCGGTCATGCTCGCGGCCGGCGATACGTTTCGTGCCGCCGCGGTCGAACAGTTGCAGGTCTGGGGGGAACGTAACGACGTACCGGTCATCGCGCAGCAAAGTGGCGCCGATCCCGCGGCAGTAATTTTCGATGCTTGGGAGGCCGCGTCGGCTCGCAACATCGACGTGTTGCTTGCGGACACGGCCGGGCGACTGCAGAACCAGCAAGGACTCATGGACGAACTGGCCAAGATCAAGCGTGTTGTGGCGCGTCAGGATGAGAGTGCACCACATGAAATCATGCTCGTACTCGATGCGAGCCAGGGGCAGAATGCATTGGTGCAGGCCGAGAAATTCCATGCGGCGATCGGGCTCACCGGGATCACCGTGACGAAGTTGGATGGCAGCGCAAAGGGTGGCATCCTGCTGGCCATTGCGAACCGGCTTGAGGTGCCGGTCCGCTTCATCGGTATCGGCGAGACCGCCGAGGACATGCAAACTTTTTCGGCCGAAGAATTTACGGATGCCCTGCTGGGCATGAACGAGCCATCGTGAGGCGCTGCACCCAATGATTCATCTGGAAAATGTAACGAAGCGTTTTCCGGGCGGCCAGGAGGCCCTGTCCGGCCTCGACCTGTCGGTCGACAAGGGCGAGATGCTGTTCATAACGGGCCACTCCGGCGCCGGCAAAAGTACCTTGCTACGCCTGATCGCACTGATCGAACGACCGACTGGTGGGCAGGTTATCGTCGACGGACAAAACCTGAAAGGGATACGCCGTCGCAAGATTCCAATGTACCGGCGGCAGATCGGCATGGTCTTCCAGGATCACAAACTACTCTACGACCGGACGGTCGCGGACAACGTCGCCTTGCCATTGATCATCGCCGGCGCGAGCCACCGCGAAGCCGGCCGCCGTGTTCGCGCATCGCTGGAGCAGGTCGGCCTGCTGCACAAGGAAAAGCGGAATCCCGAGACCCTGTCGGCCGGTGAGCAACAACGCGTGGGAATCGCACGCGCAATCGCCAGCCGCCCGAAGTTGCTGATCGCTGACGAGCCCACCGGCAACCTGGACCCCGACCTGTCGCTTGAGGTGATGCGCGTGTTTCGACGTTTCAATGAATTCGGCGTGACGGTGCTGATAGCCAGTCATGACATCGACTTGATCGATCGGCTGGGTTGCCGGCGCATAGAACTCGAAGACGGTCGGCTCCGACAGGAGGAACAAGATCGATGGCAGTAAACCGGCATAAAGAAGCAACGACACGGGTGCGTTCGGCCG
>Ga0255058_10001325_pt1 | contig 13910 bp, 11 predicted proteins | sample Cases_109_9_MG_FD_188637 | JGI IMG/M metagenome (GOLD analysis project Ga0255058, IMG submission 188637) | Seawater microbial communities from Amundsen Gulf, Northwest Territories, Canada - Cases_109_9 | ecosystem: Environmental > Aquatic > Marine > Gulf | place: Canada: Northwest Territories... | reverse complement strand
TCTATCCGTGATGCCGGGCGCTCACTCAGGCCCGACCGCGGTCATTGTTATTGTCGCGGTGGACGACTGATCTAGACCGAGTATAGCCCCGAATTTGGACCGCAGGCTAACAATCACGGGTTCCCGGACGTATACGGGACGATACGTATGGCGAAATGCTTTATCCGGACGCCAAATAGTTGACGTTCGCGACCGATGTCGCTCCTACGTATACTTGCTGTTCCGGAACATTCCATGAAGCGTTTTATGAGCGACTCGCTGTTACCCAGTGATGGGTCAGATGCGTATTTCCGCAATTTGCTGGAGTCTGCGCCGGACGCCATGGTGATCGTCAATGTGGCGGGCGAAATTGCGATTGTCAACGCTGAGGCTGAGCGGATGTTCGGCTATGGTCGCCAGGAAATGCTAGGGCAGAAAATCGAGTTTCTGCTGCCAAAGAGGCTACGTGACAAGCACACAACGCATCGCGATTCATTTGCCAGGCAGCCTAATCTTCGGCCCATGGGTGCGGGCCTGGACCTCGTCGGCCGCCGCAAGGATGGCGGCGAATTTCCAGTTGAGATCAGCCTGAGCCCGGTCGCTGCCAAGTCAGGTCAATTCGTTTCCAGCGTTATTCGCGATGTCACGCAGCGCAAGCGCATGGAGCAGGAGATCATCGCCGCGCGGCAGGCCGCCGAACGGGCAAACAAGGCCAACAGCGCGTTTCTTGCGGCGGCGAGTCATGATCTGCGGCAGCCGGTACAGGCTTTGAGCCTGCTCAACGGAGCTTTGCGGCGCACGGTCAAAGACGAGCGTGCCCTCGAGATGATCGAAAGCCAGGAGCATTCGCTCACGGCGATGACGAACCTGTTGAACTCACTCCTCGACATCAGCCGGCTGGATGCCGGCGCTATCACACCGGAGTTCGAGGAATTCCCGATCCGGCGCCTGATTGATCGCTTGTCGGCGGAATTTGGTCGGCAGGCGAAACACAAGGGACTTGATTTCACAGCCATAGGTTGTGATGCGACCGTGCGTAGTGACCCGAATCTGCTCGCCGAGATTCTTCAAAACCTGGTGTCCAATGCCGTTCGTTACACAGACAAGGGCGGTGTCGAGCTGATCTGCGATGAAGTGGCGGGCGAATGTTGTTTGCGCGTCGCCGATACCGGCATCGGCATAGAGGCGGACCAACTGGACGAAATTTTCAGAGAATTTTACCAGTGCAAGTCGCGGCGCTCGACGAATGAGGGTTTCGGGCTGGGTCTGGCCATCGTGCGCCGGCTTGCCAACTTGCTTGAACACCGCGTCGATGTGAGTTCTGAACCTGGCGGCGGCTCCGAATTTTCAGTCTCGGTCCCAACTGTTGGCGAGCGCCTTGCGGGCGATACCGAAGAGCTTGAGGAAAGTGGCGTCGGCATGATCGAAAAAGCGACCGGGCTCGTCGTCCTCATTGAGGACGACGCCAACGTTGCCAACGCCTGGGGACTGTTGCTCGAGGCCGAGGGCTACCGGGTTGCGACCGCGGCCTCCGCGTCGGAGGCGCAAGCGCTGATCAAGCATCTGGATGAACTCCCGAAACTGGTGATATCGGATTTCCACCTGCTCGGTGGCTCGACGGGCGTCGAAGCGGTTGACCAGATTCGCGAGCACTACGATGAATTGATTCCAGCGTTTATTGTGAGTGGCGACACGTCGAAGGTCGTAAAGGAAGCGCGTCTGCTCGACAACTGCACGCTGATGAACAAACCGGTCAACACGGCACGGTTGCTGGCCGCTGCAAGAATCGCCACGCTAACCGGGACCGTTCCCGAAGACTAAGCTGTTGGAGCGGGCCCCAGCCCGCGACCCCGAGTTGAGGGCAGACGGCGAGCGCCGCCCTGTCTATTCGTTCGGAATGCAGGCCGTGCGGGTGTGCATGTTTGCGAAGCATTCAGGGAGCGTAGCGAGCAGCGAGCAAACAAGTACCCCGCAGCGGCCTGCAAAGCCGACGAGGTCGCGGGCCGGGGTCCCCAAAGGGGAGACCCCCCGCTCCTACAGGGTCAAGTAGGCCAGCCAGCTGGCCACGGAGCGAGACAAAGCGACGCCTGCAATGTATGCGAACATCGATACGGCGCCGACGAACGCGATCGTCCTGATCTGCAGCGTCTGTCCGCGTTTGATCGCAATCGCTCCCAGCAGGATGTAGACGATCAGCCCGGCGAACTTGGCGAGCAGCCAGGCTTGCGTGAACGGATTCAGCGACAGCATGTACAGCATCGCGATGCCGGACAGCAGGAACAGCGTGTCGATCATATGCGGTGCGATACGGGTCAGTTTCCGCTGCAGCATTGCCGACGACGTCATCATCCAGTAGCCGCGCAACATGAACCCGCAAATCGATGCGATGGCGCAGACAACGTGAACTGTATTCAGGAGCATGTACATGGGCTGGTTCCGTGTGGCAGTAAGGTGCCTAGGCAGTATCCGGCGCGCGGTAGGTGTTGCTACTTATAGTTTTTCAGCGCGTATTTGGCAAGGATTCACTTGTTAGAAACTCACACCAAGGCGTTCGATCTCATGCCCCGAAGACCCGGATTACTTTCCGCGCCTGCTGCGCTTTCTGCGGTAAGCGTTTTTCTGCTCAGCAGCAATGTTTTTGCCGCCGAGCCGGCATCTGTGGCCGACGAGCCGATCGATCAGATCGTCGTGGTTGCCCACAAGGATGAGCGATCCGTACGGGAGATAGCAGCCAACGTCACGGTCCTGACACGGGCTGAGCTAAAAGACAATCTCGCTCTGTCGGTTGCCGACGTGTTTCAGTACGTCCCCGGCGTGGACTACGAAGCGGCAGGAACACGCTTTGGCACCGAGGGCATCAACATTCGCGGCATCGGTGGCAACCGCGTCGCGATTCTCGTCGACGGTGTGCCGCTGCCGGATCAGTTCGATGTGGGCAGCTTTTCCAACGCAACGCGCGACTTCATCGATACCGGGCTGATCAACGGCATCGAGGTCCTGCACGGCCCGGCTTCCGCGCTGTACGGCAGCTCTGCGATCGGTGGGGTGGTCGCGGTAAGGACCCCGGACCCGGTCGACCTGGTCAGGGGCGGCAGAGTTGGCGGTGACATTCTTGCCACCTACCGCGGTGCAGACGACAGCTACCATGGCCAGGCGACGCTCGGTCTTGGCGATGAATCCGCTGGTCTTTTGCTGGGCGGAAGTTGGCGCGAAGGACATGAGACTGACGCCGCTGCGGCGCCATCAGCTGTTGATACAAAGGACTACGAGCGCCGTACCGCGCTCGTCAAATTCGTCGCAGACAATCGCTGGGGTCAGACGCTGCGCGCAAGTGTGATTCACCAGGAAGCGGCCACGCGCTCTGACCTGAATTCCATGCTGGGCACAGGCCGGTTTCGATCCACGACGGCGCTCGAAGGCGACGACGACTACCGCATGGACGTTATCAACGTTGCATGGGAGTTCGGCTCCCCTGAGAGCTGGATCGATTCAGGTGTAGTGCGCGGGTTCTACGAAACTGCAGAAATTAGGCAGACAACGCTCGATGAGCGCGGCAACGCCCGCACGCCGGTATCGATCGATCGCTTTTTCGCGTTCGACCAGGAAATTCGTGGCGTAGAGGTAAATCTCTGGAAACAACTATCGGGCGCTGCGGTGTCGCATCGGCTGGGTGTCGGCTTCGAGTATCGCGACCGCAACACCGAAGAGTACCGGGACGGCTTGCAAACGACGTTGTCGACGGGTGAGCAGACCAGCGTATTGCTCGGCGAGGATTTCCCCCTGCGTGATTTTCCGATTAGTAAAACGACAGAGATGGGCGCTTTCATCGAAGACACGATGTCGATTGGCGACTGGACCATCATTGCCGCGCTGCGTGCAGACCGGTTCGAGCTGACTCCCGAGCAGGACCCGATGTACCTCGAGGACTATCCGTTCGCCGAGCTGGTGTCCCTGGACGAATCCGATTTGTCGCCCAAGCTCGGTCTGATCTACAACATCACACCGGGAACGGATATTTATCTGCAGTATTCCCATGGCTTTCGCGCCCCGCCGTACGCCGATGCAAACATCGGACTTGACATTCCCTTTTTCAATTATCGCGCCATTCCGAATCCTGACCTGAAATCAGAGTCGTCGGAAGGCATTGATCTTGGCGTGCGCTGGCAGGGCTTGAACGCATCGGCACGTTTGTCGGTTTTCCAGACACGCTATGAGGATTTCATCGAATCGAAGCTGCGAATCGGCACTGATCCGGTCAGCGGCCGGACCCTGTTCCAGTCGCAGAATCTCCGGGCGACCGAGATCGAGGGTATCGAAGCCGGCTGGGCCATGAATTTTGGCGCAGTGTGGTTCGATGCGGCAGCGTTCTACGCGCGCGGTGAAAACAAGGACAGCGGCCAGCCGCTGAACTCTGTTGGTCCTGCTCAGGCTGTAGTCGGTTTCGGCTGGAACGTGAGTGCGAACAGCCAGCTGCGTCTGAAGACAACGTTTACGGATGCCTGGACCGACCGCGACGAATCGCGTGGCGAATTGTTCAAGCCCGCGGGCTACGCCGTGGTTGATCTGTTCCTGACACAACAACTCGGCAAACGAGCAACCCTGCGTGCAGGCCTGCACAACCTGACCGATAAAACGTACTGGCATTGGGCAGACGTCCGTGGCTTGTCGCCCGACGATCCGATGCTTCCCTATGTCTCACGGGCCGGACGCAGTGCGTCCATCAGCCTGAATGTTAGTTGGTAATCAAGAATGAAGGAGTTCGAACAATGCGATCTAAAACACTGATCCCCGTATTCGCGCTGATGGCAGCCTTGCTGTCCCTGGCCGCGTGCACACAAGACGGCGGTAGTGACGCAGCAGCAACTGATGACACTGCCGTGCATACGGCTGAGGTTGCCATTGCAAACAAGGATGAGCTATTCGCGAAAGGTGAGGCTGTATTCCTCGCCAACTGCGCAGCATGCCACCAGCCAAACGGTACCGGGCTTGCAGGCGCATTTCCGCCATTGGCGGGCTCGGACTTCCTGAAAGGAGACCGCAAGCAGGTCATGAGTGCCGCGCTGTTTGGTCTCTCGGGACCCATCACGGTGAATGGCGTCGAATACAACGGCGTCATGCCGAGTCTCGGCCACCTCACCGACGAAGACCTGGCCGCAGCACTGACCTACGTTTTCGGCTCCTGGGGCAACGATGGCGCAGCTGTCAGCGTCGCGGAAGTGGCCGCACTACGTATTGAGCTGGGTCAGGAAGACCGCGCTGCCGGCGAACGCCACTTGGGTTCGACCGAAGGCGAGTTGACCTACGAGGGCGCACCGACAGCAATGTCCGGACAGGAAACGCGACAGATAATGGCGGCAGGTGGTCCGGTATTGACTGATGCCGAATTTGCCACCGCAACACAGCTCTATTTCGAGCGTTGCGCCGGCTGCCACGGCGTGCTGCGCAAAGGCGCAACCGGTAAGCCGCTGACTCCGGATATCACGAGCGAGAAGGGCACCGAATACCTGAAAGCCCTGATCAATTACGGCTCTCCTGCAGGTATGCCGAACTGGGGTACGTCAGGCGACCTGACAGCCGGGCAGATCGATATCCTGGCCCGCTTCCTGCAACAGGAACCGCCGTCGCCGCCAGAGTGGGGCATGCCGGACATGCGGGGCAGCTGGACGGTGCTCGTCGCGCCGGAAGATCGCCCGACCAGTCCGCAGCATGATCGTGATATCGAGAATTTCTTTGCAGTCACACTGCGTGATGCGGGCGAGGTTGCAATCATTGATGGTGATTCGAAGGAAATCTTCGTGCGCCTCAAGACTGGCTATGCTGTGCATATCTCGCGTCCATCCGCATCGGGCCGCTTCGTTTACACGATCGGCCGTGATGCCAAGGTCGACATGATTGATTTGTGGATGGATCCGCCGCAGATCGTTGCGGAGATCAAGATCGGTCTCGAAGCGCGCTCTGTCGAGACGTCCAAGTACAAAGGCTACGAGGACAAGTACGCCATTGCGGGTGCCTATTGGCCGCCGCAGTACGTCATCATGGATGGCGACACGCTCGAGCCGCTGAAGATCGTTTCGACACGCGGCATGACCGTCGATACCCAGGAATACCATCCGGAACCTCGTGTTGCGGCGATCGTTGCATCGCACGAGCACCCGGATTTCATTGTCAACGTCAAAGAAACCGGCCATATCCTGCTGGTCGACTACAGCAATATCGATGACCTCGCGGTCACCGACATTGGTGCAGCCAGGTTCCTGCATGACGGTGGCTGGGACCGGAGCAAACGCTACTTCCTGACGGCTGCAAACCAGTCGAACAAGATAGCCGTTGTCGACTCCAGGGAACGCAAGCTGGTTGCGCTGACCGATGTGACGAAGACACCGCACCCCGGTCGTGGCGCGAACATTGACGATCCCGAGTACGGACCGGTATGGATTACGAGTGCGCTCGGCAATGCCAATATCTCGTTCCTCGGCACCGACCCCGAGGGTAATCCGGATTCGGCCTGGAAAACCGTCCGGGTACTTCAGGGCATGGGTGGCGGTTCGCTGTTCGTGAAGTCACATCCGAACTCGACGAACCTGTGGGTTGACGCTCCGCTGAATCCGGAAGAGTCCTTGAGCCAGAGCATCGCGGTATTCGACATTAACAACCTCGATGCCGGGTTTGTGACGCTGCCGATCGGTGAATGGGCGGACCTCGGTGAAGGACCGAAGCGCATCGTCCAGCCGGAGTACAACAAGGCTGGCGACGAAGTCTGGTTCTCGGTGTGGAGTGGCAAGGAGCAGGAATCGGCAATTGTCGTGGTTGACGACAAAACCCGTGAGCTCAAGGCCGTCATCAAGGATCCGGCGCTGATTACGCCGACAGGTAAATTCAATATCTATAATACGCTGCACGATATCTACTAGGAGCAAGACAATGATGCGCAAGGAAATTGCGGGGTTGATCATCGCCGGATTGATGTTGACGCCCCTCGCCGTAGCGGCTGATGAAAGTGACGATCTGATTGCAGCGATGACAGCGGGCAGGGCGCATGAATCAATTCGCTACCGCTACGAATTCGTGGATCAGGACAGCCCGTTGCTCGATAACCAGCAAGCAAAAGCATCGACTGCCCGATTGCGCCTGAACTACAGGACCGGCCAATGGAGTGGCTGGTCCCTGTTCGGCGAATTCGACTATGTTGGTCATGTGTTCGCGACGGACTTCAACTCGGGCGCCGGCACGAGCCCCGACAAGCAGGGTGTGTACCCGGTTGTGGCGGACCCCAAGGGAGCCGACCTCAATCAGCTGTACCTGGACTACAGTACGTCTGACGACTGGAAGGTTCGTCTGGGCCGGCAACGTATCAACCTGGACAATCAGCGATTCGTGGGCGGTGTTGGCTGGCGGCAAAATGAGCAGACCTACGATGCCGTCACGTTAACCAGCAAGGCCTTATCGAAGACCGCGTTTTCTTACACGTTCATGAACCGGGTGCGCCGTATTTTTGGTGAGCGTGTAGATGCGGGCAGGGACAGGGTTGACGGGCACCTGCTGAATGCGAAGGTGACGATCAACGACAGCTGGTCGGTCGTACCGTACCTTTATTATCTCGATTACAAAGTATCCTCGAGGAGCGCCAACTCGACCTCGACATTCGGTGCAAGGCTGGCCGGTAGCGTCCCTGTTGGCGACGGCAAACTGGCTATCGTCGCAGAGTATGCTCGTCAGTCGGATACAGCAGATAACCCGAACAGCTACGATGCCGACTACATCCATGCCGACGTCGCGTGGGCCATGAGCAACGGGCTGTCACTGGGACTGGGTATCGAAAGCCTTGGCAGTGACAACGGCTCGTCTTTCCGCACGCCACTGGCAACGCTGCACAAGTTCCAGGGCTGGGCTGATAAATTTCTCGCAACACCGCCGGACGGTATTGACGATGTCTACGTGACCGCCAAATTCAAGGCCGCCAAGTGGAACTTCACGGGTGTCTACCATGATTTCTCAGCCGAGACCGGCAGCGGTGATTTCGGTACCGAATTCGACATCGCCGCAGCGCGCAAGATCTCAGATCATTACTCCATCTTGCTCAAGGGCGCGTTTTTCTCGAGTGATACCGTGATCATCGATGACACGACGAAACTCTGGTTGATGTTCACCGCGAGTTACTGATCCACAGCTTCGTTTGAACTACAGGCGGGTGCGGGTGTGCTTGTTTGCGAAGCATTAAGGGAGCGTAGCGAGCAGCGAGCAAACAAGTACCCCGCAGCGGCCTGCGGGACCAAGCGGTCGCGGTGCAAGCACCGCTCCTACGCAGATTCGTGACTTTCCATTTCGACGGGCGTATGGAACCAGTCAGGCTTGACGATCAGCAGGTCGCAAGGCAGGTGCTCCATCGTGCGCTCGGCGGTTGAGCCAATAAACAAACGCTTCCAGCGATTGCGCGCAACTGCGCCCATGACGACGACGGCAGCGTCCAGCTTCTCGGCGAGAAGCGGCAGCTCTTCGTGAGTCAATCCTGAGGCCAGGTGTGCCTTGTCATCGCCCAGGCCGTGGAATGATGTAATTTCGCCAAAGCGCTTCTGGTGGTCTTCATGCATCTGCTGCTCTATCTCGTCAAACGGCAATGACACAGGAATGTAGGCATTCGCCGTCGCTGTTGCGACAGCAATACGCGGGTCGTAGGAGTGGAAGGCGTGTACCTCACCGCCAACGTGGCTCGCCAGCATCTTGCTGAGCTGCAGGATCTCGTCGTCGAGGGCCGCCGGCTTGTCGTGTTCGTTCATCGGATCGATGGCCGCAATAAATGCCGGAGCATCGCTGAATTTATTGGGTTTGACGAGCCACAACGGCATTGGGCAGATACGGATGAGGTTCCAGTCCGTATTCGTCAGCAGCGCCCTGGCCATGGCCGAGTGATGATGCGTGTCTTTGACGACGATGTCTGCACCAATGCCTACCGCATGGCGCACGACTCCATCGTGCAAGGGATGGTCCCAGATAGCTGCCGTTGTGACGCGCACGCCGTCCTTGCGCAAGGGTTCCGCGAGTTCTTCCAGATGTTTCGACTGGACGGCCATGATTTCGGCACGCGCTTTTTCGAGCGACGGCGAATCGAAGAGACGATCGCCACTCAGGTATTCGTTGTAGTAACAAACGAGCAACTCGAGTTCGGCGCCCGTGGCGTTCGCGAGCCAGGCTGCGCGATGCATCGCCGGCTGTTCCTGCACGGTCGGATCGATTACAGCAAGGATTTTCGAGACGTTTCGCATGACAGCTCCTGCTGGATTGTGGGCCAAATTACCCGAATCTCGCATTCAATTTAGGCCTCAACGCCAGGCTTTTCCATAAGGCGTGATGCCTAGCAAATCTCGGCATTTACCTATTTTTTCATAGGTGAATCTACTGATTATTTAACGCGCAGAACTGCGATTAGATAGCAGCAAGGAAACACTGACAGGAGCGACGAATGTCGGGTGAAATGCACGGCAGACTACGGCGGATGCTTGAAGACAAGAAGCACGAGCTCGAGGCAAGACTGGAGCGCATTACTGCGAATCTGCGCCGTGGCTATGAGGCCGACTCCAAGGAACGCGCCAAGCAAATGGAGGACAACGAAGTTGTCGATGCGCTGGGTAACGAAGCGCGCGAAGAGCTTTTGAAGATTTCGGCCGCGCTGCTACGCATGGATGCCGGGCAGTTCGGCAATTGCACGGAGTGCGGCACGGAGATTCAGGCCGCCCGTCTTGCTGCCTATCCCTATGCTGATGAGTGTATTGATTGTGCGCGGCTCGACGAGTATCGCCGAGCGCGCTAGTCGAGCACACTAGCTTGCCTGGTTCGCCAGGTGCATCTTGACGAGGTCGGCCAGTGATCGCGCCTGCATTTTTTCCATCACCCGGGCGCGGTGAATCTCGACTGTGCGCTGGCTCACGCCAAGTTCGTAGGCGATGACCTTGTTCGGCTTGCCCGTGACGACCAGGTCGAATACCTCGTTCTCCCGGTTTGTGAGGCGCTCTACGCGTTTGGCGACTTCGGCATGTTTTTGCTGTTCTTCCCGCCGGTCCTTGTCAGTCTTCAGGGCCTCGGTGATGCGGTCAAGCAGGTCCTGGTCGCGAAAGGGTTTCTGAATGAAATCGACGGCGCCTTTTTGCATCGCTTCCACCGCCATCGGAACGTCGCCGTGGCCGGTAATGAAAATGATGGGCAGGGTGTTGTCGTGCTCGATCAGTTCTTGTTGCAGCTCAAGGCCGCCCAGACCGGGCATGCGAATATCGAGTACCAGGCATCCCGGGCGCTGGTCGGGGACCGTTTCCAGAAATTCATCCGCGGAGCCGAATATTTCGTGCTGAATGTTGACCGAATCCATCAACGCCTGCATCGCGAAGCGAATGGCCGGATCGTCATCAACGATGAAAACCGTTGGCACTTTTTCGGTTGTCGTGGTCATCGGCGTAGATTTGACCAGAATGTGCGCCGATTTGCGAGTACAGTTTCACCTTAGGCGGTATTTTCTGCATTCTGTCAATCCAGCCGCTTGGTAAAGCGCATCGACGCAATCGTCATCGCGACGACCGTAAACCCAACGAGGTAAAGCAGGTCGGGCCTCAACTCCCAAATCGACGCATCACGCAGCATTATTCCGCGCGTTAGCCGAATGAAGTGCGTGGTTGGCAGTATCTCGCCTATCTTCTGGGCGATGAAAGGCATCCCATCGAACGGGAACATGAAGCCCGACAGCAAAATCGAAGGCATCAGGATAAACACGGTCATCTGCATCGCCTGAAACTGCGTGTACGTCGCCGTGGAGATCAACAACCCCAGTGCCAGATTTGCCGCGATGAACGCAGAACCCGCGATGTACAGGTCAACAATGCTGCCGCGTACCGGCACATCGAACAGCAATTGGCCGACGCCCAAAATTAAAGCGAGTTGCACCAGTCCAATCAGGATGTACGGAGCAACCTTCCCGACCATGAGCTCAGCGGAGCTCAAGGGTGTATTGATCAGTAACTCGAGGTTGCCGCGTTCGCGCTCGCGAACGATTGCCACGGCCGTAAACAGCATCATCGTCATCAAAAGAATGATGCCCATGAGGCCGGGAACAATATTCACCGGGGTACGACGCTCCGGGTTGTAATAAGGACGAACTTCTAGAAGGCCCTGTCTTTGGGTCGGTCGGACTGTCGTGTCGAATCGTATCGGCATCGATCGCAATTGATTGGCGACGCCGAGAATCGTCGGATCGGTGCCGTCGACGAGTAAATGTACAGCCGCCCGGTCCTGATCGATGACCCGTCGATCGAAGTCATGAGGAATATACACGCCGATCGAGATATCGCCGCGCCGTAGCATGTCCTCAAGCGCTCCCGCAGTGTCCGCCGTTGCCACGACTTCCACGATCTGTGTTTGGCGAAGTTCAGCGATGAATTGCCGCGACAGATGGGTATCTGCCTGGTTGGCGACGGCCGTTTTGAGATTGCGTACATCCGTGTTGATGGCATAGCCGAACATCAGGATCTGGATGATTGGCAGGCCGAAGATCATGCCGAATGTCAGCCTGTCGCGTCGGAGTTGCCGGACCTCTTTCTTGACGATAGCGAGCAGGCGCGACGCGGAACTCATGCGCCTTCCTCCGTTGGTTTCATCGTCACGGCTACGAATACATCTTCAAGTGTCGCAGTTGTTATCGCCGTGCTCGCTTGGACATTCTGCGCCCGAAGTGCCTGCTCTATCAGGGCAACCGGATCCGCTGTTGATTCCGGGATCAAGACCCTGAGCCGCACACCCAATTGCGTAACGCTCGCGACCTCCGGCAGCGGCTGAATCGCGGCTTGTGCCGCATAGGGGTCGTGCGCAATGACCTCGATGATATGCATACCGGTCTGTTTCTGTAGTTCCTGCGGGGTCCCGTCCGCAACTTTTACGCCGCGATCCAGGATCGCGAGACGGTGACAGCGTTCGGCCTCGTCCATGTAATGCGTGGACACCAATATCGTCGTGCCGCCCTGTGCGAGCCGAAACAGGTTCGACCAAAAGTCTCTTCGACTTTGAGGATCGACGGCGCTTGTTGGTTCATCGAGTAGCAACAGCTCAGGGTGATGCAATACCGCGCAAGCGAGGCCAAGGCGTTGCCTTTGCCCCCCGCTCATTGTGCCGGCCATTTGATCTCGCTGCCTTTCGAGGTCGTATTTATCGAGCAGCTCCTCGATTCGTGCCTTGCGATCAACCGCCGGATAGGAATAGATTTCGGCGATGAATTGCAGATTCTCGTAAACGGTCAGGTCACCGAACAGGGAGAATCTCTGCGTCATGTAGCCGATCCTGGGCCTTAAGGACTTCGCATCCTCGGGTACTTCGGTTTCCAGCACCCTTGCGCTGCCCTCAGTTGGCGTCAGCAGGCCACACAGCATGCGAATCGTCGTCGATTTACCCGAGCCGTTCGGGCCCAGGAAGCCGTAAATCTGACCACGTGGAACGTCGAGGTCGAGCGAACTGACTGCGCGCACGGCACCGAAGTGTTTGCTCAGGCCGCGCGCTTCGATGGCGAGTTCACTGTTCATTGATCGTTACCGAGCAGAAAAACCACCTCGACGGGTACTCCGTCCGGCAGCCGTTCCCGATCTTCTGCTATGTCAACTTTTGCGATATAGCTCAGGCGGCCACGATCGCGTTCGGTCAAGGCGAAGTAAGGCGTGAAAGCTGCCTCAGAAGAGACCCAGCGGACGCGGCCATCAACAGGATTCTCAAGCCCGTCCACAAAGATATTCGCGCGTGTACCCGTCTTGATTCGTACGCGCAGATGCTCCGGCACGTACACGCGCGCATATGGCTGCTCACCAGTCAGCAGGATCATCACGGGCTGCCCCGCGGCGGGTCGTTCGCCCAGCTCGAACAGGCGGCTGTCTGTGATGCCGTCCGCCGGTGCACGCAGCGTGTGTCGGTCGACGTCGACCTGCGCATTGTCACGCCGCGCCTCGGCCTGACGCACAGCTTGCTCTGCCTGCGTCAATTCCTCGACCGTCGTGCCGGCCAGCAATTCCTCGAGTTGGGCACGCCGGAGGCTCAGGTTGGCCGTCGCCGCGTCATAGGCGGCCTTTGCGCGATCCAGGGCCTCGGGTGATGCGAGCTTCTTTTCGTAAACTTCCTTGGCGCGCTCGAAATCCGCGCTGCGAAACTCGTGGTCGTGTACGGCGCCATTGACGTTGGCTCGTGCCGCGCGAATTTGCTCTGTGCGAGGACCGCGGACCAGTTCATCCAGTCGCGCCTGTGACTGCGCCAGCAATGCCGTCGCTTCCGCGAGTCGCGCGGTAGCACGGTCTGCATTTTGTACCAGGAGAATATCTCCGGCCGCAACGGCCATACCTTCGGCCACAGGAATTTCGGTAATGGGTTCGGACACTTCAGCCGACACCTCGATACGTTCCGACGCAAGTTCGCCGACGACACGATTCGGGTCTTCTTCAGATGTACAACCGGCAATCGATGCGAACAGCAATGTAGCCAGAAGTGTCGTTGATTGTTGCATGGTCATACTCCGATCACGCCTTGATGTAGGTGAGAATCATGTCGATATGGGTATCAATGAGCTTGTCGGTATCGAGGGAGCGCGTTGCAAACAGCAACTTCCAGATCATTCCGAGCATCATGGGCGCCACAATCAATTGTGGTGTCTCGCTTACAACGGTCTTGCGAAACTCGCCGCGCTCGATGCCTCGCTCTATGAAGCGGGTGATCGCGGCAAGGGCTCTGGACACGACGTTTTCCCAGTAGTAGTCGACAAGGTCGGGATGCCGCGGCCCTTCCGACAGCAGCAACCGGATGACAACTGCAATGGGCGAGCCAGGGACCTGTTTCATGAACTCGGCCATCGGGCCGCGCATGAAGTCCTCCGATCGCAACTCGCTGCCCTCGACGACCTCGATCAGGGCGTCAACGCGTCG